>OLOW01002632.1_pt1 | contig 11921 bp, 11 predicted proteins | sample 1672801 | NCBI WGS metagenome assembly OLOW01 (sample SAMEA3136725, study PRJEB25190) | human gut metagenome | biome: human gut; feature: human-associated habitat; material: faeces | place: Austria | collected 2013
AGGTACAGGTCCATCGAATTTGCCTGACACGGCAGTTGGCATCTTTTTGTCACGCTTGAAAAAATGGGCGCAAAAAAGCCCGGAAGTCGTTGAAACTTCTGGGCTTTTCGCAGTGGCATCTATTTGGGTGCAGCTTGATGTGCAACTCGAACACTTTAGACCAATGAAGTCCCAATGTATCAAATCAACTTTTGTAAGTTAATTATACAACTTGCCAAGTAAAAAAGCAATAAGTATTGAAATTACTTTTTCTCCAGTTTTAAAATCCGATGATCCTCCGTCAGCACACGCATCTGCTGAATTGCGATTGCATTGAGCTTCGCCAGCCGTTCCGGCTGCGGAAGACCGTCATTGATAAACACTGCATTCAGGTTCTCCAGATTGGAAAGACACACAAGCTGCGACACATTTGCGTAATCGCGGATGTTGCCCTTCAGCCCCGGATTCTCATCTCGCCACTGCTTTGCAGTCTTGCCGAACAGTGCCATATTCAGCACATCGGCTTCGCTGGCATATACCAGCGACATTTGCCGTGCCGACAGCTCCGGCGGAATCAGGTTTTCTTTGATCGCGTCCGTATGGATACGGTAATTGATTTTTGCAAGGTTGCGTTTGATGTCCCATCCGAGAAGCTGCTGCTCCTGTTCCTTGAGACGTTCGAACTCTTTGATCAGATAAATCTTGAATTCCGGGCTGATCCACATACCGAATTCAAAGGCGATGTCTTTGTATGCGTAGGTACCGCCATATCGCCCAGCACGCGCCATGAGTCCAATCGCGTTTGTCTTTTCAACCCATTCCTTCACGCTGAGCTTATAGCTGTTCAAACCGGCCTGACTTCTAATTATGGCGAATTCGCCATAATTAAAATTCGGATTGTGGATCTGCTCCCAAATGCCAAGGAACTCGACCGTGTTCCGATTGCGCAGCCAGTCTGAAATGAAAAAGTCGCCATCTTTCGCTTTCAGCATATCTGTCAGCGAAATATAGTCCTTGTCTTCAATTGTGGTTACGGAGATCTCCGCGCCGTTGACCATGAGTTTGTTATTCATCGGCACACCTCTCTAACATCGTGCATGAAGCATTCTTCGGCTTGTCCTTCGTAAGAAATGAATCGGCAAGTCTTGTAGCAGAGCAGCAATTTCGTGAAACGGTGATACGAACCAGCATCGGCGGAACGCAACAACCACAGGATGCTGCGGCCCATCTTCTGCCTCTTTATTAGTATAACAGGTATCCGCTTCCGCGTCGAGTGGTTTTTCCAGATGTGCCGCAGATGCCAGCTTTTCCAGCAGAATGGCCTTCGACCATTGCTGCACTTGCGCCTGCTCCAGATATCATTTACGAGCCTCTCTTGTCAACTCTGCTTCCATGATGACCACGTTCAGCGTCCAGCCGATTTTCATTGCCAGACGGAGGCGCGTTTGGTCATTTTCATAAGTCTTGTAAAAATCGCGCATCCGGCGCACGTTGCGCGAGGAAAAGCCTGCGCGGTCAGGGAAATTCGCCTGCAAGAATTCTGCGGCTGCGACCGCCGCGCCCTTCTCCGGGCGCTGACTGGTGGCCTTGCCGATGGCGTACACTTCGTCCATCTGCGAAAGATTTTGCGTAAGAATTGCAGTCAATTCCCGGTACATCGTGCCGTAATCCACAGGTTTTCTGACGTTCATGGCTTCTCCTTTCCGCGCTGGTGCGCATCATTTTTTGTTGTTCCGTTGAAGCGTCGCTTCGACCTTGCGAAGGGCGCGTCTCTCCAGTTTCCAAAACCAAAACCCGCCTTTCGATCAATGCATTCGAAAAGCGGGTTTTGCTCAAGTTTTTATTGTAATGGTTCTATTTCTGAACTGATTTGATCCATTTTGGATCCTCGTTCATAGAAATCTGCCAAGATTCGAAGGATCACTGAGGTCTGCGGATAGTCAATCTCCATTTCTTTGGCTTGCATTTTATAGATGTCCGCTTTCTCTTTCTCCTTCTTCCCATCTTCGACTATTTTGGCTCCAAGTGAATTGATTTTTCCGCACGCAACTGCATTTGTCAATCTTTCATTTTTCTTTATCTCCAACAATCTACGCACCGCTCCATGCGGGAAAATTCCATCAATACCATCGGGAGATTTCCCTAGTATGGAACCCACAAGATAAATTGTACTCTTATCAGTATTGGAAGCATTTATCAATATATCCGTCCAACGAAGAAGCTGTTCAATATCAGAAAATGCTTCGCTTGGTAATCTATAATGCCATTGAAAATCAAAATATAGTTTGTTATCTTCTCTTATCTTTTCTAGTAGCTTATCCGGATTGCGGAAAAAGTACTGGCTCATACATTGCGGAAAATAATCGTATTCGTGCTTTAATAAGCCACTGCAATACAAGTTAACACATAATTCTGCCCATTCATCCGAGTAAAACTGCTTATCCACTTTGCGTATGATCGTCGGCAATAGCGGCGCGTCAATATTGCATCCATTTTTGTTGATTGAATAGAACACTTCAAGTATCTTCGTGATATCCATTTCTTGTGACGCAACGCCTCTGCATATACACACAAGCAATCCGCCAGGATTGTATTTGAGCAAATTCTGATAGGTCTGTTCGTCATATTCTATCATCCACCGATGCTGCCAGTATACTTGTTTCATTTTTGGACTTGTAAGCCAATCATCGATATCACTGCGCTTTACTCGTTCGAGGACAAATTCCTGTATCTGCGCTGGAAGCGTTATAAATGCCTCTGTTGCCAGTGGCAAATTTCCACAGCTCAGCAGCCCAGTCAATATGTCGTTTTTCCCGATCTCATTCGCCTTATGTGTAAAAAGCAAATACTCGTGTTCGTTCAAGCGAGATGAAAGGAAAGTGCCCCATGCTGAATCATCTTCCATGTACGCAAGAAGTTTTAAGATTCCATCTGTTCCATGTTCTGCCCGAAGCCTTTCAAACTGCTCAGTCCTTAATCGTTCTACTGTTTGCATATATTCTTCATCATACGGATCTTCTTTTACCAGCAATTCCTCGAACGGGGCTCGATAGTATTTATAAAATTTCCAAGCAACTTTTCCAATAGGATCGCTGGTCAACGTACAGTCGCGCCAGCAAATCAATCCGTTAATATGATCTTTGTCCCAAGCCGCTTCATACTGCTGCTTACACAGAAATACTTCATCCCTCAGCTGGAAATGCAGCGGCAATAATTCTTCTGGAGAATAGTCCGACGCGAGAAACTGCTCCGCTGAATTCGTCAGGATCTTAGGCGTAAAATTACGATGCGCTGCTAATATTTTTTTGAACCAATCCAACCGTTTTAGCTCGATTGCACTACTAAATAAACTGGACGCTATTTCTTGATATGCTGCGTTGAGCGCGTCCAAGTCATACACCGTATTTCGCGCTGCTTTTCCAAATCTGTTCCCGTAGATGATGGAATCCTTTGAAATCAAGTCGATTGCAAATGGGATTCCCCATTCAGGATCATCCGATATATACCGGAAAATTAGTTTCTTCTTTTGCGCTAATATCAACGCAGTGTGCCCGCTCCACAAGCATAACACATTTAGGAGATGTTCTCTGGCTGCCGTTGATGCAGCGGCATTAAATGATTGCTTGCAAATCCTGAAAATTGCAGTGCCGGCTCTCACACAAGTATCGTCAATTTCCGCCAACACATCAAGCGCATGTAAAATATCCTGATATTGTGAAAGAATAATTTCGCAAAGCTGCGTATCAATGAGGTGTTCTATAAAAGTAATTGTCAATACTGGTGCAGCTTCTGCGATGGTTGCCAGTTCGTCCAGTAGCAGTTTTGAACTATCTGCACCCCCAAAACTATCCAGAAGTGTTTTCATTTGTTCATCTATTATCTGCTGATCCGCCCCTGTTTCAGCAAAGAAAATATAATTCATTAAAAGCTGATGAAACCGACTTGTTATTGTTTGCTGCTCGAGCCAGTTCACAGAGTCAATACGATTCACGAGTTGTTTTATTTCGTCGAACATACATTTTGACGGTTCATCAGATATATCGATTCCAAGTGCATTCCATGCTTCTTCGCGGTTTACGATCAAGTATCGTTCGCCAATCTTCTTTACCGGACTGTCTTCCAATTTCGATAATTTAGCATACTGGCGTTCGATTTCCGAGTAATTCACGTTCGCAAGCTTTGCAATTAATCTCTGATCACTTTCTTCTGTAGTGCAGTAATACCTTAATAGCACCAACGGACGCAATAACTCAATGTTACTGAAATCAACCCATTTGGGCTTAGCACACGCATAGCTTCCCGGAATCTTTCGAATTAACGACCAGAGGTTTCCGTGCGTCGAAATATATAGTTCTTCTGCACCAGTATGTGAGATTCCCATATCGCACAACGCTCTTATGAATTGGCTTTTCCATAGCGGTGGAAGATCTATCTCATCCGGTCGATTTGGCATTTCTCTACTTGTACAGAAAATCGTAGTGTTTCCTTCTGGTATCGATCCATGGTAAGGAAATGCCAAGAGAAAGATATTCCCTTTGCATGACGCGCAAAGCCGGTGATATGTGTCTTCGTTCTGAACAACGATAACTGCATCGAACAAATCGACACGCTGCATTAGTGTCGCTAAGCAAAAACCATATGCATCGATTTGCGTGTCTGCTCTGACGCAGCAGATCTGACGCTCCTTGCAATGCGCCATCAATTGCGCTTTTTGTTCTTCCCGGCCTTCCGTGAACATCACATATGTAAAGGCAGGATTTGTCCATTTGGAGAAATCCCTCCATGCATGACTTATAGAAGAAATTGCTATTGGATGTGCACCCTTATCGTAAATTTCAAACAGCCATGCAGCGACTGCTAGTTCTGAATTTATCCAATCGCACAAAATAGCCGCATCATAAACGATTACATTTTTCCATTCTTCCCGGTGTTCAGCCTCCCACTCCGAAATCGCCTTTGCATACGCCCAGATTTTCGGAACAACCAGATAAAATGTCGTGTTTGCCTTATCGATACCCAGTGAGTTCTTTGTACGTTTTTCAAAATCAGATTCAATTTTCGCAAGCGAATCAGAACTACAGCCAAATTCCCAGACACTCTTTCCGGCGGTTATATATCTGCTTTCAACTTTTGCTGAAACGATACCGTCATAGCCAGGTGCCCATACATCATCGCCATCTGGGATTCTCAAGCTATCCACTTCAGCTCCACTGCAATTTATAAGGCGCTTGATAATTTCTGGAAGCAGTCCTTCGCTGTAGCGTCTCTGTTCAATCAATAGCGTTTCAAGCATTTTTCCCGAAAACAATTTCATATTGCGCATCTCCTCCGGCAGTCGGTTTGAATGTTGGGTCGTTTAGCCATTCTATAGCAAAGACATCAGGCAGATATCTCGAAGACAGATGTTTGTACTATGATGTTATTATTCATGAACGTCACTTTTCCAGCACATTTTCCTGAATTTATAACATTATACTACGATTTATATGATTCGTCGATAGTCTGACTTTTCATAGCGACCGCGGCAAGCAGTACACATCGGCCACATTTACAGTACTGCTGCAAAAATGCGAGGTAAAGCAGTCCTTTTCGGCTGCGGCGCGGCCGCATGACAATGCTGTCGCCGAAACATTCTTCGCTTCTTTCAGAAAAGAAGAGGCGTACCGCAGAGAGTACACCTCAGAACAGAGCTACCGCAAAAGTGTGGAGCAATATATTCGGTTTTACAATGAACTCCGTCCACATCGAACCTTGAAATACAAGACACCACAGGCGTTTGAGGAAGCCTACAGGGAACGTTTATAAAAAGGTCGTGTTCAAATAACGACATTGCGTGAAAGTTTTAGTTTCGTATTCTGAGAGTTTTAGCGGGGATAAGCCCAGAGAGCAAAAAAGAAAAGCCTTGATTTCTCAAAGCTTTGAATACAAGAAGAAACCCGTTTTTCGATAAAACTGTTCGAAAACGGGTTTCATTCAATTCGAACTAGCGGCCTCTTGAACCCCATTTCCATATTTCGTTTTTTCTGTGCTGGTACACAGCTGCATGTGAAAGACCGGAAAGCCCTATAGTTTCAATGACTTTTCGGCTTTGCAAGAGAAATATCCGGAAAAATCTGCGATTTGCAAAAATCACAAAAAATGAAAAACTGTTAGAAATGTGTTAGAAACGCAGCCTGCTGTTATCGATGACAAGCCCTCCCTGCGGCGCAAAAAATATGCGCCGCAGGGAGGGCTGTTTTCGTTATGTTACATGCTGAAAAATGCCTGCTCAATCTTCACTTCATCGAAAGCATTAAGACGCAGAACCTTGTATCCGACTGCTTGCAAGACTGAATCGACAAACTGATCTCGTTCTGCACGATCTGGCGCAATATGGCTGTTATCGTCCAATTCGATGATATACCTCGCCACCAGCTTTGAATCACATAGCAAAAAGTCAACGTGTTTCGCCTGCACTTTGTAGAAATAGGTCTTGTATTTCGGCTGATTTTTTACCGGTTCCAGCAGGTCAAGCAGACGGACTTTAGTGAAGACGGTCATATTTTTCTTTGTCGCGAAGCTGCATAATTGCCGGTAAAACGCCTTTTCGTTCATCGTCAAGAGCCATTTTTTCTGATAAGCCTTGTCGTATGACAATGTATCCGCTTCCGCCTGTGATGCAGCAGAGGTAGTTGACTGTTCCTGCGGAAGTGTCCACTGCGAGTGATAATTTCTATGTTGTCCACTTGAAACGCGGGAAGATAGAAGTGGTGCGAGAACAGCCAGTATCAGGAGCAGAAAAAGCAGTTCCATATTACAGCGCGTTCCTTTCACAAATATTTCGTCCCTGTCTTATGACAGGACATGTTTGGGAATAATATACCCTATCATTTGTCCTGAGTCAAGACAAGTGGAGGGATTTCAACGTGGCCAGAATTGTGGACGGAACAGAAATGAACATGATTGGTGATAAGCTGCGAGCGCTTCGGACTGCAAACGGATGGAGCCAGCAGGCAGTATCCGATAAGCTTGAAATGCTTGCAATTTATGTGTGTCGCGGCTCTATTTCCAGAATCGAGGATAAGCAGCGCACAGTGACGGACATTGAGCTTTACGGGCTGTCACAGGTGTTTCATGTACCCGTGACATATCCGCCACCTCGCTCACCGCGTACCCCTCGACGTAGTGCACAAAGCAGCCGCAGACGTGCCAGAGGCGCGCCAGCGGCTGTTTTCTTTTGCAACCTGCAAAATTTGCACAACCTTCCGGTCGAGCAATACGCGAGAGCGAAGCGGCTCGCGTGTATGCAGCCCCCGCGCACCCCGCTGCACTGGCAGATTTGCAGAAGAGTTGGTGCGTTGCAGAAGACTGCCCCATGAGAGCCTGCACCACCTTGTATGCCTCCGCGCCGCAGGCGCGGCAAAAATGGAGTTACTCCAAAATACTCCTTGACTAGAGTTACTCCGTGTGCTACTCTTGCAATATGGAGGTGACAAATGATGCCATCAGATAAGAAACGGATAAACCTGACGGTTCCGGATGATGTTTACACGCTGTTGCAGGAGTACAAAAGAGAAGCATGCGTCTCCAATGACGCAACTGCGTGTTTGCAGCTTATTGTCCTACAGTTAAAGGCACAAAAGAAATCTAAAATTGCTATGAGCGTTTTTGCAAATTTATCGCCGGAACAGCTTCAGCAGGCGTTTAATGAGGGTGTTAGCTTTATCAAAGAGAACCTCTAAGGACAGGGAAGTATTACCCTGTCCAACAACGTAAGTTGTGTACACCTATCCGCCTAGAATCATCAGAAATATTTTGAATATGTTTTTGAAGATGGATTGTAATTTTGAAAGGAGATGATTCGCAGACTAAGAAAGGAGCCGCAATGGCTAGAAGTAAAGCCTATCGCAAATTTCAGTTGACATTCAATAATCCGCAGGAGCATGATTATGACCATGAGAGCATCCGGTGTATTTTGCAGGAAATTTCCGGCATTGTCTATTGGTGCATGTGCGACGAAGAAGGCTCGACATATCATACTCACCTCTATGTCGCATTTGAAAATGCCAAAGAGTTTTCCATGATGCAGCGCCGCTTTTATGGCGCGCATATTGAAGCCGCCAGAGGTACGCACCGCGAAAACCGGGATTATATCCGCAAAGAAGGCAAATGGCGAGAAAGCGACAAATCCGAGACGAATAAGCCGGAAACGTTTGAAGAATCCGGTGAATTGCCGGAGGAATCTGACCTCCGTGTCAAGAAGACGGAAACGATTCTTGCAATGGTCGAAAACGGTGCATCCAATGCCGAAATTATGCGGGAGTGTCCAAGCGCGATGCTGCATCTGCCTCGTATTGAGCAAGCCAGGCAGACATTTCTGGAAGAAAAGTACCGCAAGGATTTTCGCGAGTTGGAAGTTGTATATATCTGGGGTGAAACAGGCGTTGGCAAGACACGCAGCGTTATGGAAAAGTACGGATATGAAAACGTCTTCCGTGTGACAAATTACGATCATCCGTTTGACGGTTATAGCGGGCAGGATGTAATGCTTTTTGACGAGTTTCGTTCCAGCCTGCCGCTGTCCAATATGCTCTGCTATCTGGACGGGTATCCACTCATGCTTCCGTGCCGGTATGCAAACCGTGTTGCATGCTATACGAAGGTTTATATCATCAGCAACATTCCGTTGGAAAAGCAGTACCCCAATGTACAGCTGGAGGAACTGGCGAGCTTTGAAGCTTTCAAACGCCGCTTGACGTCCGTATATCGGATGCTGCCCACCTTGCCGAACGGCGAGCCGTTTTAAGGAGGCAGGCGGATGCTGAACGACTATCGCGATGTCCTCACGCCGGATGAGCTTGCAAAAGCGCTTGGCGTAAGTCAAAAATCCGCCTATCGCCTGCTGCACGAGCGTGTGATAGGTTACAAACGGATTGGAACGAAATATCTGATTCCCAAAGTGTGCGTGCTGGACTATCTGAACTCCGCACGCTACACAGCAAAACGATAACAGCAGGCTGCATGTCTGAAAGGAGTAAGCAATGACAGGAAGCCTGCAAGTAAAAAATGATAAATTCTACATGGTGCTGAACAGCACCGAAAACGGCAAACGCAAACAGAAATGGATTTCAACCGGCCTGCCGGTCAAGGGCAGCAAGCGCAAGGCTGAACAGATGCTGCGTGAAAAACTTTTGGAAGAAGAGACAGCCTCCCCAACTATCCACTCTGACATGCTGCTATCTGCATGTGTCCGCAAGTGGTTGTCGAATGTCAAAAGGCGCGTAGATGATGTGACATACCAAAGCTATGACCTCATTGCCAAAAAGCACGTCCTTCCCTATTTTGACGCAAACGGACTCAAACTTTGCGACTGCGATGTGAAAGCGCTGCAAGCATACTTTGACGAAAAGTATGCAAACGGTCGTCTGGACGGCAAGGGTGGGCTCTCGGCTGCATCGCTGCGCCAGCTTAAAAACATTTTGTATCAGGCGTTGACAGACGCTGTCAAAGAAGGAATGATTGCCTCTAATCCGTGCCAGTTTGTAGAACTGCCGCGCAAGGAACACTTTGAAGCCAGCTTTTACAGCGCGGAGCAGTTACAGACGCTTTTCAAGGCACTTGACGGCGATCCACTTCTGCCGCTCATTAGAATTACCGCGCTTTACGGTCTGCGCCGCAGTGAACTGCTGGGGCTCAAATGGGACAGCATTGATTTTGAGAATGATTTGGTAAGAATCTGCCATACGGTTAGTAAGGTCACAAAAGCCGTGGAGAAGGACAAGACGAAAAGCAAAAGCAGCCGTCGAAGCTTTCCTTTGACAGAAGAAGCACGGCAAATTTTTTTGCGAGCCAAAGCAGATGAAGCTGAAAACCAAAGACTGTTTGGAAAAGCCTATCAGAAAAACGACTACGTGTTCAAGTGGTCGGACGGACATCCGTATTCACCGGATTATATTTCCGAACGATTCTCGAACCTTTTGAAAAAGCACGGTCTTCCGCATATTCGTTTTCACGAGCTTCGTCATAGCTGCGCCAGTCTGCTTTTGAATAACGGCTGCAACCTCAAGGATGTACAGGAATGGATGGGTCACAGCGATATTCAGATGACAGCAAACATCTATGGTCATCTGGACAATACCCGCAAACAGGGATTGGCGGAGAAGTTGACCGGCTGTCTGCATGGCACGGGTGGATGAGTCTGTTAGAAATCCGTTAGAAACCGAAAAAGTGCGACACTTGGAAACAGGGCAGAAAGTTTGAGAAAGCAAAAAAGAAGACTCAAAATCATACGATTTCAAGTCTTCTAAGTTGGTCCGAGTGACTAGATTCGAACTAGCGGCCTCTTGAACCCCATTCAAGCGCGATACCAAACTTCGCCACACCCGGAAATGAACTGTATTTCTTTCAGCCCACATATAGTAGCATATTGCGGCGGGTTTTGCAAGTGCTTTTTTTGAAAATTATGAAATTTTTGCGGCGTGCCTGTCACGAACGCTCCAGAAAGTCCTTCAAAAACCGCACCAGATCCATTCGCGTACCCACGCCGCAGGTCTTTTCCATCTTGCGGATGCGGTACTTGACGGCGGTTTCGGAGATGAAGCTCTTTTCTGTCATCTGCGCATAGGAATCCCCACTTAAAAGCTGCTGAATGAGCGCCATGTCAATTTCGTCACACTGCTGGAACAGCGTCTCCAGCCGCGCAAGATTGGAGATTTCCGGGTCCTTAAAAAAGCGGTTTTCCAGCACGGGCTCGGCTGCCTCGTCTTCGGCGGATACCGGCAGCGGACGGTTCTCCGTCGTTTCCCGGATGTTGAGCTGGCAGTGCAGCTGGATGTTGACGGTCGAAATGCTGGGGTTTTTCTCGATCAGCGAGCTGATGGAAAGCGCCGCCCGCCCGAACTCCTCATAGCCGTCGGAAATCGACGTGATCGACGGGCGCATGAGCTGCGAGAGCGCCATATTGCCGTAGCTGATCAGGTAGAGCTTCTCCGGAATCGGATAGCCGTCCTGCTGGAGCCGGCGCGCGAAACGCTGCTCGGTCACGTCTTCACTGCCTGCGAGGGCGGCGAACACGCAATTGCCGACCAGTACATGTACTCCTTCTTCCAGCAGGGCATGCAGGCGGAAGCAGCCGGCGATTTCGAGACCGCACTTTCCGTCTTCCGCCAGGCTCTGACGCTCCCGGCGACGCTCGGCGCGGGCATCTGGAACCGATGCAAATATCTGCCGTATCAGTATCAGATTGCGGTCTGCCTCAAAAAACTCGGCAAGAAGGCGGAGGCAGACGAAATTTTCCGCACGATTCTCGATATCGAGATTGAATTCTTCAGCAAGATGCACCTGCGGGAGCTTCCCTGGTATCAGGCGCTCTCGGCAGAGCACCTGGGTCTGCAGCAGAAGGCGTGGAACCTGATGGGCAAGGCAAAGCGCATCTGGACCGCGGAGCTTGACAAGGTCGACAACGGCTTCTTTGCGACAACGCCGTTCTTCATCTCCTTCGCCCAGCCGGCAAGCGAGCTGCGCAGGGCATATTACGGCTACCTTCTCGGTCTCGTCAGTCTCTACGAGGGCGAAAACGAGCAGGCTGCAGAATGGTTCCGCGGGCTTGCCCTTCGCAAGCTGATGCGCTTTACCGAAGCCGAGCAGGTGCTGCAGGAAATGATCGACACCGGCACGTCGCAGATCGAAAACAGCGACCTTCGCGCCTACTATGGCGTAGGTGCGCCGACGCCGATGCCGTTTGAATACGACATTGTCAAGATCAATACCGTAAACGGTCATGTTCTGCGCGCCTACGGACTTCTGGGACTCGGACACCGCGAGCAGGCGCTGCAGGAGATCGAGGCGGCAAAGAAGCTCAGCCCCAACGATTTCCGTATCTACGCCTTCGAGCAGATCAAAGATACGTTCTTTCCTTTGCAAAAGAATTGTAATACAAATTTAAAATTGATTTTAGGGAGTTT
>OLOW01002633.1_pt1 | contig 11921 bp, 4 predicted proteins | sample 1672801 | NCBI WGS metagenome assembly OLOW01 (sample SAMEA3136725, study PRJEB25190) | human gut metagenome | biome: human gut; feature: human-associated habitat; material: faeces | place: Austria | collected 2013
CGTCCCAGAACACGTGCGGTATCCGGAATACTTTCCTTTTTCCCAATCTGGGAACCGCTCGGATCAAGATATGTCACATGCATACCCAGATCATGTGCGGCTACCTCGAAAGAGCATCGGGTTCTTGTACTTGTCTTCTCGAAGATCATGGCGATGTTCTTACCGATAAGCGGATTCCATACTACGCCATTTTTCTTCATAGCCTTTAAACGTGCAGCTAAGTCTAATAAATATTCAATTTCTTCTTTTGTGAAGATATGATATTTGGTAAAGAGTTCAATATTTTTATCTGCGATCCACTGAGGAAGAGCATCTGGTGTAGATTTCAGGTTAAAGAGACCTCGTTTCTCAGCTTCTTCGATCCATTCATCTGTATAACCGTTTCCATTAAAGATAACACGTTTATGATCAATAATTGTCTTCTTGATCAGTTCGTGGATTGCATCCTCCATCTTGTCTTCCGGTACATCTTTTAACTGTTCTGCAAACTGGTGAACACACTCAGCAACAGCAGTGTTTAAGATAATGTTCGGGTTTGCAACAGAAGCTTCGGAACCAAGCATACGGAATTCGAATTTGTTACCTGTAAATGCGAATGGTGAAGTACGGTTTCTGTCTGTATTGTCTTTTACGAAATGTGGAAGTACTTTTGCACCGATATCCATCTGGACTGCGCGGCTTCCTGCAAAATATTCGTCATTTTCGATAGATTTTAATACTTCTGTCAGTTCATCACCGAGGAATACGGATACAACAGCAGGCGGAGCCTCGTTTGCACCAAGACGGTGATCATTTCCTGCACTTGCTACAGAAATACGAAGTACATCTGCGTATTCATCAACTGCTTTGATAACAGCTGTCAGGAAAATCAGGAACTGTGTATTTTCAGCAGGTGTTTTTCCCGGATCAAGGATATTTATACCAGTATCTGTGATCATAGACCAGTTGTTGTGTTTACCGCTTCCGTTGATTCCCTCAAATGGTTTCTCGTGAAGGAGGCAGACCATGTTGTGCTTGTCGGCAACCTTCTTCATGATCTCCATGGTCAGCTGGTTGTGGTCAACAGCAACATTTGTGGTATCAAATACAGGAGCCAGTTCGTGCTGTGCAGGAGCAACCTCGTTATGTTTTGTTTTGGCTGGAATGCCAAGCTTCCAAAGCTCTTCGTCAAGATCATGCATGTAAGCAGCAACGCGAGGCTTCAGGGCTCCGAAGTAATGATCTTCCATTTCCTGTCCTTTTGGTGCAGAAGCACCCAGAAGAGTACGGCCGCAGAAGATCAGGTCTTTTCTCTTCTTGTAAAGATCCTTGTCAACCAGGAAATATTCCTGCTCAGGTCCTACGGTTGTGTCGATGTGACGGACCTCTTTGTTTCCAAGGATGTGAAGAATACGAACCGCTTCTTTGTTCAGAACATCCATGGAACGAAGAAGAGGAGTTTTCTTATCCAGTGCCTCTCCGCTGTAGGAACAGAATGCAGTAGGAATGTAAAGAGTTTTATCTTTAATGAATGCAGGTGAAGTAGGATCCCATGCTGTATATCCTCTTGCTTCAAAAGTAGCACGAAGTCCGCCTGACGGGAAGCTGGATGCATCCGGCTCACCTTTTACCAGCTCTTTACCGGAGAAATCCATGATCACCTGTCCGTCACCTGTAGGGGAGATGAAGCTGTCATGCTTCTCAGCAGTTACGTTTGTCATCGGCTGGAACCAGTGTGTGTAATGTGTCGCACCGTTTTCAGTAGCCCATTCTTTCATTGCAACTGCTACGGAATTTGCAACGTCCAGTTCCAGATGAGTTCCGTTTTCAATTGTTTTCTTTAATGCTTTGTACATGTCCTTTGGCAGTTTGCTTCGCATCACTTTGTCATTGAATACAAGGCTGCCATACATTTCAGGGATACTCTGTGCCATATAGGTACACTCCTTTCGATTTCACTCATTCATTATAATTTTTAATTATTTTATAAGGACCGCTGCCGGAAGAACCGGGTATAAACGGACCGGAAAACAAAAAAAGCGCTTCAGATACCTGCCGTATCCAAAGCGCCTTTGCTTTATGTGTTGCAGTATACACCAAAATAAAATATTGTCAAGAGCTTTTTTGAAAAAATCTAAAAAATTGACCAGGGCGATCGGACTGTCGGAAAATAGGCAGGGTTGACAAATCTTGTCCTTTTATTATAATCTGATATCGTAGTTATACAGTCGAAAAGTCAGCGATCGCTATAAGTGATCGAGGCAAAAGAAGCTTTTTGACCAGTGACAAAGATGTACAATACGGAAAGAACAGATGGAGGGAAATATGTCAGGAGTAAAGGAAGAATGTGGCGTATTCGGGATTTATGATCTGGATGGAGGGAATATTGCACCATCTATTTATTATGGTCTTACCTCGCTGCAGCACAGGGGACAGGAGTCCTGCGGAATGGCCGTTTCAAGGACGGACGGAGAAAGAGGAAACGTACAGTTCCATAAAGATCTCGGACTGGTAAGCGAAGTTTTGCGAAAAGATGTTGTACATAATATGAATGGTGATATCGGAATCGGACATGTTCGTTATTCCACCACCGGAGAATCTGTCGCAGAGAATGCACAGCCGCTGGTACTTTCTTATATCAAGGGAAGTCTGGCACTTGCGCACAACGGAAATCTGGTTAATACAGAAGCTCTGAAATGGGAGTTGATTCAGACAGGCGCAATTTTCCATACAACTACCGACTCAGAGGTTATCGCGTTCCATATCGCAAGAGAACGTGTGCATTCTGCCACTGTAGAGGAAGCAGTACATAAAACCGTAGAGAAGATCCGCGGAGGATATGCTCTTGTGATCATGAGCCCCCGGAAGCTGATCGGTGCCCGTGATCCTTACGGACTGAAACCCCTCTGTCTTGGAAAAAGAGATAATGCCTATGTCCTTGCATCTGAAAGCTGCGCGCTGACATCTGTAGGAGCGGAATTTATCCGTGATATTGAACCGGGTGAGATCGTTACGATCACCAAGAACGGACTGAAATCCAGTAAACTGACTGAGAAGAAAAAGCATGCTCATTGTGTTTTTGAATATATTTATTTTGCAAGACTGGACAGCACCATGGATGGCGTGAAAATCTATGATGCAAGGATCCGTGGAGGAAAATCTCTTGCAAAATCCTATCCGGTAGAAGCGGACCTGGTGACCGGTGTACCGGAATCCGGACTTCCGGCAGCAAAAGGCTATTCTGAGGAATCCGGAATCCCGTTTGGCTTTGCGTTCTATAAAAACAGTTACATTGGAAGAACTTTTATCAAGCCTACACAGCAGGAGAGAGAGTCCAGTGTCCATCTGAAGCTGAGCGTTCTGGAATCCGTGGTGAAGGGGAAGAGAATCGTTCTGGTGGATGATTCCATTGTCCGCGGAACTACCATTGCCAATCTGATCCACATGCTGAAAGAAGCAGGAGCAAAAGAAGTCCATGTACGTATCAGCTCCCCGCCATTTTTACATCCCTGTTATTTTGGTACCGATGTGCCGTCCAATGACCAGCTCATCGCAGCACAGCACAGCACGGAAGAAATCCGTAAGATGATCGGTGCAGACTCCCTGGGTTATATGCAGATCGATTATCTGGAAGGCATGGCAGGTGGACTTCCGCTGTGTAAAGCATGTTTTGATGGCAATTATCCGATGGAAATACCGGCAGAAATCAAACAGGATTAATGAACTATGTGGAATTAATCTCACAGTAAAAAATAATGGATTGAAAAACGAAAATGTAAAAACTGCACAATAAATATATAAAAAACCCGGATTTTGTCATATAAAATCCGGGTTTTTATAGAAAGACTCTTAAAAACGATAAAAAACATCAACTTGACAAATCTGACAACATGAGACATAATGTGGAACAGCCAGATGAAAAAGGCCGCTGGTCTGGAATATACAGGAAAACAGCAAGACCGAAAAAAGGCCGGTTTTTTGCCGAGATAAAAGAAAGGATGATATTTATGTCTAAAAAAATTAGATTGAATGCGACAGAGGATGTTAAAGAATTTGTTAAGGCTGCAAGTAAATGTGATTTTGATGTAGATATTTCATATAACAGAATTTTAATTGATGCAAAATCTATTCTTGGAATCCTCAGCATGGATCTGACCAGAGTTCTTACAGTAACCTGTCATGGCGAGGATCATGAGTTTGATCGTTTCCTTCAGAAATATGCAGTTGCCTGACAGACAGTGCAGAGACAGACAAGATATGAAAGACATAAAAAGAAAAGGCAGACGTGACTGCAGAGACAGGAGATCAGTTTGAAATCCTCAGCAGGCGTCTGTTTTTTCTTTACATCCATTTCATAGGAAGAAATTCCGCAGACTATATGAAAAATCAGTTATTGACAAATAAAAAAAAATAGTTTATAGTAAACCATATTTTATATGAAAGATAACTGACAAAGGCGTCAGGAACGGATACCACAGGGGAATTCTCACCCCTTTGAATCTGTTCCGGACGCCTTTTTGTTGTGGGACACAAAATGGAGGAGGAAATCGAAGATGGCAGTAAAGTATGTTTTTGTAACAGGTGGAGTTGTTTCCGGTCTGGGAAAAGGAATTACCGCAGCGTCTCTTGGGCGCCTTCTGAAAGCCAGAGGGTATCAGGTGACCATGCAGAAATTTGATCCCTACATTAATATTGACCCGGGAACTATGAATCCCATTCAGCATGGAGAGGTTTTTGTAACGGATGACGGTACAGAGACTGACCTTGACCTTGGACATTATGAGCGTTTCATTGATGAAAGCCTTGACAAAAATTCCAATGTGACAACCGGTAAGATTTACTGGTCTGTTCTTCAGAAAGAGCGTCATGGTGATTTCGGCGGAGGTACCGTTCAGGTGATCCCGCATATTACCAATGAGATCAAGAGCCGTTTTTACAGAGCAAAATCCGCAGACGAAGACAGAATTGCCATCATCGAGGTTGGTGGTACAGTCGGTGATATTGAGAGCCAGCCGTTCCTGGAATCCATCCGTCAGTTCCAGCATGATGTGGGACATGACAATGCGATCCTTATCCATGTAACTCTGATCCCGTATCTCCGTGCTTCCGGAGAGATGAAGACAAAACCCACCCAGGCCAGTGTAAAAGAACTTCAGGGAATGGGAATCCAGCCGGATGTTCTGGTATGCAGAAGTGAGTATCCTCTTACCGAGGATATCCGTGGAAAGATTGCCCTGTTCTGTAATGTGCCTGTAAGCAATGTGCTTCAGAATCTGGATGTGGAATATTTATATGAAGCTCCTCTTGCAATGGAGAGAGAAAAGCTTGCAGACGTAGTACTGCAGAGCTTAAGACTGGAGAATCGCAAACCAGATCTTACAGACTGGGAAAATATGGTAGAAAATCTCCGCCACCCGGATAAAACTGTGAAAATCGCCATGGTTGGTAAATATACACAGCTTCATGATGCATACTTGAGTGTTGTGGAAGCACTGAAGCATGGCGGGATCTCTTGCCGTGCAAAGGTTGATATCACCTGGGTGGACTCCGAAGAACTCAATGAAAAAAATTTGGATCAGACTCTCCATTCTGTAGATGGAATCCTGGTTCCGGGAGGATTCGGAAACCGTGGTACAGAAGGAATGATCCTTGCGGCACAGTATGCAAGAGTTCATAAGATCCCATACCTTGGGATCTGCCTGGGAATGCAGATGGCTATTGTGGAATTTGCCCGCCATGTGCTTGGATATGAAGATGCCAACAGTATTGAGCTGGCACCGGAAACAACACATCCGGTCATTGCCCTGATGCCGGATCAGGAGGATGTGGAAGATCTTGGAGGAACTCTTCGTCTTGGAAGCTATCCGTGTGTGCTTGCAGAAGGCTCCAGATCCTATGAGCTTTTTGGAAAGAAAGAGATCCAGGAACGTCACAGACATCGTTATGAGGTAAACAACGCATTCCGTAAGGAACTGGACGAAAAGGGAATGTCCATTGTAGGAACATCCCCGGATGCTCACATTGTTGAGATGATCGAAATTGCCGGACATCCGTTCTTTGTGGGAACACAGGGACATCCGGAATTTAAATCAAGACCGAACCATGCACACCCACTGTTCCGCGGATTTGTAAAAGCAGCAGATGAATATGCAAAGCTGAAACTGAGCCGACAGGCACAAAATCAGGAATAAAAATAAAAGAAGTGAGACAGGACGAGAAAAAGTCTTGTTTTATTCCTGTCACAGATAGAAAGGATAAATGACCATGCAGGAAGTAAGGAGAGAAGATCAGGGACTGTACCGTCGCGAATTCGAGCATGATAACTGCGGTATCGGTGCGGTTGTAAATATAAAAGGTAAAAAGACTCATGATACGGTTGCCAATGCGCTCAGAATCGTAGAACATCTGGAGCACCGTGCAGGTAAAGATGCAGAAGGTAAGACTGGTGACGGTGTCGGAATTCTTCTGCAGATTTCACATAAATTTTTCAAAAAAGCCTGTAAGAAAGAGGGCTTTGATATTGGTGGAGAAAGAGAATATGGTATTGCACAGTTCTTTTTCCCACAGCATGAGATCAAACGTGCACAGGCAAAGAAAATGTTCGAGATCATTGTGGAAAAAGAAGGCCTGGAACTTCTTGGCTGGAGAACTGTTCCGGTAATCCCGGAGGTGCTTGGACATAAAGCCAGAGAATGTATGCCTTACATTATGCAGGCATTTATCAAAAAACCAGATGAGGTAGAAAAAGGACTTCCGTTTGACCGTATGCTCTATATTGCACGTCGTGAGTTTGAACAGAGTAACGACAATACTTATGTAGTATCTATGAGCAGCCGTACGATCGTATACAAAGGTATGTTCCTGGTAGGACAGCTGAGAACATTCTTTGCTGATCTTCAGAACCCTGATTATGAGTCTGCAATTGCGATGGTTCATTCGAGATTCAGTACGAATACAAATCCGAGCTGGGAGAGAGCTCATCCGAACCGTTTTATGGTTCACAATGGTGAGATCAATACAATCCGTGGAAATGCAGATAAGATGCTTGCCAGAGAAGAAAATATGGAATCTCCATATCTGAAGGGACAGCTCCATAAGGTTCTTCCGGTCATTGACCGTAAGGGATCTGACTCAGCTATGCTTGACAATACTTTGGAATTCCTTGTAATGAGTGGAATGGAACTCCCACTTGCAGTGATGATCACTATTCCAGAACCGTGGGCTAACAATGATACAATCTCACAGGATAAGAGAGATTTTTATCAGTATTATGCGACTATGATGGAGCCATGGGACGGTCCTGCGTCCATTCTGTTCTCAGATGGTGATGTGATGGGAGCGGTTCTTGACAGAAACGGTCTTCGTCCATCCAGATACTATATCACATCTGATGGCTATATGATCCTTTCCTCCGAGGTTGGTGTTCTTCCTGTGGATGAGGAGAAGATCGTATTAAAAGAACGTCTTCATCCGGGAAAAATGCTTCTGGTTGATACCGTTCAGGGTCGTGTCATTGATGACAATGAGCTCAAAGAAAAATATGCGAAAAAACAGCCTTATGGTGAGTGGCTGGACAGCAATCTGGTACAGCTTCGTGATATCAAGATCCCGAATCAGAGAGTTGTCGAATACACTCCGGAGGAGAGAGCACGCCTTCAGAAAGCTTTTGGATATACTTATGAGCAGTACCGTACTTCAATCCGAAACATGGCATTAAACGGCGCAGAAAGCATCGGAGCCATGGGACATGATACTCCCCTTGCAGTATTTTCCAAGGAACATTATCCGTTGTTCGATTATTTCAAGCAGCTTTTTGCACAGGTAACAAACCCGCCGATCGATGCGATCCGTGAGGAGATCGTTACTTCTACAAGTGTATATGTAGGAAAAGACGGAAATCTTCTGATCCAGAAGCCGGAGAACTGTCAGGTGCTGAAGATCAACAATCCGATCCTGACCAACACCGATATGCTGAAGATCAAGAATATGAAAAAGGACGGCTTCAAGGTTGTAACACTTTCTACATTATATTATAAGAGCACAAAGCTTGAACGTGCCATTGACCGTCTGTTCGTAGAGGTAGACAAAGCCTTCCGTGAGGGAGCAAACATCCTGGTCCTTTCTGACCGCGGTGTGGATGAGAACCATATGCCGATCCCGTCCCTGCTGGCGGTTTCCGCAGTACATCAGCATCTTGTAAAAACAAAGAAGAGCACTTCCCTTGCCCTGATCCTGGAGTCCGGTGAGCCGAGAGAGGTACATCATTTCGCAACACTCCTCGGATATGGTGCAAGTGCAGTCAATCCGTATCTGGCACTGGATACGATCCATGAGCTGATCGATACACATATGCTGGATAAGGACTATTACGCAGCCGTTGATGATTACAATCATGCAGTGATCAGCGGTATCGTAAAGATCGCTTCCAAGATGGGTATTTCCACTATCCAGTCTTATCAGGGATCTCAGATCTTTGAGGCAATCGGAATTTCCCAGGATGTGATCGATCGTTACTTTACAGGAACCGTAAGTCGTGTAGGCGGAATCACATTGGAAGATATCGAGGATAATGTAGAAAAACTTCATTCTGAGGCATTTGATCCCCTTGGACTTGCCACAGATCTTACTCTGGACAGCGTAGGTGCCCATAAGATGAGAAGCCAGGGTGAGGAGCACAAATATAACCCGCGTACCATTCATCTTCTCCAGCAGTCCACAAAACAGGGCAGCTATGAGATGTTCAAGGAATATACAAAGCTGGTAGATGACGAGGGTCATGGAAACTTAAGAGGTCTTCTGGACTTTAAGTTTGCCAAGGAGCCTATTCCAATCGACCAGGTTGAGAGTGTTGAGGATATTGTAAAACGATTTAAGACAGGTGCCATGTCCTACGGTTCTATTTCCCAGGAAGCACATGAGACACTGGCTATTGCCATGAACCATCTCCATGGAAAATCCAATACCGGTGAGGGTGGTGAAAGTGATGAGCGTCTGGATTCAGCAGGAACAGACAATGACCGCTGCTCTGCGATCAAACAGGTAGCCAGCGGACGTTTCGGCGTTACTAGCCGTTATTTGGTTTCCGCAAGAGAGATCCAGATCAAGATGGCACAGGGTGCAAAGCCGGGTGAGGGCGGACATCTTCCTGCAAAGAAGGTATATCCGTGGATCGCAAAAACCCGTCATTCCACACCGGGAGTCAGCCTGATCTCTCCGCCGCCACATCATGATATCTATTCTATCGAGGATCTGGCAGAATTGATCTATGACCTGAAAAACGCCAATAAATATGCGGATATTTCCGTAAAGCTGGTTTCTGAGGCGGGTGTTGGTACGGTTGCAGCCGGTGTTGCAAAGGCCGGTGCACAGACTGTTCTGATCTCCGGATATGACGGAGGTACAGGAGCAGCGCCAAGAAGCTCTATCCATAATGCAGGACTTCCATGGGAGCTTGGACTTGCAGAAGCACATCAGACCCTTATCAAGAACGGTCTTAGAAACAAGGTCGTTATCGAAACAGACGGCAAGCTCATGACAGGCCGTGATGTTGTTATCGCAGCGATCCTTGGCGCAGAGGAGTTCGGCTTTGCAACAGCTCCGCTGATAACACTCGGCTGTGCAATGATGAGAGTATGTAATCTTGATACTTGCCCATTTGGTGTTGCAACACAGAACCCGGAGCTTAGAAAGAAGTTCCCTGGCAAGCCTGAATATGTAATGAACTTTATGATATTCGTGGCTTCCGAGCTTAGAGAATATATGTCAAAGCTTGGCGTAAGAACAGTTGACGAGCTTGTGGGAAGAATTGACCTTATCAAGCCAAAGGCTGGTATCACAGGCACTGCGGCACAAGTTGACCTTTCTAATATCATCAACTCTGATTACGTTTCAGAAAAGGTAGAATACAACAAGAAATCCAAGTATGACTTCAAGCTTGAAAACACTCTTGATGAAAAGGTGCTCATGAAGGAGTTCGAGAAAAATCTTAAGAGTGGTGAGAAGAAGTCTATCACAGTAAATGTCAAGAACACAGACCGTTCATTCGGTACTATCTTCGGCTCAGAGATAACAAGAAAGTATTATAACACACTTGCTGACGATACATACAAGATAGTCTGCAACGGCTCAGGCGGACAGAGCTTCGGCGCATTTATCCCGAACGGCTTGACCCTCGAGCTTGTGGGCGACTCTAACGATTATTTCGGAAAGGGACTTTCAGGCGGTAAGCTCGTTGTTTATCCTCCGAAGGATTCCACTTTCAAAGCCGAGGACAATATCATTATCGGTAACGTTGCACTTTACGGCGCAACAAGCGGTAAGGCGTTCATCGACGGTGTTGCAGGCGAGCGTTTCTGCGTAAGAAACTCAGGCGCAGTGGCAGTTGTCGAGGGCGTTGGCGACCACGGCTGTGAGTATATGACAGGCGGCTGTGTGGTAGTTATCGGCAAGACGGGCAAAAACTTTGCGGCAGGTATGTCAGGCGGTGTAGCTTACGTTCTTGACGAGGACAGACACCTTTACACAAGACTCAACAAGGAAATGGTACTTTTCTCTGAGGTCAAGGAGAAGTACGATATCATTCAGCTCAAAGACCTTATCCAGCAGCACGTTGACGCAACAGGCTCTGAAAAGGGCAAGCGTATTCTTGATGACTTTGAGGAATATCTGCCTAAGTTTAAGAAGATAATCCCTCACGATTACAAGAAGATGATGTCTGCTATAGCTTCAATGGAAGAAAAGGGTATGAGTAGCGATCAGGCGCAGATAGAAGCATTCTATCAGATCATCAACGGCAAGCAGTAAGCCTGCGCACATGAGATATTGTACTTTTAAAATCGAAAGGAGGATATACTTGCTGTGAAAGCAAGTATAGTTGAGATATGGGAAAGCCAACTGGTTTTATGGACTATAAGCGTGAGGACGCAGCAGCGTTCTCCGTTGAGGAACGTATAAAGAATTTTAATGAATTTCACACTCCTCTTTCAAAGGAGGAGCAGCAAAAGCAGGGAGCAAGATGTATGGACTGCGGTGTGCCGTTCTGTCAGGCAGGAATGAAGATAGGCAACGCATTTTCAGGCTGTCCGCTTAACAATCTTATCCCTGAATGGAACGACCTTATATACAAGGGCAACTGGGAGCAGGCATATTACAGACTTCATATGACGAACAATTTTCCTGAGTTCACATCAAGAGTTTGTCCTGCACTTTGCGAAAAAGCCTGCACCTGCGGAGCTAATGGCGACGCTGTTACCACAAAGGCTAACGAATACGGCATTATCGAAAATGCTTATGCCTGCGGATATGCTTCAGCAAGAGTGCCAAAGGTAAGAACAGGAAAGACTATCGCTGTTATAGGCTCAGGTCCGTCAGGTCTTGCTGCCGCTGACCAGCTCAATCAGAGAGGTCACAGTGTAACAGTTTTCGAGCGTGAGGACAGAGTGGGTGGTCTGCTTATGTACGGCATACCGAACATGAAGCTTGAAAAGCAGATAATCGAGCGCAAGATAAACATAATGAAAGAAGAGGGCATCGAGTTCCGCACAGGCGTTAATGTGGGCAAGGATATCACAGCGGCTGAGCTTCTCAATGACTTCGACAGAGTAATACTTTGTTGTGGTGCTTCAAACCCTAGAGATATCAAAGCCGAGGGCAGAGATGCAAAGGGTATCTATTTTGCAGTGGATTTTCTGAAATCCACAACTAAGGCGCTGCTGAACGGCGGTCTTACGGATAAAAACCATATTTCCGCAAAGGGCAAGAACGTCATGGTAATAGGCGGCGGAGATACAGGAAATGACTGTGTTGGTACAAGCGTAAGACATGGCGCAAAGAGCGTTTTGCAGCTTGAAATGATGCCAAAGCTTCCTGACACGAGAGCTGAGAACAACCCATGGCCGCAGTGGCCAACGGGCGCAGATGTCCGGCCCCAGCTGCCGGGGAAC
>OLOW01002636.1_pt1 | contig 11919 bp, 5 predicted proteins | sample 1672801 | NCBI WGS metagenome assembly OLOW01 (sample SAMEA3136725, study PRJEB25190) | human gut metagenome | biome: human gut; feature: human-associated habitat; material: faeces | place: Austria | collected 2013
ACTCATGCAGCTTCACTGCCCGGCAGTGGGTCGGCTCCTTCGCCCTGTATCTGAAGGACGGCGGAAAGCTGGACAGCTGCACCAACCTCGCCTCCGTCACCTGCAAGCCGTCGGGCACGGTCGATGGCACCGTCAACTGCTTCGCGGGCGGTCTCGTGGCTCTCACGGACGGCAGCACATGGGCTTCCGCGCAGAACCAGATCGTGAACTGCCGCAACGACGGCAGCGTGACCGTCGTCCCGGATGTCGACAAGGATGGCAGACCGATCGGGAACTTCGCCAGCGCGGGCGGTCTCGTCGGCGGCCCGGCCAACGTGAGGCTCAGCCAGAGCGTCAACACCGGCGCGGTCTCCAACGAAGCCTCGATGCAGAACTACTACGGCATGGACGGCAACTGCACCGGCGGCCTCGTCGGCCAGATCGACCCGAACAGCGCGTTCGGCGTGAAGACCGAGATCATCGGCTGCGTCAACACCGGCAAGGTCTCCGGCGGCTGCAACGTCGGCGGCGTGGCAGGCAAGGTCAACAATAAGAACGGCTCCGTCCTCATCGAGTCCTGCCGCAATCTCGGCAATGTCCACGCCACCAACACCGCGGACGTGCAGAACGCCGGCGGCATCCTCGGCTGCGGCTACGCCGAGATCTACAACTGCGACTCCGCCGGTACCATCACCGGCGAGACCACCTCCGCCAGCGCCTACCGCGGCGCGATCGCCGGCTATCTCCGCCGTGAGAACTCCGTCATCAGCCGCTGCTTCGTCGCCAACGCCGACGCCGTCGTCGGCGGTCAGGCCAACGGCGTCAGCTACTCCGGCGCGGTCGAGACGAAGTTCATCGCCGCCTCCGACGTCAACTCGCAGACCCACATCGACGAGCTGAACGCCTACGAAAAGCCCAAGTCCCTCCTCAAGATCACCTTCCGCGCCCCCACCGCAGACGAGACCTGGGCAAACGGCAACTACATCCCCGGCGAAGCTGAGACCGCCAAGGGGTATGAGGCCAAGCTCCTCGGCTTTGCCATCGATGGCCGTCAGGCTGAGATCGACGAGGCGGCGAAGACCGTCACCCTCGTCCTGCCCCACGGCACGACCCTGACGAGCCTCACCCCGACCCTCACCCTCAGCTCCGGCGCGACCTATACGCCCACCAGCGCGCAGGACTTCTCCGCCCCCGTGACCTACACCGTCACCTCGGAAGACAAGTCCGCCACCGCGACCTATACCGTCACCGTCACCGCCGCCTCGGAGGCCAGCGGCCTCGGTTCCTTCGCCGTGAAGCAGGGCAGCACCGCCTACACCGTCACAGACGGGAAGGACGGCAAAAAGACCGTCACCATCCCGGCCTCCGCCCTCGCCTCCAACGCCGAGTCCGCTCTGACCTTCCTCTACCGGACGAATTCCGGCGAGAAGGCCACCGGCACCATCGGCGATACGGCCCTGACGCAGACCACCTCCGGCGCGTATGACGCCCTCAGCTGGCCCTTCTCCACTGCCACCCTCACCAGCGGCACAAAGACGCTGACGATGACCTTCGGCGGCGAGAAGCAGCTGGTCGACATCGTCATCGTCCCCGAGCTTTCCAGCCTCTCCGTCAAGATCGCGGATGCCGCCCAGCGCGTCACGAAGACCGAGACCGGCTACAAGCTCGACCTGCCTGACTCCGCTTCCACCGTCTCCGTCACCGCCGCCCCGGCCCTCGCGTCGGACGAAGTGACGATCGACGGCACCTCCGGCGCGACGAAGGACGTCACCGTGACAGGGAAGGACAGCTTCGACATCGTGGTCAGCGGCAAGACCCTCACGGTCGCCATCAACCGCGTCAAGACCACCTCCGTCACCTTCACCACCACCCCCGCCGACGCCGCCGTCACCGTCATCGATCAGGCCGGGACCCCCGTCCTGCCCGACTCTGATGGCGTCTATACCCTCCTCGGCGGCGCAGGCTACACCTACACCTACCGTGTCTCCAGCAGCGGCTACGTCACCAAGACCGGCTCGCTGTCCAGAGTGCAGCTCAGAGGCGGTTCGCTCCTCATCGACGTCAGCCTCGCTCCCGCGGGCAGCACCGTCACCCCCGTCGACCCGAGCGAGCCCGTCACCGGCGAATGGCCCAGCTTCCGCGGAAATGAGGCAAACAACGGCGTCACCTCCGCGAAAACGCCCGTCTCCAAGGACGAGACCGTCAAGTCCTGGTCCGTCCAGATCGGCGGCACCCCGACCCCGCCGCTGATGGTCAGCGGCAAGCTCTACGTCCTCACCGGCAGCACCGTCAAGGCCATCGACCCGAAGACCGGCACGGTCACCGCGACCTCCGAAAGGCTCGCCGGTACCAGCCAGTTCGGCACGAACCCCATCGCCTACGGCGACGGCAAGTTCTACATCCAGCTCGACGCGAACACGTCCGACGAGAAGGCCCATGTGCAGGCCATCGACGCCGCGACGCTCAAGAGCGTCTGGGTCTCCGAGGGCTTTGAAGGCCAGCTCATCTCGCCCATCACCTACCACAACGGCTACATCTACACCGGCACGTGGCAGCAGGAGGAGAAGACCGGCACCTACTTCTGCCTCTCTAGCACCGACGAGGACCCGACCGACACCGACGAGACCAAGTACACCAGCTGGCGCATCTCGAAGCAAGGCGGCTTCTACTGGGTCGGCGCCTACGCGACGGACAATTACGTCATCTTCGGCTCCGACAACGGCAAGGGCGGCTCTACCGAGTACGGCTCCACGCTCTACAGCGTCAACGCGAAGACCGGCGCCGTCATCGACACCGAGACGAACCTCATCGGCGACCTCCGCTCCGCCGTCGTGAAGTCCGGCAGCTACGTCTACTTCACCTCCAAGGCCGGTTACCTCTACCGCGCAGCAGTGAGCAGTGACGGACAGCTGGGCACGCCTGAGGCGCTCAAGCTCGACGGCATGATCACCGGCACGCCCGTCGTCTGCGGCGATACCGCCTTCGTCACCTGCTCCGGCCAGACCCAGTTCCAGAGTCCCGGCAAGATCTACGCGATCAAAGCTGACGCGGAGACCATGTCGGTGTATGATCGTGCTGCAACGACCGGCTACATCCAGTCCAGCCTCCTCGTCTCCAACGCCTACAAGGCCGACGAAGGCAAGCTCTACATCTACGGCTCCTGCAACGAGGAGAACGGCACCATCAACTTCTTCAAGTACGACGTCGCGAACCACACCTTCGACACCGGCGTGACGAAGGAGCTCTACACGCCGACGGGCGCAGAAAAGCAGTATAATCTCTGCAGCCTGATCTGCGACGCCCGCGGCACGCTCTACTTCAAGAACGACTCCGGCTACCTCACCGCCCTTGCCCGCGAGGTCATCGAGACCGACGTGAGCAAGGTCGAGGACATGATCGACGCGCTCTTCCCAATCACCGACGACAGTCTCACTGCCATCAAGCAGGCACGCCGCTACTACGAAGCCCTCGGCGACAAGAAGAGCGAGGTCACCAACCTTACCTCGCTCGAACGGGCCGAAGCCGAGTATCAGCAGCGCCTGACCGCCAAGCGCCAGACCGCGCTCGACGATCTCAAGAAGATCTACGACGCGAAGGACACCAAGGACTTCACCACCAGGGGCCTGCAGAAGCTCAAGGAGACCTATGAAGAGGGCGTCCGGAACATCAACAACGCCGACGACTGCAAGCTGGTCGAAAGCAGCTTCAACGCAGCCGCGGAGAAGATCAACAAGCTCAACGGCAAGGATATCACGGTCACCTTCCGCCTCATCGGCGCGCTGCAGGCCACGCAGGACGTCAACCTGACGAAGGACAGCTACCTGCCCGAATACGTGACCTGGATCCCCACCACCTCCTACGACCTGCAGGAGGATGCCACGGTCTACGATCTTTACACCAAGGCCATCGGCGAGGCTGGTCTGCGCTCCATCGGCGAGGAGAACGACTATGTCCGCACGATTTACGCCCCGTCCTGCCTCGGCGGCTACGCCCTGAGCGAGTTCACCAACGGCGCGCGCTCCGGCTGGATGTACACGGTCAACGGCACGCATCCGGACCGCGGTCTGAAGAACTGGAAGCTCAAGGACGGCGACGTGGTCGTCTGGCACTACATCAATGACTACGCGCACGAGGCGGCCGACTGGTTCGACGACCCGGATTATCCCGCCCTCGGCGACGGCACTTACTACAACGGCTGGCTCCGCGCGGCGGACATCAGCCCGGAGCAGTATGTGCAGCAGCTGCTCGGCAAGATCCTGAAGGTCGGCAAGAACGGCACCGTCGAGCCGAAGCTGACGCTCTCGCACATCGGCAGATCCGTCACCTTCACCTTCAAACCCGACAAGGGCTACCACGTCAAGGACGTCAAGGTCGACGGCAAGTCCGTCGGCGCGGTCACGACCTACACCGTGGACAAGCTGACCGTCTCGACGAGGATCGAAGTCGAGTTCACCAACGGCGTGCTCCCGTTCACCGACGTGCGCGAAGCCGACTGGTTCTATGACGATGTCGTCTACGCCTATGAGAACGGCCTGTTCTCCGGCACCAGCGACACGACGTTCAGCCCGAACGCTTCCATGACCCGCGCCATGCTCGTCACAGTCCTCTATCGTCTCGAGGGCCAGCCCACTGTCTCCGGCCGCAGCGGCTTCTCGGATGTCAAGCTGAACAGCTACTATGAGGACGCCGTCACCTGGGCCGCCGACAACGGTATCGTCAACGGCACCGGCGCCACGACGTTCTCTCCGAACACCAACGTCACCCGCGAGCAGATGGCTGCCATCCTCTACCGCTACGCGCAGTACAAGCAGTATGGCACCACCGCCAGCGCGAGCCTGAACGGCTTCTCCGACGCCGCGAAGGTCTCCACTTACGCCAAAGCCCCGCTCAGCTGGGCCTTCGCCGAAAAGCTGGTCAACGGCTCCGAAGGCCGCCTCCTGCCCACCGGCAATGCCACAAGAGCACAGGTCGCCGCCATCCTCCACCGCTTCGTGGAGAATGTTGCAAAGACCACCGCCTGATCCTTTCCCGCACAGGGCTGCCCCCAAAGGGGGCAGCCCTGTTTTCTGCCCTGCGCCCCATGCGTATGCAGAGGCGTTGTGTGGCAGGCGCAAAGCGGCGGCCGGGTCATCCGGCCGCCGCTTTGGTTAGAAGCTCCGCGTCTCCGTATTCATGAAATCGTGGATCACATCGAAAAGATGGATGGGATCCAGCTGCTGCTCGGTGCAGAGCTTTGCCAGGCGAGTGACGCCGGGGCGGTCATTGGAAAAGGGCACGACAAAGAAGATCGTCGTCCAATGCGTCTGCAGATATTTCTGCACAAGAATTCCGTAGGCATAGAGCATCCGCGCCTCGCCATGCGCTTCATAAGGAATATGCCGGTAAGTAAGACCTTCTGGATCCTCTGTCTTGGCTGCAGTGGGGTGCACATCCAGGCGGTTCCATTCCGCCGAGAGCCGGAATGCTGCGCGCAGGAGCGCGGCAGCCTCCCGCGCAAGCCCCTGCGCCTGCGGGTGCAGCATCCGGAGTTCCTCCTGGAGCGCGTCCATGCTGAACAGCCCGAATTCCTCCGCGTACACCGGCCCGGAGATCAGCTGTGCCGGTGAGAGATCCAGGCGTTTTGCGATCTCCTCGATCGAATCCGAGCGCAGACACTTGTCCCCTTTCAGATACCCCTGCAGGGTCGAGCGCGGGATCCCAAGCTCCTTTGAAAATTCCAGTTTTGTCTTTCCTGTTTCCTTCATTTTGCTTTGTAGCATGGCTGCAATATTTTTCTCTATCTGCATATCCAAAGCCACCTCCCACCAAAAGGATACGGAAATGGTTTCTTTTGGTAAATACTGGCGTGCTGGCAAAGCGTCCAGCTTTCCGGCACGGCGGAAATCCGTCCAAATCCGCCGCGATCTCCGCCCCTCGGAAGCTGCTGCGAGGTGGCAGGATTGCCTTGATCCTGCAGGTTTTTCCAATTGTTTTGTGAAGTTTATAGAAAAATGCGGGGCGGGCAGAAAAGGTTTGAAATCTCGAGTAAATTCGTGTATATTGAAAATTAAGATAACCGCCGGCCCGGACAGATGGTCAGCCGGCGTGATGGACGGCTCGAAGAGAGAAGGCGTTATCAAGAAGAGCCGGAAAGTGAATACAGAGGAGCGTGATTTAGTTGGAAGAACTGCTGCGCATGGAGCACATCAGCAAACGATTCGGTGACTTCTATGCGAACCACGATGTTAATCTGTCCGTAGCCAAGGGCGAGGTCCATACCCTGCTCGGCGAAAACGGTGCGGGCAAATCGACGCTGATGAACATTCTGATCGGTCTTTACCAGCCGACGGAGGGGTCGATCTTTCTCAACGGCAGGCAGGTGCGGATCGAGTCGCCCAGCCAGGCGGTCAAGCTCGGCATCGGCATGGTGCATCAGCACTTCATGCTGGTCGAGGCGATGACCGTGTTTGAAAACATGATCCTCGGCGACCGGAATTCCAAGGGTATCTTTATCGACCGGGAGGCGCGGCGGAAGGAGATCCTCGCGCTGTCGGAAAAATACGGGCTGGACGTGGAGCTGGACAAGCTGATCACGGAGATCTCCGTCGGCGCGCAGCAGCGCGTGGAGATTCTGAAGGCGCTCTACCACGGCGCGGAGCTGCTGATTTTGGACGAGCCGTCTGCGGCGCTGACGGACATCGAGGTCGAGGGTCTGTTCGCCATCATGAAAAAGCTCGTCAGCGAAGGAAAATCCATCATCTTTATCAGCCACAAGATGCGTGAGGTGCTGCACATCTCCGACCGCATCACCATCCTGCGCGCGGGCGAGGTCGTCACGACGGTGGACGCGCACGGCGTCACCGGGCAGGAGCTGGCCAACATGATGATCGGCCGCGAGCTGCAGCAGTCGCAGTACGAAAAGAAGGACGTGGAGGCCGGAGCGGTCATCTCCCTGCAGAACATCGATTATCATAAGGAGTCCAAGCACGCGGGCCTCAATGACGTCAGTCTCAGCATCGGCCGGGGCGAGATCGTCGGCATTGCCGGTGTGGACGGCAACGGGCAGACGCAGCTCGCGCAGCTGCTGACGGGCGTGCTCTCGCCGGAGAGCGGCGAGTTCCAGCGCAAGGGACAGAAGATCGCGGTCTTCAGCCCGCGGGCCTCGATCGAGGACGACGTGGCGCTCATCCCGGAGGACCGGAATCTGCAGGGCCTGATCGGCAACATGTCGATCGCGGACAATCTTGTGCTCAAGCAGACCGACGAGCCGCAGTTTTCCTCGCTGCACGGCCTGCATATGAAAAAGAAGACCATCTCGGCCTATGCCCGGGAGATGATCGGCAAATACGACATCCGCTGCCAGTCCTCCGACCAGGAGGTCCGGAATCTCTCCGGCGGCAACCAGCAGAAGGTCATTCTCGCCCGCGAGCTGGAATCCGATCCGGATGTGCTGATCGCCGTACACCCGACGCGCGGACTGGATATCGGCGCGACGCGCTTCGTCCACGATCAGATGATCGCCGCGCGCGACCGCGGCGTGGGCATTCTGCTCATCAGCGCGGACTTCGATGAGATCCTTGAGATGTCCGACCGGATCCTTGTCATCTTTGAAGGTCAGATCATGGGCGAATATTCCGGCAAGAACCCGCCGATCGAAGAGATCAGCCTTGCCATGACCGGAAAGTGAGGGGAGCGCGCGTATGAAATTCAAAAAATCACTCGGGGCCTTCCTTGTCCCGCTGCTTTCGATCCTGCTGGCGTTTGTCATTGGCGGGATCATCATGGCCGCGCTGGGCGCGGATCCGTTCCTCGCAGTCAAATACCTGTTCCAGGGCGCGTTCGGCTCTAAGGCCGGCATCGGCACGACGCTGGCCAAGGCGACGCCCCTGATGTTCACGGCGCTGTGCGCGTGCTTCGCGTACCGCTGCGGCGTATTCAACCTCGGCGGTGAGGGCCAGTTTCTGATGGGCTCCATCGCGGCGTTTCTGACCTGCTACTTTACGGGCCTGACCGGCTTCGGCGGTATTTTGCTGGCGCTGCTGGCCGGCGCGGTGGCCGGCGGCTTCTGGGGCATGATCCCGGGCGTATTGAAGATCACGCGCGGGCAGAACGAGATGATCATCTCCATCATGCTCAACTATGTGGCGACGCTGTTTATGGGCGTGATCTACACCAGCTGGATCCGCGACGCCTCCGTGCCGCAGACGCCCGCGATCGACGATGCGGTGCACCTGCCGCGGATCATCAGCGGGATGCGCATGACGTGGGGGCTCGTGATCGCGGTGGTCGTGGGCCTGCTCCTGTACTACTTCCTGTTCTGGACCAGCCCCGGCTTCAAGCTCCGCGCTGTTGGCCTGAACCAGACCGCCAGCCGCTTCAACGGCTTCCCGGTCCGGCGGTATATGCTGATGAGCTTCATCGTCTCCGGCGCGATCGCGGGTCTCGGCGGCGGCGCAGAGCTGCTCGGCACGCAGTTCCGCCTCATCAACGGCTTCGGCGCGGGCTACGGCTTTGACGGCGTGGCCATGGCGCTGATCGGCCAGCTGCATCCGATCGCGACGATGGTCGTGGCGCTGTTCTTTGCCGTCCTGCGCGTGGGCTCGACCACGATGCAGGCCGCCACGGGCGTGCCGACCAGCGTATCCGATATCATCCAGGCGCTTGTCATCGTCTTCTCCGTCGCCGGTATGGCGCTGACGAAGCTGCCGGAGTTCCAGAGCTGGAAGAGCCGCGTGTTCGGCAAGAGAAAGGCAGGTGCTGTGTAATGGATTGGATCTCGAGCTTACTGCTGGCAACGGTCCGTCTGGCCATTCCCGTGCTGCTGATCTCCCTCGCGGAGCTCTACGGCCAGCGGGCCGGTATGGTCAACATCGGTCTGGAGGGTCTGGCGTCCATCGGCGCGCTGGTGGGCTTTCTGGTCTGCTATGTGACGGGGTCGAACTGGCTGGGGCTGCTGTGCGGCGCGCTGGCCGGTATTCTGGTCAATATGATCTACGCGTTCTCCACGGTCACGCTCTGCGCGGACCATACGGTCTACGGCATGGCGGTGAACATCTTTGCGCCGGCGCTGGCGTCGTTCATCTACCGGGTCTATTTCGGCACCGGCTCCGACCTCAAGCAGATCACCACGATGGCCTCCATCGCCATCCCGGGGCTGAAGGATATCCCGGCGATCGGGCCGCTGCTGTTTGACCAGAGCCCGATGGTGTATCTGACGTTCGTGCTCGTGATCGTGACGGCCGTCTTCTTCGGCAAGACCCGCGCGGGCCTGAGCTACAAATCCGTCGGCGAGCATCCGCAGGCTGCGGCGACGCTGGGCATCAACGTCATCGGCGTCAAGTATCTCGCATGCGTGATCTGCGGCGCGCTGGCCGGCATCGGCGGCGCGTACCTCACGACCTGCTACTCCAGCACCTACACCGACGGCATCGTCGCCGGACGCGGCTTCATCGCGCTGGCCGCCGTCATCTTCGGCCGCTGGAACGCGGGCGGCATTCTGCTTGCCTGCCTGTTCTTCGGCTTCTGCGACGCGCTGCAGATCCGTCTGCAGGTGTCCGGCATCGCCATCCCCTATCAGTTCTTCCAGATGATCCCCTACGTGGCGACAGTCGTCGTCCTGAGTCTCATCGGCACGCGGCAGGCGGGCCCCAAGGCCAACGGCAAGCCCTACCGCCGCGAGCAGCGGTAAACGCTGGCGCACCCGTTCAGTAATAACACGCCCTGTGTTATTATAGATGATGCCGGCGGCGCGGGCTGCCGGCGCAAAATCCAAATCTACGGAGGAAAAACTATGAAAAAGATCATCGCAATGCTTCTGGCTCTTGTCATGCTCCTCTCGCTGGCGGCCTGCGCCAGCTCCGGCAAGACCGACGCCCCGGCTGCTGCGGACACCGCCGCCCCGGCCGAAACGACCGACACCACCGACACCGCTCCCGCAGCCGACACCAAGACCGACGGCAAGACCTACAAGGTCGCCATGATCTGCGACTCCAGCATCAACGACGGCGGCTGGGGCGCAGCCTGCTACAACGCCATGGTCGCCGCAGCCGAGAAGAAGGGCTGGCAGACTGAGGTCACCGACTCCATCTCGCAGGACTCCTACTATGACTCCATCGTCGCCTACTGCGCGCTGGGCTATGACATGATCTACGCCCCCGGCAACCAGTACACCGACGCTGTCCTGCAGGCAGCTGAGGAATATCCCGACGTCGCCTTCGCCCTGCTCAACGGCGCAGTCGACACCCCGGAAAAGGCTGTCAACAAGAACGTCTCCTCCCTGCTCCCGAACGCACAGCAGATCGGCTGGATCGCCGGCGCGCTGGCGGGCCTGATGACCGAGACCGGCAAGCTCGGCTTCATCGGCGGCATGGAGCTCGACACCACCAAGGGCAAGATCGCGGGCTTTGAAGAAGCCGCGAAGTACGTCGCCGAGCAGGAAGGCAAGACCGTCGAGCTGCTCAACGTGCCGTACGCCAACTCCTTCTCCGACGCCCCGAAGGGCAAGGAATTTGCCACCGAGCTGATCTCCCAGGGCGCTGACGTCTTCTTCGGCGACGCTTCCGCCGTTGACTCCGGCGCGCGCGAGGCCATCGATGCCGCCAACGCCGCTGCAGGCGAGATCAAGATCTACGACATCGGCCAGCCGGCAGACATCCTCGGCCAGAACGAGTGCATCATCTGCTCTCAGGTCACCGACAACTCCGCCATGATCGTCGCCTCCATGCAGGCTGTCATCGACGGCACCTTCGGCGGCGCGACGCTCTACGGCACGCTGCAGAACAACACCCTCTCCGCCGGCGCGCTGAGCGATCTTGTTCCCGCCGACGTGCAGGAGAAGTACCTCGCCTACATCGACCAGATGATCGCGGGCACGTTTATGCAGTAATCTCTTGCGGAACGCCCAAAGCGCCCGGCGGACCCTGTGTCCGCCGGGCACCTTCCCGTTTTCGGGCATTCTCGCCGGGAAATGCGGCTGCCGACCGGGGAAAACTGTCGATTTCTCCGGTTGACTCTTTTCCGATGCGTGTTATAATGTGGACTGTCTGAAACAATATAAAATTGTAGCGCCAAGGTGTCCGCCGCAAGGCGGATGAAAAGGGAATCCGGTGAGAATCCGGAGCGATGCAGTCACTGTGTACGGGAGCGGACCTGCAAAGGAAGCGCCGGACCGGCCAGATGGCCGGTGTGTGCGTCCTTACCACTGGGAAACCGGGAAGGGCAGAGCCGCGAAGAACGAAGTCAGGAGACCTGCCTTGGCGTGGAATCTCAGATCCGCTGTCCACGGGTCGGCCTTCCTGCAAGTTTGTATGGTCTTCCGCTTTGGAAGACGACATTCGATACGGCTAGGGAGAACGGCTGCGCCAGCGCAGCCGTTTTTATATTTTTCAGAACATTTTAGAAAAGAGGTAGACCTCACATGAAAAAGACCCTCGCGCTTGTGCTCGCAGCCGTGATGCTGCTGAGCCTCCTCTCCGCCTGCAAGAGCAGCGCGGACGAGACCCCCACCGTAGACCCCGCAGAAACCGAACAGACCACTACCCCCGAAGAGACCACGCCCGCCGAGGAGCAGACCTCGGAAGAGCCGCAGCCCTCTCAGGAAGAGCTGGATCAGGCAGCCGCCGACAATGTCGCCGCCCTGATCGACGCGATCTATGTCCAGTCCCGCACCGATGAGACCGACGCCCAGTGCGAAGCGGCCAAGGCCGCCTGGGACGCCCTGACCGATGCGCAGAAGGAGCTCGTCGAAGGCGACGAGGCCAGCCCCGATTACTTCGGCCTCGATACCGGCGACGCTTCGCTCGACGATGCGCGCAATCAGGATGAGATCGGCGAGAACGAGCTGCTCGTTGTCTCCTTCGGCACGTCCTACAATGACAGCCGTGTTGCCGACATCAAGGGCATCGAAGACGCCCTGCAGGCCGCGTGGCGACGCTATCGACAAACTCCTCGATATCATAAACC
>OLOW01002640.1_pt1 | contig 11912 bp, 6 predicted proteins | sample 1672801 | NCBI WGS metagenome assembly OLOW01 (sample SAMEA3136725, study PRJEB25190) | human gut metagenome | biome: human gut; feature: human-associated habitat; material: faeces | place: Austria | collected 2013
GACAAGCTCGTTGCGGCAACGTCCCAGCTGCTGAGCCTCGAGGCGGAGCCCGTGACCAGCCCGAAAGCGGACCGCAGGAGAACTCGTAAAGATAGCTTATTCCCTGAACATAAACACTGCCGTAGCTGTTTTTATCCGCTCCCTGATATTCCATTTGTATCTTATTATAGCGCGTGGCGCGGCTTAAAATATCAAAAACCGTATCTCCCCTGCGCAAAACATACTCGGTTTTCGGCAGTATTACGCCGTCCTCGGGTAAATAATCGCCGTCCTTCAGCGGTTTTTCAAGGTCTTCGGAATTATCTATGGCGGTTTTGCAGTTTACCGAAATAAAAACCGTTTCGCTTTCCTCGGTTATATCGTCTATATGGGTCAGATAGTATTCGTCAACCGACTGTATTTCCGTGCCGTTTATAACAAACACGGCGGCAAGAATTATAAAGAGTATGGCAAGTATATCCTTTTTCATTCGTCTTCCCCGTACATTGCAGCCAATTCTTCCATTTCGCGTTTCTTCCTGTTTTTTCTGCGGCGTATTCTTATAATTACAAGCGTTCCGAGCGAGAGTATTACCGCAACCGATACCGCGGCTATAATGTAGGCACGCAGCCTGTTATATATCTTGGTTTTGGTTTTAATAATATCCTCGCGGTTTTCAATTTTCGTTTTGTCATAATCAGAAAGGGCGTTGTAGCGCTTAAAAATACCGTCAACCGTTTTTTTATCCTTTAAGGATATTTTATCAAAAGGATAAAGCTTTTTCAATATATCCGCGTTAAGAGAGTCAATTTCCTTTTGAATTTTCTCAATTTCCTCTTTCGCGGCGGTAAGCTTTTTAAGGTAATTTTCTTTGCCCTCAAAATCATCGCTTTGTTTCAGCTTTTCAAGCAGGGCTATAACAGTATAATATTGCTCGGTCGTAAGGCGCGCGGGCAGTGAGTCCACAGCCTTTCTGTCGCTCGGTGCAAAATACAGTACGGGCGTATCCTCTTGCGTTTCTTCCGTACTCTCGGGCTTTGTATTCTCTGCGACAGCCGAGCTTTGTGAGCTTTGCGTGCCTGTAGGTGCTTGCGGTTTGCCCGAAGACGTGCCGCCGGGCTTGCTTTCGGATTTTGCCGGCAATGCCGGGGTAGGCGTTTGACTGAAGGAATAAAGCGGCGATTGCCCTTTTTGCTGCCGTATTACCGCCGCCAAAGCGTATAAAACCTGCTCGCCCGCCATTGAGTTTGATTTATCGGGCTTTGAGCCGGGGTTGTCGGGATCGTAGGTGTATGAGTGTGCAAAGCCGCCGTCGGGCATACGGTATTTTAAAATACCGTCTATCAGCGTTTTGCCGTTCTTAATAAACCGCGCATCCTTTTGCGGGTCAATATTAAGGCTGCAAAGCGCCACCGCAACCTGAGCGGTACTTTCGGCGTTCTGCGTGCCCCAGCTTATAAAATCGCCGTCCTCCGTTTGCAAGCGCGAAAGGCAGGAAAGCGACTCATCTATAACCTGCTTTACCGTGCGGCTTATTTCCTGTTTTGAGGATTTAAGCGTATACTTGTATACTTTTTTTGAGGTATAATAAGGCGACAATGCCTGCACTGCCATTGCCGTAATATCGGGGTCGGAGGCTGCTTTGCGGCGCTGCGCTGGCGGAGGAGAGCACAAGCGGCGCAACGGCGCTGACGAACGCGGACTACCAGCAGATTGTGAGTACATACTCCATTGATGCGTCAATTCCGGGGTATGCGGACTATCTGGAACGCTACGAGGATGCGGCGCACCCGGACGTGACCGTGACGGTGGACGCGGACACGTTCGTGCGCTACGAGGATGCAGGCATTGCCGCCCAGCCGCGGGTCTTTGAGGACTACGAGGGCATGGCGGGCAAGAGCGTCCTGACGGGCGAAGAGTCGCTGACCGAGTGGGTTGTGGATGTTCCGGAATCGGGTCTGTATGACCTGACGCTGCTCTATTACCCCTACGCGGGCAAGAACAGCGCCATCCAGCGCGCGTTCTTTGTGGACGGCAAGCTGCCGTACAGTGAGCTGGCGATGGTGGACTTCAACCGCGTGTGGGTCAACGGCGCCTACGAGGAGTACACCGACGAGAACGGCATCGTCGTCCGCAAGTGGGACAAGGATAATCAGGGCAATGACCTGAAGCCTTCGCCCATTGAACAGCCAGAGTGGTGTACCCACGGGCTGTATGACACTAACGGCTACATTTCTGACGAAATGAGCATCTACCTCGAAGCGGGGCAGCACACGCTGACGCTTTTGTCCATGCGCGAGCCGATGCTCCTGCGGTCGATTACGCTGTCCAACCACTCCCGCCCTGCCGCTTATGTGGATGTGAAGGCGGCGGGCGACGCGGCGGGTCATCAGGACGCGACGGGCGTGTCCGTGCGCTTTGAGGCAGAAAACGCCGTCAAGACCTCTTCTCAGATGCTTTACCCCGTGCAGGATCAATCCAGCGCGGTTGTGTACCCCATGTCGGCGCGGTATCTGCTCAATAACTCCATCGGCAGCAGCTGGAAGAACGCGGGCCAGTGGATTGAGTGGGCATTTGAAGTGCCGCAGGACGGTTACTACGAAATCTCGATGGTGGACAAGCAGAACTTCGTCCGCGGCATCGACGTGTACCGCAAAATCATGATTGACGGCGAAGTGCCGTTCGCGGAATTCAACGCGCAGCCCTTCTCCTACACGCAGACGTGGCGGATAGAAACGCTCTCCGACGAGGACGGAAACGCCTACCGCGTGTACCTGACCGCGGGCAAGCATACCCTGCGCATGGAAGTTGTACTGGGCGATATGGCAAACATCATCGCGCAGGTGCAGGACTGCGTGCAGCAGCTGAACAACATCTACCGTCAGGTCATCTACATCACCGGCGTTGCGCCTGACCAGTACCGCGACTATCAGCTGACGGCGTCCCTGCCGAAGCTGGAGGGCGAACTGCGCGCGGTACAGGCGGACATCGACAGCGCCATTGCCGCGCTGGAAAAGACGGCGGGCAATGATTCCGATAAGCTGACCGTCCTGCGCACGATGAGCGACCAGCTGGACGAGCTGATTGAGGATCAGGAACGCTTCACCGAGGTGCTTTCATCCTTCAAGACCAACGTCCGCGCGTGCGGCAACTGGATTACGCAGGTGCTGGCACAGCCGCTTCAGGTAGACCGCTTCTATATTCATGCTGCCGACACGCAGCCGAAGCTGGATAACAGCAGCTGGTGGGAGAGCCTTGCGCATGAAACGGAGCGCCTGTATTACTCCTTCATCATCGACTACAACAAGGTCGGCAACGTGGCGGAGGGCGACACGGAGAACGTCGTGCTGACGCTGTGGATTGGCACGGGCCGTGACCAGGCGAACGTCATCAAGTCGCTGATTGACGAGAAGTTCACGCCCGCGACGGGCATTTCCGTCAACGTGCAGCTGGTTGACATGAACACGCTCCTGCGCGCGACGCTGGCGGGCGAGGGCCCGGACGTCGCCATTCAGGTGGCGAACACCAACGGCATTGCGGGCGCGGTGCTGAACACGGGCAACGACACGCCCGTCAACTATGGCCTGCGCAACGCCGTGCTGGACTTGACGCAGTTCGAGGATTTCCCGGAGATTGCCAAGCGATTCAACGAGAGCGCCATCATCCCGTTCTCCTTTGACGGTGCGACGTACGCCCTGCCGGATACGCAGACATGGCTGATGATGTTCTACCGCAAGGACATTCTGGCGGAAATTGGGCTGGAAGTGCCGCAGACATGGGACGAAGTGAAGGTCGCCATGTCCATCCTGAGCAAGAACCAGATGGAATTTGGCATGCTGCCGTCCGAGCAGGTGTTCGCGATGCTTTTGTTCCAGAACGGCGGCCGCTACTATACCGATGACAACGCCGCGTCCGCGCTGGATGAGGACGTCGCCATCAACGTGTTCAAGAAATACTGCGAATACTACACGGATTACAAGCTGGACAAGGAAACGTCCGCCGAAGAACGCTTCCGTACCGGCGAATGCCCGATTATCATCTCCGACTACACGACGTACAACAACCTGCAGGTTTCCGCACCGGACATCTTGGGTCTGTGGGACTTCACGACCGTTCCCGGTACGGTGCAGGCGGACGGCAGCATTGACCGCTCGACGGGTACGACGGGTCTGGCGGATATCATCATGAGCGCGACGAAGCATCCCGACGAAAGCTGGGAGTTCCTCAAATGGTGGACGAGCACCGAGACGCAGACGCTCTACGGGCGCGAGATGGAATCGCTGATGGGGGCATCCGCGCGTGTCGCGACGGCGAACACCGAGGCACTGGCGAACCTGTCGTGGCCCATGCGCGACTACCGCGCGCTGGTGGAGCAGATGCAGTATGTGCGCGGCATCCCGCAGGTGCCGGGCGGATACTACACTTGGCGCAACATCAACAACGCGTTCTATACCATCACCACAGATACCGCAACGAACAACACCACCCCGCGCGAGGCGCTGATGGACAAGGTGTACTACATCAACGCCGAAATCAACTACAAGCGCACGGAATTCGGTCTGCCGCTCCATCAGACGGAAGACACGACGAAGGAGGAGTAAGATGAGCAATCCGACCTTGGTGCATGGCAAGCGTCAGTCGCTTGGCAAAACCATCTGGAAGCACCGCGCGTCCTACCTGCTGATGGCGCCGTACTTCATCCTGTTCTTCTTCTTCACCGTGCTGCCGGTGCTGATGGCTATCGGCGTTTCCTTCACGGACTGGAACATGCTGGAGAAGCCGGAGTTCGTCGGCTGGCAGAATTACGTCAAGCTCCTGCTGGATGACGAAATCTTCATCATTTCGCTCAAAAACACGCTGATTTTCGCTGTCATTACCGGCCCGGTCAGCTATATGCTGTGCCTGCTGTTCGCGTGGATTATCAACGAGTTCAACCGCGGGATGCGTACGCTCCTGACGCTGATTTTCTACGCGCCGTCCATCTGCGGCAACGCCTACATGGTCTGGAACCTGATTCTGACCGGCGACCGCTACGGCTATTTGAACGGTATCCTGCTGAACCTCGATATCATCAACGAGCCGATTCTGTGGATGAAGACAGAGCAGTACGTCATGCCGATGCTGATTATCGTTCAGCTGTGGCTGAGCCTGGGCACAGGCTTCCTGTCCTTCATCGCAGGCTTGCAGACGGTGGACAAGAGCATGTACGAAGCCGCCGCCATTGACGGCATCAAGAACCGCTGGCAGGAGCTGTGGTATGTCACCCTCCCGGCGATGAAGCCGCAGCTGATGTTCGGCGCGGTCATGCAGATTACGCAGTCCTTCGCCGTGGCGGACATTTCCATCAATCTGGCGGGCAACCCGTCGGTCAACTATGCTGGCGCAACCATTGTCACCCACTTGCTGGACTACGGTTCAACCCGTATGGAGATGGGTTACGCCTGCGCCATCGCGACCATCCTGTTCCTGCTGATGGTCGGCACGAATAAGCTCGTTCAGCGAGTACTGAGAAGGGTGGGTGAGTAAGCATGGCAGAACGGAGAGGTCAGGTGGCTGTCAAGGATTTGCCGCCGAAGCTGCAAAAGAAGCTGCGCCGGCAGAAAATTATGCCCAAGAAAGCCCGCAAGCTCAACCGCTCGATGGCGGGCAACGCGCTGCTGTTTACGCTCATGTTCATCTGCGGCGTCTTCATGGCACTGCCGCTGGTCATGATTATCAACAACGCCCTGAAGCCGCTGGACGAATTGTACCAGTTCCCGCCGAAGATTTTTGTGCGCAACCCGAATCTGCGCAACTTCTCGGATTTGTTTATCCTGATGAACGACTCGTGGGTGCCTTTCAGCCGCTACATCATGAACACCATCATCATCACGGTGGCGGGCATGGTGGGTCACGTCATCGTGGCGTCGTGGGCGGCATATCCGCTGGCGAAGGACAAATTCCCCGGCAAGGCGCTGCTGTTCGGCATGGTCGTGCTGTCGATGATGTTCAACTGGACGGTGACGCAGATTCCGCAGTACGCCATCATTTCGTGGCTGCACATCAACAACACCTATCTGGCGCTGATTCTGCCCGCGTGGTCGTTCGGCATGGGTTTGTACCTGATGAAGCAGTTCATGGAGCAGCTGCCGGATTCGCTGATGGAGTCGGCGCGCGTGCAGGGCGCCAACGAATGGCAGATTTTCTGGAAAATCGTCATGCCGAACGTCAAACCCGCTTGGCTGACGCTGGCGATCTTCCAGTTCCAGCAGATGTGGGGCAATACCGGTTCGCTGTTCCTGCGTGACGAGCAATTGAAGCCCATGCAGTACGCGCTCCAGCAGATTACGGCTGGCGGCGTGTCCCGCGCGGGCGCGGCGGCGGCGGTTACGTTCATTATCATGGCGGTGCCGGTGCTGTTCTTCCTGCTGTGCCAGAGCAGCATTCTGGAAACCATGACAACTTCGGGCATGAAGGACTAAGAGAGGGAGGAAAGACGCATGAAAAAAATGAAGAAGTTCCTCCTGACGGCGCTGGTCACTTTCTTCTCCTGCGGGGGAGCCTTGGCGGACGCCGAGCTGCCTTACACGACGTACAATTACGACTACTGGGGCGACATCGTGTACACGCCCGCGGCGTATGTGCCGGCAGGGTCGATTACGGGCGCTTCCTTCCAATATAATGGGCAGTCGCTGGGGGCGTTCAAGAACCCGCAGGACTTGTGCGTGGCGCAGGACGGCACGGTGTATCTGGCGGACAGCGGCAACAACCGCATCGTCCTGCTCAGCAGCGACATGACGAAGGTCGTGCGCGTCATCACCGGATTTGAGAATCACGGCGTGGCGGACACCTTCCAGACGCCCACGGGCGTGGCAGTCGCCAATGATGATACGCTCTACATTGCCGACAGCCTCAACCGCCGCGTGGTTGTGCTGAATCCTGATGATACGCTCAACCGCATCATCGAGATTCCGCAATTGTCGGGCAGCGTGAAAGCGCTGGGCGGCGTGACCTACGCTGTCGGGACGCACATCGAGGGCATGGGCGACCTCCATCAGGAAACCGATGTGGACGGCATGAAGTACCGCACGGAGCGCTTCACGTCCGGCAGCGCCACGGAACTGGCGGACGAGCAGGGTACGACCTATCAGGTCAGCGCCTACGAGAGCACCTTGCAGCCGCTGGTGAAGGCGGTCACAGACAGCAAGGGCGCGACCTACGCGATTGCGGAGAACGGCAAGTCCGTCATCCGCACGAACGCGGACGGCTCGACTTTCACTTACGCCCGCTATGACGCGACGACGAACATCGACCTGTTCATCCTGATTGGCCGCCTGATTAAGGGCAATCAGAACATCACCGGCATGTCCGGTTTGATTGGTCTGACGCTGGACGAGCAGGACAACCTCTACTGCATCAGCGCCAAGACGGTGGTTGTCCTTGATCAGAAGGGGAATATGGTCACAACCTACGGCAACTACCGCAATGCGGACGATGCGCTGACATCCTTCGCGACGATTTCGGAATTCGCGCTGGATGGCGACAGCGTGTTCATCCGCGACGCGGACAACCACATTGTCGAACTCGACCGCACGGGCAGCACACGCCGCGTGATCGAAAGCAACTGCATCCGCAAGACGGACGCGGATGGCAACATCACCCGCATGACGGGCATGACCGGAGCAGCAGCGGCTTCTTCAGAGGATGAAGAGACGGCGTTCCAGAACATTCTGGGCATCGAACTGACGGGTGATTACCTGATTGTGGGCGAGAAAAACGGTGAAATCAACGTCATGAAAACCTCCGGCAAGCTGCTGGGCACGGTCGAGAATAATTCGCTGCTGCTGCTGGACACCAAAACGGACAGTGTATCCGCCGTGACGACGGTGAAAAACGGCAAGCAGGACGAGCGCCTGACGGAAGTTTCCGCAACGGCGATGGTGGATTGGAACGGTACGCAGCGCCTGTGCGTGAAGGAAAGCACGGGACGGGTGCTGGTGCTGGATGACAACTGGACGGTGCTGCACACGGCGCAGAACAACTGCGTGGAGGTGCAGGACAGAAACGGCACGGTGACGGAGCGCATCCTCGGCGTGGATGCGGGCAGCGGCTATCAGGCGTTCGCGGAAGTCAGCGGCGTGGAGGGCGTGGCGCTCAACAGTGCAAGCCAGCTCTGCATCGCGGACAGCGACAACCGCCTGATTGTGCTGGACGGCGACAAGAACGTCGCGCGCGTGACCGTCAACCCGAACAGCGAAGTCCTGGATGCCAACTTCCTCTTTACGCCCCTGAAAGTCTCGGTGGACTACGCCGGACGTGTCTACTGCATTGCGCAGAACATGTTTGAAGGCATCATGGTCTTTGAGACGAACGGCGACTTCACCGGCTTCTTCGGCACGATTTCCGTTGAAATTACGGCGTGGGAGAAGTTCTGGCGCAAGCTGGCGACGAAGGAAGAACGCTCCAAGCAGCAGCTGTTCATCCCGACGGAATTTACCGGCATTGACATCGACGACGAAGGCTTTGTGTACGCCTCGAACAAGGATACCGCGGGCACGCAGGCGGTTCGCCGCCTGAACCCCAAGGGCGAGGACGTCATCCGCATGGGTCAGACCAAGAACCTTGGCGGCGACATACAGATCAGCGGCACGTCGCAGTACGCGGGCGCCAGCACGATTGTGGACGTGGTGTACCGCGAAAAGGGCATCTACTCGCTGCTGGACTCCAAGCGCGGCCGCATCATCACCTACGACCACGAAGGCAACCTGCTTTACATCTTCGGCGGCCTCGGCACGCAGGCGGGCACGATGGAAGCGCCTGTCGCCATTGAGTGCGCAGGGGACAAGATGCTCGCGCTGGATTCCAAGCAGGGCGTGATTGCCGTCTTCGGCGAAACGGAGTACGGCCGGCTCATCAACGAGGCGGTTGGGCTGCGCTACGACGGCGATGAAACGCAGGCGGTTGCCCTGTGGCAGGAAGTACTGCGGATGGACGAGAACAACGAGCTGGCGAACACCGGCATCGGCAAGGCGTACCTATCCGCAGGCGACAACGAGAAGGCCATGGAATACTTGAAGCGCGGCATGAACCGCGACTACTACTCCGTCGCCTTCAAGCGCTACCGCAACGATGTGCTCAAGAGCAACATCAACTACATTCTGACGGGCATCATTGCGGTCATCGTGGCGATTGTCGTTGTGGTCAAGGTGATTCGTCCGCGCAGAAATCAAAAGAACGGAAGGAGGGCATAAGCGATGAAATCACTGTTCAGCAAAGAAAAGTGGCAGCAGCTGTTCTACACGGTGTCCCATCCGTCGGACGGCTTCTACTGGATTCGCCACGGCGAAAAGGGAAGCGTCGCCATTGCCATCCTCATGGTTGTCCTCTTCGGTCTGTGCTTCACGCTGAACCGACTGCTTGCGGGCTTTGTCGTCAACGACATCAACGAGCGAACGGTCAACGCCCTGTGGGAAATGAGCGGCGTATTGATGCTGTACCTGCTGCTGTGCGTCGGCAACTGGTCGATTACCTGCCTGATGGACGGCGAAGGGCGCCTCAAGGATATTGCCATCGCCATCGGCTATTCGCTCCTGCCGATGATTGTGTGCTACATCGCCGCAACCATTGTCAGCCAGTTCGTGGCGGAAAATGAGGAAGCGTTCTACGCCATCATCATCTTCCTCGGCACGGCGTATACCCTCATCATGGCGCTGATTGGCATCATGCAGGTGCACAACTACACGCTGGGCAAAACGCTGCTCACGCTCCTGCTGACGCTGGTGGCAGTGTTCATCATCATCTTCCTGATGATGCTGATTGCGAACTTCATCGGTCAGGTGTTCGGCTTTGTCAGGAGCATCTACACCGAACTGATTTTCCGAGTTTAAGCGGGGGGTGGAAAGATGAGCGAGCAAACGAAAATCAAGCACAGCCCCGCCGTGGAAGGCAAAAAGCATCACAAGGTACGCTGGATTGTGCTGGCGGTGCTGCTGGTGATTGTGGCGGCAGTGGCTGCGTGGTATCTGATTCGCTTCGAGTTTAACCGGGACTATCAGGCGTACATTGAAGCGCCCAAGGGCGCGGCAGCGCAGTCAGAACTGGCGGCGCTTACGGACGAAAACCCGAATGTCGCCGCGCCTTTCCAGCTGTTTGCGGAAAACGACAACTTGAAGCTCTACGCGGATTTGGAGACGGCGAACGTCGCCATCTACGACAAGCGCAGCGGCGAAACGGTCTATTCCAACCCTGTGGACGCGGATGCGGACAAGGTGGCGAACAAGACCAACAAGAACTACTTGAAGAGCCAGTTCCTGCTGGACTACTACAACGCCGGTTTGACGAGCAGCACCTACGACAGCTACTCGATGAGCGTGGCGCTGGGCAACTTCCGCGCGGCGGCGATTGAGGACGGCATTGCCTTCATCTACGACGTGGGCGTGGACTCCATCCAGTACCTGACGCCGTCTTACCTGCCGACGGAGCGCTACGAGGGACTCTACGAGCAGCTGAGCGCACAGGCGAAGAAGGCAGCGGACATTGTGTACGAAAAGCGCGACGACGGCTACTGGATCAGCGCAACCGGTGCGAGTCGTACCCGCGAAATGGCGCGCGTCTCCAAGGAGTTTGTGGCGCTGGGCATGACAAAGGCGGAATACCTTGAAATGGAAGCGCTGGCGGGCAAGGAACAGGCGGAAACGCTGGGTTTCACCGTGACGCTGGAGTGGCATCTGGGCGAGGACAACGTGGAAGCCAAGCTGCCTGTGAGCGCGATTGAAGAGCGTGGCGGCGGCAAGGTTTACCGCATCCAGCTGCTGCCCTATATGGCGGCAGCGGGCAGCGACGAAAACGGCTACATGGTTGTGCCGAACGGTTCGGGCAGCCTGATTCGTTTCAACAACGGCAAAAACAGTGCCGCGGTGTACAGCCAGTACGTCTACGATATGGACTTGATTGACGGCGACTACACGCAGACGCAGACGATTCAGTCTGTGCGTCTGCCATTGTGGGGCGTGTGCCGCGAGAACACCAGCGTGCTGGCGACGATTGAAAACGGCGCTTCGCTGGCGGCTATCAGCGCGGATGTTGCGGGGCGCAACAACTCCTACAACAACGCGTTCGCCATGTTCACCCTGCGCGGGTCGGAGCTGCTGTCTCTCTTCGGCGCGGGCGAAACGGCGGAAATGCCTATCGTCGAGGACAACTACTACGGCGAAGATCTCGTCATCCGCTACACATTCCTGACGGCGGAGAACAAGGGGTACAGCGGTCTGGCGAACTACTACCGGGCGCGCCTGATTGCTGAAAACGTGCTTTCTCCGCTGGAAGAGACGGGCGACATTCCCTTCTACTACGATGTGATTGCCGACCCAGTTTGCGGACGTTGTAGATCATCAGCGCGGGCGATGCTTCGCCGCGCAGGTCGCAGACCGAAATCCACGGCAGCGACTGCTCCTGCACCGTATTGATCCACATCGGTTTCGACGTCTCGACAGCCACCTGGTAGACCTCGAACCCGCTGTCATGGTATTTCTCGTAAAGTTGTTTCAGGTCGGCGTTCAGCGCGTTGCTGTTACCCAGCGACGGCGACCAGAAGTCGATCAGCACGACATTGCCTTCGAGCGACGACAGCCGCACCTTCTTGCCGTACATGTCGGCGATTTCCAGATCGGGGAAGCCCGCTTCGGAGACCGTCGCCGAGAGGTTCTGCAACGCATCGAGGCGCGAAATCTCGGCATGGAGCGACGCCAGATAGGGCGACTGGGGATAGCGCTCTTCGAGCGCATCGGCCACCGTGCGGTAGTAGACGGCGTCGCCCTGCCCGTTGAAGAGGTAGCGGTCGCCGGGCAGGAGCTGCGAAAGCGCATAGACCGCCGCGATCGACGCCTTGTGTTCGACGATGAATGCGATTGACGGTAAACTCAATATTTGCAACATTGCCATCCTCGGAGGTTTTA
>OLOW01002649.1_pt1 | contig 11896 bp, 7 predicted proteins | sample 1672801 | NCBI WGS metagenome assembly OLOW01 (sample SAMEA3136725, study PRJEB25190) | human gut metagenome | biome: human gut; feature: human-associated habitat; material: faeces | place: Austria | collected 2013
TTTCCACTGATCAGAGGAAATCCTGTTCCGGAAAATGTGGACTCCTGGATCCGGGAACATCCCAAGGTCACAATCTGCGGAGAAGTGACACAGACCACAGAAAATGAATTTTCACAATCTGTTTATCTAAGTGATGCATATCTTATTTATAAATCTGAAAAAATTTCCATTGAAAACGTTAAAGTATTTTTGAAGAAAAAAGAAACAGTTCCGCCGGGGACTTTTGTTTTGGTGTCCGGAAAACTACAAAGAGTGCCAGAGTGCAGGAATCCCGGTGAATTTGACAGCAGGCAGTATTACGAGTGTCAGCATATCTATTACTATCTGAAAAATGGAAAAATTCTGAAAAAATCAGATAGCTACTCCGCATATCGACAGTTTCTGCTGAATCTGAAAGAAAAGTTTAACAAAGTTCTCCGGGAAACAGCGGGGAAGGATGCCGGGACTTTTCAGGCAATTGTACTGGGAGATAAGGGGAATCTGGAGGAGGAGACAAAACTTCGTTACCAGATGGCGGGGATTGTACATATTCTGGCGATTTCCGGACTGCATATCAGCATTGTGGGAGTGGGACTGTATCAGCTTTTGATGAAAACCGGGCTTGGAATCTGGGGGTCTGGAATGTTGTCCCTGATTGTGATGTTACAGTATGGAATGATCACAGGGGGCAGTGTGTCTACAATGCGGGCAGTGTGCATGTTTTTACTTACTGTAGGGGCAAAGATAACCGGCAGGATCTACGATATGCCGACAGGTCTTGCAGTGGCGGCCATGCTGATTCTTGGGGAGTCCGGAGCTTATCTGTACAGCAGTGGATTTTTGATGTCTTTTTGTGCTGTGCTAGGAATCGGAGTGGTTTTTCCGTCGCTGCAGAAGCTGACTGGAAAGAAAAGCAGGCACCATAAAAAACGGTTCCAGCAAAAATGGTTTAGAGCGTGCAAAAAAAATCATTCCGGATCAAGCAAAATCCAGACAGCATTGCTGTCATCTTTATCGGTACAGCTTGCCATGCTGCCGGTGCTATTATATTTTTACGGGGAGGTATCTCTGGCTGGTATTTTTTTGAATCTGCTGGTTCTGCCTACTGCCTGGATCGTACTGATAAGTGGCGTGATCACGGTACTGGCCGGATTGATTTATATTCCAGCGGGAATCCTGGCGGCAATTCCAGGAAAAGGGCTTTTGTTCCTATATGAAAAGCTGTGTATAGTGACTGCCAGGCTGCCATTTTCCAATTGGATCGCCGGAAAGCCACAGCTTTGGCAGATCTGGTGCTATGTGGGAATATTATGTGCCGTGGTGTGGATTTCCCGAAGAGAAGGAAAGCGAGACAGTGGAAAAGCAGGCAAAAGAGCAGCAGTCTTTTTTTTGCTGGCAGCCGGAATCTGGATTTTATCTTTACACAGAACAGAAGAATTCTCCATTACCTGCCTGGATGTGGGGCAGGGGGATGGAATTGTGCTGGAAACGCCAGAAAAGTACTGTTTTCTTGTGGATGGAGGAAGTTCAGGGCAAAAAACAGTGGGAAAAAGACAGATCCTGCCTTATCTGAAATGTAAAGGAATATCCAGAGTAGATGGAATCCTGATTTCCCATACAGATGAAGATCATATCAGTGGGATAAGGGAAATCCTGGAGTTAAGTGGAAAAGGCCTGAGTACAATAGAAATCGGTGCCTTGTACCTGCCTGACTGGACAGAACCGCCAGATGCCTGGCTGGAACTAAAAAAACTGGCCCATGAGGCTGGAATCTCTGTTTTTACGCTGGGAGAAAAGCAATGTTTAAGAGCCGGAAGACTGAGCTTGGAAGTCCTTTCTCCATCAAAAGGCAGCTCCGGGCAGGATGTGAATGAGGACTGTATGGTTCTGGAAGTTCGATATGGAGAATTTCTTGGGCTTTTCACCGGAGATATGGGAGAGGAGACGGAAAAAGAATTGCTAAAAGAAAACGTACTCCAGGATGTGGATTTTTTGAAGGTGGGACACCATGGCTCCCGCTATTCTACTTGCCAGGAGTTTCTGGAAAAAATCAAACCGGAATACAGTGTGATCTCCTGTTCAGAGAACAATACCTATGGACATCCTTCTTTGGAAACTGTAGAAAGGCTGGAAAATGCAGGAAGCCAGGTTGTTTTTACCATGAAAAGCGGGGCTGTTACCATTTTTACAGACGGAAAGAATATCCACATGGAAGAGTATCTGAAGGCAGCAGGATAAAAATCTCTTTTCCCAGGGAGGATTTTGTGGTATGGTTTAAAGTGAGTTTGAACGCAGATCGCAAAGCGACTGCGTTCATGAGCAAGTAGCGAAGCGGACCTGGAATGTCCGCATTACAAAAGGTTGCGACAGGAGCGTATATTTTTGAAAAGTATTCAGGAAGATATTAAAACAGGAAATTTTAAACCGGCTTATCTTTTATTTGGGGAGGAAGCCTATCTGAAGCTGCAGTATAAACAGAATCTGGTCAGGGCATTGAACCCAGATGGCGATACTATGAATTTTCGGCATTATGCAGGAAAGGATATCGATGTGCAGGAACTGATGGAGTTGTGTGAGACTATGCCTTTTTTTGCAGATCGAAGGGTGATCCTGGTGGAAAATTCCGGGTTTTTTAAAAATAAATGTGATGAACTGGCTGACTATATGAAGGAAATTCCTGATTATCTGTGCCTTGTGTTTGTGGAAAGTGAAGTAGATAAAAGAAGCCGTATGTATAAAGCTGTAAAAAATATCGGACGGGTAACAGAGTTTGCCAGACAGGACGAAAAGACACTAATGCGCTGGGCAGCCGGACTTCTTGGAAAAGAAGGGAAGAAGATCACCCAGAGGGATATGGAACTGCTTCTTACCAAGACCGGCACGGATATGGGGAATCTTAGAATGGAGCTGGAAAAGCTGATTACTTATACCACAGGGCGTGATGTAGTTACAGCCAGAGATATTGAGGAAATATGCACAACACAGATCCAGAATAAGATTTTTGATATGGTAAGTGCAGTCACTGGCAAAAATCAAAAACGTGCCCTGGAACTGTATTACGATCTTTTGACTTTGAAAGAACCGCCGATGAAAATATTGACACTGCTTGCAAGGCAGTTTCGGCAGCTGCTTCTGATCAAGGAATTTGAAGAGGAAGGAGTGGCACAGCCGGAGATGGCATCCAGGCTGGGGGTACATTCTTTTGTGGTGAAAAAGCTGGCAGCCTGTGCAAGGGCGTATCGGATCAGTGAACTGAAGCAGGCGATAGCAGATTTTGTAGATGCAGACGAGGCAGTAAAGACAGGAAAATTACAGGATGTCCTAAGTGTGGAACTTATTATTGTGAAATACAGTTCCTCAAGAGCATAGAAAAAAGGCAGTCGATGACGGTTCGACTGCCTTAATTTTCACTTATAAGCTTATAACTAAAAATTAACTATCTATTAGCCGATACTGTTAACGGCTTTGGATAAACGGGAAACTTTTCTTGCGCAGTTGTTTTTGTGATAAACACCTTTGGAAGTTGCTTTGCTGATTGTAGAGATAGCCTCTTTTAATGCAACCTCTGCTGCTGCCTTATCGTTGTTAGCTACTGCCTGATCTACTTTTCTGATGGAAGTCTTAACAGCAGAACGGATAGATTTGTTTCTCGCAGCTTTTGTTCTGTTAACTAAAATTCTCTTTTTTGCAGATTTGATGTTAGCCAATTTGTACACCTCCAGTTCATGAGTGATTGTAATTTACTTCTCCATAGAAACAGACACGGGCGTTTCTATGAACATGCTTATATAGTTTATTATACTTGCCCATAAATGTCAATACATAATTTAAGAAAAATTGGAAACAGTAGCAGAGAAAAATAAAATGTAGGGAATGTCTGGAGGAGATCATTATGTTGGGCAGTTATAAGATCAGAACAGATCTGGCGCTGGAGGCCAGAGAGCGTTTTACAGAAGAAAATGTGGAAGTTCGGGGCGTGGAGGTTCAGGAATCCTATGACGAGGAAACGGATATACGTACCACTGTGGTGAAGATCACAACTGAAAACGGCGCCCGCTCTATGGGGCGTCCTCAGGGAAATTACATTACAATAGAATCAGAAAGCCTTTCCATTGCAGATGAAGGATATCACAGCGAGATTTCCGGTGAAATTTCCAAGCATCTGAAAAGACTGTTAAATATGGACAAAGAGAAGTCTGTTCTTGTGGTGGGGCTGGGAAATGAAAGGATCACAGCAGATTCTCTGGGACCTGGAGTGATCAACAATTTGCATATGACCAGACATTTGATCAAGGAATATGGTTTGAAAAAGGATGGGGAGAATTCGTTGTATGAGGTCAGCGGAATTATTCCAGGGGTGATGGCACAGACGGGAATGGAGACCTCTGAGATCATCGAAGGTGTGGTAGCTATGACAAAACCGGATGTTGTGATCGCCATAGATGCACTGGCAGCACGGAGTACCAGAAGACTGAACAGGACTATTCAGATCACAGATACAGGCATCAATCCAGGTTCCGGTGTGGGAAATCACAGGATTGGATTGTCCCGGGAAAATCTGCATGTGAAAGTTATCGGGATCGGTGTTCCCACAGTGGTAGATGCCGCCACTATTGTCCATGATTCCATGGCACATCTGCTGGATGCCCTGGATGAAGCGGAGAGAAAAGAGTTTTTGGAGGAAATGATATCGCCACATCTTCACAATATGTTTGTAACGCCAAAGGATGTGGATGAAACCATACGGTATTTGAGCTTTACTATTTCAGAGGGGCTGAATATGACTTTTTCCGGAGAAGGGCAAAAAGAGGGAACATATTAGAAGGACACTTGTCATAGGATAACTCCAAGAGGTGATTTGGGTGACAAGATTCCAGAGGGCGTGTTGTGTGTGTTTATGTCTTGTTTTTTTCGCAGTTCTGGCAGTGTTACCAGAGCCTTTTTCCCTGTGGAAAACTGCGGAAAATGTGTACAGGCAGTTTCCTTTTTATCAGATGGTGGAAAAAGAAGCGCAGGAGGCCTGGAAGGAAACAGATCCCTATACCTCACAGATGGCTGCACAGGCCGGTCAGGAGTATGCGCGCCAGCTGAACAAGAATTTGAGAGAAGAGGCAGAGGGGGGAATGGACGAGCCTGAAAGCGGAAGTGAAGGGAAAATGGATAATGAGTCCGTAAAGCGAAAGACTGTAGATAAGGAAAAGGCTGATGAATCCACAGACACAAAAACTACAGAAACAGCGGCGGTCCCTCATCCTGAAATGGATCTGTCCCCTGAAAGACTTGCAGATCACGACTTTCTACTAAAAAATTTTTACATCATAGATGAAAACGCAGATATCAGTGCAGTAGATCTGAATGCCGCTGGTTTTCTTGCTGAAGACATGCGAATTTCAAAGGAAACAGAAGGCCCGCAGATTCTGATCTATCACAGCCATTCCCAGGAAACCTTCCGGGATTCCCGGGAAGGAATACGGGCAGATTCCATTGTAGGAGTGGGGGATTACCTTACCAGCCTGCTTATAGACAAATATGGATACCAGGTACTTCACATAGCAGACCGGTTTGATCTGGCTGGGGGAGAACTTGATCGAAATGCAGCTTATGATTATGCCAGAGAACGGGTGGAGGAGGTTTTGCAGGAAAATCCCTCCATAGAAGTGCTGATCGATCTGCACAGAGATGGTGTGGCAGAAGGAAAAAGACTTGTAACACAGATAAATGGGAAAGACACAGCCAAGATCATGTTTTTCAATGGGATCAGCCATACCATTAGCCAGGGGGCAGTGGAATATCTGCCAAATCCATACATAGAAGATAATCTTGCCTTTTCTTTTCAGCTGGAATACCAGGCAGCGCTTTATTATCCGTCTTTTTACAGAGGGATTTATCTGGCTGGGCTGCGCTACAATCTCCATTTGCGCCCAAAATCCCTTCTGGTGGAGGCGGGAGCTCAGACCAATACTGTCCAGGAGGTGAAAAATGCCATGGAACCTCTGGCAGATATCCTGAACCGTGTATTAAATCCTTTTTCAAACCCACTCTAAAAGGAAGTGACAAAAGGAATTAATCTGTGTTATAATCTCTTGATAGCAAAAAATATGTTGCCTATAGGTGACACCCCCTATAAATGAAAGTATAACCAGAGGAGGAATGTCTGGAATGACAGACCAGAGTAAAATTCGTAATTTTTGTATTATTGCACATATTGATCATGGAAAATCCACATTGGCAGACAGAATTATAGAGATGACCGGACTGCTTACTGAGAGAGAAATGCAGGCGCAGGTTCTGGACAATATGGAACTGGAGCGTGAGCGTGGAATCACCATCAAATCCCAGGCTGTCCGTACTGTATATCATGGAAAAGACGGAGAAGAGTATATTTTTAATCTGATAGATACCCCAGGACATGTGGACTTCAATTATGAGGTTTCCAGAAGCCTGGCGGCCTGTGACGGAGCGATTCTTGTTGTAGATGCAGCCCAGGGAATAGAAGCGCAGACACTGGCCAATGTATATCTTGCATTGGATCATGATCTGGAAGTGATTCCTGTGATCAATAAGATCGATCTTCCAAGTGCAGAGCCGGAGCGTGTCATTAATGAAATTGAGGATGTGATCGGGCTGGAGGCTCAGGATGCACCTCAGATCTCAGCCAAGACCGGCCTTAATGTGGACCAGGTGCTGGAGCAGATCGTGGCAAAGATCCCCGCACCTGTAGGAAATGCAGATGCGCCGCTGAAAGCGCTTATTTTTGACTCAATCTATGACTCTTATAAAGGCGCTATTGTATTCTGCCGTATGGTAGACGGAAAAGTACGAAAAGGTACTACGATCCGTATGATGGCTACCGGATTTGTGGCAGAGGTTGTGGAAGTGGGATATTTTGGTGCAGGCCAGTTTATTTCGTGCGAAGAACTTACCGCCGGAATGGTTGGCTATATTACTGCAAGTATCAAGAATGTCCGGGATACCCGGGTAGGTGATACTATTACAGACAATAATAACCCCTGTGCAGAAGCACTTCCAGGATATAAGAAAGTAAATCCGATGGTATACTGTGGCCTGTATCCTGCTGATGGAGCCAAGTACGGAGATCTGAGGGATGCCCTGGAAAAGCTTCAGCTCAATGATGCCTCCTTGTTTTATGAGCCAGAGACATCTGTAGCGCTTGGCTTTGGTTTTCGATGCGGTTTCCTTGGGCTGCTTCATCTGGAAATCATTCAGGAACGTCTGGAGCGAGAGTATGATCTGGATCTTGTTACCACAGCGCCCAGTGTTATCTATAAGGTATATAAGACAAACGGAGAAATGATCGATCTGACCAATCCTACCAATCTTCCGGATCCTTCTGAGATTGAATATATGGAAGAGCCTATGGTCAATGCAGAAATCATGGTAACTACAGAATTCATTGGAGCGATCATGGATCTTTGCCAGGAACGCCGCGGACAGTATCTTGGTATGGAGTATATGGAAGAAACACGTGCCCTTCTGAAGTATAAGCTGCCATTGAACGAGATTATCTATGATTTCTTTGATGCGCTGAAATCAAGATCCAGGGGATATGCGTCTCTGGATTATGAGCTTTGCGGTTATGAGAGAAGTGAGCTTGTGAAGCTGGATATCCTGGTAAATAAAGAAGAAGTGGATGCTCTTTCCTTTATTGTACATGCTGACACTGCCTATGAGCGTGGCAGAAAAATGTGTGAGAAACTAAAAGATGAGATTCCCCGTCAGCTTTTTGAGATTCCAATCCAGGCTGCTGTTGGAAGTAAGATCATTGCCAGAGAGACAGTAAGAGCCATGCGAAAGGATGTCCTTGCCAAATGCTACGGTGGTGATATTTCCCGTAAGAAGAAGCTTCTGGAGAAACAGAAGGAAGGCAAGAAGAGAATGCGTCAGGTAGGAAACGTAGAAATTCCGCAGAAAGCATTTATGAGTGTGTTGAAGCTGGATGAGAACTGATGGCATTTTGGAGAAAATAAGATGAAAGTGAATGTACGTGTCCTGCTCAGAAGGATAAAAAGAAGTATCAGAAAAAATCAGGAGGTTTGGATAAAAGGCGGGATTCTTGCAGCGATTTTGCTGGTGATCATTGTGTTTGCCGGAAGCTGTGCATGTGCCAGAAAAAACAGCAGCACAAAAGAGCCAGACGCTGCTTCTATGGGAGTTATGAAGATTACGCCTATTCCAAGCCCTACTCCCACAGAAGTGCCACGTCAGGTAAATAAGGATGCTGTGGCGCAAAGCGGCAATGTGACCATGGTCAATGAGTATCTTGTGCAAAAAGAGGAAAATCAGGGAACTGCCAGTACTTCTGCGCAGGCAGATCCCGACAGTTCAGGCGAAGAAGATACTTCAGAAGGAGAAAATCAGGATGGGACTGAATAAGGATACACTGGAATTGTATATCCATATCCCGTTTTGCATAAAGAAATGTGATTACTGTGACTTCCTGTCAGGTCCTGTTTCCAGGGCCGGGCAGGAAGCTTATGTTTATGCACTTTTACGGGAAATAAAGGAAGCTGCCTCCAGGGAAAAAAGACCAGTGAGCACACTGTTTATCGGCGGTGGAACGCCATCTGTACTGCCGGTGGATCTTATGGAACTGCTTCTTAGAGAATTATCGGAACAGTTTCGCTTTTTACCGGAGGGGGAGTGTACCATTGAGGCAAACCCTGGTACGCTGACTGAAGAAAAGCTTGTTCTATATAGAAAATATGGTCTGAACCGTATCAGCATTGGCCTGCAGTCTCCGGTAGACAAGGAACTAAAAATGCTGGGAAGAATCCATGATTACCGGGAATTCCTGGAAAGCTATGAACTTGCAAGAAATGTGGGCTTCGACAATATCAATGTGGATCTGATGTTTGCCATACCCGGACAAAGCTACGAGGGCTGGGTAAGAAATTTAAGAACTGTGGCAGCATTGGCACCGGAGCATATTTCGGCATACAGTCTGATCATAGAAGAGGGAACGCCCTTTTTTTCAAGAAAGCTGGATCTGCCAGACGAGGATACAGAGTACAGGATGTATGAAGATGTGGCTGAGATTCTGGGAGAATATGGGTATCATCAGTATGAAATTTCCAATTATGCCAGGTATGGTTTTGAGTGTCGCCACAATAAAGGATATTGGGAGAGAAAGGATTATCTGGGCCTGGGGCTTGGGGCAGCTTCCCTGATCGGAAAAAAACGGTTTACCAATACTAATATTATGGAAGAATATCTGAATCATTCCCGAGATCTTACCAGAATCCGCAAAGATATGGAAATATTAGAGAAAAAAGATGAGATGGGTGAATTCATGTTTCTGGGACTTCGGATGACAGAGGGTGTGTCAGAAGAAGAGTTTCAGGAATATTTTCATGTGTCTGTAGAAAAGATATATGGAAGAGTGATAGAAAAATATATCCGGCAGGGATTGCTGGAAAAAAGAAATGGCAGGATCTTTCTTACCCGGAGAGGGATTCATGTAAGCAATGCAGTGATGGCAGATTTTTTACTGTAAAAGGACTTGACGAACACCTGTTCGCGTGATATCCTTTTGAAAAAGAAAGAGAAATTGTACGTCAGATAGATTGGAGGAACAAATGGCAGCAGAGAATAAGAAACAGTTTATCAGAATCAGGGGAGCGAATGAGAATAATCTTAAGAATCTCAGTGTGGATATTCCCAGAGATAAGTTTGTAGTTCTTACCGGACTAAGCGGTTCAGGAAAGTCCTCCCTGGCCTTTGATACCATATATGCAGAAGGACAGCGACGGTACATGGAGTCTTTGTCTTCCTATGCCAGACAGTTCCTTGGCCAGATGGAGAAGCCTGATGTGGAGAGTATAGAGGGGCTTCCTCCTGCGATTTCCATTGATCAGAAGTCTACCAATCGGAATCCCCGTTCTACAGTGGGGACGGTGACAGAGATTTATGACTATTTTCGTCTTTTGTATGCCAGGGTGGGGATTCCTCACTGCCCCAAATGCGGCAAGGTGATTGCCAAGCAGACCGTAGATCAGATGGTGGATCAGATTATGGAGCTTCCGGAAAGAACGAAGATCCAGCTTATGGCACCGGTTGTCCGCGGAAGGAAGGGAACCCATGCCAAGCTTTTAGATCAGGCCAGACGCAGCGGTTATGTCCGTGTAGAGATTGACGGTAATGTCTATGAACTTTCCGAAGAGATCAAGCTGGATAAGAATATCAAGCATACCATAGCGGTTATCGTGGATCGTCTGATTGTCAAGCCTGGTATTGAGAAGAGACTTTCGGATTCCCTTGAGACCGTGTTGGAGCTTGCTGACGGGCTGGCAGTTGTGGATACCATGGATGGAAATTATCTCAATTTCAGCCAGAGCTTTTCCTGTCCGGATTGTGGAATCAGTATTGATGAGATCGAGCCCAGAAGTTTTTCCTTCAATAACCCATTTGGAGCCTGCCCGGAGTGTCTTGGCCTGGGATATAAGATGGAATTTGATCCGGATCTGATGATACCGGACAGATCATTAAGCATTTCTCAGGGAGCCATTGCAGTGATGGGCTGGCAGTCCTGCACAGATAAGAATAGCTTTACCTACGCCATATTATCAGCTCTTTGCAGAGAATACGACTTTAGTCTGGATACTCCGTTTCAGGCTTATCCTAAGAAGATTCAGGATATTATCCTGTACGGCACTGGCGGACATTCCGTGAAGGTTTACTACAAGGGTCAGCGTGGAGAGGGTGTATATGATGTGGCGTTTCCAGGTCTGATCAAAAATGTGGAGCAGCGTTACAAGGAGACTGGTTCCGAAGCTATGAAGCAGGAGTATGAGAGCTTCATGCAGATCACTCCCTGTACAGCATGTAAGGGACAGAGACTGAAGAAGGAATCTTTGGCAGTGACAGTGGCAGGTAAGAATATTTATGAGGTGACTAATCTTTCCATTGACAAATTGAAGACATTTCTTGCACAGATGGAGCTTTCTCCTCAGCAGCAGCTGATCGGAAAGCAGATTCTGAAAGAAATCCGTGCCAGAGTAGGATTTCTGGCAGATGTTGGTCTGGAGTATCTTTCACTTGGACGTGCTACCGGCACACTTTCCGGGGGAGAAGCACAGAGAATCCGGCTTGCCACGCAGATTGGCTCCGGCCTTGTGGGGGTGGCCTATATTTTGGATGAGCCCAGCATTGGTCTGCATCAGAGAGATAATGACAAGCTTCTGGGAGCATTGATGCACCTTCGAGATTTGGGAAACAGCCTGATCGTGGTGGAACATGATGAGGACACCATGCGTGCGGCAGACTGCATTGTGGATATTGGTCCGGGAGCCGGAGAACATGGTGGAAAGCTGGTTGGAATTGGTACAGCAGAAGATCTGATGAAAAATCCGGATTCCATCACCGGTGCATATCTTTCCGGACGTCTGAAAATAGAAGTTCCTAATGAACGCAGAAAGCCTACAGGTTTTCTTACTATCAAAGGTGCGGCAGAGAATAATCTGAAGCACATAGATGTGGATATTCCACTGGGAATCATGACCTGCATTACCGGAGTGTCCGGTTCCGGCAAGAGTTCCCTGATCAATGAAATTTTATATAAGCGTCTTGCCAGAGATCTGAACAGGGCCCGGGTGATTCCAGGAAAGCATGATGATATATTGGGAATCCAGCAGCTGGATAAGGTGATCGCCATTGATCAGTCTCCGATCGGAAGAACGCCAAGATCCAATCCTGCCACCTATACAGGGGTATTTGACCAGATACGTGATCTTTTTGCTGCCACAGCAGATGCCAAAGCAAAAGGGTATAAAAAAGGCAGATTCAGTTTCAATGTAAAGGGCGGAAGGTGTGAGGCCTGTAGTGGAGATGGAATCATTAAGATTGAGATGCACTTCCTTCCAGATGTGTATGTTCCCTGCGAAGTCTGCAAGGGCAAGCG
>OLOW01002657.1_pt1 | contig 11874 bp, 10 predicted proteins | sample 1672801 | NCBI WGS metagenome assembly OLOW01 (sample SAMEA3136725, study PRJEB25190) | human gut metagenome | biome: human gut; feature: human-associated habitat; material: faeces | place: Austria | collected 2013
ATATGCTCCCTCCTAAGTGACAAGTTTTTATTATTTCACTTGTCTACCTAGAAGGGAGCATATCAGATGGACAGCCCCTTTTTGATGCTCAGATATATTTAGATATATTTTAAATAAAATAGCATGAGAAACAAATAGAAGTGTAGAAAATGACATATAAGTGAAGAATGTGAAATTGAATGATTGTGCATTATATAATAAAATCTAAACATAATAAAAACATATTTGCGCAAAATGTTAGAAAGGAGGAATGATGGATGAAATTTGGAATACATTTTAATCATTGGGGCAGCTTTTACGAAAGCCAAGGAGTGATAAAATGTTTACAGCAAGCCAAAAGCGTTGGAGCAGAAGTTTTTGAATTTTTTCCAACTGATGCGATGTTTCAGAAGAATCAGAAAGAAATTGATTTGTTGAAAGATGTAATAAGAGATTTGGATATAGAACCTACTTTTACTTTTGGCTATCCAAAAGAGTATTGCATTACATCAGATCAAGAAGAAAGCAGAAATGGTGCAGTAGAATTCCTAAAACGTGGGATTGAGGGAATTTCCTTACTTGGGGGAAAATCAGTAGGCGGAATCGTATATGGCTCCTGGCCCGCAGACTATAGTGCACAAATTATTGAGCCAGAGCTGAAAGCGCTGCACAGGGAAAGAAGTATAGCGTGTATGAAAGCTGTAATGAAGACGGCTGAAGATTTTGGTGTAACTGTAAATCTGGAAATTGTTAATCGTTTTGAACATTATCTGATCAATACAGTTGACGAAGGCTTGGAATTTTGTAAGGAGATTGACAGTCCAAATTGTAAGCTCCTGCTTGATTGTTTCCATATGAATATTGAAGAAGACGATATAGAACAGTCAATAGAGAAAGCTGCTGATCACATTGGATATTTTCATGTCAGTGAACCCAATCGTAAAGTCCCAAATACCTGTGCACATATAAATTGGAAAGCAATAGGAAAGGCTCTGAAAAAAACAGGTTATGATGGTGCCGTTGTACTGGAACCCTTCTATAAGTTTGGTGGGGAACAGGGACATAATATGAGAATGTGGAGAGATCTGGATAAGGATCTTTCAATGGAAAATCGATTACGGATTGCAGCACAGGGAATTGAATATATTAAAACACAATTTGAGGAGTGATAAAATGCTAAGTGAAAGGGTAATTGGAAAAAAAGCGTGGGTAACAGGCGCTGCGCATGGAATTGGAAGAGCCAGTGCGTGGGCATTAGCTGAGGCAGGAGCTGATGTGGCAATTTCAGATATTAATGAAAAGGGGCTGGAAGAGACTGCTGAGTATATTAGAAAGCTTGGTAGAAAAGCACTGGTCCTGCCAGCTGACATCACGAAAGAGAATGAAATTGAAGAGACTATTAATACAATAGTGGATAAATGGGGAAAACTGGATATTGCTTACTGTAATGCCGGCACATTTCAGGATATTCCGGCAGAAGATATGCCTTTGGAAGAATTTGAAAGAGTTATAAAAGTAAATCTGACCGGTGCATTTATCTCTTCACGTGCAGCAGGAAAAGCAATGATAAAACAAAAAAGCGGAAGTATTATCCTTACTGCATCTATGTCAGGACATATAGTAAATATTCCACAATGCCAATGTGCATATAACTCTTCAAAAGCAGGCGTTATTTTACTGGGAAAGAGCCTGGCAATTGAATGGGCAAAACATGGTATTCGGGTAAATACAGTCAGTCCTGGTTACATTCGTACATGGAGTGATGAACCGTTAAAACCAGAAGAGGTCGGACAGTCCAATTTTGAACAGTGGACACCATTAAAACGTTTTGGAGCTGCAAGTGAAATTGCCGGGATTATCGTATACCTGGCCAGTGAAGAAAGCAGTTTCGTAACAGGTTCTGATTTTGTAGTAGATGGAGGCTATACAGCATTCTGATAGAAAGGAAAAATAAATTATGAAAAAGTATACAAAGAAAATTATGGCAATGGTAACTGTAGCAGCAACAATGGTAACCGGAACAGCGATTCCTGTTATGGCAGATGATGCGCCGACAATTCGTTTAATAACTTGGTTAACACCTTCAAATCCTGCACAGAAACCATCATATGATGCAATTGAAAGCTTTGCAGACGATCATGCAGATGAATTTACCCTGGAACACGAAAATATTGTTGGAGATGAGCTGAAAGCTAAGATTAAAACAGATATCGCAGGAGATACAGTACCAGATATTTTTATTTATTGGGGAAGCGGCGGAAACTCTACTATGCTGTTGGATGCAGATGTTATTATTCCATTTGATGAATATCTGGATGCGTCAGAATTGGTTAGCAGAGATTTATTCCCGGAGGAATCATTTAGCAGAACATCATCAAATGGGACGTTGACCACTATCACAACATCTCTTCAGTACGGAGTATGGCTGTGCAATAAAGCACTGTTTGAAGAATATGGTTTGGAATATCCAAAAACTTTAGATGATATGCTTGAAGTTGGAAAAGTGTTCAATGAGAATGGAATTACTCCATTTGCAATGGGATCAAAGGGTGGAAATCCAGCACATGAATTCGTAGCTGAAATTTTAGGGCAGATGCCAGACTGTGAGAAAGACTTTGAAAATCTTACACAAAATTATACCATTGACACCCCTAACATTCATAATACCCTGGAAATTGTCGACACAATGAGAGAAAACAACTTGTTCCCGGCAGATACCATTTCTATTGGAGACTGGAATCAGCAGTTTGCACTGTATAATGAAGGAAAAGCTGCAATGATCTATGCATGGACATGGCAGATTCCTAATATTACAGAAGAGACAGCAGAAAATTCAGTTATTATTGATGCCCCTGTTATGCCTGGCGGTACAAGAGATACCTCAAACTTCACACGTGCAGGCGGTGATATGGGATATATGATTTCTAAAAAAGCATGGGAAGATGATACCAAAAAACAGGCAATTATTGATATTGTAGACTATTTATATTCAACTGAGATGCAGGAAATTGGATTGTATAATGCAGGAGACATTCCGGCCAGAAATGATGTAGAAATTGACGATGCGAAGGTTACTGTTCCGCTTCTGGCAGATATTATTGCTTATGGAAAGGGAAAAGAATCTTGTCCGAACTTCCCACAGACTTGTCCGAAGACAGAATGCTGGACTGATTTTGCAGATGGATTTGATGAATTATTTGCTGGTATTTCAACTCCTGATGAGGTGATTGAACATATTGATGAATCACTGGAGTCAGCAAAGAATTAAACGGAGCTGCTTATGAGAAAAGGAAAAATCCATGATAAAATATTCGCTATATTATTTCATTTTCCGTCATTTTGTCTCTACACTGTTTTTTTGATTCTTCCTCTTGTAGCTTCTTTCTTTATTGCATTATTAAAATGGAATGGTGTTGGAGACAGTGTATTTGTCGGATTAGATAATTTTTTGGATATTTTTGTACGTGACCGATACTTTAAAAAAATAATCGCCAATACATTGATCAGTATGGGAGCTGGAGTTTTTATCCAGCTTCCGCTGGCTTTAATTCTGGCTTACATGGTTTATCGTGTGAAAAAGGGTTTCAGATTCTTTCAGACATCGTATTTCGTACCGGTAGTTATTTCAGCAACTGTAATAGGCTTAATGTTTTCATTGTTCTTTAATCCTACATTTGGACCAATCAATACGTTCCTGAAATCTGTTGGTATGGAGAAGTATATAAAGAATTGGTTATCTGATCCTGATATTGTATTATTTTCTGTAATTTTACCTGGTATATGGCAATATCTGGGGTATCATTTTGTTATCCTCTTGGCGGGAATGCAGTCTATTCCAAGTGAGATAATAGAAAGTGCAAGGATAGATGGTGCAAATACGGTAGATATTTTTTCAAAGATTGTAATACCAAATGTGAAGAGTATGATTCAGGTTTGCATTATTATAAATTTATCCGGAGCAATTAAAACGTTTGATATTCCATACATGATGACGCAAGGTGGACCTGGTGCATCCAGTACATTTCTGGCTATTTATATGTACAAAGAAGCATTTGTGGATTCCAGCATCGGACGTGGAACTGCTATTGCGGTTTGTATGCTTATAATGGCTGTTCTGGCTACGGCAGTGGTGAACAAAATATTTGCCTATATTAACAGAAATGATTAAAGGAGAAGGAATATGCGCAGTAAAGTAAAAATATCTGTATTGATTAAATACATTGTTCTGTGTAGTGTTGCGCTTATAATGCTGTATCCACTTTTTTGGGTTTTCCTGTCTTCCTTAAAAGAGAATAATGAAATATTTTCTAGACCTTTTTCATTTCCGTTGAATCCAAAGTGGGATAATTACTCTACGGCATGGGAAGCTGCTGATGTACCGTTGCATATGTTAAATACTGTTATTTATGCAATTTGCAGTGTGGCAGGAGTTACGATTGCAAGCGCAATGACATCTTATGTTATTGCACGAATTGAAAAGGGAAGAAAGATTTATCACTATTATTCTTTGGGAATTATGATACCTATAAATGCGATTATAATCCCATTTATTCTTATATTTCGTAAAATAGGAATATTGAACACAAGGATTGGAATTATATTGGCTTTTATTGTAACGAATCTTGCATTTAGCATTTTTATCTTAACTCCCTTTATGGAGTCGATTCCAAAAGAACTGGAGGAAGCTGCAAAGATAGATGGATGTAATCGCGTGCAGATTTTCTGGAAAATAATTTTGCCGATATCAAAAAGTGGTTTGGCAACTGTTGCAACTTTTGTTTTAATTAACAGCTGGAATGATTTATTTTTAAGTCTGTTGATCATATCAAAACAGTCTTTAATAACATTGAATCAGGTATGCTATAACATGAAAGCCCAATATGTGGCAGATTATGGATTGATCTCAGCAGCAATTATAATTTTGGTCCTTCCTGTAATTGTGCTCTTTGTGGTATTTCAGAAGCAGGTTATAAAAGGAATGACAGCTGGAAGCGTGAAAGGATAAGGAATGATCAAATATAGTAAAGAATTAGAAGAACAAGGCTTTTTTGTGCAGAGATATGAAGATCGCTTTTTTTGGGATACCCCGGAAAATCTGAGTAAATATCCCTGGGGCACAAAAGATGGATGGGAAAAAGAAGAAACAAACCCGGTTTTAGGAGGAAAATTTGGTACATGTTTTGATCTATCCGTTATGAAAGATGAAAATATGTATAAAATGTGGTTTTCCTGGCGTCCAAAAGAATGCATTGCTTATTCAGAAAGTCCGGATGGTGTGCATTGGAAAGAGCCCATCGAGGTGTTAAAACCAAGAGAGGATTCATGGTGGGATAAAGATGAATTAAACCGTCCATCTGTGATAAAAGTAAATGGAATATATAAAATGTGGTATTCCGGACAGATGGCACCTTATACAAATGAAGGTAAATCCTACATTGGTTATGCCCAGAGCGTAGATGGTATTAACTGGGAAAGATTTGATGCTCCGGTACTTGTACCTGACCAGGATTGGGAATTAAAAGCTATCATGTGCCCTCATGTTATATATGATGAAACAGAAAAAATATATAAGATGTGGTATTCCGGAGGAGGTAATCATGAACCGGATGCTATTGGATATGCATGGAGTAAGGACGGCATGAATTGGAAAAAATACGAAGGAAATCCTATTTTTTCCAGTGATGTTAACATTGATTGGGAGAGAAATAAAACAGCAGCCTGCCATGTGCTGAAATGGGATGGCTGGTACTATATGTTTTATATCGGTTTTATCCATGTGGATCGTGCAGCAATTGGATTAGCCAGATCAAAAGACGGAATCACAGGATGGGAGCGATATTCTCAGAATCCGATCATTGCACCGGATAAAGGAAAATTTGACGAAAAAGCAGTATATAAACCATATGTAATGAAAAATGATACAGGATGGATCATGTGGTATAATGGAGCCATGTATATTCCTGATTCAGAAGAGATTGTACGGGAACAAATCGGAGTTGCATATCTGAAACGTGAAAACTTGTGGAATGAATAAAAAATAAAATTACATATGAGGGAAAGAACAGCAATGAACAGAAGAAAAAATACGATACGAAAACAATTGACAATATCCTATGTATTTTTGATTTTGCTGTCTACAGTTCTGCTTAATATCGTTCAATTTTGCCAGATATACAAATATACGAAAGACCAACAGCAGAACGAGATTGAGAAGGAATTTATACAGACAAAAAATAATATTCAGACTGTTCTTTCCCAGATCAATACCATACGATGCCTGGCTATTGAAGTGGTTTTAAATAGTAATGAGCGCTTAAAATATGGTGAAAAGGGCTACCTTTATAGCTACAAGGAAATTGAAAAGAATTTTCAGACACTTCGCAGATCCGGAACCTATATTGCAGATATCAGTTGGATCGATACTACAGGCAGGATAAGCAGCACAAATGAAATCATAAGAAAAGATAGTTATTATGATAATCCGTGCATGAAAGACCTGTGTGAATGCAAAGAGAATATTGTGTATACAGGCTTTTATGATCGATCCCCCTACTTGCTGGTAGATGATCACACCCCTGTGTTTTCTGTGGGACAGAATATTTATGATATATATTGTCCAAATTTGAAAATAGGATTTCTGGAACTTGATATTTATACTGATGCATTGAAGAACAATGTTAGCTTTATTCCAAGTGGAACAGATTCCAATGCGATTTTAACAGATAAAGACAATAAAATCATTTTAAAAAATGAAAATATTTCAAAAAGTAATATCATACAGAAAACATATACATTTGAAAATGGCTGGACTTTAGAAATCGGATGTGGAAATGAAGCTGTTATCAGAAATCTAAAGGAAAATCTGAAAGGTTTTGTAGGTGTAGCTGTTGTTATTTTGATACTGTCTGTGATATGTGCATCTTATTTTGCCTGGTCTATCTCAAATCCATTGGGAAAATTGACTGCCAGCATGAGTTTGATGAAAGCCAATGGAAAATTTAAAAATATAGAAGTAAATTCAAATTTAAAGGAAATAAACACCCTTGAAAAAACATACAATGCAATGGTGGTTTCCTTGGAAGAGATGTTGAAAAAAAATGCTGCTATACAAAGAGAAACAAATAAGGCTAAATTGCTTGCACTGCAAACGCAGATAAATCCACATTTTCTTGCAAATTCTTTTGAAACGATCAGAGCATTGGCAATTAAAAGTGAAAGCTATGAAGTTGAAAAAGCAGCAGATGCACTTGCCAAAATGTATAGATATGTATTAAATGATAAAACGCATATAGTTTGCTTAAAGGATGAAATCAATTATGTGAAAAACTATATACGCATGCAGGAATTTAGGTTTGGAAAAAAAGTTCAGATATTTTACAGGATTCAGCAGGAACTGTATGATTTCCCTATTTTGTGCTTAACGATACAACCATTAGTAGAAAATGTATATTGTCATGGCCTGAAAGATGAGCAGAAAACAAAAATAATGATCATAGAAGCTGTACTGGAAAATGATAATTTAAGAATTGTTGTAAGTGATAATGGATGCGGAATGAGTCCGGCTCAATTACAATATGTTCACTCACTTCTTGCAGCTAATATTACTTCAAAAGATATCAGCGAAGAATCTCCCAGAACAGGAATTGGTCTTGTAAATGTAAATAACCGTCTTGTTCTGTATTATGGAAAAGAGTCGGGAATCACTATTGAAAGTGAAGCTGGAAAAGGAACAAAAGTTTCATTTAGGATAAAAAGGGAAAAGGTGATGCCGGATGAAAGTTTTGATAATTGATGATGAGGAAAATATACGTTTTTTGCTATGTAATTTTCTGAAAAAGTTTGAAAGCGAATTACAAATTGTCGGAACCTGTGATAACGGAGAAGAAGGTTTGGAATTGTGCAAGAAACTATCTCCAGACCTGATCATTTCTGATATCCGAATGCCCAAAATGTCTGGCCTTGAACTTCTTAGAAAAGTACGGGAAACGAATAAAAACTGTTTTTGTATTTTTGTCAGTGCATATACAGAATTTTCTTATGTGCATGAAGCTATTAAAAATGGAGCAGTAGATTATATTTTAAAGCCCATTCAGGAGGAAGAGTTATATAAGATTATCAGGAAAGTGATAGGTGAGTGGAAAAAAAACAGAAATGAAAAGGAAAAAGTAAAATTACTTCAGAGTGAAGTAAAAAAATTAAAAAAGGAAAAGCAGATCGATTATAAAAGCAATTACGATTCAGAAAAATACAGTAAATCAGTTAGAAATGTATTAAGTTATATTGAAGAAAATTATCATCAGGATATTTCTCTGGAATCTGCCGCTACAGAGGTGTTTATGAATAAAAATTATTTATCCAGTTTATTCTGTAATGAAATGGGCGTGGGATTTACAAAGTATCTTAGTGATTTTCGCTTGAAAAAGGCCAAGATCTTATTGAGAGAAACAGAATTAAATATAAATGAAATAGCGAATATGACAGGATTTGCAACAGCAAATTATTTTGTCAGGGTGTTCAAAAAGCAGGAAAACTGTACCCCCAAAGAATATAGGATTATGGAGGAGCGGAAACTTAAATGAAAGCATTGGAAATTGGAAATGTAAAAATTACAAGTGGGTTCTGGAAAGAATATCAGGAACTGATATTAAAAAAAGTAATCCCTTATCAGTGGGATATTTTAAATGATAAAGTAAAAGGAATCGAAAAAAGCCATGCTATAGATAACTTCCGAATTGCAGCTGGTATTTCAAATGATAAATTCTACGGAGAAGCATATCAGGACAGTGATTTGTACAAATGGCTAGAAGCTGTAGGAAACGCACTACAGGTGGAAAATAATATTGAATTGGAAAAAAAGGCAGATGAGGTTATTGACCTTCTGGAAGGAGCTCAGGAAGAAGATGGATACTTAAATACTTATTTTCAGCTTGTTGAGCCAGAGAAAAAATGGTCTAATATTTTAGAATGCCATGAATTATATTGCGCAGGACATTTAATTGAGGCTGCCATAGCATATTATAAGGGAACAGGAAAAGATAAAATATTAAAAATTGCCTGCAAGTTTGCAGATTGTATTAATGAGAAATTTGGACCGGAAGAGTGGAAGATGCATGGATATCCAGGGCATCAGGAGTTAGAACTTGCGCTGGTGAAACTGTACGATCTCACGAATGAAAATAAATATTTAAAATTAGCGGAATATTTTATTGACATGCGTGGAACAAATCAATTTTTTGAAGAAGAATTTATAAAACGTAAAAGAATTTGTCACTGGACAAAATGTAAAGTGGAAGAACCAAATAGAAGATATAATCAATTTCCATATCAGGAGTATAATCAATTCCACCAACCGGTACGTATGCAAAAGAAAGCAACGGGGCATGCTGTCAGAGCGGTATATATGTATACAGCAATGGCAGATCTGGCTTATCATAATGGAGATAAGGAATTGCTGGATAGCTGTAAAGCATTGTGGGATAATATTACGAATAAGCAGATTTATATAAATGGAAGTATTGGTTCAACACCTTCCGGTGAAGCTTTTACGAAAGACTATGATCTCCCTAATGATACGAATTATTCGGAAACCTGTGCAGCTCTTGGAATGATTTTTTTTACTTTTAAAATGCTGCAAAATTTTGAGCAGAGTTGTTATGCGGATACAATAGAATATATTTTTTATAATGCAGTATTATCAGGCCTTGGTCTGGATGGAGAACATTTCTTTTATGCGAATCCAATGGAGATGCTTCCCAGACGCAGCAAGGATAATCCGGAGAGGAATCATTTGAAAGCCGTTCGGCAGCAGTGGTATGCCTGTTCCTGCTGTCCACCCAATATTGCACGTACATTAGCAGGACTTGGGAAATACATATATGGATTAGAAGAGGATGAAAGTATACTGTATGTGAACCAGTTTATAAACAGTGAAGCTACTGTAGAAAGAAATGGAAAACAGTATCAGGTTAAATTAGAGACTGCGTTTCCGTTAAACGGAATAATCTCAATAACAGTCAGCGGGAAAGCTTGTAGTAAAATAGCGATTCGATATCCTGCCTGGTCCTCTGGTGTCAAGGTAAAGAAAAACGGGCGAGAAATTTTCTGTGAGAGATCAGAATCCGGATATATTTTAGTTGATTTAGATTCGCAGGAAAGTAATAGAATTGATTTGGATTTTCAGATGGAGCCAATTATCATAGCTGCGAATAGAAAAATCAGCTATGACGCAAGAAAAGCTGCAATTATTATGGGGCCTTTACTGTATTGTTTTGAGTCTATTGACAATGGAACTGAAATAGAAGAACTGGGTCTATATGCTCAGGGTGCTCTTGAAACAAAGAGAAACAGTATTGCAGGAAAAGAAATTAATACAATATATGCAAAAGGTGCCAGAAGAAGAGAAATGGCAGGAGATACACTTTATGGTGTGTATCAGGAAATGAAAGAAGATGTAAAGCTTACAGCGATACCTTATTTCCTTTGGAATAACCGTGGAGAGGGAGAAATGAAAGTGTGGATTCCGGTTGAATAATTGTTCCTGCTTTTGAAATAATGATTATTGGGGATACTTGACATCTCCTTTCTCACTCTGTATCATAATATGCAAACTCACAGACAGTCACTTCCATACGCTATGGCTCATTTGAGTCATCTGCCGTATGCAGTGGCTGTTTGTGCATATTGGATGGGGTGTAAGTATGGAACAAGAGGAAAAGAAGATGTATACCATTGAGGATATTGCCCGGGAACTGGGTAAAACTACAGTTTCCAGGGCTATTTCCGGAAAAGGACGGATCGGGCAAAAGACCAGGCTTGCCTTTATATGGCTGATTCCGATTATCTGGCTGTTATGTACTTCTTTCAGTGCTTATTCGGGAATGAATACAAGCACCTTTTTCCCAAAAAACTGGAGTATTTCCGCTTATAGCAAGCTGTTCCACCCGGATTCCGTGGTGCAGTTTCCACAGTGGTTTTTTAATACTTTTATCATTGCATGCTTCAGCTGTGTGATCTCCACCATGTTTGTACTGATGGTTGCCTATGCAACCTCTGTAATGCGTTTTAAGATGCGAAAACCTCTTATGAATATGGCGGTTATCCTGAATCTGTTTCCGGGAATGATGGCGATGATTGCCGTATATTTTACTCTGAAATCCTTTAATCTGACCAACAGCTATGCAGGCCTTATCATGGTTTATTCTGCCTCATCGGGCCTTGGTTATCTGATTGCAAAGGGATTTTTTGACACTGTGCCAAGAGCCCTTTGCGAGGCTGCTCGTATTGACGGATGCAGTGAGGCAAGGATCTTTTTCCAGATGGTACTTCCCATGAGCCGTCCTATCGTCGTTTATACGGTAATCAGCAGCTTTCTTGTTCCGTGGATGGATTTTGTATATGCGAAGATGATCCTCAATGCAGGTATTTCTTCTAAATATACAGTAGCAATCGGACTTTATAAAATGCTGGATAAGAGCTTGATCAACAACTACTTTACACAGTTCTGTGCAGGTGGTATAGTGGTTCACATTGGCAGCAGTGCTGTGGACAAGCCTTTTGCGCTGCGAGTACGGACTTTGCACGGTCCTTCTGACAGCGGTATTTTGTGTATTCTATACCAGAAATGTGTTGAAAACCGTTCTTGGTGGTTTGATCAGTATTATGTATATCACAGGCCCGTTGGCTTTTTACGGGCTTTGGTGTTACAACGGTGAGAGAAAAGACCGTATCAGTAAATACGTATATTATGCTTTTTACCCGGCCAGTCTTCTGGTACTTGGGGTAGCTGCAAAATTGATATCTTAACCGAATCAAGTAAGTCCCCTGCTGGGGTTGCGAAAAGCAATAAGCAGTGGGTGGGGACTTGCTTGTATCAGGAGGAGTGCAAGCTCCTTCTGA
>OLOW01002663.1_pt1 | contig 11857 bp, 10 predicted proteins | sample 1672801 | NCBI WGS metagenome assembly OLOW01 (sample SAMEA3136725, study PRJEB25190) | human gut metagenome | biome: human gut; feature: human-associated habitat; material: faeces | place: Austria | collected 2013
ACGGATCTGTTCCCTGCGCAGCTTTCTCCGATTCGGCAGAATATGTCCAAGAATCTCTTCCTCAGTAAAATCATAATACTTTTTATATCGGTAAATCCATATAATGTTCTGTACATCGGCTTCCGTGCCGAAAAAATTTTTCGTTATATTATAATCTTCCTGTGTCAGGTATTTCTTTGCGCTGTCCAGCACCGTTTTAAAATAATACTCGTCCAGCGCTTCCTCCATATCGAATGTGCCGGTGATCTCGCGCATTACATAAGGCTCGAGCACTTTATCATAGCCTGAACCGCGCAGCGCGTCAATCAACTGGTGAAAATCTCTCGCCCGGATACATTTATAAGGATCCAGGTACTTGCTGCTCGAGTATGTTTTGGGAGAATACAGTCTGTACAGCGCGCGCTCCGGAGCAGGAATCCCCGTGTAAATCGCACGCAGGATCCGTTTCAGCATCATGATCTCGATACGCGTCATAAGCACGGTCAGCATCCGTTTACCGTCGTTGCCAAGCATATGCTTCAGTTTATTGGCATCTTCAATCAGAGCATTATCAAAAGCGCTCTCAAGGAGATTTCTGTGAACGGACGTATCGCTCACATCCTTCAGGGCGTTTCCATAGCCCCTGCTTTCCTTGAGCCAGCGGACTACGTCCCCTACGCGCGTCATGGACATGAGCTTCTCGTAATCGCTTCGTTTCAGGATCCCCGTGTACATGGCGCGCATTTTTGTGATTACCGCGCTGTATTGTAAAATAGCCGACGCCGACATTCCATCACTTCCCTTGTCCGTCGCTTCGCCGTCAGTCCTTTTCCGTCCTGATAATTCGGGTATGCCGCAGGACGGCTATACCGCGCTGTTCGAGCACATGCTCGACCACGATCTGATTGATGTGTTCTGCGACGTGGACGCCCGCGATCTCTTCGAGATCGACGAGACCACCGTCAAGATCGACGGCAAGGTCTATGGCGGCGAGATCGTCTACACCGGTCCGCTCGACGAGCTGTTCAACCTCGACTTGGGCGCTCTGCCGTACCGTACGCTCGACATGAAGTTCGAGACGCTCGATATGGACCAGTTCCAGCCCGTGGGCACCGTCAACTACACCACGAGCGAGGATTACACGCGTATCACCGAGTTCAAGAACATGACCGGTCAGGTCCTGCCCGGCAAGACCACCATCATGAAGGAGTACTCCAAGGCCTATACGCCCGGCTCGGGCGAGACGCCGTACTACGCCATTCTTGAGCCCGAGAACCGTGAGCTCTATGAGCGCTATCTTGAGCGCGTTCAGAACCTGACGAACTTCCACCCGGTGGGTCGCCTGGCCGAGTATCGTTACTACGATATGGATGCCGTTACCAACTCCGCCCTCGATCTTTCGGATGAGATTATCGCCTGCCATGCATAAAGTCATATCATTCGGTATTCCCTCGTATAACGCCGCCAAGGACATGGACCATTGCATCACCTCCATTCTGGAGGGGAGCAATTACGCCACCGATATCGAGATCATCATCGTTGATGACGGTTCCAAGGACGAGACGGCGGCCAAGGCCGATGAGTGGGAGACGCGTTACCCCGGAATCATCCGCGCGGTGCATCAGGAGAACGGCGGCCACGGCATTGCCGTCCTTTCGGGCTTGCGCGAGGCACAGGGCACCTACTACAAAGTTGTCGACTCGGACGACTGGCTCGATGGCGCAGCCCTGTCGACCATGCTTTCGATCCTTCGCGGTTTTGAGGAGCGCGACCAGCGCGTCGACCTCTTTATCTCGAACTATGTGTACGAGAAGGTTTACGAGGGTACGCACACCGCTATTGGCTACAAGTTTGCCCTGCCGCGAAAAAAGATCTTTACCTGGGACCAGATTGGTCATTTCCGTCTGGACCAGAATCTGCTCATGCACAGCCTGTGCTATCGCACGGATGTGCTGCGCGCGTCCAATCTGCCTATGCCGCCGCACACGTTCTATGTAGACAACATCTACGCCTACGTGCCGCTGCCGCGCTGCAAGACCATGTACTACGCCGACATCGACCTCTATCGGTACTTTATCGGTCGCGAGGGCCAGAGCGTCAACGAGGCCACGATGGTCAAGCGTCTGGACCAGCAGTTCCGCGTGACGCGCATCATGATGGAGTCGTTCCACCTGTACAGCGATGTCGAGTCGTCGCGTCTGCGCTCGTACATGATGGGCTATTTCACCATGATGATGGCAATCTGCTCGGTGCTTACTAAGCTTTCCGACGAGGATTGTGCCGATGAGCGCCTGAAGACGTTGTGGAGTGATTTAAAGGCCTATGACGAGCGTATGTATCGTCGTGCACGCTACGGTGTGGTCGGCTTCTTCACCAATCTGCGCGGTCGTGCCGGTGACAAAACCACACTCGGCCTATACCGTCTTGCCTCAAAGATCTTCAAATTCAACTAGCTGCTGAGTAATCGCTGCTGATGGGTTGACTGGGCCCCTTGGCCTTTAGTTTGCTACTGCGAACAGTCCTGCTCGCACGGAAAGCACATTGAGTGCTTTCCGGCTCGTGCGGAACTTGTATCAAACTAAAGGCCAAGGGGCCTCTGCTACAAGAATCGATTGTCAGGCTGCCAGAATTTGAAGATCTTAGACGCGCGGTACACAGGGGCCTGGGCTGAAAGGGATTTAGTTGAGTAGGTTGCCCGGTGGGTCTTGGTTATGTTTGTCGCGAGTTCCGCACGAGCCGAAGAGCACTTAATGTGCTCTTCGTGCGAGCCAGGACTGTAGAGCGGCAAACATAACCAAGACCCACCGGGCAACCGGACGAGTTAGTTTACTTCGCGGCGCCGGGGATGCCGTGGGAGGTTTTAGCGGTTTTGGCTCCGTTTACGATGGCAGCTTCTAGGGCCCTTACTGCGAGCATACCCAGCAGGTCTAGGGGAACGGCGGCGCTTGCCTGGGCACCCAGTTTGCCGCTGGCGAGGGTGTAGATGGTGTCGCCGTCGTTGGTGGTGTGTGTGGGGCGGATGGCGTGCGCGTAGGCGTCTGCGGCCATCTGAGAGACTTTGGTGGCCTGGGCCTTGGTGAGCTCCACATTGGTGACGATGCAGCTGATGGTGGTGTTGGTGCGGTCGAGCGGCATTTGCATAGATCCGGCGGCGGCAAAGGCGGCGAGCTCCATGTCGACGATCTGGTCGCTATCGGTCGCGGCGCGCATGCCCGCCACCCATTCGCCAGTGGTCGGGTCGACGACGTTGCCGCAGGCGTTGACCGAGACCACGGCGCCCACCTTGACGGGGCCGAGTGCCACGGCAGCAGCTCCGAGGCCGGCCTTCATGCAGGTGGCAGGTCCCATGAGTTTGCCTACGGTGGCGCCGGTGCCGGCACCCACATTGCCCTGCTCGAGCGAGGCAGGGGTGTGGTCGAGCGCCTCGCGCACGGCGGCGATACCGGCCTCAATGTCGGGGCGCACGGTGGGGTCGCCAAAGGCGAGGTCGAAGATGCAGCTGGAGCACACGATAGGCACCTGCGTGGGACCGACGGGCAAGCCGATGCCGCGGCTCTCAAGCTCGCGGGCGACGCCGCTTGCGGCTTCGAGGCCAAAGGCCGATCCGCCCGAAAGGCAGACGGCGTGGACCTTGTCCACGGTGTTCTCGGGACGCAGCAGGTCGGTCTCGCGCGATGCCGGTGCACCGCCGCGAACGTCAACACCGCCGGTGGCGCCCTCGGGTGCCACGATTACGGTGCAACCGGTGCCGGCCTCCTCGTCCGTATAGTTGCCAAAGCAAAAGCCATCGACATCGCAAACGTCAATGGCCTCAAGCAGTGTATCCATGGTTTACTCCTATCGGTTTTCCGCCGGGCCTTATGCCCGGTCGGGATCCGTACGGTACGCCGAAATTGTAGGCGCTGGGGGATACCCAGCGCCAGATGCAATTACGATAGTTTTTGAATCGCACGCGCGACGCGAGCGATGGGCAGGCACACCACGTTGTAGAAGTCGCCCGAAATATCATGCACGAGCATGCGCCCGCCGACGCCCTGGATGCCGTAGGCGCCTGCCTTGTCCATGGGCTCGCCCGAGGCGACGTAGCGCTCAATCTGCTCGTCGGTGAGCTCATAGAACGCCACGTCGGTCACATCGACAAACGACAGGCTCTCGGCGGCGTGCGGGGCTGTGACGTCTCCGGCTCTAACGATGCAGACGCCGGTTGCGACCTGGTGCGTGCGCCCCGAGAGCTCGTGGAGCATGGTGCGGGCTTCGTCCTCGTTTGCCGGCTTACCCAAAATCTTGCCATCGAAGGTGACGATGGTGTCGGCTGCGATGGTCAGCTCATTGGGCTCGGCGTGCTCGGCGGCAACGGCGGCAGCCTTAGCGCGAGCTAAGCGCTCGACAAGCGTAAGCGGGGTCTCGTCATCAAAAGGAGTCTCGTCGATGTCAGCGGGAATGACGCGGATGTCGTAGCCCGCTTCGCGCATCAACTCGATGCGGCGCGGTGATTGCGAAGCCAAAATCATAGCTGAATGCCCTCTGCAACCTTCTCGACAGCCTTGTCGCCGGCGAGCGTACGCAGCAGCTCAAGCGCAAAGGGGAGCGACTGGGCCATGCCGCTGGCGGTGATGGTGTTGCCGTCGTGCGTGACCTTGTCGCCGGTATAGGCGCCCTCGGGGAAACTCTTCTCAAAGCCGGGGAAGCACGTGGCGTGGCGTCCCTCGAGCAGGTCAAGCTCGCCCAGGATAAAGGGGGCGGCGCAGATGGCGGCAACATGCTTGGTCGCGGCGAACTCGCAGACTACGTCACAGACGCGCTGGTCGGCGCGCAGGTTGGTGGCGCCGGGCAGACCGCCGGGCAGCACGACGCAGTCGTACTCGTCAAAGTTAATCTCGTCAAAGAGTGCGTCGCAAGTTACGGGAATCTGCAGCGAGCTTACGACCTCGCGCGTGGGCATGATCGAGACGAGCGTGGCGCGCACGCCGCCGCGACGCATGACATCGACCATGGTCAGGCATTCAATCGTTTCAAAGCCATCGGCGGCAAGAACGGCAACGCTGGGCATAAGGGTTCCTTTCAAAAAACGGCATACAATTAGCCGTCTTATACCCCGACTACCCCCACTTGCCACGCACCATTCCCCAATGATTTTTTGGGTAGCTAATTTGGGACGGGGCTGTTTTAGCTACCCCTATATTCCGGTCGGTATTTGTTCCAACCCAAATATGCGCCAGCTGCCAAAGGGTAGCTAAAACAGCCCCGTCCCAAATTAGCTACCCCGGGAGCCCCGCTCCAAAAAAGACTGGTCGTGCCTGGGTGTTGCGCACTAGGAGGGGCTTGCGGCGCGGCGATAAAATCTCGGCATCCGTCATCTTTCGCTACATGAGGAGTTGATGTGCGATGATAGGCCTTAGTGTATTCGATCTTCTCGTTTTGCTAGTTGTATTTGGTGGTGTCGCGGCTGTTGCCTTTGCCGTTATCTTGAACAAGGAATCGTCGAATAAGCCTCAGCCTCCGCAGTCCAATTCGTACCAGCAAATGCCTCCTGTGCAACAGGTCCCGCCGACGCAGCAGGTGCCGACGGCAATCGATGATGCTCAGCCAGTTGAGTCCGCTCATTTTTGCCCACAGTGTGGCTCAATGTTGGAGGCAAACGCATCCTTCTGCCAAAACTGCGGAGCTCCCGTCAACCATCAGTGATTTTTCTGGGACGGGGATTAAATAATCATTCGGTACACAATGATTATTTAATCCCCGTCCCATTTTCATCAGGCGTTACCGACTTTTTTACTCGCCGGGAATTGTTGCGCAACAGATTTTGCTTTTTCGGGCTTAGCGTATTCTCAGGTCTTACTCACCTCTCGATCGAAAGGGGCAACCATGCCAAGAACAAGAAAAATGAAATGGGGGATGCTCCTTACGGCCGGCCTTGCACTGGCTGCCAGTCTTGTCGTGGCGCCGCTCGGTGCCTACGCTGGCGACGTTCCGACGCCCGAGCTGAAAGATACGTATGAGCTTGAGAATTCGATATATGTAAACCGTTCGCCTTCTGGAAGGTATGTGCTGTACGGGGATGCATCTGAAGAAAAGTTCTATTTACTAGACACCGAGGATTGGTCTCGCACCATAGTAGATATTGATCCCGAGAGTGATGACTATAAAAATGCATACTGCTTTTCAGCTGACGAAGAGACCTTTTACTGTTTCAATAGAGCGAACGATTCCGTAATTGCATATGATCTGTCCAATGACAAGTCAGAAGAATATCCGCTGGGCTCCGCGGTTCCATCTGACGTGCTTGATGACGATGATGGCGATGTCAGGCTTCAAATATCTGAGGACAACAAATCGCTTTTTATAACATCCCTAGTATATGATTCGCGTTCAGAGGATTATTACGCGGTTTTTAGCGTAGTTGATTTTAAGAACAGCAATACAGCGACTAAATACGAATTTACGTCATCCGATGACTACTCTTTGGATGGCCCTGCTTGGATTTCAAATGATGGCAAATACGGCTATGTTATAAGGGATTATTGCGGCGACGATTACGATTCACATTCGTACTACGACGTGGTAACGCTCGACCTGAAGGATAAGGAAGCCGTCAACACGTCTGAATTTGACAGGGCGGGCAATACGGTTGTCGTTAACGATGACGGCTCCGCCATCGGTCCCTGCCTCTATGTCTCAAAAAAGGGTGACGCAACCTGCACCTACTACAGCAATCTGGAATACAACACGCTTAATCAGGACGGATCGCTCGTTCTTGGCTTGTATAACGAAAACAGTGATGGACTCGGCTCCAGCTCTTCTGAGCTGGAAAGCCTTGAAATGATTGTCGTCGATAACAAGACAGGCGAAACAAAATGGAGGACTAAGTACCCTAATGATCTCCCCTTTATGAGTGAAGGTGGATATGGCGCTCTATCGAATGACGGTAGGTTTGCATTGGCCAATGGTTCGGACGACAACGATAACAATCTGTTGTATCTGATTGATACAAAGACGGGCGCACATTCTCAGATTAATTTGAGGGGTTCGCTGGAATACGACCGCGCAGGCGACGACGGCTACATGGGGTCTGCGTGGTTCTCGAAGGACTGCTCATTGATTTACGCCGTTCAAGATAATAAGGATGACGGTTTTAGGATCGATGTCTACAAGAGCGGCATCTCCCAGCAATCCCTTTTGGCCGATTCGCAAAAGGACGACAGCTCATCCTCGTTCAATCCCATTCTAATCGTCGTTATTGTTGCGATTCTCATCGCGGCGGGCGTTGGCGGCTTTTTTGTCATTCGCATGCGCAAACACTCTAAGGCATATGCGGCGGTTGCGAATAACACCGCATATACAGCGCCTCAGCAGACGATGCCGCAGAATTTCGTCGGACAGCAGGCTCAGGCCCAGCCGCAGCAGGCTCCTGCGCCCTCGGATGCGCCGCGATTCTGTAGCTCGTGCGGAAGCCCGCTTACGCCCGCTTCTCAATTCTGCCCACATTGCGGCGCGCCGGTAAAGCACTAAGCGCATGCCGGTGGAGCGATTAAAACAGAATCGCGACATGTTGATGGTCGCGGGCATCTTGGCGGTGCTCGCGACCATTGCGGATATGTTTCGCGATACCGTGGGATTCTCTTGCAACCCTATCTACTTGGTCCATGTCTTGGGATACATCGCCTTTTTCAGCGCAGCGTTTATGCTTGGCGACTATCTGATCGAGCGGTTTCTGGCGGGACGCAAAAGTACTGTCGACGTTCCTCGACAAGTCCATGCTGGATGGTTTGACAACTTGTGCGACATGGCGTTCTCTGGCATCCCGCAGACGTACGCATTCGGCGGCATCGTAAAACTGGGCGCAATCATCTACGCCTGCTGGTCTCCGTTGCTGGTCCTGCTGTTCCCGGGCGTGATCTGGTGGGATACTCGCCAGCAGCTCTTGCAGTACAACGGCTTACCCAATGCCTTGTCGGAGGGCGCCGTTACCGATCACCATCCAGTGCTCGATACCTATCTGTACGGATGGTTTACCGACCTGGGCCGTGCGCTGGGAAGCGTTGATGCTGGGGTGTACGCCTTCTGCCTGGTACAGGCGTTTCTGACGGCGTGTGCCTTGGCTTGCTGCCTTGTTTTGGTACGCCGTATGGGCGGCGGACGTGGCGTTTGCCTGGCACTGCTGGCGTTTCTGTGCCTGTATTGGCACCTTCCCATTTATGCCTCGGCCATGGCGAAGGACGCCACATTCCTGCCGTTTTTCCTGCAGTTCTCGGTTGCCTCCATTGAGGTTATGCGTTCGAGGGGGCAACTCCTGAGGGCACCCGGTTTCCTTGCTGTATACGTTGCACTTCTGCTTCTGGTTTCGCTGACGCGTAAGACCGGCCTGATTCTCGTATTGGTTGTCCTGGTTGTCGTGTTCCTCAAGGTAACGGGTCGGCGCGGGCGAGTTGTCGTTGCGGCAATGGCGGTCGGCGCTTCTTTGTTTATGGCGGTTATCGTGCCCAGGGCCGTGCTTCCCGCTTTGGGGTGCGAGCCTGGTGGCAAGCAGGAGGTCTACGGTCTCATGTTTCAACAGTCCGCGTTGCTGATGCGTGACCACGGGGACGAGCTTCCGGAATGGCAGCGTCAAGAGATCGAGCGCGCCATCGGGGAGGATGGTAAAAACAACTACACGTGGTTTTTAACCGACTCCGTTAAAGACCCCACGTTTGGTAAGGCCGACGAGCTCGATTTTGCAGCCTATTTTGGCGCTTGGGTAGCGGGGCTCCTGCAGCATCTACTTTGTTATCTCGAGGCGTATCTGGGAGTGCAGATTGGCTGGTATGCCATGCCGGCGGCGGGAAGCGAGGCCTTGTCGCCCTATGTGACTCCCGTCGATGGGCACAACGTGAGCCATGTGTTTCCTCGCTCGCGGGACCTGGGATTAAGCTGGTCCGATGCGACCTTGGGTCGCAGTGTCGAGTCGCTCGTCGCATGGTTTCAGTCGACGCCGGTCGGCATGCTTGTCGGCGCCAAGGCGCTTTGGTCGACCTGGGGTATGGCGTTTCTGCTGCTGGAGATAAAACGTCGTGCGCCCCAGAAACTCTATCTGATGGCGCCACTCGTTGCGGCAAACCTTGTTCTTTGGATCTCGCCGACGTCGTACACGACCGAGTCGATGCGCTACCTGCTGCCGTTGTTGTTCTGGCTGCCCGTGAGCGCAGCGATGACTTTTGCCAGCGTTGCATCGATCGAATAAAACCGAGCCAAGGGATTGGGCACTTATCGACCGTATATCGCTGCGGGGCAGCTAATTTGGGACGGGGCTTTTTTAGCTATCCTTTTTGGACGACTTCGCACTCTTTTATTCAATGTAAGGGTAGCTAAAAAAGCCCCGTCCCAAATTAGCTGCCCAGTGCAATGACCGTGTGGTTAGTTGCGCTTGAGGTGGACGACGGTTTCGCAGTGGAAGGTTTGCGGGAATAGGTCGACTGGCGTGATCTTGACGGGGGAGAAGGTGCCCTCTTCGACAAAGCGTTTGAGGTCGCGGGCCAGAGTTGCCGGGTCGCAGCTCACGTAGGCGACATCACGGGCGCTCGTGCTGGCGATAAGGTCGATCGCCTCGGGCGCGAGGCCCGCGCGTGGCGGATCGACTACTAGGACATCGGCGTCCTGATCGGGGAACTCGCGCACCGCGTCGCCGCCGATGACGTCGACGTTATCGAGCTTGTTGATCTCCAGGTTACGGCGCAGGTCGCGCACGGCCGGACCGTAAGCCTCGACGGCGGCGACAAAATCGCAGCGGCGGGCGAGCGGCAGGGTAAAGGTGCCGGCACCACAGTACAGGTCCACGGCCAGCTCGTCTTCCTGAGGATCGAGCGCGTCCATGACGAGCTCGATCAAAATCTCGGCGCCCTTGGTATTGACCTGGAAAAACGACGGGGCAGATAAGCGCATCTGGCCTTCGGCGATATTCTCGGTCCACGAGCCCTCGCCGGCGAGCATCTCGACTTTGGAGACACGGCGGGCTTTCTTTTCGCCCTTGCTCATCACACGCACGATACTCGTGGGATGAGCGGCGTCCGCCAGCACGCGGGAGACCTGCGAGCGCGGGAAGGAACCCGTGGGCGTCCAGAGTGCGACCTCGAGCGCCTTGGTGCGACGCGAGGCACGAATGCCCACGCGCTCAAGGCCCAGATCGTGGCTGCCGCTCAGATAGTTGAGCGCGCCGACGACCGATTTGAGTGCCTTAGGGAAGCGTTTGTCGAACAACGGACACGAATCGACGGTCACGATTTTGCTGGGATCGACGCCGTGCATGCCAAGGCGTACGCGACCGTTGACGACGGTCGGTTCGAGCTCGATTTTATTGCGGTAGCCCCAGTCGTCCTTGGTATGGCGGATGGGCTGCACCAGCTCATCGACCTGCTCAGGAGCGAACTTGCCGATGCGCTCGAGCGTGGAGCGCAGGTTTTGCTCCTTGGCGGCGAGTTGTGCCGTGCGTGAGAGATTGCCCCACGAGCAGCCGCCGCAGATGCCCACGAAGGGGCAGGGAGGCTGAATGCGATCGGGGCTTGGCTCCAGAATCTCGGTGGTGCGGGCGCGCATGAACGACTTGCCGTCCTGTACGACCTCGGCTTCGACGGTGTCGCCTGCCACGGCGCCCTGCACAAAGACGGCCTTGCCGTTGTCGGCGTGCGCCAGTCCGTCGGCGCCGTAGGTCATCGATTCTATGGTGAGCTTCATATTCCTGCCTGTCATTCGCGTTGTTGTCCGCAACCATGGTAGCAGGGAAAAGCGCCCTGCATCTGAGGCTTTCCTCAAATACGGGGCGCTTCTACAAACGTCTATTTCGTCTTGCCGGTAATGAGCGTCTTAAGACCCAGGCCGATCAGGCCCAGGCCCATGCGCACGCGACCGGGGCGATGGCGCTCGATGGCCCTGGTCTTGCCGGCGGGCTTATCGCGACGGGCGCTCGTCTCGGGTGCGGGCTTGGTGACCTGCGGCTCGGGCTGAGGTGCAGGTGCAGGCTCGGGCTCAATGACGGTCGCCTGGACCTTCTGAACCTCGGGCGCTTTCTCCACGGCGGGCTCTGCGGCAGCCTCGGGCTCTTTCACCGGGGGAGCGGCAATCGCTTCCGGTTTGGCAGCTGCCCCATGTTCAACCTCGGCCTGAATAGCTTCTTCGGCCACACGCTCCTTCTCCTGTGCGCGCTGCTGCGCGGCCGCCTCGGCGTTGCGATAGGCACGCTCCAGCAGGGCTTCCTGCGAGTTGAAGGGCTTCTCACCCTCTGCGCGCTCCACGGGGACCCAGGTGCCGTCGCTCGTGAGGCTGCGGGCCTTCACGTTGTCGCTCAGCTGCATGCCCATGTACTGGCCACCTCATACTGTTTCAGGGCATTCTCCATATCCCCCATTTTGATCCAGCTTCTGATCAGCCAGTAATGCATATCTTCATTCACTTCATCACAGGTGATCCCATATGCGCAGATCTGGTGGATCTTCTTGTAATCCCCGGTCTGATCATACAACACACACAGTTCCCCTGTCAGTTTCATAAAAAAAGAATGATAGAACGTAAAGCGCACGGAAAAAAAGGAATCTGCGCTTAAAACTGCTGTCAGCGGTTTCCTGTATATGAACAGTGCTTCTTCATAGGCAGTAATCCTTTCTTCCACCAGTTCTTCCGGTATACTGCGAATCTTCTCTGCTGCCTGTCCGAATTCTTCCATGTCACAGGAAACGGGAATATTTGGGTTCCATCCATAAGCCCCTGCACTGGAAACAATATATTCTTCTGTGCCCAGTTCCCGCAATGTCATCCGCAGTCTGTAGACCAGATTTTTCAAAGCTCCCAACGGATTGGCAGAACCTCCATTTCCCCACAGAAATTCTCCCAGTTCTTCCCCGCTGATCATTCG
>OLOW01002666.1_pt1 | contig 11851 bp, 8 predicted proteins | sample 1672801 | NCBI WGS metagenome assembly OLOW01 (sample SAMEA3136725, study PRJEB25190) | human gut metagenome | biome: human gut; feature: human-associated habitat; material: faeces | place: Austria | collected 2013
TGTGTCACTGGTTTTCAAGACCAGCTCCTTAAACCGCTCGGACATCTCTCCGAATACCGACTCTAAAGCCGGGTATTATCTTACCATACGCTGCCCGCTTTGTCAATCGATTTTCGCCGGAATTTGAAATCCCGCACGTAAAATTGCTTGCGGGCGCTTGACAGAGGTGCTATACTTATGTTCGGAAAAATAAAAACAGAAGGTGTTTTTTGTATGACAAAAATTGATATTTACTCCGGTTTTCTCGGCGCCGGCAAAACGACGCTCATCAAGAAAATGATCAAGGAAGCGTACCACGGGCAGAAGCTCGTTCTGATCGAAAATGAGTTCGGTGAAATCGGCATTGACGGCGGTTTCCTGCAGGAAGCCGGCATCAACATCACCGAGATGAACTCCGGCTGCATCTGCTGCTCGCTGGTGGGCGATTTCGGAAGAGCGCTCAAAAAGGTCATCTCCGAGTATCACCCCGACCGCATCCTCATCGAGCCGTCGGGTGTCGGCAAGCTCTCCGACGTCATCGGCGCCGTGCGCAAGGTCACGACCGACGATGTGACCCTCGGCAACTTCGTCACCGTTGCCGACGCCACGAAGTGCAAGATGTATATGAAGAACTTCGGCGAGTTCTACAACAACCAGATTGAAACCGCCAACACCATCATTCTCTCGCGCACGCAGAATGTAGATGAAAAGAAGCTCGACGAGTGCGTCAAGCTCCTCCGCGACCACAACCCCAACGCCGTGCTTGTCACCACCCCGTGGGATCAGCTGACCGGTGAGCAGCTGATGGAGGCGATGGAGCAGAAAACCTCCATCGCGATGGAGCTGGAGGAGCTGGAAAAAGAAGCGCATGAGCATCACCATCATGACCACGCCGAGGACGATGCGTGCGACGATCCGGACTGCGCCTGCCACCATCATCATGACGACGAGGACGACGAGGATGACGAGCACGAGCATCACCACCATCACGACCATGATGACGACGACGAATGCGACGATCCGGACTGCGCCTGCCATCACCATCATGACGACGAGGACGACGAGCACGAGCATCACCACCATCACCATCACCACGGGCACGACGCCGACGAGGTCTTCGTCAGCTGGGGCGTGGAGACGCACAAGAAGTTCACAACCGAGCAGATCGAGGGCATCCTGAAGCAGCTGGAAGACGCCGCGCAGTACGGCATGGTTCTGCGTGCCAAGGGCTACGTTGCATCCAACGATTCTGACCGCTGGATTCACTTCGACTACGTGCCCGGCGAGAGCGATATCCGCGAGGGCGGCGCCATGGTCACGGGTCGTGTGTGCGTAATCGGCTCGAAGCTGAACGAAAGCGCCATCGCTTCGCTCTTCGGAGCTTAAGGAGGAGCTATGCCGAGCAACATTCCGATGTACGTCTTCACGGGCTTTCTGGAGTCCGGCAAGACGAAATTCATTCAGGAGACGCTGGAAGACGAGCGCTTCAACGCAGGCGAAAAGACGCTGCTGCTGGTCTTCGAGGAGGGCGAGGAGGAATACGACATCTCCACCTACCCCTCTCAGAACGTCTATATCGAAACCCCGTCATATGAAGAGCTGAGCGAAGAGTTTCTGGAGAATCTTCGCAAAAAGCACCATGCCGAGCGCGTGATTGTCGAACTCAACGGCATGCATCAGGCTGCGGACTTCTATCTCAAAACGCCCGACACCTGGCAGATTGCACAGGAGGTCATGTTTGCTGACGCCAATACGTTTTTGTCCTACAACCAGAACATGCGCCAGCTGACGGTCGACAAACTTGCAGGCGCGGAGCTTGTGGTCTTCAACCGGATGGCGCCCGGCACGGACGTGATGCCCTTCCATAAAATCGCGCGCGCGGTCAACCGCCGGATTGACATTCTCTATGAGTTCACCGACGGCACGACAAAGCAGGACGATATCGAAGACCCGCTGCCGTTCGATCTGAACGCGCCGGTTGTGAAGATCGAGGACGAGGACTACGCGCTGTTCTACCGCGACATCACCGAGGAGCCGGACAAATACAAGGGCAAGACCGTCGAATTCAAGGGTCAGGTTGCAAAGCTCCGTCGGGAAAAAGAGGGCATGTTTGCCCCCGGTCGGTTCGTCATGACCTGCTGTGAAGCGGATATCACGTTCATGGGCATTCCGTGCCGCTTTGTCGGTGCGGATGGTCTCAAGCCGAGATCGTGGGTCACGGTCAGAGCCGAGGTTGAGGTGCGCTACCACAATCTCTACCACGGCGTGGGACCGATTCTGAACGCCATCTCCATCTCCCCCGCAGAACCTGCGCAGCAGCAGGTGGCAACCTTCTGATACTGTAACAAAAGCACCTCCGACTTACGGTCGGAGGTGCTTTTTTGTCTTTGTCGGGAATCGATCAGCTTGTCTCAGGAAAGCTTCTGCGCAAACGCCGCCAGCGCGGATAAGCCGTCTTCGAGCGTCTTTTTGTCGCAGGCGTAGCCGATGCGCATGCACTTCGGCTGCTCGAAGCAGTCGCCCGGCGTGACGAATGCACCCGTCTCGTCATACAGCCGCTTGCAGAATTCATAGGACGGGATATCAAAATCATAGTACACCAGCGCCGTCGTGCCAGCCTGCGGCTTTGTATAGTAAAAATGCGGATTTTCCGCAATCCAGCCGTCCAGCACCGCAAGATTCTCGCGGACAATCGCCCGGTTGCGCCGCAGCAGCGCATCCGCGTGATGAAGCGCCAGCGCGGAAACCGCGTCGTCAAACATGCCGCAGCTGATCAAATTATAGTCGCGGTGCGACAAAAAGGCGCGCAGCGCAGCTTTGTCGTGCGTGGCAATCCAGCCCATGCGAAGCCCCGCCAGAGAGAAAACCTTCGACATGCTGCTGACCGAAATGCCCTTGTCATACAGATCGACAATCGACTCGCACCAGCCGTCGACCTGCGTCAGATTGCGGTAGACCTCGTCGCAAAGGACATACGCATCGACGCTTTTTGCGATTTCCACAATCTGCCGCAAAAGCGCTCCGGACATCAGCGCGCCCGTGGGATTGTTGGGGTTGTTGACGCAGATCAGCTTTGTGTTCACATCCACCAGCGACCGCAGCTCCGCCAGATCCGGCAGGTATCCGTTTTCCTGCCGCAGGTGCATGAGCCGCACGTCTGCGCCGATTGCCTCTGGGATGGAATACATCTGCTGATACGCCGGCATAATGCTTACAACGCCGTCTCCGGGCGAGACGAGCGAGCAGAATACATGGTAGTTCGCGCCTGCCGCGCCGTGCGTCGGAACAACTTCCGAAGGGGTCAGGCTTTGATACAGCCCGCACACGCCCTCGCGCAGCGCCTCGCTTCCGACGATATCGCCGTAGGTCAGCCGGCGCGCGCAGAACTGCTCCAGAAATGCCTGCCGGTCTTCGCCGCAAAGCGCGAACAGCTCGTCCAGACTTACCGAGTCCACGCACGTCTCGGCGATATTGTACCGCGCGCCGTCTTCATAGGCGTTCATCCATTCTTCTACTGCAAAGGGCTTGATGTTCATCGTGTCGCTCCTCGTTGAAACAAAAGATGGTTCCTGTTTTACATCCCTTTCTCCGGAAAGTCAAGTCTTTTTCCCGTTTCGCGCGCCATCTTGCCGTTCTTTGCTTTGCACCGGTTTTTTTGCTTTGTGCAGATGTACCTGAATCTTTTTGTGGATTCTCCCGTTTTTTCCAATTTGCACAATTTATAGTTGACAGCGGGACTGGTTTTATATTATATTGGACAGGTAGAAACCACCTGCGCAGCCAAGACTCTTTTATCTGGCACAGCAAGTGCATATCGCCGGATGAAGCGTTCAGGAGAGCGCGCACAGCGTTGGTGCGCCACCGAAGGGGCTCGCGCAAGGAACTCTCAGGTAAATGAACTGATCGTGGACGGGACTCTGGAAAGCTGCATCGCAGCACCGAAGAAGCAATCCCTCCGGGGAGAATCTTTCAGGTTACACAACAGAGCGCGCCTTACGTTGGCGCGCTCTGTTTTGCTTCCTGTCTCCAAACGCAGCAGAACGGGCTGCCCGCCGCGCGATCAACGCAAGAAGTTTTTCCCTCGCAGATACCAACGCAACTTTATATCATAAGGAGGAAACTATGAGCGAACTGAAACGGACGATTTTGTATCAGGCACATCTCGACGCAGGCGCGACGATGGTCGACTTTGGCGGCTGGGATATGCCCATCCAGTACCCGGAAGGCATCATCGCAGAGCATCTCTACTGCCGCCGTCACTGCGGCATCTTCGACGTCTCCCACATGGGCCGTATCGATGTTGAGGGTCCCGACCAGGTGGCATTCCTGCAGCATGTTCTGTCCAGCAACGTTCTGGCGCTGGATCTCAATCAGGCGCAGTACTGCATCATCCCCGATGAAAACGGCTACGCCATCGACGACGCTTACCTCTACCGCTTTGAAGAAGGGAAATATTTCCTCGTCATCAACGCCGGCAACATCGACAAAGACTGGGCGCATCTGACGAAGCAGGCGGAAAAGTTTGATGTCAAGCTCACCAACGTCTCCGACAAGTACGCGGCAATTGCCGTGCAGGGTCCGGAGTCGAAGGAAATGCTCATGAAGCTCGCAGGCGGCAAGCAGCTGACCCCTGAGAACGTCAAGAACGCGCTGAATACGCTCACCATGGAAGGCAAGCCAGTTCGTATCGCGAAGACCGGCTACACCGGCGAGCCCATCGGCTACGAGCTGTACTGCAACTCGGAAGACGCCCGGTACTTCTGGGACCGTCTGATCGAGCTCGGCGCAAAGCCCACCGCGCTTGGCGCGCGCGACACCACCCGTATGGAAGCGTCGCTGCCGCTCTACGGTCATGAGATGGGCGAGTGCGAGATGGGCGGCGAGATTCAGATCTACGCTGTGCCTCTTGCAAAATTTGCCGTTTCGTTCGCACCGGAAAAGGGCGACTTCATCGGTCGCGAGCCGCTCAAGAAGCAGTTCGAGGCAATGAAGAAAATCATGAATCGCGACTATTCCTCGATCGAGGACCTGCCGTACCGCATCCAGCCCATCTATCTCGAGGGCAAGGGCGTTCTGCGTAAGGGCTTCCCGATCTACTGCAAGGACGCATGGGCAGAGGGCAAGCAGATCGGCTATGTCACCTCCGGCACCATGATTCCGTACTACAAAACCCGCGGCGAGGGTCTGGAGACCGTCTTCACCGAGGAGACCGGCAAGCGCTCGATCGGTCTTGCCTACATGGACAGCCGTATCTGCCAGGACTTCGACATTGAAATCGATATCCGCGGCAAGCGTCAGCCCGCCAAGGTCGTCGGCTACCACATCCGTCAGGACGCGGCGCCCTATGTCCGCCCGATTCTGCCCGATGTGAAGCTCGAAACCGCCGCTCCCAGCGCAGATTCCTATCCGGAGAAGATGAAGAACCTCATTGCTGCCGCAAAGAAGAACCATCTGTGGCGCCAGACCGAGTGTGTCAACCTGATTCCGTCGGAAAACACGCAGTCCAGAGCCGTCCGGATGCTCTCCGCGTCCGACCCCTCCAACCGCTACGCCGAGCATAAGAAGCAGAAAGCGTTCTACGACGCAGAGATCTTCTACTATCAGGGCACCGGCTTCATCGCCTCCGTCGAGGCAATGCTGGTTGAGGAAATGAAGAAGTTCCTCGGCGCATCGCAGGTTGAAACCCGCGTCACCTCCGGTCAGATGTCCAACACCGCGGTCTTCTCGGCGATGATGGACTTCAAGAACCGTGTCGACCGCAAGCGCACGCCGCAGCGTCTCGGCTGGGTCATGAACAACCACATCGTAAGAGGCGGTCACCTCTCCGCGCAGCCCATGGGCGCATTCCACGACTACGTCGCCATCGATCCTGTGACCGAAAAGCAGATGGTCGTCAACTTCCCGGTCTGCGAGGATAACCCCTACAAGATCGACGTTGAGAAGACAAAGCTCCTGCTTGCGCAGTACAAGCCCGAGTTCATCATCTTCGGCAAGTCCATGGTCCTTTACAAAGAGCCGGTCGCCGAAATCCGCAAGTTTGTCGACGAGCAGGGCATTAAGACCACCATCATGTACGATATGGCGCACGTTCTGGGTCTGATCGGCGATCACTTCCAGAAGCCGTTTGAAGAGGGCGCGGAAATCGTCACCGGTTCGACGCACAAGACCTTCTTCGGCGCGCAGCGCGGCGTCATCGGCGTCAACTACAAGCCCGAGGACCTCAAGTGGGGTCTGTGGGAGACCATTGAAACGCGCACCTTCCCCGGCAGTGTTTCGAACCACCATCTCGGCACCCTGCTCGGTCAGCTGATGGCAGCATACGAAATGAACGCTTTCAAGGACGAGTACCAGAAGGCAGTCGTCGAAAACGCGAAGCACTTTGCCAAGAGCCTTGCCGCAGAAGGACTCGACGTCGCGGGCGACCCTGCCATGGACTACACCGAGACCCATCAGGTCATCGTCAAGGTCGGCTATGCGCACGGTCCTGAGGTTGCCGATCGTCTGGAAGCGAACAACATCATCTGCAACTATCAGGCAACGCCCGAGGAGGAAGGCTTCTCCGCATCCGGCGCGCTGCGCATGGGCGTGAACGAAATGACGCGCTTTGGCTTTGGTAAGGAAGACTTTGCAAGACTTGCCCACCTGATCGCTGACTGCGTGCTTCATAACGCCAACGTCAAGGACGAAGTCGCAAAGCTGCGTGCAGAGCATCTGGAGATGAAGTACTGCTTCTCCGACAAGGACACCGAAGAGCTTCTCAACGGCTTTGCCTCTGCCACCGGCATCTGAATTTCACGGAATCCCTGACCCGATTGTGAGGGCAGTCGGGTCAGGTTACCCCCGGGAAAACCCGGCATTTGATTCAAACCACAGCAACAAGATTTTAAGGAGGAACACATTATGAATTACCCGACTGATCTGAAATACTCCAAAACCCACGAGTGGGTCAAGGAAGAAGACGGCATGACTGTTGTCGGCATCTCCGACTTCGCGCAGGACTCCCTGGGCGACATCGTGTTCATCGGTCTTCCGTCCGTCGGCGACACTGTCACCATGGGCGAGGCACTCGGCGACGTGGAATCTGTCAAGGCAGTTTCCGACATCGTCTGCCCGGTGACCGGCGTTGTTGCAGAAGTCAACGACGATCTGGCTGACGCTCCCGAGAACCTGAACTCCGATCCGTACGGCTCCTGGATCATCAAGGTCAAGGACGTCGAGGCAACCGAAGAACTGCTCGATGCCGCGGCATACGAAGCATTCTGCGCAACTGAGGAGGCGTAATATGGGCTCTTATGTTCCTACCACTGCGGCGGAACGAGAGCAAATGCTGGCTCAGGTCGGCGTCAAGTCGCTGAACGATCTCTACGCGGCAGTGCCGCAGGAGATGTTCCTGCATGACGGCTTGAACCTGCCCGAAGGTCTGAGCGAGCTGGAAGTGCGCGAAAAGGTTACCGGTCTTGCCGAGAAGAACAAGGTCTTCAAGACCGTCCTTCGCGGTGCAGGCAGCTACCGCCACTTCATCCCCGCCGTTGTCAAATCCATTACCTCGCGTGAGGAGCTTGTCACCTGCTACACCCCCTATCAGGCGGAAATCAGCCAGGGCGTTCTGCAGGGCACGTTTGAATTCCAGACCATGATCTGCGAGCTGACCGGCATGGACGTCTCGAATGCGTCCCACTACGACGGCGCAACCGCCGCCGCGGAGACCATCCCGATGTGCAAGGACCGCAAGCGCACCGTCGCTTACGTCTCCGAAACCACCAATCCGCAGGTCATCGAGGTCATGAAGACCTACTGCTTCGCTTCCAACACGGAGCTGCACGTCATCCCGGCAAAGGACGGCAAGACCGATCCGGAGGCTCTGAAGGCAGCGCTCGGCGACAACGCCGCGTGCTTCTATGTCCAGCAGCCGAACTTCTTCGGTCAGATCGAAGATACCGTAGCGCTCGGTGAAATCACCCATGCTGCGGGCGCAAAGTTCGTCATGGGCGTCAACCCCATCGCCTGCGCGCTGCTGCCCACCCCGCGTGAGGTCGGCGCAGACGTTGCTGTCGGCGACGGTCAGCCGCTCGGTCTGGACATCGCGTTCGGCGGTCCGTACCTCGGCTTCATGGCGACCACCAGCGCCATGACCCGCAAGCTCCCCGGCAGAATCGTCGGCGAGACGAAGGACGTCGACGGCAAGACCGGCTACGTGCTGACGCTCTCGGCACGTGAGCAGCACATCCGCCGTGAAAAGGCGTCGTCCAATATCTGCTCGAACCAGGCGCTGTGCGCCTTCACCGCCGGCATCTACATGACGGCTATGGGCGAAGACGGCATGAAGCAGTGCGCCAGACTCTGCACCTCGAAGGCGCATTACCTCGCCTCCGAGCTGGAGAAGATTGGCTGCAAGCTGAAATACACCGGCGAGTTCTTCCACGAATTCGTCACCGAGACCGCCTGCCCGAACTGCCGCAAGAAGATTCTCGATGCGCTGGCAGAAAAGAACATTCTCGGCGGCGCCGAGGTCGACGGCGGCATCCTGTGGTGCGTCACGGAGCTCGTCTCCAAAGAAAAGCTCGACGAAGTGGTCGCGATCGTAAAGGAGGTGCTTGGCAAATGAAGCTGATTTTTGAACAGGGCGCACAGGGTCATTGCCTGCATCTTCTCCCCGCATGCGACGTTCCGGAGTACACCCTCCCGACTGAGCGCACCACCCCGCTTCACCTGCCGCATGTGAGCGAAAACGAGCTGACCCGCCACTACACCGCGCTTTGCAAGCGCATCCACGGTGTGAACGACGGCTTCTATCCGCTCGGCTCGTGCACGATGAAGTATAACCCGAAGATCGACGAGGACATGGCAGCGCTGCCCGGCTTCACGCAGCTGCACCCGCTGCAGCCTGTCGAGACCGCGCAGGGCGCGCTGGAAGCGCTCCACACGCTCGGCTCCGAGCTCGGCGAGGTGTTCGGCATGGACGCCGTCACCTTCCAGCCCGCAGCAGGCGCGCACGGCGAATTTACCGGCGTTCTGCTGATCAAGGCATATCACACCGATCGCGGCGACACGGCGAGAACGAAGATCATCGTTCCCGACTCCGCCCATGGCACCAACCCCGCAACGGCGGCAATGTGCGGCTATCAGGTCGTGAACATCGCCTCCAACGACAAGGGCGGCGTTGACCTGGACGCACTGCGCGCGGCTGTCGGTCCCGATACCGCAGGCTTGATGCTCACCAACCCCAACACCGTCGGTATCTTCGACCCGAACATCCTTGAGATCACGAAGATTGTCCACGACGCAGGCGGTCTGTGCTACTACGACGGCGCAAACCTCAACGCCGTTATGGGCGTCGTCCGTCCGGGCGACATGGGCTTCGACTGCATCCACTCCAACCTCCACAAGACCTTCGCAACGCCGCACGGCGGCGGCGGTCCCGGTGCCGGTGCGGTCGGCTGCAAGGCGTTCCTGCGCAAGTACATGCCGGGTCCGCTGGTGGTCGAGAAGGACGGCGCGTTTGCCTTTGACTATCCCGAGAAGTCCATCGGCCGCGTGAAGATGTTCTACGGCAACTTCGATGTGTGCATCAAGGCGCTGACCTACGTCCTCACACTCGGCAAGACCGGCATCTCCGAAGCAGCAAAGAACGCCGTTCTCAATGCCAACTACATGATGGCGCGCCTGAAGTCCAAATTCGACATGGCGTATGACGAGATCTGCATGCACGAGTTCGTCATGAACCTGACACGGCTTCATAAAGAAACCGGTGTTTCCGCGCTGGATGTGGCAAAGGGGATGCTCGACTTCGACCTGCATCCGCCCACAATGTATTTCCCGCTCATCGTTCACGAAGCCCGCTGCCATACCTGCTGCTCCACATCCCGGTTCATAACACCGCCCCCCAAAAAATCACATGGCTCTGTTCCCAGTATAGCGCCCCGAAAAGAAAAAGTGTCAAAAAAGTTTTTCAAAAGGGCTTTCTTTTTTCGCTCATATGTGCTACAATAAATAAAAAAGACGTTTAGACGACCCATGGAGGAAATGCTTATGCCCAGAACCAGCGACAAAGCACAGTTGATTATGGATTATGTCAACCAATTTATTCAGGAGAATGGCTATTCCCCCTCCGTCCGGGAGATCGGCGCGGCAGTGGGTCTGCGCTCTACCGCTTCCGTCAGCTATCATTTGCAGGCATTGCAGGAGAAGGGGCTGCTCCAGTCCCCCGGCGCTAAGGGGCGCAAACGGGCGCTGGTCACCGGTGCGCGCCCGGGGCAGATTCCAATCGTGGGTGTCGTCACGGCAGGCGTGCCCATTCTGGCGGTGGAAAATCAGGAGGGCACCATGCCATGGAACGACCCGGGGTGCTTCGCCCTGCGGGTTCGGGGCGACAGCATGATCAACGCCGGTATCCTCAGCGGGGACAAGGTGGTAGTCCGCCCCCAGCAGTCCGCCGACGACGGGCAGATCGTGGTCGCCCGGATCGAGGACGAGGCCACGGTCAAGCGTCTGCGCCGCCGGAACGGCCAGATCTGGCTCATGCCGGAAAATGACAATTACAGCCCCATCGACGGTACCAACGCGGAGATCATCGGCATCGTCAAGGCCGTGGTGCGGGAGTATTGAGGAAAAAGTCCGCGCCACGCGAAAAAAAGTTCTTGACAAACGTACACAAATGATGTATAAATGGCATAACATAAATTGAAACCAACGAAGCGGAAGTAAAGCTGCAAGGCGCATCCACAGAGAGTTCTGCATAGCTGAGAGCAGAGCGAAAAGCGGGGCAGCAAATGGGCCGCCGAGGGCAGAGGGAAATGGGTGACCAGAGTATCTTCTGACGCATTGCCAGCGTTAACGGGCAGACGGCGTGTTGGCGCCGTACAGAGCGGTCGGATTTCCGGCAAACAAGGTGGTACCGCAGAAATTGTTTTTTCTGTCCTTGTTCCCTTAGGGGAACAGGGACTTTTTATTTTACACGGAAAGGAGAAACGCCTCATGTATGCTCCCGGCAGACGATGGCGACCCCAGCAAGAACCCACAAACCCATCCAACAATTATTTTACTATCAAAAAGGAGTATTTTATTATGAAAAAGGTTATTTCTCTGGTTCTGTCCGTTATGATGATGCTCACCATGTTCGCCGGATGCAAGGCTTCCGGCACTGCCGAAACCGCCGCTCCCACCGCTGCCCCCACTTCCGCGGCAACTGCTGAAACCGCCGCCGATACCACCCCAGCAGCCCAGGAATTCAACGTCGCCATTGTCCAGCAACTGGATCACGCTTCTCTGGATGAGATCCGCACCGCCATCGTCGCCCAGCTTCAGACGCTGGCCGAGGAAAAGGGCGTCAAGGTCAACATTCAGGAGTTCAACGGCCAGAACGACGCCACCGTGCTGAACCAGATCGGCGCACAGGTGGTAGGCGACGGCGTTGACCTCATCATCCCCATCGCAACTCTCGCCGCCCAGTGCATGGTCACCGCCGCCGACGGCACCGACATTCCTATTGTGTACGCCGCCATTTCCGACCCCGAAGCCGCCGGCCTCACCGGCCTTAGTAACGTCACCGGCACCTCCGACGCCCTGAACACCGCCTTCATTCTGGACATGATGCTGGCCGCCAACCCTGACATCAAGACCGTCGGCCTGCTGTACTCCAACTCCGAAGCCAACTCCACCACCCCCATCGCGGAAGCCAAGGCTTACCTGAAGGAAAAGCAGATCGACTTCGTGGAAAAGACCGGCAACACCAGCGGTGAGATCGTAGAAGCCGCCGCTTCCATGGTCGGCCGCGTGGACGCGGTCTTCACCCCCACCGATAACGTGGTCATGGCTGCCGAAGTGCGGGCGGATTCTTCCGTGAACGTGTGCATGGGGGTGGGCGTTTCTATCT
>OLOW01002669.1_pt1 | contig 11845 bp, 11 predicted proteins | sample 1672801 | NCBI WGS metagenome assembly OLOW01 (sample SAMEA3136725, study PRJEB25190) | human gut metagenome | biome: human gut; feature: human-associated habitat; material: faeces | place: Austria | collected 2013
CACCTACGATACCAGTTTTGATGATTTTTCCTTCTTCCTGTCTTTTGATTAATTTTTGATCCATGTTTAACATAATCACATTCTCCTTATCTTATATATAAAAATTAATAAGTGCTAAATTAATATAATTCAATGACACCGCCAACGGCTAAATCTTCTGCTGTCAGCTTGTTTCCTTCAAGAGAGATACATCCCGGACGTTCTGCCTCTGATCCTCCCTTGAAATCTAATGTGCAATGTCCAAGTTCTGCCCATGTATGAGGTGCCTCCCATCCGACAGCACTGACTTTGAATTCTTTATTTCCAATCTTTAATGTATCTCCAACAGCTGGATCTTCTTTCAATTCAGCTTTTGTATGAAGTACCGATAATTCTGCAAGTTCTGGTGGTGCATCTTCGTTAAAAATGATGATAAAGTTCATATCTTCATCTTCCAGAAACGCTAACGCATCTGGTCCAAGTCCAACGATTTTAGACTGATATTTCATATTTCTACCTCCTGTGAAATCTATGTTTATTAATACATTCCAATACTAAATGCGAACGCGATCAGTACCGCTAATGGTCCTGTGATCAGTCGTTCAAACAATACGGCTGGAACACCATATTCAATGGTTTCTGAATCTGCTTCTCCAAGGGATAATCCAACCGGAATAAAGTCACATCCTGCCTGTGCATCGATTGCAAACAAAGCTGGAAGTGCATACTGTGGAGGAATATTTCCAAGTGCAAACTGTGATCCCAGCAATGTTCCGACTACCTGTGCGATAACAGCTCCTGGTCCAAGGACTGGAGAAAGGATTGGAATACCACAGATAAACGCGATCGCTACCATTCCTGGCAATGTAGAACAGATTGGTGAAATTGTTTTTGCAATGACATTTCCAAGTCCACTGGCTGAAATGATACCAAGCAGTGTAGCTGTAAATGCCATAAATGGAAGGATTGTACCAACAACCATCTCTATCGTGTCACGACCTGCCTGAAAACAGATATTTACAACACGTCCGACTACTTTACCAATGCGGACAACGATATTTTCTTTCTTTCCTTCACTTGCTTTTGCAACTTCTTCTTTTGCCTGTGCTTTTGACTTTGGTTCTGGAGCAGTGCTTGCTTGTGTCTGTTTTGTTTCCTCTGATACTTTCTGTGTAATATGTCCAGCATAATCAGATTCAAAAATATCATTTTCTGTAACTGCTGATACATAAATCTCTGGTGTGATATATTTTGCTAATGGTCCAGCTTTTCCTACTGGTTCAATATTTACTGTAAAAATTCCTTTTTTAGGATAAACTCCGCAGCGGGCTGTACCACCACAATCTACAACAGCTACTAAAACTTCATCATCTGGAAGAGTTTCCTTAAACCCGTCAATAGCCTCTCCTCCTGTCATTTCTGCAATTTTTTGTGCTACCGGATGGATTCCTCCACCTGTAACGCTTAAAATCTTATTACATTTTTCTGTAGGTACAATGGTTAATGGTCCTCCCCATCCACCACTTCCGGCTTTAATCGTAATTGTTTTATACATATTGGGTTTCTCCTTTCCTTAATTAGATTTCTTACTTAATACTGCATAAATTTTTTCGCATAGGATACCACGGATCAAAATAACGATCACACCTACGATGAAATATCTTACTGCAAGATTTCCAATTGATAGTCCCAGTTTCTGGATACCTGTTGCAATTCCCATGTATACGAATAACTCTCCTGCATTTGCATGTGGAAATAATCCAGTGACTGGATGACAAAATGAAACTGTCGCATCATAAAAAGCTGCTTTATGTTCTTTCTTTAAAAATCTTCCAAATGTATACATTGCTGGGTTCGTTAAAAAGATAACAGCCATAATTGGTAACAATGTATAACGAAGAATTGTATATTTTGTAATCTTCTGGCAAAACTTTTCTACTCTTTCTACTCCAATAAATCCTATCAGTGCGTTAACTGCAGTCATCAGACAGATAACCAAAGGAATGATTCCTGTTACCCAGCTCATAAACTGCTCCCCACCTGCATTGAACAATCCTATAAAGCCATTTGCAATGTTTGAAATAACTGTCATAAATAAATTTTCCTCCTTTTTAATGTTTACCTATGATAATTTTTCATTTTCTTTCTATATAAATGTCTCTCCGAACACCTCATCCTTCTAATCGGGCCCTTTGATCTACATTGGACTTTGGTATCCTTTGTTCCATATATATCATTATTTTACATTTGTTCTTATTTTTTTCTTTTTCTTATTCATTTTTTCTTGAATTTCTGCGATTTTTACAATATAATTTTGTTAAAAAGATGTTACATTTGTGCTTTTCATGATTAAAATTACATTTATAAAGGATTATGCCTATGAAAAAAATAGAAAACAATGATGCTATGTTAGATCGAATCACTTTGATCGCAACTTTGTATTACAAAGACAAACTCTCTCAACAAGAAATTGCCAAGAAACTTAATATTTCAAGACCATGGGTATCAAAACTTCTTACCCGTGCTGAAGAACTCGGTATCGTTAAGATTGAAATTGAGTCTCCAATCCTTGGAAATACTCAGCTTGAGCAACGACTCTGTGATAAATACCAGCTTGAATATGCGTGTGTTATCGACAACTCTGACACATCGAGGGACTACCTTTCCATAGCTGCTGTGAATTATTTCATTTCACAGATCAAACCAAACGATATCATTGGTGTAGCCTGGGGAAATGCTATTTCAAGATTTATCCGCCATATCCATCCTTTGAAATTTACTGACATTCAGATCGTTCCCCTCGCTGGAAGTTTCGGTGCCTCATTTGATACATTGCCAAACTATAACGTCATCCAGTTAGCTGATCTGACAGGTGGTAAATCCCATTTGCTTCATTTTCCAGCATTCTGTTCTTCTAAAGAAGAATACGAAACTTTAAGTTCGAACCCAAAAGTTCAGTCAACCCTTAATCTTGCTGAGAATTCAGATATCATCGTCACAGGGATTGGAACTTTTGAAACCTCTTTTCTAACAAGACATGATATTCTTTCTGCTGACGAAGTTACTCAACTGAAGAAGTCTGGTGCCATTGGTGATATCTCTTTGCAGTTTTTAACTTCTGATTCAAAACTTATAGAGACAGAACTTACAAAGAGAATCATTCGTGCTGATATTTTTAAAGCGTCTAAACATGCTCGTGTTTCTATTGGTATTGCTGAAGGAATTTATAAGAAAGATATTATTCATTCTGCCTTATCTCTTCATCTGATCAACTCATTTTTCACTACCAAGGAAACAGCACTTGCTCTGCTTGACTGATTCCATGCAGCGGTTTTTCCGCTGTTTTTTTTGTTCTTATTTTTACTTTTTTTCTCATTTTTGTGTTATTTTTACAAATATTTTGTTCAAAAAAAGAAAACTAATAAAAATATATCTTTTTTATCTTGATTAGTTTCTTTTTCTGCGGTTCTACAATAACTTTTCAGCGCATTCATTGTTGGTGATCAATATATTGATATATCCTCCAGCAATTGCACCTTTAACTGCTTTCACTCTTTCTACTCCACCTGCAATACCAATTCGGTTTCTGATCTTCTTAATCTGCTCTGCGGGCATTCCTGCTATTCTTTCGTTGAATCCTTGAAATTTATCTCTTTTTCCTTCGGAATCAAAGAATTGCAAAGCCACATTTCCAACAACACCATTGTCTGCGAAACTTTGAAGTTCTTCATCCGTAATATATCCGGCATGAATCAGTGTGGAATCTGTTCCTGTATCATTTGCTCCAATTCCCATAACAACTGTATCCAGTTTTTCAAAGTCATCGAAGATAAAATTCACTGACTTTTCCTCTAAGAAATAATCTTTGATCTTCTTATCTGAGAACTGTGCTGGAGCAAGAAACTGTGTATAGTTTCCACCAAATTTATCTGCAAATTCTCTTGCAATCTGGTTACTCTGGACATCTACTCCATTAATACTGTTTGGACTGATGCCTCCTACGATTGGTACAAACATATACTGATTATCTTTCGCAAATGATCTTCGAGTTCTCGCTACATTATGTAAAGTAAATCCCATAGATACCCCAATATAATCTCCATCACGGAAAAACTGTGACAAATAAAGTGCTGCCTTTTCATACATCTTATTCAGAGATTCCTGTCTGGTATCAAGAGAACTATTCTCAACAACGATCACATCTTTCAGACCATATTTTCTTTCCAGTGTTTTTTCAAGTTTTCCATAAGTGAACTGAATCGGATTGACCACTTCCACGCGTACAATTCCGCTTTCTTTTCCCTTCTGAAGCATTCTTGAGATTGTCGCTCTGGATATTCCAAGATAGTCGCTGATTTCCTGTTGCCTCATATCATCTTCATAATACAGGCTGCAAACCTTATAGATCAGTCTCCAATCATCTACAATCTTCTTCATTGGACGATACTCCTTTCTCATTTGCTGCTTTCTAAGTTGTATCAATCTTTATGCCTTTATTCTAGTCAATCTTTGTTTGCTTTTCAATACATATTCTCTGAAATTATGTCAAAGTGAACTATTTTTTCATATATACTTTTACATTTGTTCAGAAATTTTGTGAAGAATTTATCAGATGCTTTTGTGCAGTTTGTGAAACAATGCTTTTCTTTCTTGTATTTTTTTTTCATTTTTTATATACTGAATACATTATTAACAAAAAAGGAGCTTTACATATGATAAAAACATTATTTGAATTATGCTTTCTTTTCTTCCTCTATTCTTTTACTGGATGGATTCTGGAAGTAATACAGGCAGCATTTAATCAGAAGCGTTTTGTAAACCGTGGATTTATTAATTCCCCACTTTGTATTTCTTACGGTATCGGTGCTGTGATCATCACGATCAATACCCATGAGATGACTGGCCTTTGGATTTTTCTTGTTGCCATGATCGATGCCACTGTCATTGAGTGGTTTGGAGGACATTTCATTGAACATTTTTATCATGAACGTTGGTGGGATTATTCTAAAAATAAATGGAATCTGGATGGTTATATTTGTGTTTCTCATTCAATCTTCTGGGGAATTCTTGGATATCTTGGTGTCAGATTTGCAAATCCTTTCATTTTTACTATATACAAAATGATTCCTGCCTTGATACGCCACGTTATTATCTTTACTCTGCTTACAATATTGATCATTGATATACTAGCCACGGCAATCGTTGTTTTTGGGAAAAATATCGATAAACGGCGTTGGGAATCTGCAGATGCATATCTTACAAAGATCAGCATGAAGTTAAATAAGTTGATAACTTCTTACGTGGAACACCGTGTCGAACGTGCTTATCCACAGCGCAAATTAAAACTTCCAACAATTCCAAAAACAGGCGTCTTTGCTCAGGGCTGTGGTTTTTATAAAGTCTTTTTATTGTTTTTTATAGGTTCCTTGCTTGGTGATATCATTGAAACGATCTTTTGCCGTTTAAAGATGGGTGTCTGGATGAGCCGCAGCAGCCTTGTATGGGGTCCGTTCAGTATTGTCTGGGGATTTGCTTTTGCTGGAGTTACTTTACTTTTATATCGTTATAAAGATTGTTCTGAGAGCTTTTTATTTTTGATGGGAACATTTCTTGGAGGTGCTTATGAATATTTGTGCAGTGTTCTAAGTGAAATTGTCTTCGGAAAGGTGTTCTGGGATTACAGTAAGATGCCTTTTAATCTGAATGGAAGAATCAATCTTCTTTATTGTTTCTTCTGGGGAATTGCAACGGTTGCCTGGTTTAAAAAGATCTATCCATTACTATCCGGACTGATTGAAAAACTTCCAATCGCTTTTGGAACTGTTTTTACATGGTTTGTCGTTGTTTTTATGACACTTAATATGCTGATGTCTTTATCTGCCTTGATCCGTTATGATCAGAGAGACAAACAGGTTCCTGCTTCCAATGGTTTCGAAAGATTTCTTGATACTCATTATAATGACCAGAAAATGAAAAAAATATATCCAAAAGCGGAAAAAGTTCATTCCTAATATTGTTTAACATCAAATTTTCCTATAAAAAAGAATGGTTTCTTACACAAGGTATCTGAAACCATTCTTTTTTTATTCAAAATAATTATTTTCTTTACAATATGTATAAATTCCATCCTCTGATACATGCCCGCAGATTACATCAGCTGCTTCTTTTAACTCTTTGGATGCATTTTCCATTGCCACTGCAAGTCCAACGGTCTTTAGCATTTCAAGATCATTGTTACCATCTCCAAATGCCATTGCCTCCTCTTTGCTCAAATGGTAGTACTCTAAAACCTTTTCAACTGCAACGCCTTTTCCTCCATCTGACGGAATGATATCGACAGCTTTCGGCCACCATACTGCCACTGCTGCTCTTTTTGTATCTTTAAGCATCGCTTTATATTCATCCTTACCGCCTGCCATCATGATCTGAAATACTTCATCTTTTGAAAGCTCCTCAAAATCTGTTGCAAGCTTGATCCTCTGATTTGCAATGGAAAAATATTCAACGAGGTCTTCTTCTAATCCATTTGCTTCTGTCCTGTCCTTTGTCGCTAATACCACAAGATGTCCCATTTCTTCTCCATTTTGGATGATCTGTTTTACATCTTCTTTATCTAGCGGATTTTCAAAGATCGTTTCGGTTTCATTAAAACTATAAGAACCATTAAACGTCAAAAATGCATCAAAATCTATTCCTTCACTTTTGAAATCTGGAACTTTTTCTGGCGGTCTTCCTGTTGCAATACAGATCTTAACTCCATTTTCCTTAAGCTTTAATAATGCTTTTTTGGTATTGTCTGTTATTCTTTTCTTCTCTGGATCGATCAATGTCCCGTCAATATCAAAAAATGCAATCTTTATCTTACTCATGTTATCTCTCCTGCCATAAAGAAAGACAATAAACACACTGTCTTAATGGCGAATGTATCTATTGTCTTTAAACTCTTATCTCTTATCCAATGACATCACTCATATCATACATACCAGCTTCTTTTCCTGCTAAGTAAAGGGCTGCACTGACTGCTCCCTTTCCAAAGATAGCTCTTGAATATGCTGTATGTTTTAATTCGATGACTTCATCCTGTCCTGCAAAGATGATCTCATGTTCTCCAACAATTGTTCCACCTCTGACTGCTGAGATTCCGATCTCTTTCTTTGGACGCTGTTCTCGTCTCTGACTTCTGTCATAAACAAACTCATATTCGTTGTTTAATGGCTCATTCACAGCTTCTGCAAGTGCGATTGCTGTTCCAGATGGTGCGTCTAATTTTCTTCTGTGATGCTTCTCTACGATATCAATATCAAATCCTGCATCTGCTAATAATTTTGTCATGGATTTTAATACTTTAAATAATGTATTCACTCCTAATGACATATTTGCTGAACGAAGAACTGCTGTCTTTTTGCTTGCTTCATGAACTTTCTCTAACTGTTCATCACTTAATCCTGTTGTACATAATACAACTGGAATCTGTCGCTCAACTGCAAAATCTAATAATCCATCAACTGCTGGTGCGGCTGAAAAATCAATGATCGCATCAACTTCCACATCACATGCGTTAATATCTGTAAATACTGGATAATCATTGTGTCCGTCATCCACACGATCTACACCACATGCCATAACGGCTCCTTCTGTCTCTTCTATGATCTTACTGATCACCTGTCCCATGACTCCATTGCAGCCATGCATCATAATCTTAACCATCTTTTGTAACTCCTTAAAGAATTCCTGCTTCTTTCATTGCGTTAATTAATACCTGTGCGTGATCTTCTTCCATCTCTGTCAATGGACGTCTTACGATATTTCTGCAATATCCCATCTCTGAAACTGCACGTTTTGCAGGGATTGGATTTACTTCACTAAATAAGTTATGGATCACATCCATGTATTTTAACTGGATGTCTAAACTTCCTTTAACATCCCCATCTAAAAACTTCATAACCATGTCATGAGTTTCCATTGGTGCTACGTTAGATAATACAGAGATAACACCCTTTCCACCTAATGCAAGAAGAGGTACTACCTGATCGTCATTTCCTGAATAGATATCTAAACATCCATCTGCTAATGCTGCAAGTGTTGCCACCTGTCCGATATCTCCGCTTGCTTCTTTGATCGCTACGATGTTATCAACACTCTTGGCAATCTTCACTGCTGTTGCTGGCTGGATGTTTGTTCCTGTTCTTCCTGGTACATTGTACATGATGATCGGAGTCTGCGGAACAGACTCTGCAATCTGTGTATAATGACGGATAAGCCCTTTCTGAGTGGCTTTATTGTAATACGGTGTTACGATCAGAAGTGCATCAGCACCATAGGAAGCTGCTTCCTGAGACATCATGATCGCAGTCTCTGTACAGTTGGAACCGGTTCCTGCAATAACAGGTACACGGCCAGCCACCTTGTCAATGGCAAACTTAATGGTCTGGAGATGCTCTCCATGGGTCATAGTTGATGATTCCCCTGTGGTGCCGCAAATGATAATGGCATCTGTGCTATTTGCGATCTGGTACTCCAGCAGTTCTTCCAGTTTCTCATAATTCACTTTTCCGTCTTCATGCATGGGAGTTACGATTGCAACGCCTGCGCCTTTAAAAATTGCCATATTACTTCCTCCTGTTTATTCTTCTGTATTTGCTGTTTTTATTTTCTCTTCTTTTTCCAGAGTTGTGATCGTAGTCACACTGTCCACATAGTCTAATAATTCTGCCGGAACCCTGCGTCCGGTAAGGATCATATGCATGGACTCTGCTTTCTGCTTCAGAACATCAATGATCATATCTGCAGTGGCGATCTGACTATCCAAAAGTCCAAGGATCTCATCCAGCACCAGGAAATCACATTCCTGAGTAACAACCACCTTACGTGCAAAATTCAGCCCATTAAGGATATTGCGTTTCTCTTCTGCCTGCTCCTCGGCATTCAGCTGGGCATAACAGCATTCCATTTTCTCGAAACGGAAAATCTTGATATCCAGCTGATCCAGTTCTTCCAGAAAATCCAGTTCCCGCCGTTCATTGCCCTTAAGGAACTGAATGATGATCACACTCTTTCCCTTGGAGGATGCCCTCAGCGCCTGCCCTATAGCCAGAGTCGTCTTTCCTCTTCCATTTCCACAATAAACTTCTGTTATTTCTCTTTCCATAATAATTCCTCTTAATGTGAAACGACGATGCCGTCTGACGACGACATCGCAAAATGCGCCATTTTTAATATGCTTATATTACCGCAAAACAAACAGAAATGCAAGCAGTAGAAATTTTCTACACATATTCCAGTTTACTTACGGAAACTTCATAGGCAGTGCGCTTTTCTGTCTCATTTTCTCCTACGCGTTTCATATATTCCCTACTCTGGATCCTGCCCCAGATCAGCACATGTCCTCCCACTTCAAAAGCAGATGCGTAGCGTGCATTCCTTCCCCAGCAGATACATGGTATGTAGTCGGATTTTCCATAGGGACGGTTTACAGCCAGAAGGAGATCTGCGATTTCTCTTCCCAGAGGTGTTTTCCGGTATACCGGAGGTTTGCAGATATAGCCATCCAGAAAAATCTGGTTTACAGGTGCTGTATCCTCCTCTTCCTCCAGAAATCTCAGTTCCCTTGCAAATGCTGAGAGCACCAGACGGTTGTGTTTTTCCTCATGTCTGTTATATGAACGGAACTGTCCGTGGATTTCCACGTATTCTCCCACATAATCCTGTGTAACATCCACCAAACGCTCAGATACCATCACCGGAATCCTGTCCTCAGAATCACTGAGTCTTTTTACCAGTATATCCATGGTATAAAAGCCTTCTCCAAAAACCTGGTGGCTGAAGGTAAAGCCGGTTACGATCTTCCCAGTGATCGACACCTGATTGTTTTCAATAATTTTATCTGCCATGATGTAGTTCTCCTTCCTCTTTCACTTTTTATGTATACTTTGTACGCATCGTGATCATGGGGTCCACGATTTGCCGTCTATATTATCTATGAGTACATGCCCCTTTTTAGAACCACAAAATCAAAAAAATTTTTCCAACACCTTGTAATCTGCGAAAAATGTGGTAAACTGGGAATTTGGACAATACAGAGAAGAAACTACATTAAATTAGAAGAATTGTGTCAGCCTCATAGCGTGTTTGAAAAGGCTCTAGCGGCTGTACTGCAATCCACATGCATTTTAGTAAGAAAGGATTTCGATTTTTATGAAGACGAAACGCGAAGACGTACGTAACGTAGCCATCATCGCCCACGTTGACCATGGTAAAACCACTCTTGTCGATCAGCTGCTGAAGCAGAGCGGTGTTTTCCGTGCCAACCAGGAGGTTCAGGAACGTGTCATGGACTCCAACGATATCGAGAGAGAGCGTGGTATCACAATCCTCTCCAAGAATACCGCAGTTCATTACAAAGGCACCAAGATCAATATTATCGATACCCCAGGACATGCTGACTTCGGCGGCGAAGTTGAGCGAGTTCTGAAAATGGTAGATGGCGTTATCCTTCTGGTTGACGCTTTCGAAGGCGCTATGCCTCAGACAAAATTCGTTCTGAAAAAAGCTCTTGAGCTTGATCTGCACGTAATCGTCTGCATTAATAAGATAGACCGTCCGGAAGCAAGACCGGATGAGGTCGTAGATGAGGTACTGGAGCTTCTGATGGATCTTGGAGCTTCTGATGAACAGCTTGACTGTCCATTCCTGTATGCTTCCGCAAAGACCGGACATGCAGTTCTGGATCTGAAGGATACTCCTGAGAATATGGAGCCTCTGTTTGAAGCCATCCTGAAATATATCCCAGCTCCGGAAGGAGACCCGGATGCAGATACCCAGGTACTGATCAGCACCATTGATTACAATGAATATGTTGGCCGTATCGGTGTTGGTAAAGTAGAAAACGGTACCATCGCAGTGAACCAGGAGCTTACCCTGCTGAACCATCACGACCCGGACAAAAAGCAGCGTGTTAAGATCAGCAAGCTCTATGAGTTTGACGGTCTGAATAAAGTTGAAGTAAAAGAAGCAACTATCGGATCAATTGTTGCCATTTCCGGTATTGCAGAGATTCATATCGGAGATACCCTCTGCGGCGGAGAAAACCCGGAGGCAATCCCGTTCCAGAAGATTTCCGAGCCTACCATCGCCATGAATTTCCTGGTAAATGACAGTCCACTTGCTGGACAGGAAGGAAAATATATTACCTCCCGTCACCTTCGTGACCGTCTCTACCGTGAACTGAACACAGATGTCAGCCTTCGTGTGGAGGATACCGAGACTACCGAGTGCTTCAAGGTTTCCGGACGTGGTGAACTTCATCTTTCCGTTCTCATCGAGAACATGAGACGTGAAGGCTATGAGTTTGCCGTCAGCAAGCCGGAGGTACTTTACAAGATTGACGAGCGTGGCAAGAAATTAGAGCCAATGGAAATCGCTTACATTGACGTTCCGGAGGAATTTTCCGGTACTGTGATCCAGATGCTCAGTGAGCGTAAGGGCGAGCTTCAGGGAATGAGTACTGCAAGTGACGGTTCTGTCCGTCTTGAATTCCACATCCCCTCCCGTGGACTCATCGGTTTCCGTGGAAACTTCCTTACTTCCACAAAGGGAACCGGTATCATCAACACCATTTTTGACGGATATTCTCCATACAAGGGAGATTTCCAGTACCGTAAACAGGGATCCCTGATCGCATTTGAGGGCGGCGAGGCTGTTACTTACGGTCTGTTTGCTGCACAGGAGCGCGGTACCTTATTTATCGGACCTGGCGCAAAGGTTTACAGTGGTATGGTTATCGGACAGAATGGTAAGGCAGAGGATATCGAGCTGAATGTCTGCAAGACCAAGCACCTTACCAATACTCGTTCCTCTTCCGCTGACG
>OLOW01002670.1_pt1 | contig 11843 bp, 9 predicted proteins | sample 1672801 | NCBI WGS metagenome assembly OLOW01 (sample SAMEA3136725, study PRJEB25190) | human gut metagenome | biome: human gut; feature: human-associated habitat; material: faeces | place: Austria | collected 2013
TCGTCCGCCAGCGCCAGCCGCCGCTCGACATCGGCCGCCATATCTTGCAGTGGAGGGGGAATATGAGGAGGCCATGAAGCAGTGGAATGGCTACTGGGCAGCTCTTTACGATCAGGAAGCAGGTCTTTTGTGCCATCAGTGGAATGATGAGGCGAAGTCTTACACAAGAAAAGCACACTGGGGCGTAGGAAATGGATGGACACTGGCAGCGATTCCAAGAATGCTGGAACATCTTCCGGAAGAATATGCGGGAGACAGAGAAGAGCTGATCTTGAAGGGTACCAGATTACTGGATACTCTCTTAAAATACATGCGGCCGGATGGATTTTTCCATGATGTGGTGGATGATCCTGCTACATTTGCAGAGACCAACCTTTCTCAGATGGCAGCGTATTTCATATACCGGGGAGTTTCTGAGGAGTGGCTGGATGAGAAGTATCTTGTCACAGCAGACAAGCTTCGTCAGGCAGCAGAAAGTAAGGTAAATGAGTTTGGCTTTGTAGCAGATGTCTGCGGAGCCCCAACATTTGATAAAGCCGGCTTTGCACCGGAGGGACAGGCATTTTTCCTTCTGATGGAAAATGCAGCACAAAAAGTTAAAAAAGCCTGAATACAGGTTATAAGGAGGATATATAAAATGAACAGCAATGAAATTACAAGAGAGCAGCTTGCAGGAATGATGGACCACACTTTTTTAAAGGCATATGCAACAGATGCAGATTTTGAGAAGCTTTGTGGCGAGGCAAGGGAAAATGGTTTTGCAATGGTTGCAATCAATTCTGTACCGGTTAAGCTTTGCAAGAAGCTTCTTGCAGGAACAAAGGTGCATGTAGGTGCAGCAATTTCTTTCCCTCTGGGACAGACTACTATTGAGACAAAGGCATTTGAGACAGAGAAAGCCATTGAAGAAGGTGCAGATGAAATTGATTATGTACTGAATATCGGCCAGCTGAAAATGGGCAATGACGAGTATATTAAAAAAGAGATGGAGACCATCGTAGGCATCTGCAGAAAGCATAATGTACTTAGCAAGGTAATCTTTGAGAACTGCTACCTTACCAAAGAAGAGATTAAGAGAGCCGCTCTTATTGCAAAAGAAGTAAAACCAGATTTCATTAAAACAAGTACAGGATTCGGTACATCCGGAGCAACACCAGAGGATGTACGTCTTATGAAAGAAACCGTTGGTGCTGATGTCAAAGTAAAAGCAGCAGGTGGAATCCGCGACTGGGAGACCTGTAAAGCAATGATCGATGCTGGTGCAGAGCGCATCGGAACAAGCAACAGTATTAAAATCTGTAATGAGTTTGAGGAGGCTAAATAATATGCAGACATCCAGATTATTTACACTTTTACCAGAAGAATATGTGTGCACACCAGACGGTATGGAGATTGATAAAGACGGCAATCTGATCGTATCCTGTCCGAACTATGCTGATGATAATATGTCAGGCTGTGTGATTCGTATTGATAAAGATAAGAATATTTCCAAATGGTTTGATGTTCCGGTACATCCACAGACAGGTATTGCCCGCAATATGGGTATCGCATTTGACAAGGAATGGAATATGTACATCTGCGACAACCAGGCATGGTCAGGAAAAGAAGAACTGGCATGGAAGGGCCGTTTGCTCAAAGTGATCTTTGACGAAGACGGCAATGTAAAAGACTGGTATACTATCGCAGATGGTATGGAGCATCCAAACGGAGTCAGAATCTACAAAGATTATATGTATGTTACACAGAGCTACCTTACCAAGGTTGAAGATCCTTCTGGAAAGCTTGTAAGCTGCGTATATCGCTTCCCTCTTGATGCAAAGGATATTCAGATCACTAACACAATGGATGATGAGTATATTTTTACCACATTTGTGACTAAGAATCCGGCTTGCCAGTATGGAGCAGATGGTATTGAAATCGATTCCAAGGGAAATATGTATGTTGGAAACTTTGGCGATGGTGAAGTTTGGAAGATCCGTCTGGATGAAAAAGGCGATATGATCGACAAGGAAGTATATGCACAGAATTATGATGAGCTGAAATCCACAGATGGTATGATCATGGATGAAAGTACAGGAAATCTTTACATCGCAGACTTTAATAACAATGCCATTGTAATGGTAGACAAAGACCGTAATGTAAGAAGAATCGCTCAGTCACCTGACTGCGATGGATTACATGGAGAACTGGATCAGCCAGGTGAGCCGATTATCTGGCAGGGGAAGATTGTTGCAAGCTGTTTTGATCTTGTTACAGATGAGACAAAGGTAAATACACAGCATGAAATGCCAGCAACCATGGCAGAGCTGGATCTTGAAAAATAAATCTGAAGATCAGGAGGGAAATAATGGCAGATTATATATTAGCCCATGATCTTGGAACATCCGGAAATAAGGCGACTTTGTTTAAAACCGATGGAACCATGATCGGAAGCCGTACTTATCCTTACGATGTATATTATGATCATCCGCTGTGGGCAGAGCAGGATGCAAATGACTGGTGGGGCGCAGTTTGCGGCTCTACCAGGGATCTGTTATCTGCATATCACATTGATGGAGGGGATGTCCGTGCCATCAGTTTCAGTGGTCAGATGATGGGATGCCTTCCAGTTGATAGACAGGGAAATCCGCTGCACCGTGCAATTATCTGGGCAGATCAGAGAGCCCAGAAGCAGTCTGCACAGCTGGCAGAGAAGATTGATGATGATCGCTTTTACCACATTGTAGGACACAGAAATACTGCATCTTATGGAATCCAGAAAGCAATGTGGCTGAAGGAAAATGAGCCGGAAATTTACGAGAATACATATAAATTCCTGAATGCAAAAGATTATATTGTATTCAGACTTACCGGAAAATTCTATACAGACTGTTCTGATGCAAACAGTATGACCTGTTTTGATCTGGCCGGCAGAAAATGGTCAGAGGAAATTGTAGCTGCATCTGGAATTGATCCGGATAAGCTTCCTGAGATCGTGGAATCTACTTTTGTTGTAGGCGAGGTTACATCGGAGGCCGCAGCTCTTACCGGACTGTCCACGCAGACGAAGGTTGTCATGGGAGCAGGAGATGGTGTTGCCGGAAATGTAGGTGCTGGCTGTGTGAAGCCAGGCAGTGCATACTGTTGTCTTGGAACTTCCGCATGGGTTGCAGGCACATCTGAGAAGCCAGTTCTGGATGAGCAGAGAAGAATCGTGTGCTGGGCACATGCAGTACCGGGGATGTATTCACCAAATGGTACTATGCAGTATGCCGGTGGCTCATATAAATGGATGAAAGAGACCCTTTGCCATGAGGAAATCCGTATGGCACAGGAGAAGGGCTGCTCTCCCTATGAAATTATGAATGAGAGAATTGCATCCTGTGAACCGGGAGCTGGCGGGGTGGTATTTTTACCATATCTTCTGGGGGAGAGAGCGCCTCGCTGGAATCCGGATGCCAAGGGAGTATTCTATGGCATAACGGCAACCACCACACGTGAGCAGATTCTGCGCAGTGTGATGGAAGGAATAATCATGAATCTGGGAATCTGTTTTGATATTCTTGGCCGTGATGAGAAAATAGAAGAGATCCTTCTGATCGGAGGTGCAGCAAGAAGCAGCCAGTGGCAGAGAGGAATTGCAGATATCTTCGGATGCAATGTGCTGGTACCCAAATATCTTGAAGAAGCCGGCTCTATGGGAGCAGCTGTAATTGCCGGTGTTGGAAGCGGTATTTACAAGGATTTCTCAGCTATTGACAAGTTCATTGAAGTACAGTCCAAAGTGGAACCAGATCTTAAAAATAAAGAAATATATACACCGTTACGAGAGACATTTGAAGAGGTATATCAGGCATTAAAGCCAGTGATGAGATAAGTGAGGAGAATTGGTATGAAGACTTTAGTAGTAAACAAAGATGGTTCTCTGGAAGTAAAAGAAATACCGAAGCCATCCTACAATAGCAAACAGGCACTTGTAAAGACGATCAGCTGTGGAATCTGTAATGGTACAGATGCGAAATTGATTCACCGTACCTTCAAAGGAGTAGACATGGATCAGTATCCTCTGATGCTTGGACATGAAGCAGTGGGAGAAGTTGTTGAGGTGGGTGCTGATGTAAAGACCTATCATATTGGCGACAAAGTACTGCTTCCGTTTGTAGATCCAGATCCGGAGAAATATGGAGAACTGGGCTCTGCCTGGGGTGGGTACAGTGAGTATGCAGTTGTAAATGATGCAGCAGCTTTCGGAAGCGAAGCAGCACCGGAATGTGCTTATGCACAGACAATACTCCCGGATTTTGTGGATCCGGTAGATGCAGCTATGATTGTTACTTTACGCGAAGTACTCAGCTCTATCAAACGTTTTGGTATCAAAGAAAATAACAGTATTGCAGTATTTGGATGTGGCCCTGTAGGCCTTACCTTTATCCGTTTCATGAGTCTTCTTGGAGTTCATCCGATCATTGCTTTTGATATGGTAGACGAGAAGGTAGAGGATGCCCTTGCAAAAGGTGCTGACTATGCATTTAACAGCAAAAACTGTGATCCAAATGAGGAAATCCATAAGATCTGCCCGGATGGTGTTCAGTTCGTACTGGATGCTGTAGGACTTCTTCCTCTGATTAATTCTTCCATGGAATATATCTGTGACGGCGGTAAAATGTGCTGTTATGGTATTGCACCAAAATGCTCCATGGAGCTTGACTGGTCCAAGGCACCATATAACTGGCAGCTTCAGTTCCAACAGTTCCCAAGTAAAGTAGAAGAAGGAATTGCTACCAACCAGATTCTTGCATGGCTGAAGACAGGCGTTATTGATCTGAAAGATTATATTTCTGATTATTTCGAATTTGATAATATTCTGGATGCGTTTGCAAAGCTTGAAAAGAGAGAAATCAAAAAGAAAGGAATTGTTGTTTATAAATAAATAGCGATTCATGTTTACAAAAGACAGAAATCTGAGTTAAGACGGGTTTCTGTCTTTTTTGTGTAAAATGCTGTCACAGATATGCCCCGAGAATCAGCTGAGAGAAATGTATTCGAAGCTGGGCAGGATTTCGGGATGAATAATATTTTTCCAGAGTATTCAAAAAGTTACTGGGCAGAGCCCGTCAGAGTATCGCAAAAGCATAGGAGTAAATGAAAAATGAGAGGCTGAAAAGGACAGGTAACTGTGATCGAATAAAAATAGATTGCTTTTCCGTTCCAAATACGGTACCATAAGAGTTACGACTTGGACGGAGGTATTTGGTATATGGGGAAAGTTATGGCAGTAAATATCAGTGAAAAAAGAGGCACACAGAAACACAATGTCCACACTGTGAAGCTGATTGAAAATTATGGATTGGAAAATGATGCACATGCTGGAAACTGGCATCGTCAGGTCAGTCTCCTTTCCTATGAACAGATTGAGGCCTTTAAGGCAAAAGGTGCACCTGTGAAGAATGGAGCTTTTGGAGAGAATCTGATCGTACAGGGGTTTGATTTTAAGACTCTGCCAGTTGGAACACGGTTGAAGTGTAATGATGTGATTCTGGAGATTACACAGATTGGAAAGCAGTGCCATAATGGATGTGAGATCTTTAAATTGATGGGAGACTGTATTATGCCACGTGAGGGTGTGTTTGCCAAGGTGATCCACGGAGGAACGATCTCTGAAGGAGATGAGATGGAGTATGCTTGACAGATGGGGAAGAGAGATTGATTATCTGCGGATATCCCTTACAGACCGCTGTAATCTGCGTTGTGTGTACTGCATGCCGGAGGAGGGAATCTGTCAGATTCCTCGAAAAGAACTTCTTGATCAGGCTGAAATTATCCGGATTTGTTCTGTCATGGCAGAGCTTGGGATATCCAGAATCAAAATAACAGGGGGTGAGCCTCTTGTAAGAAAAATTTGCACACCACTTATAAAAGAATTGAAATGTATTCCGGGAATCCGTCAGGTTACGCTGACTACAAATGGACTTCTTCTTGAAAAGAATCTCCCGGAGCTTTTGCAGGCAGGGCTGGATGGGGTAAACATCAGTCTGGATACCTTGGATCGTGAAAACTTCCGGAAAATCACCAGAAGAGACGAATTTTGGCAGGTACAGAAAGGAATAAAGGCAGCATTATCCTATGAGGGGCTTAAGGTGAAGATCAACTGTGTACCTACTATTCAGACAAAAGAGGAGCTGCTGGAGATTGCCAGGCTGGCAAAGGATCATCCCATGCATGTGCGTTTTATAGAGATGATGCCAGTGGGTCTAGGACGGCAGTTTACAGCCATGAGGGAAGATACCTTAAGGGAAATACTGGAAAATGAATTTGGTGAGATGATACCGATTTATGAGAAACTGGGAAATGGTCCCTGTCATTATTTTTCCATCCCCGAATTTCAGGGGAAAATCGGATTTATCAGTGCTTTATCACATAAATTCTGTGATCAGTGCAATCGGATCAGACTGACTTCTGTGGGGTATCTGAAAGGCTGCCTGCAATTTGAAAAAGGTGCAGACTTAAGAGCTCTTTTAAGGAGTGGTGCCACAGATGAAATCCTTATGGATACCATCAAAAATGTAATATATGAAAAACCGGTTGGACATAATTTTCTGGAAAAGAAAAACGGGACAGAGGAGTCCCATATCATGTCCCAGATTGGTGGATGAGAAGCTTTTGCTGTATGTTTGATTACAGCAGAGCTTCTTTTTTTATAAAAGGTAAATTTTGATTAGATAGATAATACTTGCATCTTTGTACAATGCACATAAAAAATTGAAAAAATAAATAAAGACTTGCCAAAATATACAAAAAAATGTATAATTTTCTTACAAAAATAGTAAAGATCGTTAAAAAATATGCAATGCCGGAGACCTTATGGTGAAACATGCACAAAATGGCCGGAGGTAGAACTGGCAAGTAAGGAGGATTAACAGAAATGTTAGATCAGTCATGTTACAAGAAGGCAGATGAGATTATTGCCCACTATGATCGATGTGCGGCATCACTGATTCCCATCATGCAGGATATTCAGGCAGAGTACCGGTATCTGCCTGCAGAGCTTCTGACTTATGTAGCGGAGCAGATTGGAGTCACAGAAGCCAAGGCATTCAGTGTAGCAACTTTCTACGAGAATTTTTCTTTTGAGCCAAAGGGAAAATATATTATCAAGGTCTGTGATGGAACTGCCTGTCATGTAAGAAAATCAATCCCTGTAAAAGAAGCATTTATGAAGGAACTGGGCCTTAGCAACAAGAAGCATACTACAGATGATATGCTGTTTACTGTAGAGACCGTTTCCTGTCTTGGAGCATGTGGACTGGCACCTACCTGCATGGTCAATGACGAAGTACATGCCAAAATGACACCAGAGAAAGTTGTTGAGCTTATTAACAGATTGAGAGGTGAGAATGGATGAGAATAAACAGTAAAGAAGAACTGCAAAGCAAAAAAGCCGAGATTGAACAGAATATCCAGAGCTTTACATGCCGTGTTCTCGTCTGTTCCGGTACCGGGTGTATGGCGTCCGGTGCACAGAAAATCTATGATGAAATGGTAAGACTTTGCGAAGGGATTGACGGAGTACAGATCGAAATGCAAAAAGATATCCCCCATGTAGGTGTGATCAAGACCGGCTGCCAGGGACTTTGTGAACTGGGGCCTCTGATGAGAATAGAGCCTTACGGATATCAGTATGTACATGTTCAGGAAGAAGACTGCCTGGAGATCGTAGAGCGTACAATACGTCTGGGACAGCCAGTAGACCGTCTGTTTTATCGCCATGGCGATGAAGTCTGTCCAAAGCCTGAGGATATTCCGTTCCTTAGCCGTCAGACTAGGATCGTTTTAGAGAACTGCGGCAAGATCAATGCGGAATCTATAGATGAATATATTGCAGTTGGAGGATTTTCAGCTCTTGCGAAGGCTGTTACAGAGATGACACCTCAGGAAGTGATTGATGAGGTCGCCAGATCAGGGCTTCGCGGACGTGGCGGTGCAGGATTCCCAGCTGGAAAGAAGTGGTCACAGGTAGCCAGACAGGCTGAGAAGACCCGCTATGTGGTATGTAACGGTGATGAGGGTGACCCGGGAGCATTTATGGATGGTTCTGTTATGGAAGGTGATCCCTATAAGATGATCGAAGGTATGATCATAGCTGCTTATGCAGTGGGTGCAGAAAATGGATATATTTATGTGCGTGCAGAGTATCCCCTTTCTGTTGCCAGACTTCGCCTTGCTATTTCTCAGGCAGAAGAATACGGTCTTTTAGGTGATAACATTCTTGGAAGCGGCGTGAACTTCCATCTTCACATCAACCGTGGAGCCGGAGCTTTCGTATGCGGTGAAGGCTCTGCCCTGACTTCCTCCATCGAAGGAAACAGAGGTATGCCCCGTGTAAAGCCACCCCGTACTGTTGAGAAAGGTCTGTGGGGCAAGCCAACTGTATTAAATAACGTAGAGACCTACGCCAATGTTCCGAAAATCCTTCTTCAGGGAGCTGACTGGTTCCGCACTATCGGAACAGAAGGAAGCCCTGGAACTAAGACCTTCTCCCTTACAGGAGCCATTGAAAATACCGGTCTTATCGAAGTTCCCATGGGAACTTCCCTTCGTGAGATCATTTATGATATCGGCGGCGGTTTAAAGAGCGGCGCGGCATTTAAGGGAGTCCAGATCGGAGGACCATCCGGCGGATGTCTTATCGAGGAACAGCTTGATGCACCTCTTGATTTTGATTCTGTGAAAAAACTGGATGCAATTATGGGATCCGGCGGCCTTGTAGTTATGGATGAGAACACCTGTATGGTGGAGGTTGCCCGTTTCTTTATGAGTTTTACCCAGCGTGAGAGTTGTGGAAAATGTGTTCCCTGCCGTGAGGGGACCAAGCGTATGCTGGAAATCCTGGAAAAGATTGTAGCAGGCAAGGGCGAGATGTCCGACTTGGATGAGCTGGAAGAGCTTGCAACTATGGTACAGAGCATGGCTCTTTGCGGCCTTGGAAAGAGTGCACCGCTTCCGGTTCTAAGTACCATGAAGCGTTTCCGCAAAGAATACGAAGAGCATATCCGTGACAAGAAATGTCGGGCAAAGGTCTGCACTGCAATGCGTCAGTTCCACATTAATCCGGAATTTTGTATCGGATGTGGAAAATGTGCCAAAAACTGTCCTGCCGGGGCAATTTCCGGCAAGATCAAATCACCTTATCATATTAACAATGATGTATGTATCAAGTGCGGTTCCTGTAAAGATAACTGTAACTTTGATGCAATATATGTGGAAATGTAGAGGGAGGACAGATTATGGGTACAATGACAATTGACGGTAGAAAAGTCGAATTTACAGATGAAAAGAATGTCCTGACCGTAATCCGCAAGGCAGGCATCAATATCCCCACACTTTGTTATCACTCAGAGGTTTCCACATTTGGAGCCTGCCGTCTGTGTACAGTAGAGGATGACAGGGGAAGAACCTTTGCTTCTTGTTCTGAGGAACCAAGGGATGGAATGGTTATTTATACAAACTCAGGAAAAATCAAGAAATACAGGAAGCTGGTAGTAGAACTGCTTCTGGCAGCCCACTGCCGTGACTGTACCACCTGCGTGAAAAGTGGAGAGTGTGTGCTTCAGGAATTGGCACATCGCCTTGGTGTACATAACATCCGTTTTCAGAATACAAGAGAGCAATATGAAATTGATGACAGTTCCCCATCTTTGATCCGTGATCCAAATAAGTGTATCCTTTGCGGCGATTGTGTACGTGCCTGCGAGGAACTTCAGGGAATCGGCGCATTGAATTTTGCATATCGTGGAACAGAAGCTATCGTGATTCCGGCATTTAATAAAAAAATTGCAGAGACACAGTGCGTAAACTGTGGACAGTGTCGTGCATTCTGTCCGACAGGAGCTATTTCTATCCACACGAATACAGACAAAGTCTTTAAGGCACTTGCAGATCCGGATATCCGTGTAGTTGCGCAGATTGCACCTGCAGTACGTGTTGCAGTGGGCGATCATTACGGACTCCAGAAGGGCCGCAGTGTAATGGGCAAGATCGTCAATGCACTTCATCGCATGGGATTTGATGAAGTTTATGATACCACATTCAGTGCTGACCTTACGATTATGGAAGAAAGTGCAGAATTCCTTAACCGTATTGAAAAAGGTGAGAAACTTCCGCTCCTAACATCCTGCTGTCCAGCATGGGTGAAATTTATTACAGATCAGTATAAGGATTATATTCCGAATATTTCTACCTGCAGATCCCCACAGGGAATGCTTTCTGCTGTTATTAAGGAATACTTCCGTGATCCGGAACATGCTCAGGGAAAGAAGACTGTAATGGTTTCCATTATGCCATGTACGGCTAAGAAGGCAGAAGCCGTTCGTCCGAATAGCTATACACATGGTGAGAAAGATACCGATATCGTTATCACAACCACAGAGCTTCTTCGTATGATCGACAACTTTGGCCTTGACTTTGCAGGACTTGAGCCAGAAGCATGTGATATGCCGTTTGGATTCGGTTCCGGCGGTGGAGTTATCTTTGGTGTTACCGGTGGTGTTACAGAGGCAGTTCTTCGTCGTCTGACTCCGGACCACAGTAAAGAAACAATGAGAGAAATCTCCGAGTGTGGTGTACGTGGAGACGAGGGAATCAAGGAATTTTCTGTACCATACAAAGGAATGGAAATCAAGATCTGCGTAGCCAGCGGACTTGCCAATGCAAGAATCGTTATGGATCGTGTAAAGAACGGCGAAGCAGAGTATCATCTGATCGAAGTTATGGCATGTCGTCGTGGCTGTATCATGGGTGGTGGCCAGCCGACAAGATCCGGTGACAGAACAAAAGCTGCCAGAGCCAGAGGTCTGTACAATGCGGATAATACAACGATTATTAAGAAATCCGATGAGAACCCGATGGTACTCGAACTTTACCAGGGACTTCTCAAAGGCAAGGAGCATGAACTGCTTCATAATGAGTTTTATTGATTTTTAACTTGAGGGTATGATGAGAGAGTAAGATAGAAATATGATGCCGGGGCACTACAACTTTGAGTAACTGTAGTGTCCCGGCTGTTTTGTGGGTAGTAAACTCTCCCTTGCACAATAATTCTCAATAGGATAGAATAAAAGAAAAAATATAAAGAGGTGCAAGGATATGCGTGAAATACAAGCATCAGTGATCACGGACACCATCGAGCGGCTTTGTATCGAAGCCAATCAGGTGCTTCCGGATGACATCAAGAAATCTATCCAGGCCTGTCGTGCGAGCGAGGACGGACAGATTGCCTGTGGAATACTCGACAACATCATCGAGAACTACCAGATTGCAGAGAATGAACAGGTGCCAATCTGCCAGGATACCGGAATGGCATGTGTATTCCTGGAAATCGGACAGGACGTACATATTGCAGGCGGAGATCTCACCGAAGCAGTTAATGAAGGCGTCCGCAGAGGATACACCAACGGCTACCTCCGCAAATCCGTAGTGAAGGATCCGGTCCGCAGAGGAAATACCGGAGACAACACTCCGGCGATGCTTTATACAGAAATCGTACCAGGCGAAAACATCAAGATCACAGTTGGCCCCAAAGGCTTCGGAAGCGAAAACATGAGTGCTATCCGTATGTTTAAGCCGTCTGCCGGCATCGAAGGAATCAAGGATTTTATCCTTGAAACAGTCGAAACAGCCGGACCGAACCCATGTCCACCGATGGTTGTTGGCGTTGGAATCGGAGGAACTTTTGATAAAGCTGCCCTTCTTGCTAAGAAAGCCCTGATGCGCCCGGTAGATTCCGAGAACGAAGATCCATATTATGCAGACCTCGAGAAAGAAATGCTCGAGAAGATCAACCAGCTTGGAATCGGTCCACAGGGATT
>OLOW01002673.1_pt1 | contig 11829 bp, 8 predicted proteins | sample 1672801 | NCBI WGS metagenome assembly OLOW01 (sample SAMEA3136725, study PRJEB25190) | human gut metagenome | biome: human gut; feature: human-associated habitat; material: faeces | place: Austria | collected 2013
AAGGCTATGCTTCTTCTGGAGCATATGGACCGTACAGAGAAAGGCCTGTCTGACCGGCTGCGTCAGGCAGGCTTTTCAGCAGAAGCCACAGAGGATGCCATGAACTATGTGCGTTCCTATGGGTATCTGAACGATCACCGCTATGCCATGAATTATATTTCCTTCCGCATGGGTACCAAGAGCCGTCAGAAGATTCTCCAGGAGCTTTCCGGGAAAGGAATTGACCGCGAGACTGCCCTTGCAGCCTGGGAAGAGGCAGCAGAGATTGAAGAGCCAGATGAACTGGCCATTCTCCGCGTTGCAGTAGAGAAGAAGTGCCAGCCAGATACGGCGCTTGGTGAGAAGGAGATGCGCAGACTTCAGGGATACCTGCTGCGCCATGGATTTAACTATGGAGATATCTCCCATGTGTTGGGAGAAATGAATATTACTTATATAAGAGAAAAATTAGAATGAAAATGTATGCTGCTTTTGGGCGGCATACATTTTTTTGTTACCAATCGTCATTGCTTTGTAATAAAATATTAAAAAAATAGACATTTCTCATATTTCCATCAAAATTACATGTTAAGATGTTAGGGTCAAAATGCTATTAGAAGCAACAATGAATTGTAGGGAGAAAAAGAAGCGTGAAAAAAATAGAGATTCTTGTAGTTGAGGATGAGCCAAAATTGGCACAGACTATCTCTGATTTTCTGAAAATCCAGAACTATGAAGTGGAGACAGCTCTAAGTGGAAATCAGGCATTGGATTATTTTAGGAAGAACAAACAGAATGTGGATCTGATCCTTCTAGATCTTATGCTGCCAGATATTTCCGGGTACAGTGTACTGAATGAAATACGAAAAATATCGGAGGTTCCAGTGATTATTCTGTCTGCAAGATCTGCAGTAGATGACCAGATGAGAGGTTTCGAAAAAGGGGCAGATGATTATATTACCAAGCCCTTTACCCTGGCTCTTGTGAAAATGCATATTGAAGCCGTTTTAAAGCGTGCCGGTAAGCTTCGGAACGTGCTGGTGTACAAAAATCTGGAACTGGATATAAACGGACAGTATCTATATTACAGAGGAAAATATATTGAAACCACCAAGAAGGAATTTGATCTGATGGCTTATTTTATGGAACATCCGGGAATAGTCCTTCCAAGGAACATGATATTGGATGCAGTGTGGGAGTATGATTATGCCGGTGATGTCCGGACCATTGATACGGTGGTCAAGCAGTTGAGAAAAAAGCTGGGAGATGAGTGTAATTATATTCGGACAATTTATGGTGTAGGTTATATTTTCGGGGAGGATGTCAGTGAAAAATAGACTGGGAGTCTTAAAAAAACTTGATAATTTGTGGAAACTGGTACTCATTTTTATCCTGATGGTGGGGGTGTATTGCGTATGTTGTTATCCTTTATATAGAGCATCAAAAGTGAGAATTTTGAATCAGCTGTATGAGGATCTTCATGATATGGATCTGGTTGAAATCAGTGAGGATGATGAGGAAATTCTTGCAGATTATCAAAAAGAAAAATTTGAGACTGTGATTGTAGATGAAAATTTTGAACAGGTTTATACATCCCGTTCCTCATTAAGGTCAGAACGTACACAAAAATATATACAGAATAAAATCAGTCAGTATACAGAGCAGGGAACCTTGCAGGAACAAAATAGGGAATCGCGCCGTGTTTTGATCTTTCGGGGAAAGATTATACAGGATGGCAGTGTTTTTTATGTATATCTGCGAAAAGATGTACAGTCTGTTATGGGAGTAATGAATGGCACAAGGATATATTTTTGTATAGTATGCCTGTTTGTTATCATTCTGACCTGTTTTCTGTCAAAGAAAAACAGAAACCAGATGCAAAAACAGGTCAGATACTCCGAATATCAGCTTCTGGAAAGCCAGAGAGAGTTTGTAGCAAACATTTCCCATGAATTAAAGACTCCGCTGGCTGTAGTGTCCAGTCAGGTGGAATTGCTGGAAATTGCAGGAGACAAAATTGACCGTGCCTATTATTACACATCCATTCATGAAGAACTGGATAAAATGTCTAAAATGGTGGGAGAATTACTTGATTTTACCATGTTGGATAATCAGATGAGTGCAATGGAAATGAGCCGGGTAGATGTATCGGAGCTGGCGAAATATCTGCTTCTACGCTATGACGCAATTTTCCAGAAAAATGAGATCAAGGTGGAGCAGGAAATCGAAGAGAACTGCTTTGTGTACGGAAATCGCATGTATCTGGAAAGAGCTGCTAACAATTATTTGATGAATGCATTCCAGCATACAGAACAGGGAAAAAGGATTGCAATCACCCTGAAAAAAGAGAAAAAACAGATATGTCTGGAAATATACAATGACGGAGAGCAGATCCGAGATGATCAAATGGAGCATATTTGGGACAGCTTTTATACCACGTCGCAGAAAAAGAAACCGGTAACTTCTGAAAACACAGCTAGAAATGTGGGACTTGGTTTATACGTTGTCCGCAAGATCGTAGAAAAGCATAATGGAATCTGTGGTGCGAAAAATCTGGAGAACGGAGTTCTGTTTTGGATACGGCTGCCGGAAATGAATTGGGATGAGAGAAATCAGTAAAATAAAGAATGGGGATAAAAGAGAGATGAAGAAATGGAAGAAAAGAACAAAGATACTATTGTTGGTACCATCTTTTATGCTGCTGGCAATTTTGTCTTTGGTGTGCTGGAAAAAACAGGAAGGAATTCTAAACATATTGCGGGGAGCTACCAGACAGGAAGTTTCTTCTACAATATCTGAGTCAAGAAAAAAAGTTTATGGTTATTATGGGCAGGCGATAAGCGCCCAGATGGATTTAGAAGGCAGGGCATCTATAGAAGAGAACGATGCTTCTGCAAAAAATATTGAAACTGCCATTACCAAAGAGCCTTCTTTAGTAAAGAACTCCTATGAGATTGACCAGCAGCTCCAGGCAGAACAGGATCATGGCTATACCTGGGAAGAACCTATGGTGATCCAGAATCCTTATCAGATTTCTCCGCTTACTGCAGTGGTGCTTTTTAATACCAGGGAAGAATGTAAGGTACGTTTTACAGTAAAAGGAAAAACTGAGTCTGCAAATATCAGTGGGGAAGTGGATGCTGCATTTTCCCATAGAGTGCCTGTGATCGGTCTGTATCCGGCTATGGACAATACAGTAGTACTGGAACTTTTGGACGAATCTGGAAATGTGACAGATTCCCAGGAGCTTACCATTACAACAGACGGGCTTCCTGAGAAACTGGAAAATGCAGTAGAACCAATAAAAGTAAGCGGAGAATCTGCCTTTGAGCTGACTATGGTATATGGACAGAGAACCTCCTATCCATTTGCTTATGACTGCATGGGGGATATTCGCTGGTATTTAAGCGGAGAAAGAACTACAGAGATTTTCATGTTGTCAAATGACCGGATCATATCTGTGGACAATACTACTTATGTACCGTCTCAGGACAAGCCGCAGACTACGAATCTCAATGAGATTGATTACCTGGGTCGTACCCATACCATATATTATGTGGCTGGTGGAAACCATCATGAGGTAATTGAGAAAGAGCCAGGTGGAAATCTTCTGGTACTGACCAGTTCCTTGCAGGGACACATAGAGGATAAAATTGAGGAAATTGACCGGCAGACTGGTAAAGTGGTCAATGAGCTGATCATGAGTGATCTTTTTGATACCGATTATGAAAATATGGTAGATTGGACCCATCTAAATACTGTATCTTACCAGCCTGAGACGGACACCATTATCATTAGCCCGAGAAACCTGGAATCTGTAGTCAAACTGAACTGGACAACCAAGGAAATCCAGTGGATTCTTTGTGATCCAAGGTTTTGGGAAGGCACTGAATATGAAAAATATGTACTTCAGCCAGAGGGGGATTTTGTTTATCAGATTCAGCAGCACACAGCCTATCAGTTGGAAGCAGATCTGGATGGAAATGATCAGACTGTAGAGATCAGTATGTTTGACAACCATTATGTAAAGGTAAGAAAGTCAGAAGTGCTTCCTTATTTTGACGGGGCAGAGGAATCTTATCTGTTGGTTTATGCGGTAAATGAAAAAGAGATGACAGTTCAGCAGATCAAAAAGATCCCGGTGATTTATTCACTGATTACTTCCGCCACCATTTATGATGAAGAGAGTAATCATATTTTCGGTATGTGTGGTCATGTAATGGTATCTGAAGATGACAGAAGAGGCATGAATTACGAGTTTGACTATGATACAGAGGAACTGATCAATCAGTACAGTATCAAGGAACATTTTTACCGTTCTTCGGAAATGAAGATGAATTACAATGACCTGGCATCTCCGATGGAACAAAAAGAAAATTACATACTGGGTGAGCTGATCAAGCCGGTAAAGGTAAAAGAAGAAGAGAGGCCGGAGACACCGGAACAGGTGCTGAGCAGTGAGGATATTACCTTCCACATTACCGGAGAAGTGCTTTATGTGGGAACCTATGACCATCAGATTTCTCAGGTTATTTTTCATGGAAAGAACAATACATATGTGTATGACACAACCAATATTCTGCTTCATGCCAAGGATTATCTGCAATTTTATGAGTATATGCCAATACCACTGCAGGATATGGAAGCAGATGAATATGAGATTTATGTCATGTATCAGGATGGATTTTATGATACAGAACAGAGTCTTACGATAAAATAAGGAATGATAAGGAGTTTGGAAATGAAGAAAAATGTTTTATTACAGGTAATAGGAGCGGTTATGGCTTTGGGATTGATGGCAGGCGGAAGTACAAGTACAGCTATGGCAGAGAATAATGCCAAGACAGAATCCACAGATAAAAGTTGTGATGAAAAAGAGACCGGGGAAGAGAAAACCAAGACAAATATTGGCACAGAAATTTCAGCAGCCGGATGGAAAATTACAGTAGAAGAAGTGGAGATTGCGCCAAGCCTTGAAAATGTAAGTGTAGATCTTGGATACACCGGTGTTGAGACCAGCGATTATAAGAAAGAGGCGGAGACAGGAAAGACTTTCTGTATGTTGAAAATGAAAATTGAAAAGGATGGAAGCAAGGAAAAGTTTGACTGGCAAAATCTGAAGCTCACAGACAGTGAAGAAAACGAATATATCAGAATGGATGATGAATTTGTGGCAGAAGCAGGTATGAAAAGGATGACTGGAACTGCACTGAATTTTGGTTCAAATGAGGGCTGGATTGCCTTTGAGATTGACGAGAAGGCAGAAGGCCTGGAGCTTTCGTATCCATTTGAAGAAGAGGAATATCACTGTGTAATTCGGTAAAGATATGATAGAAACTGGCAGGGGCAGACAGATTGCCCCTGTTGTCTTATAAAGAAGAAATTGTGCAGGAGGGCGGCATGAAGAATAAGAGATATCGGGAACTGGCTGCAGTACTTATAATGATGACAATGGCAGCGGGATCTGTTGTCACTGTGGCAGCAGAGAAAAATGTAGAAACGGTAGAGACAGCAGAAGAGGTGGATGAGGAAAACATTTCAGAGACTTCGTATCTGGAAGTGACAGACCGGTTTGCACAACAGACTTCTATAGATGAAGCACTTTCTCAGGAAGTTCAGAATGGATATCCTCTGGAAGAAGCTCTGATCGTAGTAAATCCATATGGAACCTCTCCATTAAGCGCAGTTGCCATCTTTTCTACAGAAGAATCCTGTGGAGGTACTGTCACTGTAAAGGGAAAATCTTCGGAGAATGATGTGACAGGTACCTTTGAGGCAGAAAAAGATCATATTGTTCCAATCTATGGACTTTATAATAATGATACTACAGAAGTGGTGATCAACCTTGAAGATGGAACTTCTGCAACATTTGAAGTAGCCACAGAAGATATCAATGTGGATTATGGAACTATTCAGACCAAGATGAAAACAGAGACAAACTATGATTATAAAAATCTGACCTTTATATGTTCCACAATGGGATCCCTGTATGCAGTGGATGCAGCAGGGGATATCCGTTTTTATACAACTATGGGTGGTTCCCTTGGAGTCCACCAATTGGAAAATGGCCATTTGCTTATGCCTGCTTCTTATGTATTGAAAACCAGTTACTACAAAGAAGGAATGATAGAAACAGATCTTCTGGGAAAAATCTACCGGGAATTTATGGTTCCAGGTGGACAGCACCATGATTTTGTAGAGCTGCCAGATGGTAATCTTCTGATCGCCTCAGACAGTCCGGATCTTAGCACAGTGGAAGATTATGTGGTGGAACTTGACCGTCAAACTGGTGAAGTGGTATGGGAATTGGATATGAAAGATCTTATGGGAATTGAAGAGGGACAGTCTGCCTCCATGGATTCAGACGGAAGTGAGGAAAGTGACTGGTTCCATAACAATGGCTTGGCCTATGATGCCCAAAATGATCTGGTTCTGCTTTCCGCAAGACATAAAGATGCCATTGTGGCTGTGAAAAAAGAAGAAAAATCCATTGCATGGATTTTGGGAGATCCCACTGGATGGGGAGAAGAGTATCAATCCTATTTCTTTACTCCTGAGGAAGAAGATTTTGAGTGGTTTTATGCACAGCACAATGTTTCTATTTTGGATAATGGGGATATCGCTCTTTTTGACAATGGAACTGCAAGGGTAAAGCGGGTGGATGGTGATGATCGAGTAAGTGGGGATAATGTGTATTCCCGTGCTGTTGTTTATAATATTGATACAGAGAACATGACCGTTTCCCAGGAAAGCGAATATGGAAAAGAGCGAGGGGCAGACTGGTATTCTGACTGGATCTCCGGTGTAGTTTCCCTAGATGGAACGAAAGATCATCTGTGGATCACAGCTGGTTCTCATTTATACAGCGATGAGGAAAACAGAAGCGATTACTATCCAAAGGATATGTTTGTGCCAGGTCTTACCAAGACCACCTATATTGACCAGGTGGATAATGGCGAGCTGACCTTTGAACTTACTATATCCGGTGATACCTACAATGCATTGACATACCGTTCTTTTCGTATGCCACTTTACACAAAGGGCAAATATGACGTGACTGCAGTTCCGGAGGTCTTGGGATCTCTTGGTGAAACCAGCTACGAAGAAGGAAATATACAGACAGATGGTGCGGCTGCCCTGTCAGATGGATGGAGTCTTGTGTTGGATGGAAGCAAGATCAGTGTAACTGGCAGCTTCCAGACAGATACTGCCGCAGATGATCTGACACCTGGAAAGATGATCCTGGTAAGTGGAGATTCCCAGAGGGCTTATAATCTGACACAGTCCGCAGCTGCCGGGGAAGACGGTACAAATGTTACTGTAAAGGGCTGGACTTCTGTAGATGGATTGGAAGGCCAGGACTGGGAAATCTACCTGGAACTGGATGGTGTGCTTTATAATACTGATTATAAATACAGTAAAATATAAATTTCATTTTTGAATAGAAAAACTTGACATAATTCTAAAAAAAAGATAAACTTGTATTGTTGTGATTGCACAATGAAAACTTAATAAATAAGGAGGTGCTCCTGTGACAACAATTATAGTTGCAGTTGTCGCTGTGGTAGTCGCTCTACTTATTGCAGTTCCTGTTACCTGTAAAGTTGCTGTGGATAATAAGACCAAGAAAGACGCAGAAACCATTGGTTCCGCCGAGGAAAAGGCAAGAGGGATCATTGATGAAGCATTAAAAGCAGCAGAAACAAAGAAACGTGAGACTTTATTGGAAGTAAAGGAAGAATCTCTCCGCACCAAAAATGAGTTGGAGAAGGAAACCAAGGAACGTAGAAATGAACTGCAGAAATATGAAAAGCGTGTCTTAGCGAAAGAGGAATCTGTCGATAAGAAAGCGGATGCAGTTGAGAAGCGCGAAGCAGAGTGTACAGCGAGATTTGCTGAATTGCAGAAGAAAGAAAAGAGAGTGGATGAACTCGAGCTGAAAGGAGTACAGGAACTGGAACGAGTTTCCGGTCTGACCTCCGAACAGGCAAAAGAAGAATTGCTCAAATCTGTGGAAGACGATGTAAAAGTTGATGTTGCCAGACTTTACAAAGAACTTGAGAATCAGGCAAAGGAAGAAGCAGGCAAAAAAGCCAAAGAGTATGTGGTAAATGCCATTCAGAAATGTGCAGTGGACCACGTAGCTGAGACCACCATTTCTGTGGTACAGCTTCCAAGTGATGAGATGAAAGGCCGTATTATTGGTCGTGAGGGACGTAATATCCGTACTATGGAGACCCTGACAGGCGTAGATCTTATTATTGATGATACTCCAGAGGCAGTAGTTCTTTCCTCCTTTGATCCGATCAGACGTGAAGTGGCAAGAGTAGCCCTGGAGAAACTGATTGTGGACGGACGTATTCACCCGGCCAGAATCGAGGAAATGGTTGAGAAAGCTCAGAAAGAGGTGGAGACACAGATCCGTGAAGACGGAGAAAATGCAGCTATGGATGTTGGTGTCCATGGTATCCATCCGGAACTTCTGAAATTATTGGGACGTATGAAATTCCGTTCCAGTTATGGTCAGAATGCCCTGAAACATTCCATCGAGGTTGCACAGCTTTCCGGTTTACTTGCCGGAGAGATTGGTGTGGACGTGCGCATGGCGAAACGTGCAGGTCTGCTCCATGACATCGGTAAATCTATCGACCATGAAGTAGAAGGTTCCCATATTGAAATTGGTGTAAATCTCTGTAAGAAGTACAAAGAGTCTGCACTTGTGATCAATGCAGTGGCAGCCCATCATGGAGACGTGGAACCAGAGAGTCTTATTGCCTGTATCGTGCAGGCAGCAGATGCCATTTCTGCAGCGCGTCCAGGCGCAAGAAGAGAGACTCTGGAAACATATACAAACAGACTGAAGCAGCTTGAGGATATCACCAATCAGTTCAAGGGTGTTGAGAAGTCCTTTGCAATCCAGGCCGGCAGAGAGATTCGTGTTATGGTAGTTCCTGAGCATGTGAACGATTCTGAGATGGTACTTCTCGCAAGAGATATTGCCAAACAGATCGAGGAAGAACTCGAGTATCCAGGACAGATTAAAGTCAATGTGATCCGTGAAAGCAGGGCCATTGACTATGCCAAATAATCGGAGTTAATTTACATGAAATCAAAAACGCTTCTGTGTTTTTTCGAAAGAAAAAGCGCAGAAGCGTTTTTTGCACAGAAAGGTTATGATCGGTGACTATTGATGCCCCAATATTTTAGCCTGGAAGAATTGGAAGCTTTTGCTGATGACAGCTGCTGGAGAAATTTCGACTGTCAAGGGCCATTTGTGGTTCATAAACAGATTCCTGCCGGCGTACAATGGTACAGGGTGAAGCTATGAAAAAAATCCAGTTAGACAGTATGAAAAAGAAAAAACTGCCACTTTTTCCACTTTTTCTGGGTGGGTTTTTGGCAGGTCTTCTGATACCAAATCTCAGCTACCGGTTTCTGTGGAAACAAAAGGCATTTGAAGCGGTGTATCTGCTGGAGCTTTTTGGAAACAGTTCTTTTTCAGGAACAGATTATCTGGTTCAGATTTTGCAGGTGCGGGGAAGTAAAATGGTTCTGCTGCTGCTATGTGGTTTTACTGTTTTTGGGGTACCTGCAGCTGTACTTACTGGAATTGGTGTGGGAGTATTGCTTGGGGCTTTTCTGGCAATGTCCATATTAGAATTTGGTCTGGCAGGCGGTGCTGTGGGGATTGCCTTTTTATTTCCCCAATATCTGATTTATTTTCCGGTTTTGTTTGCAGTGTTGGAAATGACATATGAGGAATCTTTAAAGATGTGGAAAAATCACGGAATTTTTCCAGCAAAGGTGTCTGTCTATTTTGGTCATTCTCTGCTCTATCTGGCATTTTATGCAGTGGGAATGCTGCTGGAATGCTATGTAAATCCATGGATTATGGAAAAAATTTTGGGAATTTTAAATTTATTTTGAAAGGAAAATACAAGATGTGGTGCAGGTTGCCATAAAATTGACGACATTTGGTGATAATCCTTGAAAATCCTTGTTTTTTCACGATTTTCTGCGAAAAAAAGGTTTGATTTTATGTAAATTTCAAAGTATAATACAGATACATTTTTGGAAAACAAAAGAGACAGGAAGTAAAGCACATGGAAAAGGAAATACAGCAGTTTATTGATTACTTACATAATACGAAAAAAACATCTTACAATACAGAGATTTCTTACCGGCGAGATCTGGGCAAGATGGCTGAATTTTTTGCCAGACAGGGCATTACAGATCCATCAAGAATAGGGGAATTTGATCTTGTGGCATATATGGATTATATGGAGAAAGAGAATTTCGCATCTTCCACCATTTCCAGAAGTGTTGCTTCCATGAGGGCTTTTTTTCAGTATCTGTTTTCTGAAAGAAAAATTGAGAAAAATCCAGCTGACAACCTGAAATCTCCTAAGGTAGAGAAGAGTATGCCGGAGATTCTGAGCATTCAGGAGGTGGACGATCTTCTGAAGCAGCCGGATCTGAATACCCCGAAGGGAATTCGGGACAAGGCTATGCTGGAGCTCTTATATGCTACCGGGATGCGGGTCAGTGAGCTGCTTCATCTGAAGACAGAGGATGTGAACCTTTCCCTTGGATATGTTGTATGCCAGGAGAGAAAGGAGCGAATCATTCCCATTGGAAATGTGAGCCGGGATGCTCTGAATCTGTATCTGGAAAATGGACGTCAGGTCTTTGTAAAAGACAGCCAGGAGAATGCATTGTTTACCAACTGTTCCGGAAAGGCTATGAGCCGCCAGGGCTTTTGGAAAATGCTTAAGGGCTATGCAGATGAAGCTGGGATCAAAAGAGATATTACCCCTCATACACTGCGCCATTCCTTTGCAGTACACATGCTGCAAAATGGAGCTGATATTCGAAGCGTCCAGGAAATGCTGGGACATTCTGATATCTCCACCACCCAGGTATATCTGAATATGAATATCAACAGAATAAGGGATGTATATATGAAAGCACATCCCAGACATTAAATATATTGTATTAAAATAGGTGCCCAGACTACCAAAATGGATAGTCCTGTGGCACCTTTTAAATGTGAAAAATAAGAAATATCAGCACATCTCAGCGATGGTATACAGAAGCTTCTCAGATTCATCCCATCCAAGGCATGCATCTGTGATGGATTTTCCATATACATGGTTAGGCCCGATCTTCTGATTGCCAGGCTCGATATAACTCTCGATCATGAGACCTTTTACCAGACCATGCACATCGGGATCTACCTGACGACTGTGAAGAACTTCTTTTGCAATACGGATCTGCTGCTCATACATTTTGTTGGAGTTGGAATGGTTAGTATCTACGATAGTAGCCATATTCTTCAGGTTCTTTGCGGAATATTTTTCAAAGAGGAGACGAAGATCCTCATAATGATAGTTGGGGATGGCTTCTCCGTGCTTGCTCACTGCACCACGGAGGATAGTGTGAGTAAGCTCATTTCCTGTAGTTTCAACCTCCCAGCCTCTGTAAATGAAAGTATGACTGCCCTGAGCTGCCACAACAGAATTCAGCATAACACTGAAATCACCACTGGTAGGGTTCTTCATTCCTGCCGGTACATCCATACCGCTGACAGTAAGGCGGTGCTGCTGATCCTCTACAGAACGGGCACCAACAGCCACATAGGAAAGCAAGTCGGAAAGATAGCGCCAGTTTTCCGGATAGAGCATTTCATCGGCACAGGTAAATTCACTCTCTTCGATTGCACGGATGTGCATTTTACGGATGGCAACCAGTCCTGCAAGCATGTTTGGCTTTTTCTCCGGATCTGGCTGATGTACCATACCCTTGTAGCCCTCTCCTGTAGTACGGGGCTTGTTGGTGTAAACTCTGGGG
>OLOW01002674.1_pt1 | contig 11823 bp, 5 predicted proteins | sample 1672801 | NCBI WGS metagenome assembly OLOW01 (sample SAMEA3136725, study PRJEB25190) | human gut metagenome | biome: human gut; feature: human-associated habitat; material: faeces | place: Austria | collected 2013
CAGGAAATCAACGAGATGGAGGCCCACATGGCCAATTTCGGCGCTGTGATCTTGAAATTCTGGATTCACATCGACAAGGAAGAGCAGCTTAAGCGCTTTAACGAGCGGCAGGAGAATCCAGAGAAGCAGTGGAAGATCACCGACGAGGACTGGCGCAACCGCGAAAAGTGGCCGCTGTATGAAACGGCGGTCGAGGAAATGCTGCAAAAGACGAGCACGGCGTATGCCCCCTGGCATATCATTGAATCTGTGGATAAGAAATACGCCCGCATCCGCGTTCTTCAGATCGTGACGGACGCGCTGGAGCAGGCGGTGAACGAGCATATCACCCGAGGAGTGAAGAAAGAATGTGCCAAGCCGAAAAAGGACCGGAGCTGACCGCCCCCGCCGCGCCGGAAGCATCGGAGCCGGAAACAGAGCTTCTTGCCGAGGCAAAGGCCGCGGGCCTGTTTCTGGACCGCGAGCTGAGCTGGCTGCAATTCAATCGGCGCGTGCTGGAACAGGCGGGCGATCCGACCGTGCCGCTTTTGGAGCGGCTCAAATTCCTCGGTATTTACCGCTCGAATCTCGAAGAGTTTTTCATGGTACGCGTCGGCTCACTCACGCACCGCGCGGCGCTGCTGCCGGACGAGCGGGATGAAAAGACCGGCTGCACGCCCGGCGAGCAGGTGAGCGCCATCCTTGCCGCCGTCGCCGCGCAGCAGCCGCGCGAGGAGCGCATCTACCGGCGGCTTCTGGAAGATATGCGCGACGTCGGGATCGACGTGCTGGACTTTCATAAAATGACGAAGCCCGAGGAGGTCGTGGCGAAAAAGTATTTCTCTGAGCTGCGCCCGCTTCTCTCGCCGCGCGTTGTGGACGGGGGACATCCGTTCCCGTTCATCGCCAACCGTGAGATATATGTGGCGGCGACGATCGGCAAGGGCGACGATTTCCGGCTCGGCCTTGTTTCGCTGCTGCGGCTCCCGCCGTGGCGCGTCGTGGAGCTGGACGGACGGCAGAAGGTGATGCTCACGGCGGAGCTCGTGCGCCACTTTGTGCCGCAGCTTTTCAAAAAGCAGGAGGTGCGCGACGCTGTCCTATTGCAGGTCACGCGCAATGCCGACGTGTTCATCGACGATGACCTGCACGGATACGACGCGGACTTCCGCGCCAGCATGGAAAAAATGCTGCGCAAGCGCAAGCGCCAGCAGCCGGTGCGTCTCGTGATCGGCGGCAAGCCGTCCGCAAGGCTGCGCGCGGCGCTCATCAAGGATCTCAAGGTCCCGGAGAGCAACGTGTTCACCACAAAGCTGCCGTTCGACCTCTCCTTCGGCTCCGGCGTGAAGAAAGCGTCCGGCATGAAATACGCCGAGCGCCGCAGCCAGAAAACGGTGAAGCTCCAGAAGGGCGAGTTTTTCCCGTATCTGGAAAAGAAGGATCTGCTGCTGTCGTACCCGTTTCAGAGCATGAGCGCATTCGTGGAATATCTCTACGAAGCGGCGGACGATCCGGACGTCGTGTCCATCCGTATCACGCTCTACCGGCTCTCGGCAAGCAGCAAGGTTGCCGCAGCGCTCGCGTATGCCGCCGACAGGGGAAAGAGCGTGCTCTGCCTTCTGGAGCTGCGCGCCCGGTTCGATGAGCAGAATAATATTGACTATTCCGAGGTGCTCGAAGACGCCGGATGTCAGGTCATTTACGGCCTGCCGGAGATGAAAGTGCACAGCAAGCTCTGCCTCATCACGCGGAAGCGCGGCGAGAGCGTGCAGTACTTCACGCAGGTCGGCACCGGAAACTATAACGAGGTCACGAGCGAGCAGTACACCGATCTTTCGGTCATTACGTCCGACGAGCGCGTCGGGCGCGACGCCGTGCAGACGTTTGAAGCGCTCGCCACCGGCCAGACGCCGCCGGAGACGGAAGCGCTCTGGGTCGCCCCGCTGAGCTACCGCTCCCGTGTGCTGGAACTCATTGAGGCCGAGACCGCGAAGGGGGAGGCCGGGCGCATTACGATCAAGGTCAACTCCATGAACGACATCGGCGTTATGACCGCGCTCATCCGCGCGTCCCGCGCGGGCGTGCGCACGGAGCTTTTCATCCGCGGCATCTGCTGCCTGCGGCCGGGCGTCGCAGGGTATACGGAGAATATCACGGTGCGCAGCGTTGTGGGACGGTATCTCGAACATTCGCGCATCTTCGCCTTCGGCGAGGGTGCGGAACAGCGCATTTTCATCGGCTCCGGCGATCTTCTCAACCGCAACACCCGCCGCCGCGTTGAGGCGTTCATCGAATGCGTCACGCCCGAAACGCGCGAGGGCGTGCTGGCCATTCTCGACGCGCTGCGCGCTGACCGGGAGAAGAGTTGGACGATGCAGCCGGACGGGAGCTATTCCCGCGCCGAGACCGTCCCCGGCACGGCGAGCCACGACACACTCTATGAGTACTTCGGAGAAAAGACCGTGGAACCGCTCCCGCCGGAGAAGAAGCACGGCTGGCTCTGGCGGCTCTTCCATCCGAACAAGAAAAAACTGCACGGAAATGAGGCATAAGGCTATGAACGATGCATTGGCGCTGGTATTTGATGTCGGAACGCAGAGCGTGCGGGCAATGCTCTTCGATGCCGCCGGACACATTGTCCGCTCGGCGCAGGACATTTATGAGCAGCCCTACTATTCCCGCAACCCAAACTGGGCGGAGCAGCGGCCCGATTTCTATTTTGAGCATATATGCATCGTCTCCCAGCGGCTGAAGGATCAGTCCCCGGAAGACTTTGCGCGCGCCGCGAGCGTCGCGGTGACGGTGTTCCGTGATACGACTGTCTGCATGGGCAAGGACGGGCGGCCGCTGCGCGACTGCATCCTCTGGATGGATCAGCGCCGCGCCGAAAACCCGAAGCCGCTCCCGACAGAACGCAGGGCGATCTTCGCGCTCGCCGGTATGACGGAGACCGTTGAAATGCTCCACCGTACCTCGGCCTGCAACTGGATCGCCGAGAACGAGCCGGAGCTCTGGAAGAAAACGGATAAGTACGTCTGCCTGTCCACGTATCTCAACTATCGCTTCACCGGCCGCATTGCCGACAGCAGCGCGAGCCTCATGGCGAAGATCCCCTATGACTACAAAAACCGCAGGTGGGACAAAAACGGCCTCACCCGCTGCGTATACGATATCCCGCAGGATAAGCTCTGCGAGATCTTACCCTCCGGCTCGGTGATCGGCGGCGTGACGCCGGAGGCGTCGCGGCTGACCGGCATCCCGGCGGGACTGCCGATGCTCGCCACCGGCTCGGACAAGGGCTGCGAGACGATCGGCCTTTCCGTCATCCGCGAGGACCAGGCGGCGCTCTCGTTCGGCACGAGCTGCACCGTGCAGTTCACGACCGGAAAGTACTTTGAGCCGACGCCGTTCATGCCCGCGTACCCGGCGGTGCCGAACGACATGTATAACCCCGAAATTCAAATTCTGCGCGGCTACTGGATGCTCACCTGGTTCAAGCAGAACTTCGCCCAGGCGGAGGTCGAGGCGGCCAAGGCGCTCGGCTGGCGCGTGGCCACGCCTGACTTTGACGGCGCGTCCTTCGAGCAGATTCAGAACGCTCTGGAAGCCGGCGGCAAGCGCGGCACCCGCGCTTCATCCTCTGCAGTGCCACCATCGCCAACCCCGTGGAGCTGGCCTCCCAGCTGACCGGGCGGGAAATCGCCGCCGTCACCGAAAACGGCGCGCCCATGGGCGAGCGGCATTTCGTGTTTTACAACCCGCCCGTGGTCAACCGCCAGCTGGGCATCCGCCGCGGCGTGGTCAACGAGGTCCGGCGCATCGCCGAAGGGCTTTTAAGGAACGCCATTCCCACCATCGTGTTTTGCAAAAGCCGGATTCAGGTGGAGGTCATCACCCGGCACCTCAAGGAATGCGCCCGTACCGCCTACGGCTTTTCCGGCCGTGTGCGCGGCTACCGCGGCGGCTATCTGCCCTCCGAGCGTCGCGAAATCGAGCGCGGCCTGCGAGCGGGCGAGGTGGACATGGTCGTGTCCACCAATGCGCTGGAGCTGGGCATCGACATCGGCTCCCTCACGGCGTGCGTGCTGTGCGGCTATCCCGGCACCATCGCCAGCACCTGGCAGCAGGCGGGCCGCGCCGGACGGCGCAAGGACACGGCGCTGACCATTCTGGTGGCCTCCTCCGCTCCGCTGGACCAGTATGTGATCCAGAACCCCGACTATTTCTTCCGCGCCTCGCCGGAGCATGCGCTGGTGCAGCCCAATAACCTCTACATTGTGCTTTCCCACATCAAATGCGCCGCTTACGAACTGCCCTTTGAGGAGGGCGAGCGTTTCGGCGGCCTGCCCGACACGGCGCAGTACCTCGAATACCTGACGGAAAACAACATTCTGCGCCATGTGGATGGCAAGTATTACTGGATGGAGGAGGAGCTGCCCTCCGGCGAAATCAGCCTGCGCAGCGCGCGCACGGAAAACTTCGTCATCATCGACATCACCAACCCCGCCCATCACCGCGTGGTGGGCGAGATGGACCGCTTCACCGTGCCCATGCTGTTGCATGAAAACGCCATCTACATGCACGACGCGCGCATGTTCCAGGTAGAAAAGCTGGACCTTGCCGCCTGCAAGGCCTACATCCGCGCCGTGGACGTGGATTACTACACCGATGCGGATCTCAACGTAAGCCTGCACATTCTGGACGATCTGGAGCACAAGCCTCTGCCCTGCGGAGGAGACGTGGCCCTGGGCGAATTGCGGGTGAGCACAATCGTCAAGATGTTCAAGAAATTCAAGCTGGACACCCACGAAAGCGTGGGCTTTGGCGAGGTGCGCCTGCCCCAGACCGACCTGCACACCGTCGGCGTGTGGTGGACTTTGCCCGACAACCTCATCCTGCGCTATGGCAACGACGCGCTGCAGGGCGCGCTGGTGGGCGTGGCAAATCTGCTCTCCATCGTCGCGCCGCTGTACCTGATGTGCGCCCCGCGCGATATCAACGTGGTGTATCAGGTCAAGGCCCCCATCACCGACAAGCCCACCCTGTTCCTCTACGACACCTATCCCGGCGGCGTGGGGCTGAGCGAAAAGGCCTATCACATGCAGGAGCTGCTTTTGGAGCACGCGCTGGACATTGCCCGGAGCTGCGGGTGCGAATCCGGCTGCCCCAGCTGCGTTGGGCCCGTTTCCCAGGTGGGCGAGCACGGCAAGGCGGACGCCATTGCCATTCTAAAGGAGCTGCTTGCCTGATGGCGGATCTTCTGAGCAAACTGCGCATGCTGGACGCAGCTCCCAGGCGCCCTGCCCCCGCCGCGCGCGGGGCACAGGAAGGCTGCTACCGCTCGCAGGCAACGTTTCCGCTGCCCATCTTCACCGACCTTCGCCACCTGACCCCGGCCGTGATGGAAAGCGCCTTCGGCTTTCCCTTTCCGTCGGATCTTCGCCCGGAGGATATCCTCTTTCTGGACACCGAAACCACGGGGCTGGCCGGAGGAGCGGGCACGGTTGCGTTTCTGGTGGGCATGGGGTATTTTACGGGCAGGGATTTTGCAGTGGAGCAGGTGCTCATGCGCGATTACGGGCAGGAGAGCGAGCTTTTGCGCACGGTCTCGTCAGTGGCGGGGCGCTTTTCCGTGCTGTGTACGTTCAATGGGCGCACCTTTGACGCGCCGCTGCTCGCCTCGCGCTTTGTGATGAACCGCCTTCCCTCACGTCTGCCCTCCGTGCATGCCGATGTGCTCTACCCCGCGCGCAGGCTGTGGAAGCTTCGCTTGAAGCGCTGCAATCTGGCCAATCTGGAGGTAATTTAATATTTTCATTTTCATTAAGTCCATATTCTACACTATTTAGCATTTCATTCTTTATTTCATCAAACGAAAAAGGAACAAATTTATTTTTTAGCATATCATACTTTTCAATACTCTCAACTTTTTCAGATAAATTACTATTTTTAAAATATAAATTATCTTTTCTAACAAAAAAAGTTTCTAAATAATCTGTTAAATCATCATTTTTAACAACTCCAAGTTGTAAATATTTATTTTTTTCAGTTTTAACCATTAAAAAATTACTCTTTGTTTTTGTTGTTTCATTAGTTTTTTCATATATAATTGCTTTATCTAAATTTTCCATAAAATATTTAAAATTATTAATTCTTAATTTAACATCTTCTAATCTATTTTCATTATTTATCTTAATTAAATTGTAAAGTTCTTTTTCAGTTTTATTATATACAAAAGAATATAAACGAACCCCTCTTAATTTATTGATGCTAGAATATTGTAATCCTAATAGATGGGGTAAATATTTATTTCTAATCTCAAAATTAAATTCTTTAGTTTTAGTTTTTATAACTATATCAGTATTATTAAATTGATTATACCAATCTAAAATTTCTTTTATTTTATTCATAAAAATCTCCTTTTTTGGTAATAAAAAAGACAACTCTATATAGAGCTGCCTTTTTCATATTTTTAACATATTCTTGGACGCTTACGTTCTCTCACCTATGCTTTGGTCAACGAAAAAATTTAAAAACCGTTATATACTTCGCTATGACTGATACTTCTGACCCCTCAGCTCTGGGTGGAGGTGTATATTACCCCTAGTTCTCATACCACTATCTTAATTATATTATACCGCAATATAAAACATTTTACAACTTATCTACACCAAGTTTTTGTAATATTTTCAACTTTATCTATATTTAAAGTTTTAAAATCTTCAATGAATAATTTTATTTCATTTTTTAACTGAGTTAAAGGACTTAAATCTAATTCTTCATCATATTCATATACTTTTTCTACTACATTATTATCTATCTTTATTTTTGATGAACAAGTTTCCAAATCAAACTTAAAATATGAATTATTTTTATTATCCTTTATAAAAATCTCTTTACTATTTGGAAAAATATCTTCAAAATTATCTATGGACTTATCTGTATTATTAACTTTGTTATACAAATTTAAAATTTCTTCCTTTGTTTTATTTAAATCTTTTTCATCTTCTAAAGAAATTTTTGTTCCATCTAAATCTAAAATTTTATTTATCTTAGATAATTCTAATATTTTCTCTTTTAATTCTTCTTCTCTTGCAAAAGGTTTCTTTATATCTTCCTTAGCTACTTCAAATTCAGCTTTTTTATTTTTTAAATGTTCTTCTAATATTTTTTTATTGTCTTTTATAGATAAAATTAAATCATTAAGTTTTTCAATGTTTCCACCTGTCTTTAAAAGCCTAGTTTCATAGTTTTTATCTCCTAACAATTTTAAATAATGATTGTTTTTTTGAAAATCATAAAACATTTCTAAGTCAAAATTTTCATATTTCCCTATTTTAATCTTATTGTTAGTTAAATTTATTGTTTTTGATATTTCCAATAAAGTTTTGTCAACTTCTTTTTCTATCTTATAATTTTTATCTAATATAAAAATTCCATTAAATTCTTTATTATTTGATATTTTAGCTCTATTAATATCATTTTCAACTGATTTAATTGAATTTTCTAACATAGATATGCCAATAGGATAATCATTTTTTACTTTTGATTCTAAATCATATAGATTAGCATTATAACTTGATTCTAAAAGTTTTAATTTTCCAATTTCAACTTCTAAATCCATTTTTTGTTTTATATATGGATTTCCAATAGCAAGAGCTTTTATTTCAGCATAAGATAGTGTACTTTCATCTACATCGTCCATACTTCTAAGTGGAGATTTAGATGTCATTATTTGAGAAATAAATCGTTGTTTATTTTCAATAGTTTGCCATAAGTACCCATCAAAAGTATCTTCAGTTATATATCTAAAAATTTCAACCTCTTTATTTTCGTTCCCTTGACGTACAATTCTACCCGCTCTTTGCTCTAAGTCAGAAGGTCGCCAAGGTACATCTAAATCGTGCATTGCTATTAACTTATTTTGAATATTAGTTCCTGCCCCACATTTGGCAGTAGAACCAATTAATATTCTAATATCTCCTTTTCTAACTTTTTCAAAAAGAGTTTCTTTTTCTTTTTCAGTTTTAGCATCGTGAATAAAAGCTATCTCATTTTCTGAAATACCACGTTCTATTAATTTGCTTTTTATATCATCATAAACATTAAAAGTTTTACTTGGAGTTGACATATCACAAAATATTAATTGTGTTGATTTATTTTCTTTAGTTTTATTCCAAATATCAAAGACGTTATTAATACAAATATTAACTTTTGAATTTGAATAATCTTCTAAAGAATCATCTATAAGCCTTTGGTCTAATGCAAGTTTTTTCCCATCATTAGTAATTTTTAACATATTATCTTCAGTAGGTTCTATAAGTCCGTTTCTTACAATATCTGCTCTATTAGACAAAATAGATAATATTTCTCTTTGTTCTTCGGTAGGTTTAGTTTTGATAGTTGTAAATTTTGATTTTGGAACATCTAAATCTAACATATCAGCAGTTTTTATATCAGCAACCATTTTAAAAATATTCATAAGGTCTGGGAGATTATAAAATTTTGAAAAACGTGTTTTACTTCTATATCCAGTTCCTTCCGGAGATAATTCTAATGAAGTAACAGTTTTTCCATAAGTGCTTGCCCAACAATCAAAAATATCTATATCTTTTGCTTTCAATGTATCATATTGTAAATATCTTTGCATTGTATAAAGTTCTGTCATAGAGTTTGATACAGGTGTTCCTGTTGCAAAAACAATACCTTTTCCATTTGTTTTTTCGTCCATATATCGACATTTCATAAACATATCATTTGATTTTTGTGCATCTGTTGTACTTATTCCTGCAACATTGCCCATTTTCGTTTTTATTCCTAAGTTTTTAAATGAATGTGCTTCATCTACAAACATTCTATCTATTCCCAATTCTTCAAAAGTCAAAGTATCAGTATCTTTTTTAGAATCATCGTGAATTTTTTGTAATTTTGTTTGTAGATTTTTCTTTTTAGCTTCTAATTGTTTTACAGTTATTCTTGAGTTATCATCTTTATTCAATCTATTTTCCCTAATAAAATCTTCATATTCATTTATAATATTTTGTATATATTCCTCTTGATATTGTTTAGACATTGCAATTTTTTCAAATTGACTATGACCAATAATTATTGCGTCATATTCTCCTGTTGCAATTTTACCTAAAAATCTTTTCCTATTTGTTTTTTCAAAATCTTTTCTAGTAGTAACTAAAATATTAGCTCCCGGATATAAAGTCATAAATTCACGTCCCATTTGTTCCGTTAAATGATTAGGAACAACAAAAAGCGATTTGTTACAAAGTTTTATTCTTTTACTTTCCATTGCTGCCGCTATCATTTCAAAAGTTTTTCCAGCTCCTACAACGTGAGCTATTAATGTGTTACCACCATATAAAATTCTAGCTATTGCATTTAATTGATGAGGTTTTAAGGTAATATTTTCATTTTTACCTTTAAAAGTTAAATTTTCTCCATTGTATTCACGAGGTCTTATAGAATTAAATTTTCTATTGTAAATCTGCTCTAAATCTTCTCTTCTTGAAATGTTTTTAAAAATCCATCTTTTAAACTCTTCATTTAACATTGTTTGTTTTTCATTTGCTAAGATTGTTTCTTTATGATTTAAAACTTTTTTATCATTAGAATCAACATCATAAATCATTATGTTTTGCAAATTTAATGATTTTTCAAGTATATTGTATGCATTTATTCTATTAGTTCCGTAAGTTCTATTAGCTACATAATTAAATTTACCAACAGATTTATTTGATATTTTCCAGTCTCCAGTAAAATTATTAAAATGCACATCTATACTTGTTCTTTCTGAAAAATCCATTTTAAAAGTTTCTTTCATAAAGTCTTTAATGTATCTTGGAGGTATCCAACTTGCTCCAAGTTCTACATTAATTTCATTCGCTTTTAAACTTTTTGGCAGTACTCTTTCTAATCTATCTTTTTGATAATTTAATAAATCAAATTCTTGTTTTTCTTCAGGAGTTAAACTTTCAACTTCTTTATAGGAATATCTAAGTAAATATTGGTCAATTAAGTTTATTTTTTCTCTAATATCTCCACTTAAATACTCATCTTTAGAAACAAATCTAGCTTTATCTAAATTTTGTAAGTTGTTTTTTATATGTTGCTCATTATATTCAAATGTAGATTCTATATCTAAAAAGATTTCTCCTTTTAAATTTTCTACTAAATCTTCTTTTGAAATACCACATAAATTTTCCATATATTCTAAATTTACAGAACCTTTTTCAGATAATGATAATATTAATGCTTCTTGTGGAGTATCAACATTTGTTACATCTATTGATTTTTTTATAGTCCTTTTAAAAAATATATCCGATTTCCTTTTGAATTTATTATCTTCTAAAACTTCAATAGATGAAACCAAAGGATAGTTTGAATCTTCTCTAAGTAATTTTCTATTTATTCTGGTATTTAAACTTCCATATTTTTTATAAAAATTATCATATATAGAATTAAGTTTTTCTTGTTCTATTTTTATAGTATAATCATCAAAATCCTCACTTTGAAGTCTTATTACTTCTCTTAAAGAATTATTAAGTTCTATATAATCTTTAATTTTTTGAATATCAGAATTATTTAAATTTTGTAAAATTAGTTCTTCATTTTCTTTATAAAAAATTTTATTGTTTCTTTCAATAAATGTAAAATTTTTAATGTTTTCCAAATCAACATTTAATTCCTCTTTATCTATATCTTCCAACAAATTATTATTTTGGTCAATTTGTCCAAAATCTTTTTTGAAATTTTTAAAATTTTCTACAACATTTTTAAAAGAATTTTCTAAACTTTCGCCATTACTTTTACAAACAACTACATCTCCAAATCTTCCACTTTCTTTTACCATTTTACCTAAAACCATATTAGGATTGTCAACAAAATATTTATTATAAGTTAAACCATTTTCATCAGTATCAAGTTTTAAAAATGATTCTTCTAGTTCCTTTTCTTCTTCTCTTTTTCTAAGAAAAATTATATCACTTGTAACAGTAGTTCCAGCCATTCCTTTAAATGTTGTATCTGGTAATCTTAACGCTCCAACAAATTCACACTTTTTAGAGATATATTTTCTAACACTATCATCTTTTTTATCTAATGTTCCACTTGAAGTAACAAAGGCAATTAAACCACCTTTTTTAACTTTATCAATAGTTTTAGCAAAGAAATAATCGTGTATTAAAAAATTATATTTATTATAATCTTTGTCATTTACTTTTATATTTCCAAAAGGTATATTTCCTATTGCAGCTTCAAAGAAATTATTTGAAAAATATGTTTCTTCAAAACCTTTAATCTTAATTTTTGCATTAGGATATAATTGTCTTGCTATTCTACCACTTATACTATCTAATTCTACACCTCTAAAAATAGTATTATTTTTTAAATCACTTGGTACATTACCTAAAAAATTACCTATTCCCATTGCCGGTTCTAATATTTTTCCACCATTAAACCCTAAATTTTGCAAAATAGTGTACATATTGTCTATTACAATTTTAGGAGTATAAAATGCTGTTAATGTACTCTCTCTTGCTTGTTGATATTCTTCTTTACTTAAATTTTCCTTTAAAAAATTCCTAGCAATTTCCCATTGCCCATCGACTTTAGTTTCATCAAAAACATCGGCAAGACCACCCCAACCAACATATTTAGATAAAACTTCTTGTGCATTTATATCTAAATCTCTTTGACCATTTTCAATTCTTTTTAGCATTAAAATAGCTTCTAAATTATTATTTAATCTTTCACTTGGAGTTAAAGATTCAAAAGAATTTTCATTAGTTATTTCAAAATTTCCAATATTATTTTTATCATTACCTGTATCATTAT
>OLOW01002676.1_pt1 | contig 11819 bp, 10 predicted proteins | sample 1672801 | NCBI WGS metagenome assembly OLOW01 (sample SAMEA3136725, study PRJEB25190) | human gut metagenome | biome: human gut; feature: human-associated habitat; material: faeces | place: Austria | collected 2013
TTATAAAAATATCCGCCTCTCCCCCGATTTTAAAGGTAGTGTGCGCCCGCATAGGCTCATTTTGCCTGTATTCGATATTTTCGCTTTCAAGAAAATTCGCCAATGCTTCTGCGCTCATAAAGCCACTCCCAAGATTTAATTATTTATAAAGGTCGCAAAGATACGCCGCGCCTATAATTCCCGCGTCGTTTCCGAGAGCCGCCGCCTTTATCTGCGTTTTCTTCGCAATGTGGCGGGCGTAGTTTTCGCCCTCAACATAAGCCACAATCGGGTCAATAAGGGTACTGCCCTCTTTTGAAATGCCGCCGCCCACGCACAGAACGTCCGGCTGGAAAATATTTATATTATTGGAAATACCTATTGCAACATATTCAATATATCTGTCAACCACGCGCTTTGCGGTATCGTCGCCCGCACGCATGGCGTCAAACGCGGTCCTGCCGCTTACCTTGCTTATATCTCCGCCGCATATTTCCCACATTTTTGATTTCGGGTATCTTATCATAGCCTGCTTTGTCTGGCGAATAAGCGCCGTAGCAGAGGCATATGCTTCCCAGCAGCCCTGTCTGCCGCAGGTACAAATTTCACCGTCCATATTTATAACCACATGGCCAAGCTCCGCGCCCGCATAGTTTGAGCCGGAATAGATCTTACCGTCAATTATAACGCCGCCTCCGACGCCTGTGCCCAGGGTAATGGCAATAAAATCATTCGAGCCTTTGCCCGCACCCGCAATATACTCGCCGTATGCCGCGGCGTTAGCGTCGTTTTCAATGTAAAAATCAACGCCTAATTTTTCTTTCAGCATAGCCGCCATGGGCACATCGTAAAAATCAAGGTTGTTAGCATAGCATACCACGCCGCGCACCGGGTCTATAGCTCCGGGTGTTCCCACGCCCATAGCCTCAATATCGGAAAGCTTAAGCCCCGCATTTTCAACTGCCTGCTTTGCGACAACAGCCATATCCGACACAATTTCCTCTGCCGGGCGGGGGCAGTTTGTTTTTACCTGCGCGGTTGCAACTATCTTATAATTATCGTCTACAACTCCCGCTACAATATTCGTTCCGCCAAGGTCAATTCCCAATTTATACATTTTTACTTTACACTCCTGTTTTAATATTATCAGAACGGATTAACCGTTTCGTTTGTACTTACGTCCTCTGGCTCGTCGGTCATACCGAGACGTTTGAGAAGATCCTGCGCCGCGTTGTAGCCGAGCTTTTTCTGCCTGCTGTTCATTGCGGCAACCTCAATTATAACCGCTAAGTTACGCCCGGGCTTTACCGGAATGGTGAGCGACGGTATATCAAGCCCCAAGATTTCCGTCGTCTGATTATCAAGCCCCATACGGTCATAAACCTTGTTTACATCCCATATTTCAAGGTTTATTATAAGGTCTATCTTCTCGGTGATCTTAACCGCGCCCGCGCCGAAAATTCGGCTCGCGTTAATAATACCTATTCCGCGCAGCTCAATAAAATGCCTTATATTATCGGGCGCAGTGCCCACAAGCGATTTATTTGATACACGGCGTATTTCCACCGCGTCGTCCGCTATAAGGCGGTGACCGCGCTTTATAAGCTCAATTGCGGTTTCGCTTTTACCTACTCCGCTCTCGCCCAGCAACAGTATTCCCTCGCCGTAAACCTCCACCAAAACGCCGTGGCGCGTAACCCGCGGCGCCAAGTTTAAGTTTAAAAAGGCTATCAAGGCAGAGGTAAAATCAGATGTAGTCTCCGCTGTGCGCAAAAGCGGCACGCCGTATTCCGCGGCGGTTTTCGCGTATACCTCGTCCACCTGCATATTGCGGCATATAACCACCGCCACAGGCTTGTGAGAGAAAAATTCTCTCAGCCTTTTTTCCGCCTTTTCGGGGGTGAACCGCAGTAAAAAGCTTTCCTCGCTTTTGCCTATTATCTGTATTCGCTTTTCATCGAAAAACTCAAAATACCCCGCCATATGCAAGCCCGGGCGGTTTACCTCGGTGGTGGATATTTGTATTTTTTCGGGGTTAGCCGGCATATTAAGCGTTTCCAGCGAAAATTCCGAAATTATCTTCGCAAGCGATACCGTAAAATTCGTCCTCATTCGTTCGCTCCCTCCCTATATTATCCTCAGTATATCATTATAATATAAATTTTTCCAAAACGCAAAGGTTTTTACGCAAAAAAGAAATTTTCAGCAATACTTATTTGAACAATTTTAATTTGTTATCAAATTTCAATATATTTTTATATATAGGCTATTACGGTCTTACGCGGCTGCGCCTGCTCACAAGCATTTTTATGGCTGCAATTGCCCTGCCTTTTATTATAATGATACTGTTTATGTATATAAAAAGGTTTCCCGCAGCAAAATGCGCAATTTGCTGCTTTGCCCTAATCGGTCTAATTACCGGTTTTTGCGATGTTGACCGCACGGTTGCAAGCTACAATGTAAACGCATACAAAAGCGGCATTATGTATGAAAACGGGCTTTATCTTTTCCACGCACCGATAAACCGCAACCATATAGGAATACTGAAAATAAACAGAACGGATATTGAGAAAAGCGAGGTAGTTTTGCAGGCGGATATGAAGGGAAGCTGTTTTTATCCGTTTGTGCAGTATGATACCGAGTGTAATATTTATATGTCTTACACAGTTGACCGAAAACATATAAGAATTTCAAAATTCACCTTTGAAAAATACATTCCCGATTAGTTCAGGCAAAATATATTGTTTTTTACATTTTTCTCCTTAAAAACCATTTTTATTAAAAATATAAATCAAAATTTACCTATAATAATATTTATGCCCTTACACAAAATATTACTGCAAACGCAAAGAAAAAAATTAGGAGAGAAAAAAACCATGGCTAACAAAAGCGTAGTACCTGAGGCTAAAGAAGCCCTCAACCGTTTTAAGATGGAGGCTGCCAACGAGGTTGGCGTTAACCTGAAGCAAGGCTACAATGGCGACCTGACCTCCAAGGAGGCCGGTTCTGTTGGCGGCCAGATGGTCAAAAACATGATCAAGAAGTACGAAGAGAGCATGAAATAAGCATTTTATTCTTAAAAAAGCGTCTTGCCAACCGGCAAGGCGCTTTTTGCTGTTTCTTAGATGTATTATACAAAAAGCCGGACCGGCCGCTACGGGACGGATCTGGCTTTCTATTTTTTGCTGAAGCCCCTAGCTGCGAGGAGAGGATAAAAAGGAATTTTTATGTTTACAGTAATAAATCACACCTGCACCCGCGACGGCGCAACGAAGACCGAGAGCATCCCCGCGCTGGGCCACAAGTGGGATGACGGCACAATCACCACCGCGCCGACCTGCGAGGGCGAGGGCGAAAAGACCTATAAATGCACCAACGACGGCTGCGCCGAGACCAAGACCGAGGCTGTTGCTGCACTCGGCCATGAATGGGATAATGGCACGGTTACGACCCCGGCAACTTGCACCACAGAGGGTGTGTTGACTTACATTTGTAAGCGCGATGCCAGCCACACGAAGACCGAGGCTATCCCCGCACTGGGTCACAAGTGGGATGACGGTACGATTACCACCGCGCCCACCTGCGAGACCGAGGGCAAGAAAACCTACAAATGCACCAACGATGGCTGCACCGAAACAAAGACGGAATCCGTTGCAGCACTCGGCCATGACTGGGATGACGGTGTTGTCACGACACCCGCAACTTGCGAGGCAGACGGCGTGAAAACCTACACCTGCAAGCACGATTCCAGCCACACCAAGACCGAGAACATCCCCGCGCTGGGCCACGACTGGAACGACGGCGAGGTCACTACCCCGGCAACCTGCGAGACGGACGGTGTTAAAACCTACACTTGTAAAAATGATGCCAGCCACACCAAGACCGAAACTATTGCCAAGCTCGGCCACAAGTGGGATGCGGGCAAGGTTACCAAAGAACCGACCTACGAGAGCGACGGCACAATGACCTTTACCTGCCAGAACGACCCGACCCACACCTACACCGAGACCATCCCGGCGAAGAAGTACACATTTACGGTGACTGTGGTTGACCCCACCTGCACCGAGCAGGGCTACACGCTGCACACCTGCAACCAGAACGCCGAAAAATCCTACAAGGACAACTACACCGACGCGCTGGGCCATGATTACAAGGAAGTCACCACCCCGGCGACCTGCAAGGATGCGGGCAAGGTCGAGAACATTTGCCAGCGCTGCGGCGATACCCAGCACGTCAAAGACCTGCCTGTCACTGAAGACCACAAATGGAATGACGGCGTTGTGACCAAGGCCGCTACCTGCACCGAGGCAGGGGAGAAGTTGTACACCTGCACCGTCTGCAACAAGACCAAGACGGAGACCATCGAGGCCACGGGTCACGACTGGAACGAGACCACCACCCCGGCTACCTGCGGTAAGGCTGGCAGCGTTGACCGTACCTGCAAGACCTGCGGCACGACGGAACACGTAAAAGACTTGCCCGCAACCGGCAATCACGTATGGGATGCCGGAACGATTACCACCGAGGCCACCTGCGACGGCAAGGGCGTGAAGACGTTTACTTGCACTGTCTGCAACGAGACCAAGACCGAGGAAATTGCCGCGCTGGGGCATGATTTCGCTTACGGTTATTGCAGCCGCTGCGACCTGAATGCCAACTACAACCAGAAAGAGTGGGAGCAGGACATCTTTGAGCAGACCAACGGTCTGCGCACGAAATATAATCTTAGCACACTTGCTTACCGCGACGATTTGCAGTATGCGGCAGATATTCGCGTTGAAGAACTTGTGCAGAACTATATTACTTACGGAGACTACGACGGAAAGTGGGGCAACCCGCACGTTCGCCCGGACGGAAGCGGCGCAGCTACGGCTCTTGGCGATAAGCAAGATTTGGCATGTGGCGAGAATGCCGCAAATGACGCAGGTATTTTCGGCAAGGGCCATATGTTCTACCTCTGGACGCAGTCCGAGGGGCATCTTGCCGCCATCATGAACCCCGATGCAAACGGCATGGTCTGCGCACTGAAAGAGTACAATGGCCGCGTTTTCGGCATCCAGATTTTCGTCCGTGACCCGAACTACACCACCACAAGCACACAGTCTGTAACGAGCAACACCTCCACCCCGGTGGAAATTGCCGCTGTAGTTGTCACGGACTCTGCAACCACGGAGACCGCAGCAAACTAAAATAAATCCCATCCATAAGGCCGGAGCTATCACAGCCCCGGTCTTTTTGCTGTATAAGGCAAATATGTTTTGCGCATGGAAAGGTAGAACTCCCCCACAGCGATCACTTGCCGGAAAGCAAACACCCTCCACCTAAGCGACTACTGCGCAAAACATTCGCGGACAGGAAAGTTGTTGCTTGCCTTAAATCGATTGCTTGCCTTTGTCGCTGTAATAATGGCTTTCTGCCGCTGCCGCCCAGTTATCGGTGTGGCGTGAGCGCAGCCACCAAGCCCCTTTTTTCACACAAAGGACAAAGAAACCTTGCCCCTGTCGCCCCGCTGCCGGGTTGAGCAGACGTTATAAACAAGCAGCGTACCTATGCAGTAATTGCAGCTAAAACGGTTGCGAAGGCGTTTTCTGATGCAGTATAATAATATTAAGCAGAATCTCCCCTATAAGGAAAAAGGAAAAAGGATGCCGACCCGGAAAGTGAGTGCTGACAGGAAAGGTGCTAATATTATAATAAGAAAGGCAAAACGGAAATCGCTAAAATATAGCGATAATACGACAAAAGAAAAACGACGGAAACGAAAATGTGATAGTTTTATCTATCACAAACAAGCACACAATATATCAAATGGAACGGTAAAATTATGCCTAAAACAGTCAAAACCACATATACTGCAATCAACCTAGAGACTGGCGAGGTCTACACAGGCATTGATGCCCCGCAGTCCATCACGCGCGGAGAAACGCATTTTTGGCAAGCCAGCAAGGATTTTTTCGCGGCGCTGCTAGGGTATGGCACGGTGGAGAGCAAGGTCGTGGCAGGAATGCTGCACCGCACAGACCCCAAAACCAATCATATAGCGTGTACTTCTGCGGAACTGAAAAAAGAGATTTCTTGCACTAGAGACACGGTTGCGAGTGCGGTTAAAAAGATGGAAAGCAAACGGCTGATTATCGGCATAGGGCAGGGCGCGTGGATGCTTAACCCGCGTATGCTTGCAATGGGCAATCAGACACAGATTGCACTTTTGATGGCCGAGTACGATAAGTACGTCAGCGAGCGAACAGGCGTTGCGCTGGTGGCGGGAAAGTATGTCTTGAAAAATCCAGTTACAGCGGAAGAACTACTGCTGCCGCCAGAGTGCGACGATAAATTGATGTTTCTGGATGGCAATATCAAATTTTGGAAAGTCTATGATTGCTTCTTTAAGGCAATTTCGGGGTTGAGTGAAAAAGAAATAAATGTCCTGCTCCACATGATGGACGTGGGCAAGGCAAGAGGCGTTGGCACTTATAATAGGCCGCTGACGGCCATTGCGGATGAAGCAAGGGTATCTGTTCCGACAGTCAATCGAGCTGTCCAAAAGTTAAAAAAACGCAATCTGATAATACGGTATTGCAACTGTAACTGGGTGATTAACCCCCTCATGGTTGCCAACGGCAACAGACAAAAGCAAAAAGTGTTGGAGCGCCGCTATACCGGGGTACAAGCGGAAATTGAGGCCAAGAGGAAACGCTACCGGTTGAAAGTGCTTTCCCCCTATGGGGATGGCAAGCCCTTTATTCCGGTGGGGCTGCCAACCTCACCGCAGAAACCGTAAGATTGCATTTAAGGCTTGACCCAACGGGCAATCGTCTTACGGTCTGTGCCGTACAGTTGGGCGATATGGTACATACTGATGCCCTGCTGGTACATTTCTCGGATTTCAGCGAGGGTGTTATCCTCTGGCGGTGGGGAAAGCAGGTCGGAAAGCGATAATCCCAAGAAACACGCAAGCTGTAAAATCTTGCGGACAGAGACCGTGCGATTGCTTGACGCGACACCGTACACCTCTTTTGAATCTACACTTTCAACATTGTTTCCATAAAAAGCGTTGACCGCTTCGGCAATTCTTGCGGCGTAAATCCTGCCGCCTGTCACTGATGCATAACCGCGATTGCGCAAGGCTCGCTTGATGATGGCACGATAACCGCTGCTGTCACAAAAATCATACGGCGCAGTCAATGCGTCCTGCATCAGTACGGCATAGGTCTTTTGCGCTGTGGTGGGTGTGGTGTCTGGTGTGGGGAGCAGGTGGCAGTCAGGCAATGCGGGAAACAGCAGATTGTGCCTGTGCCCGGTCAGCGTGATTTCGGTATCAGCCAGCCAGCAGCCGTGCCGAGGGCAGACGGCTATACCCGGTATCTGGTGCAGCCGATGCCAGTATGGCTCGCCATAGGTCACAATATCCTCGTCAAAGCATTGTGGGCAGTAGCGCAGCCGCCGCGCGTCCATGCTACTGCTCTGATAGATGCCTATATGTTGCCCTGCATGGCGGTTGCCGTTAAGCGCCAGCATATAGGCGCTTTTTTTGCGGTTGTTGGAAAAGAAGCGTGTATAATAAGGATAGAGCGTGTGTTGCATAATAATGTCTTTGGCGGTGAGCGCTTTTGCCGGAATTGCCTCAAGCAATGATGAGAGTGCCCCGCATAACTCAACAGGCACGTTAATGTGATTTGCGCCGTACAACTCGCGGATGGAATACTTGACCGATGGATTGCCGCTGCGGATGTGGTAACGGCAAATGACGCTGTACCATAGTTCGTCTGGGTAAGGCGCGGGGAAAAATGGAATCATAACTCGACCTCGCCTTTGATGTAGTCTACATAAGCATCCAACGGCGGTCTGCCGCTCTTTTTAGTGGCGCGTAGCGTTCCCCGCAAATCATGGGGAGCAGCTGCTTCTGGTGAGCGGATCGCTGCCGGGGAGTGTTTCACTTCTCTTTGCGGGCGGGGAACGCGGACGGTTGCAAGTTCCGCCATATAGTCAGAAACCATACCAAGGTTTTTCAAAAATGCACTTTCAAGGACTTCGTAGTCGAGTTTTTCGCGCCCATCCAAGATGCACAGCTTTTGCGCGTTGTACAACAGCTTGACAAGCACATCCGGGATGCCCTGCGTCTTGCGATACAGCCAGCTTTGCATTTCCGGGGTCAAGTCCGTTGCAAAGCGGGTATACTGATAATGCCATAGACCATGCAGCAGCAAGGCAAATTCTTTGTCGTCGGGCAATCTGTCATATATCAGCCCAGTCGTGCGGCGAGCAGAACGAAACTCTTGCTGTAATACTTGCAGCACACGGGGCGTTCCGACCATACAAATGCTGACACCCGCGCCGTTGATTAACTGGACAAGAAAATTGATAAAACGGATACCGTTTTTTCGGTAGGCGATATTCTGCAATTCATCAATCACCAAAAGACCGACATGATTGACGCGGACGATTTGGTTAAGCTGGCTTACCAATACGTCAAGGGTCAACTTGTGCGCCAGTGCGTAGTGTTGGTAGCTCGTTCCTAACAGCGTGTCCAGCTGCAAATATATGTCCAGTATCATTGCCTTGACCGAGCCGTCGTGCGGGGTCTGTACGACTAGATAGGGGATTTGCTGGCAGCAGAGCATTTGCCCATTGTAGCGTTCGTGGTGGATAATTTGGGGAAACAAAGACAAAACACGCTGCAATGCCGTTGACTTGCCCAGCCCGGACACACCGACAACGGAAAAAGAGTTGCCGCCGCCGATGGATGCGGCAACAGCCTTGCCCTGCATGGCGGCGTAGCCCTGTTGGAGAGAGGCTGCCTCTCGCTGCGGTGTGTACTGCCCATAACAGTGCTGCATGGCGTTGTAAACCTCGCAATACAGGTCTAGTGTCATCGTTAAGGGCTGGTAAAACTCGTAGAGCGCGGATAATAGTTGCAGACGCTCCCCGGTGCTGCGGTCACGGTCACTGGTGCTGTACAACGGCACGGATGCCAATGCTCGGATTAGCTCTTGCCCTGCGAGCATAGGCGGCAAGGCTTCGACGTATGGATTGCCGGGGTATAAAAGGCTTGTTGTATATTCAGCGTTCATTAAAGTTCTCCTTTTGCTCGGCAGTCAGCAAATCAATCATGGACATATGTTCCTGCGCCCGTGCAATCGTGCGTCCGCGCTGTATCTGCGGGCTGATTTTACCCTTGTCGCTGATGCCACGCTCAGCGCTGTCAGCAATTTGCATTATGTCGTTCATCAAATCAATTTGGGCTTGAAGCTCTTGCCGTTTCCAATTTGCACTCTCGCTTTTCTCGTTCTGCTGCATATCTGCGATTTCGGCGAGGGATTTTCCGAGATACATTTTTTGCGACAGCGTGAATGGCATATAGTCGCCGTCTTCATATAGATAAACGGTGTCAAGACAATCTGGACTATATGCGACTTTGACAAGTTCCCGACCATTCAATCCGGCAGCAACAAAGCGTTTTTTAAAAGTGCAGTTTGAAAAACGAAGATTAAATAATTCAAGCCCGCGCTGTGTGATTTTTCCGTCCGCGCGTGGGAGTGGCGCGTAAAGCAAATGGGGGTCACTGGCAACTGACACAGAGCAATCATCTTGTGCCAAGCAAAACGACCAGATGGCAGCAGCGGTGGGCGTGATGCCAGCGCTTGCCATATTAGGAGTGCGGATAAAGCCTGTTTGGATATATTGAGAGTTGTAAAAAAGGACACAGCGGAGAACGATGGCAGTAAATTGTTCCAAATCCAGTGTGCCTTGTCTGCGATAATCGGGAGCGCCGCGCTCCTGTGTGTCGGATTCAACAACGCCTTTGCCTTTCAGTAACGGTTTGTAGGCGCACTGTATTAAATCAAACAATTTTTCAACCACACCTTTTAAGTCGGGCCGATAAGAGGGCAGATTCTCGATTTCGATTCCATAACTCTCGCAAAGGTTTTCCAGCGGGCCGCCGAGAAACTCGCTCCCTCGGTCAGTCATAATTTTGGTCGGCAGATGGCGGCTCGGCCAGTCCTGCGGGTCAATTTCTAGGCCGTGCTGACGGCAGAAAGAAACCTTGTCTGCAAAGGTGTTTTGCAGTAGCAAACGCAGAGCGTATTGTCCACCCTCTAAGCCAACATACACACCGGTAATCAGACGGCTGTACGCATCGACCATTGTGTAGATAACAGGTCTGCCGATAGGACGGCGAGACAGGCGGCTAACGATGTAGATGTCCGCAACGGTGGCATCTGTCATGTATGTGCCAATCGTGCCCGCATAGTCGCTGACAGCCCCAACAAATGGACGGTGGTTGCGCTGGTATGCCTTGATACCCTCGCGGCTGATGCTTTCACTGATGGGGTCACGGTGCTGGCGGAAAAAATAACGAAACTGCCAGAACGAGGGATAGTCTTGTTTCAATTTGCCTTTGGCATCACAATATTTTGACCGCAGCATCATTTTGTAAGAGGTCTGCAAACTTTGCTTTTGTGGAGTGTAATAAAATTTGTTGAGCGCCCAGCGGATGGTCTTTTCATCCGACGACAAAGGACGTTTCTCGGTGTTGGATTTTTCGGCAGGCAGTAACGCATTTTTGGACTGGTAGACCCAGTATAACCATAGATATTGCAGGACGGTTTTACGGGAAACGGAATTGCCGGAGACAATCTCGCGCAAGACCTTGTTGCGATAGGATTTGTCGCAGATACATTCCTCGACCAAAAGAGGGGCAATCAGTTCGGCGCGGCGGTCACGCTGCTGGCGTTGGCGTTCGGAAATATCCTCGTCGAGCGCGAGTAGACGGTACATATCCTGCGGCAGCTTTTCCATCAGTAAAAGGCTCGACGTTGAGATTGGAAACGGCATTTTGCAGCGTTGACAGTTGACAACATAGGATTGCTGCTCGCCGTAGAGCAAAACCCGCAAATGGTCGCCCGCGTCGGATTTGAGCAAATCATTCTGTCTCATGGTACACGCTCCTTGTCGATGATGATGCCCCAGTCGTTAATGCCCTGCTGCTGCCAGTATCGGCGGGATAATTCCAGACGTTCCGCGACAGATGGACGGCTTAGATGTGAGCGAAAAACGGCTTCACGAACTGCAATTTTGCCGTCCGTAAAATGGATAACAAAATCTGTTGTGTAGGTCTCGCTCGGCAGGTTGAGGTCGTCAGCGGGAATTTCGTCCAGTTGAAGTGGAATATTGCACTCTACTTGGACGATGGACGGGTCAGCGTTGAGCATCCGCGCGGCGGCAAGCTGTATCTTATCGTACAGACAGCAGACGCGCTGGCACTTTTCTAGTTTGATTTTTGTGCAACGCTCCTTTTGAACTTGTTTGCGCATAATAGCGCCCCTTTCTGGGGCTTGATTTTGTACAGCCAAAAAGGAAAATACCTTTGCCCTATTGGGGCACAATAAATTTCCTGTTTTTCAAAAAACCAAACAAAAATGCGGATTTTCTGCGAAAAATGGAAAATAGGTGTGCCTTTTGGCAAAATAGGAAAACGGCCTTGCCCCAACAACACAGTGCTACAACGCACAATTTTGTGTTGTGGGGCAAAGCCGTTTTCTTGATTTTCCCAAAATCGATAAAATATACTATATGGAGAGGCACTCGAAAAATTCCAGAAAGGCAAAGCCATTTTCCAAATTTTTTTCTAGGTGGCTCGCTCCACTCCGTTCCGCTCGCAGCGCCATTCTTCAAATATTTTCTGATTATTATCTGAAAAATCGGCGGAGAAACGACGGGAAACATATAATCTGAAATCGATTCGGGAAAGAAAAGGGGCCCCGGCGCGGAGCGCCGGGGCCTAATCCTATTTTGCTCAACATTCTGCCTTTTTGGACGGATTGTTTTGCCCTATGTCA
>OLOW01002679.1_pt1 | contig 11798 bp, 8 predicted proteins | sample 1672801 | NCBI WGS metagenome assembly OLOW01 (sample SAMEA3136725, study PRJEB25190) | human gut metagenome | biome: human gut; feature: human-associated habitat; material: faeces | place: Austria | collected 2013
GCGCCGAGGTGGGCTCATCGAAGCACAGAATGTCCGGCTTCATGGCCAGGGCACGGGCAATGGCCACCCGCTGCTTCTGTCCGCCGGAGAGCTGGTGGGGATAGTGTCCCATCCGATCTCCCAGACCCATCTGTTCCAGCAGGGCTTCGCCCTCCCGGCGGATGGCCTCCGGGGCCTCCCCGGTTCTCTCGGACTTGGCCAGCAGCCGCCGGGCCAGCGTCACATTCTCCAGCGCCGTATATTGGGGAAACAGATTAAAATCCTGAAACACCAGCCCGAAGTGCAGCCGGTTCTGCCGCCGCTCCTGAGGGGACAGGCTCCCGTCCAGCAGATTCCGTCCCCGGACGGCGATGCGGCCGCTGTCCGGTGTCTCCAAAAAGTTCAGGCACCGCAGCAGCGTGGTCTTTCCGCTGCCGGAGGAGCCGATGATGGACAGAGCCTGTCCCTCCTCCAGCGAAAAGCTGATGTCCCGCAGGACCTTGGTACCGCCGAAGCTTTTCTCCAGCTGCGCCACCTCCAGGATCGCCATAGTACCCCCTCCTTACCGAAAATAGCTGAGCCTGCGCTCGATGTACCGGAACAGCAGTGTCAGCAGCCCCACAAAGGCCAGATAGAATACCCCCGTGTAAAACAGGGGCCATGTGATGCCCTGCGCCTTGATGTAGCTCTCGCCCACCTTGGTCAGCTCCATGATGGAGATGATGCGGGCCAGCGAGGTGTCCTTCACCAGTGTGATGATCTCATTGGACATAGGCGGCACAATGCGCTTCACCATCTGCAGCAGGGTGATCTTAAAGAAGATCTGCCTGCGGGTGAGGCCCAGTACCTCTCCCGCCTCCCGCTGCCCGGCAGGCACGCCCTCAATGCCGCCCCGGTAGATGACGGAGAAGTAGCAGGCGTAGTTCAGCACGAAGGCCACGGTACACGCCAGCATCCGCTGGCTGCCCCAGATGTTGTGGCCCAGCCAGATGCCGGGGCCGTAGAAAATCAGGATCAGCTGCAGCATCAGGGGCGTTCCCCGGACGATCCACACCAGAACGTTAAAAAACCAGCTGACCGGACGGCACTTGCTCATGGAGCCGAAGGTCACCGCCAGCCCCAGCGGCAGAGAGAATACCAGCGTCAGGGCGAACAGCTTCACCACCTCACGCAGTCCCTCCAGCAGGGACAGTGTCACAGACCAGAACATGGGAAGAACTCCTTACACTCAGATTTCACAGGCCGCCCTTTTCACGGGCCGCCATAAAAAATGCCGCTGCGGCGGACAGCCCCCGCAGCGGCATTCTGGCCGTTATTTACTGGCCACGCACCACCACGACCTGTGCGTTCTTGCAGTAGGCGTTGGTGCAGGCCATGGCGCTCATAACGCCGTCGGTGAGGGTCATGCCGTTCCACACCACGTCGATGGCCTTGCTGTCCAGCTCATTGATCTTCTGGCCCCAGTCGATGACCACGAACTGAATTTCCACACCCAGACGCTCCGCCACCAGCTTGGCAAGGTCTGCGTCAAAGCCGATCCACTGGCCATTTTCATCCTTATAGTCCATGGGGGCGAACTCCGTGATGCCCACCACCAGCGTACCCTTCTGCTGGATATAGCTGACGTCACTGTCCTCTCCGGCGGTGAAGGTGTTCTCCTGTTGTGGGACCAGCAGCTCCTCGGTGATGCCGTACTGCTGGGCCAGCTTCTGCATGGTTCCGCTCTGATAGGCATCACCCAGCACGCAGTTGATGTACTGCGCCAGATCGGAGCCCTTGCGGCAGCCGATGCCGTACTCCTCCTCGGTGAGCCTGTCGGTGTAGGTGAGATCGGGGTAGCTGGTACCCTCACCGATCATGGCCCCGGCCATCAGCAGATCGATGATGGCGGCGTCAGAGGTGCCGGAGGCCACCTCCATCAGGGCGGCGGCCTGATCCTCCAGCGTGGTGACCTTCCAGCCCTTCTCCAGAGCGATCTCTTCACCGGCGGAGCCGCCCTCCACGGCGTAGGTCAGGACCTTTTCGTCGGAATCCTTGCTTCCGCCGTTGTCCTTTTGGCCGCAGGCGGCCAGCAGGGAGGCGATGATGGTCAGTGCCAGCGCCAGACACAGAAGCTGCTTGAACTTTTTCATGGGAATATCCTCCTTGATATGGTACACGGATGTGTTGTAACAGATGTATTGTGTTAGATGGTGATGCACTGCGTTTGGTCACGTTGACCTGCATGGTCCGGATCGAGCCGCGATAGGCTGCCATGCACTGTGCCGGGCAGCACAAGCCCTGCGCTGAGTGGCATAAGCCCTGCCGCTATTATCGCTTACTTTTCCGGAACTTGCAAGCCCCGCCGCAGATTCCCACCACCGTTTTCTGCGACTTTCCGCCTGTCCTTACCACAACCCTACCGGCCCTTCTGCCGATGGTCTATGCCGCGGATTTCCGTGGGTGGTTTTCGACAACCCTCATTGCGGCGCCGTTTCTGTTGCTGGCTTCCGCTGTTGTTTCCGTCGGCAGATTCCAGCCGCCTTCGCCGTCGCCCGATTGGGATTTTCACAGGTTTCCTCTCTGCGGGCCTTTATCAAGAACCGCCGCCGAGATTTTCACCGGTTCCCTTGGGGCAACGAGGGTGCTATGAAAGCTGCCCCGCCGGAGGCTGCCCCACTTTTGGGGCGCCTGTGCTTTCTATCTGTTATCGATGGTGTCGCTCCATACCAAAACCTCATTTCTGACGAAACCGCATGGATCAAAGCTGTCTCTCTCGTCTTTCTACGGTCTATCGCATGGCACCGGGCAGCCGCTCCCGTAGTTTGCGGTTCCGATTGACCATATGCTCCCGGTCGCTTATTCACAGCGACTGGTTGTCCCAGAGACTGGTTGTCCCAGCGACTGGTCGTCCCGCTGACGATGGATATATTTTAACACTTTAGCGAAGTAGTGTAAAGATGCACATACGTAAAAATAGATCGATAGATGCAGATGAATTTTATGCAGAATAGACATATCCTGCCCGTGCGTCCTAAGAAAAGATGTCTGTTCTCAAAGGGAGATGGCACACCGGAAGCAACCGGGGCGTCCAGAGGAGAAAAGCGGACGGAAAGCGGCTCCCTTGCAGGTCCATACGATGTCCACAGACTGTCAGGAAAATGGGGGAGGTGTCCAATTTTTGCGTATTTTCTCTAAAAGTTCAGAGATTGTTCATTGATAATCCGGGATCGGAATTGTATAATTGGAATTGGATAATAGAAAAAATTCTGGAGAAGCGAGGAGGTCACAATGGCTTTTGTGGAATTTGAAAAGGTCAGCAAGATCTACCACACCGGAACGGTGGAGATCCCGGCGCTGCGGGACGCCACCTTTCAGGTGGAGAAGGGGGAGATCTGCGTCATCGTAGGGGCCTCCGGTGCCGGAAAGACCACGCTGCTGAATATTTTGGGGGGGATGGATACCCTCACCGGCGGCACGGTGAAGCTGGATGGCCGGGATATCTCCCGCTACGACCGGCGGCAGCTGACGGAGTACCGACGCCGCGACGTGGGCTTTGTGTTCCAGTTTTATAACCTCATTCAGAACCTCACGGCGCTGGAGAACGTGGAGATCGCCGCCCAGCTCTGCCCCCATCCGCTGGATGCGGCAGAGGTGCTGCGGGAGGTGGGACTGGGGGAGCGGATGAAGAACTTCCCGGCCCAGCTCTCCGGCGGCGAGCAGCAGCGGGTGGCCATTGCACGGGCACTGGCCAAGAACCCCAAGCTGCTGCTGTGCGACGAGCCAACCGGTGCGCTGGACTATGTTACCGGCAAGAACATTCTGAAGCTGCTGCAGGATACCTGCCGCCGGACGGGAATGACGGTGGTCATCATCACCCACAACTCCGCTCTGACGGCCATGGCGGATCGGGTCATCTCCATCAAGAGCGGCACCATCCAGTCTATGCGGAAGAATGAACACGTCACCCCTGTGGAAGAGATCGAGTGGTGAGGATATGCTGCTGAAAACTGCTTTTCGGGAGATCAAAACCAGCTTGGGCCGGTATCTGGCCATTCTGGCCATTATTGCGCTGGGTGTGGGCTTTTTTGCCGGACTGCGGGTGACCCGCACCGCTATGATCTCCACCGCCAATCACTATTTGAAGGATCTGGCCATGTTCGATGACCGGATCCTCTCCACACTGGGCTGGACGGAGGAGGATGTGGATGCCTTCCGGAAGCTGGATGGCGTATCCGCCGCCGAGGGCGCCCGTTCCGCCGACGTGCTGTGCGTGGGGGAGGACGGCTCCGACATGGTGCTGAAGGCCCACTCTCTGACGCAGCAGGTGGACCGCCTGAGCTTACAGGCGGGACGGCTGCCGGAGAAGGCTGACGAGTGCGTGGTGGACGCATGGCGCTACGATGAGAGCGCACTGGGCAGCGTCATCCGGCTGTCGGACAACAACTCCGCCGATACGATGGATAGCTTCGCCAGCCGGGAATATACGGTGGTGGGCGTGGCGGCCAGTCCTATGTACATCAACTATGAGCGGGGCGGCACGGCGCTGGGAAACGGCACCGTGGCGGCGTTTGTCTATCTGCTGCCGGAGGGCTTTGCGATGGACTACTACACGGAGATCGACGTGACCCTCGCCGGGGCAGATGGCCGCATCTATACGGCGGCCTATGACGATGCCGTGGAGGCCATGGAGCAGCCTCTGAAGGAGTTGGCGGCCCAGCGGGCGCAGCTGCGGTACGACTCTCTCCGCAGTGAGGCACAGGAAAAGCTGGCGGATGCCCAGCAGCAGCTGGACGATGCCCGGAAGCAGCTGGAAACGGGCTGGGCGGAATACTACGACGGCCTTGCCCAGTACCAGGACGGACAGGCATCCTATGTGGAGGGCGCCGGTCAGTACCGGGATGGACTGGCAGAATATGACAGTGGCCGGGCGGCCTATGAGACGGCCCGGAAGGACTATGAAAACGGCGTGAGCCAATACGATCAGGGGCAGACCGCCTATGAGGAGGGCCAGCGGCAGTATCAGGCGGCACAGCAGCAGTATCAGGCGGCGCTGGCGCAGTATCAGCTGCTGGAGCAGCAGGCGTCGGCCCTGCCGGAGGATAGCCCGGAGCTGCCGGTCCTGCAGGCCAAGCTGGCGGCCATGAAGGAGCAGCTGGACGCCACAGCGGCGCAGCTTTCTCAGAATCAGGCTCAGCTGGAGGCAACGGCGGCGCAGCTGGCCCAGAGCAAGGCCCAGCTGGATGCGGCGGGTGCGGTGCTGGATACCACGGAGCAGCAGCTGGCACAGGCACAGGAGAAGCTGGAGGAGTCGGCCCGGCAGCTGGCGGCGGCCAAGGCCCAGCTGGAGGAGACAGGTCCCAAGCTGGAGAGCGCCCGGCAGGAGCTGGAGGACGGCGAAAGGGAATTGTCCGACCATGAGGGGGAACTGGACGATGCCCGGCAGAAGCTGGAGGAACTGAAAGAGCCAGACACCTATGTGCTGGGCCGGGACACCAACGTGGGCTATGTATGCTTCGAGAGCGACACCAACATTGTGGCGGGAGTTTCCCGTGTGTTCCCGCTGTTCTTCTTCCTGCTGGCGGCGCTGGTGTGCATCACCACCATGACCCGCATGGTGGAGGAGCAGCGCACCCAACTGGGCGTACTGATGGCCATGGGCTATGGCCGGGGGGCCATCCTGTTCAAGTACTTCTTTTACTCCGGCAGCGCTTCGCTGCTGGGGTGCGCCATCGGCTTTGTGGGAGGCTCCTACATCTTTCCCAAGATCCTCTGGCACGCCTATAACATCATGTACGGCTTCGGGATCCCCATTGAATTTGTGCTGGATGGGAAGCTGGCGGCCATCTCCGTAGCCACCTATCTGCTGTGCGCTCTGGGGGCCACCTATCTGGTGTGCCGTGGCTTCTTGCGGGAGGTGCCGGCGGAACTGATCCGGCCCAAGGCCCCCAAGGAGGGCAAGCGGGTGCTGCTGGAGCGCATCACCTTCCTGTGGAAGCGGCTGGGCTTTTTGACCAAGGTATCCCTGCGGAACGTGCTGCGGTACAAGCAGCGGTTCTTCATGATGGTGCTGGGCATCGGCGGCTGCACAGCGCTGCTGCTGGCGGGCTTCGGCATCAAGGACTCCATCGCCAATGTGGTGGACTATCAGTTCGAGGAAATTACCCTGTACGATGCGGCGGTGTCCTTCACAGAGGAGATGGATGCGCAGACGCAGCAGGCGTTTTCCCGGCAGGCCGCCGATGTGTCGGCAGTGGTGTTCCTCCACGACGGCTCCGTGACGGTGGAGGCAGGCGGCGGGGCCAAGACGGTGAATCTGCTGGTGCCTCAGAGCAGTCTGGAGGGCATGATGGACCTCCACCGGGGCGGCGAGAAGCTGTCCATGCCCGGAACGGGGGAGACGCTGCTCAACGACGCTCTGGCGGAGGCGCTGGGCGTGTCCGTGGGGGACACCGTGACCCTGCGGGACAGCGACATGAACACCCTGACGGTGACGGTCAGCGGCATCTTTGACAACTACGTGGCCAACTACGCCATCGTATCGCCGGAGACCTGCCGGGAGCAGTGGGGCAGCGTGCCGCCGGTGAAAACCGCCTTCATCCGGGTGACGGACAACTCCGACGTAGGTGTCCACGCCGCCTCGGCCCGGATTTTGGATCTGGAGAACGTCTCGGCGGTATCGGTGAATCTGGATACCCGCCAGCGGGTGGGGACCATGATGTCGGTGCTGGATTACGTCGTGTGGATGGTGACGGTGTGCGCCGGGGCGCTGGCCTTTATCGTGCTGTATAATCTCACCAATATCAATATCAACGAGCGCATCCGGGAGATCGCCACCATCAAGGTGCTGGGCTTCTATCCCGGCGAGACGGCGGCCTATGTGTTCCGGGAGAACAACGCCCTGACGTTTTTAGGGATGCTGGTGGGTCTGCCGCTGGGCAAGTGGCTCCACGCCTATGTGATGAGCCAGATCCGCATCGACACCATCGCCTTCGACGTGCGGATCGCATGGCAGAGCGTGGTGTTCTCCATGCTGCTGACGGCGGTGTTTGCCGCCATCGTGGACGTGGTGATGTACTTCAAGCTACGGCGCATCAGCATGGCGGAGTCTCTGAAATCCATCGAATAAGGGAAAAACGTGAAAAGAGCATCCCTGCTTCCTGTGAAGCAGGGATGCTTTACATATCCAGTTATCAGGGGGCTATCAGGGGAGCAGCAGCTGGGCGATCTGTACGGCGTTGGTGGCGGCGCCCTTGCGGACCTGATCGCCGCAGCACCAGATGTTCAGGCCGTTATCGCAGGTCAGATCCTCCCGGATGCGGCCCACGAATACGGTGTCCTGATCGCTGGTGTCCAGCGGCATGGGGTACCGGCGGCTGGACAGATCGTCCACCAGACGGCAGCCGGGGGCGGCGGCGATGAGCTCTCTGGCCCGCCGGACGGAGATCTTCTCACGGGTGCGGACCACCAGCGAGACGCTGTGGCTCCGCACCACCGGCACCCGGACGCAGGTGCAGCTGACCCGCAGGTCCGGCAGATGCATGATCTTGCGGCCCTCGTTCTGCATCTTCATCTCCTCGGAGGTGTAGCCCTCATAGGCCTCACCGCCGATCTGGGGGATGACGTTGTAGGCGATCTGGTACTGGAACACCTGCGGGTGGACGGGCTTGCCCTCCCGCAGCAGCTCCACCTCCTCCATAAGCTCACGGGGACCGCCGGCTCCGGCACCGGACACCGCTTGATAGGAGGAGGCGATGATGCTCTGGATGGGGCTGTCCTGGTTCAGGGCATTGATGGCCACCAACGAGACGATGGTGGTGCAGTTGGGGTTGGCGATGATGCCCTTGTGACGGCGGACGTCCTCCGGGTTGATCTCCGGGATCACCAGCGGCACATTGGGGTCCATGCGGAAGGCACTGGAATTATCCACGAACACGGCACCCGCCTTAACGATGGCCGGGGCGAAACGCTTGGCGATGTCGTTCTCCGCAGCGCCCAGCACGATGTCCATACCCTCGAAGGCACTGTCCTCAGCGGGCTGCACCGTCAGCTCCCGGCCCTGCCAGAGCAGCTTTTGCCCGGCGGAGCGAGGGGAGGCCAGCAACCGCAGCTCCTCCACGGGAAAGCTGCGCTCGGCCAGTATTTTCATCATTTCACGGCCCACCGCACCGGTGGCGCCCAGAATGGCAACGTTCATAGTTTGGTTCCTCCTTATTTTACAAAGCTGTCGTACAGGACACGGATGGCACGCTCAAAGTCGCTGCCGTCCACGCCAACGATGATATTCAGTTCCTCCGGTCCTTGGGTGATCATGCGGATGTTGATGCCGTTTTCACCCAGCTTGGCGAAGATGCGGCCGGAGGTGCCGGGCTTATAGGCCATTTTCCGGCCTACGGCGGCCACGATGGCCATATTGTCTGTCACATGGATGCTGTCGGGCTTCAGCTCCTTTTGCAGGTCGCCCAGCATGGGATACAGGCACGGAGCCACCTTCTGGGCCGATACCACCAGCGATACCGTGTCGATGCCGGAGGGCAGATAGTCCACGTTGATGCCGTAGCGCTCCAGCACCTCCAGGATCTGCCGCAGGACACCGGCCTGTGAGGACATTCCGTTTTTGGTGATGGTGATGACGGAGAAATCCTTGCGGCCGGCGATGCCGGTGATGAGGTTCTCGTCTGCCAGCTCCGGCTCGTCGAAGCGCTCCCGGATCATGGTGCCGGGGTGGTCGGGCTGGTTGGTGTTGCGGATGTTCAGGGGGATGTTCTTCTCCCGCACCGGGGAGACGGTCCCCTCGTGGAGCACCTGCGCTCCGATATAGCTGAGCTCCCGCAGCTCGGCGTAGGTGATGCGCTCGATGGGGCGGGGGTCCTGCACGATCTTGGGGTCGGCCATGAGGAAGCCGGAGACGTCGGTCCAGTTTTCGTAGACGTCGGCGTCCAGCGCCGCCGCCGCCAGAGCGCCGGTGATGTCGCTGCCGCCGCGGGTGAAGGTCTTGACGCTGCCGTCGGGCATGGCCCCGTAGAAGCCGGGGATCACCACCCGGCGGCCGGAGGCGGTGCGGCGCAGGGCCTCGTAGCTGGCGGGCTGATCCACGGTACCGTCCAGCCGGAAGCGAAGCCAGCAGGTGCTGTCCAGAAAATCGTAGCCCAGATAGTCCGCCATGAGGCGGGCGGCGAAGTACTCGCCCCGGCTCACCAGCTCGTCCTGACTGATGCCACGGTCCATCTTCTCCCGCAGGGCGGCGAACTCCGCCTCCAGCGGTGTGGACAGGTGCAGCTCGTCCCGGATGGAGAGATAGCGGCTGAGGATCATGTCGAACACGGCGTCGCAACTGACGCCGTATTGCAGGTGGGCGTAGCACAGATACAGTAGGTCCGTCAGCTTATGGTCGTCCCGACTGCGCTTTCCGGCGGCGCTGACCACCACCACACGGCGGCTGGGGTCAGAGTCCACAATGGCCTTCACCTTGGCAAACTGATGGGCGTCGGCCATAGAGGAGCCGCCGAATTTCAATACCTTTAACATAGGAGGATCGCCTTTCTTTCATGGATGCAGTGCCGTTTGTTCCGCAGCGGACAGAGAATTTATGTCCCCGGAATAAAAACACTTGCTTTTTTGCTGGAGACAGTGTATCATACTGTTTCAGAAAAAGCAAGTGGCAAAAGGAGCGTTTTTATGATCTACCACAGCACGAGGGATGAAAAGCTGACGGCGGCCCCGACCAGAGCCGTTTTAGAGGGCATCGCACCGGACGGAGGACTGTATGTCTGCGATCCGGGGAAGCTGGATTTTGACTGGCAGGGGACCTTGCAGAAGGATACCATGTCCATGGCGGCGGACATTCTGGGTGCGCTGCTGCCGGACTTTCAGGATATGAACGGACTGGTGCGGGCCAGCTATGCCGGAAAATTCGCCAGCGATGACCTGACGCCGCTGGTGCCGGTGGGGGAGCGGTATGTGCTGGAGCTGTACCACGGGCCCACCAGCGCCTTCAAGGACGTGGCCCTGTCGGTGCTGCCCCGGCTGGTGAGCGCCGCCGCCAAGCAGGAGGGGGCCGGGGATGTTGTGATCCTTACCGCCACCTCCGGCGATACCGGTAAGGCGGCGCTGGAGGGCTTCCACGATGTGTCCGGCACCCGGATCATGGTGTTCTATCCCGCCGGGGGCGTGTCGCCGGTGCAGGAGGCACAGATGGTGACGCAGGAGGGCGGCAACGTCCGGGTATGCGCCATCCGGGGGAACTTCGATGATGCCCAGACCGGCGTGAAGAATGTCTTTGCGGCCTGTAAAGGGAAAGACCTTCACGGTGCGGTGCTATCCTCCGCCAACTCCATCAACATCGGGCGGCTGGCCCCGCAGGTGGTATACTACTTCCGGGCCTATGCCGATCTGGTGCAGGCGGGGCGCATCCGGGTGGGGGAGAAGGTCCACTTCGTGGTGCCTACCGGCAACTTCGGAGATATTCTGGCAGGGTATTTCGCCAAGCGCATGGGCCTGCCGGTGGGGCGGCTGGTGTGCGCCAGCAACGCCAACGATGTGCTGACGGAGTTCATCTCCACCGGTGTATACGACCGGCGGCGGCCCTTCTATAAGACCACGTCGCCCTCCATGGACATTCTGGTGTCCAGCAATCTGGAGCGGCTGCTGTACCTGCTGTCGGAGGGGGACTGCGGCTATGTGGCGGGGCTGATGGAGCAGCTGAACCGGGAGGGACACTATCAGGTGTCGCCCCGGCTGTTGGAACGCTTGCAGGCGGAGTTCGACTGTGCCTGCTGCGACGATGCCGGGGCGGCGGAGGTCATCCGTCGGCTGTGGCAGGAGCAGCACTATCTCTGCGACCCCCACACGGCGGTGGCGTGGTCGGCGGCAGAGCAGGTGCGGCTGGAGGACGGGGCTCCGGTGGTGGTGCTCTCCACGGCATCACCCTACAAGTTCCCGGCGGCGGTGCTGGGGGCGCTGGAGGGCGGCTGCGACGGCGACGAGTTCGCCATGATGGAGCGGCTGCACCGGCTCACCGGCACAGAGGTGCCGAGGAATCTCGCCGGTTTGCAGGGCCGGACGGTGCGCCATCGGGACGTCATCGACAAGGAGCAGATGCTGGACTATGTGCTGGCAGAGGTCATGAGGAGCTGAAAGGAGCGGACTATGAACATCGTTTGTTTGGATATGGAGGGGGTGCTGGTGCCGGAGATCTGGATCGCCTTCGCAGAGGAGAGCGGTATCCCGGAGCTGCGGCGCACCACCCGTGACGAGCCGGACTATGACAAGCTGATGCGCTGGCGTATCGACATCCTGCGCCGGCACGGACTGGGGCTGACGGATATTCAGAACACCATCCGCCGCATTGACCCGCTGCCGGGAGCCAGAGAGTTTCTGGACCGGCTGCGGACTAAGGCGCAGGTGGTGATCCTCAGCGACACCTTCGAGCAGTTCGGCCTGCCGCTGATGGAGAAGCTCAACTGGCCCACCCTGCTGTGCAACACGCTGGAGGTGGGGGAGGACGGTATGATCTCCGGCTTCCAGATGCGGTGCAGTCACTCCAAACTCACCACCGTCCGGGCCTTCCAGTCCATGGGCTACGATACCATCGCCTCCGGCGACAGCTACAACGATCTGGAGATGATCCGGGCCAGCAAGGCGGGCTTCCTGTTCCGCACCACGGAGCAGATCAGGGCGGACTATCCCCAGTATCCGGCCTTCGAGGAGTATGACGACCTGCTGGCGGCCATTGAACAGGCACTGTAAAGGGGAAACACATGACAGGGAGAGCCTCCGCAGGAGGGCGGTTCCGCTGTCAGAATAAGAAAAGGATAGGGCAGGGCCGACATTTTGTCGGC
>OLOW01002680.1_pt1 | contig 11792 bp, 9 predicted proteins | sample 1672801 | NCBI WGS metagenome assembly OLOW01 (sample SAMEA3136725, study PRJEB25190) | human gut metagenome | biome: human gut; feature: human-associated habitat; material: faeces | place: Austria | collected 2013
GGAAATAGTGGGGAAGGATGTTTGTAAGAAAGGAATCCTATCATGGAAGAAAAGCTTGTCAACATTCTGAATGCTATGGCTGAATATCTGAGTATCCCTCAGATGAAGAAACTACAGGAGGTGCTGTTGGAGCAGCTGACAGAAGCAGAACCACAGAAAGAAGAAATCTCCAATGGGGAATATTTGAAGCTGTTTCTCGACGCCAAGAAAATTGAAGGCTGTTCTGCACGGACATTGCAATATTATCGGGTAACGATTCAACACTTTCTTACCAATGTTGAAACGCCGACTCGGAAAGTTACAACCGAAGAAATCCGTGGTTATCTTGTGGATTATCAGAAAATCAATAATTGTAGCAAGGTGACGGTGGATAATGTGCGCCGGAACCTCTCCAGCTTCTTTTCATGGCTGGAGGAAGAGGATTATATCCTGAAAAGTCCGATGCGGCGGATTCATAAAATCAAGACCAAAACGGTGGTCAAGGAAGTCATCTCTGACGAGTCGATGGAAATGATGCGGGACAGCTGCACAGAACTCCGTGACCTTGCTATGATTGATCTGCTCTACTCCACCGGTATCCGTGTGGGTGAGCTGGTCAACCTCAACATTGCCAACGTGGATTTTGAACGCCGGGAATGCGTGGTGTATGGCAAAGGCGATAAAGAGCGCCGCGTTTACTTCGATGCAAAAGCGAAAATCCACTTGCAGAACTATCTCGCCGCCCGCACAGATAACAATCCGGCTCTGTTTGTCACGCTGGATGCGCCCCACGAACGCTTGAAGATCAGCGGCGTAGAGATTCGTGTGCGGGAACTGGGGCGAAGTTTGGGCTTACCGAAGATTCACCCGCATAAGTTCCGGCGCACGATGGCCACCAGAGCGATTGACAAGGGGATGCCCATTGAGCAGGTGCAGAAAATCCTTGGTCATTCGCAGATTGACACTACAATGCAGTACGCCATTGTGAATCAGAACAACGTGAAGACCTCACACCAGAAATACATTGCTTGAAGATTTCATCAGCTTTGTATTTGTGAGGGCGAGCAGATGAAGAGAGCAAGAGTCCCTTTGAGTGAATATGTAACGGAATACTCTGTGCGGAATAAAGCTGACGAGGATATTCCTGTATATAGCGTGACCAACAGTCAAGGCTTCTGTACTGAATATTTTGGCAAGGAAGTTGCCAGCAAAGATAAAACAACCTATAAAATTGTGCCGAGAGGATATTTTGCATACAATCCATCTCGAATAAATGTAGGATCTATTGACTGGCAACGACATGAAGATAGGGTTATCGTCAGCCCCTTATACAATGTTTTTGCCGTGTCTGATAAGATGGATAAGCAATACCTGTATTACTTTTTGCGGAGCGACATTGGACGGCAGATGATTCAGGCGAAGGCAACAGGAAGTGTCCGCGATAACCTGAAAATAGAAATGCTGAAAGAGATGACTGTTCCTGATATGACGGTTGACGAGCAGCGTAGGTGTGCTGCGGTGCTGGACCAGTTGCACGGGTTGATTGTACTGCGCCAACAGCAACTCACCGCCCTCGACACCCTCATCAAAGCCCGATTTGTCGAGATGTTTGGAAATCCAGTTCTGAATGATAAAGGGTGGAAAACTAATACAGTTAAAGAGATTACAACAAAGATTGGCTCAGGTGCAACACCTAAAGGTGGCAAAGAGAGTTATAGAGAAGAAGGAATATCCCTAATAAGAAGTATGAACGTACATAACGGCTACTTTGAGTATAGAGAGCTAGCTCATATTTCTGATGAACAGGCTGATAAACTTAGTAGTGTAATTATTGAAGAAGAGGATGTTCTCTTAAATATCACAGGTGCTTCAGTAGCAAGAAGTTGTGTGGTTCCAGATGATGTACTTCCGGCTCGAGTTAATCAGCATGTTTGCATAATTAGATGTAAGCATGATATTGTTCCGCAGTTTATGAATTGTATTTTAACAGATGAAAACTATCAGAAATTGCTTTGGGAGACTGCTGGTAGTGGAGCTACAAGAGAAGCAATTACCAAACAACAAGTGGAAGGTTTGAAGATTATTATGCCGCCAATGGATTTGCAGGAGCAGTTCGCGGCCTTCGTTACCCAAATCGACAAATCAAAATTGATGAGTCGGATTTATTAATACAATGGGGTATATACTTATGGAATATAAGGGAAAATATAAAAAGATGGCAGAGCAATTCCGCAAGGATGGCCGTGATGAATATACAGTAGAGAAGTTTATTCGCCAGGAGATGGAAGCCGATGAATTTCAGAAGGGCGACGGCATCACTGATCTGGAAGCGGTAAAACTGTGGAAATCATATCCGGAAAGAGCGCGTGATCTGTGGCTTCACAATGCATTCTGCGCAAACTGTGGAGCATCGTCATTTGCACCTGGATATATCCTTCGTAAGGATAAATTCGGTGTGGTGATACAGGGAAAGTGTGAGAAGTGCGGCGGACCGATGGCACGCTGTTGTGACGGATAGAGATAGGTTATGAAGCAGAGAACATTGAGGTATGACAGCAAGCTGTAACGAGGGTCACAGAGGCTGTATTTGAAAGAAGGAGGGACGGCTTTATGACCAATTTCGATTATTTAAAGGCAGAGCCGCAGTTTGATTCCTTTGTGGATGTGGCTATATCAGCAGAAAAAATCATAAACATTGATCCGGAGGCAAGTATTATCAACTGCCGCAGAGCGATGGAATTTGCCATTAAGTGGATGTATTCCGTTGATAAGTCTCTCATTATGCCTTATCAGGATAATCTGGTCAGCCTCATGCATACGGATGAATTCCGTGAAATTGTGAATGATCAGTTATGGTATCGTCTGAATTTCATACGTCGCTCGGGCAATAATGCAGCACATACAGGGAAAAAGGTGAATTTTGATCAGGCAGAACTATGCCTGAAGGATCTGTTCCTCTTTTTTGATTTTTTGCTTTACTGCTATTCAAGTCATTATGAGGAGCATGAATTCAATTCTGAGCTGTTGAAGGAAACGGTTACTGAGCCCCAGAAGGTTATTCCTGAAGAGTTTGCAGACATTGATCTGAAAGCCCTTATTGAAGAGAATAAGGCCCTTAAGGAAAAACTGACAAGCCACAGAGAAGGGAAAGAAACAACGTATGTTACAAAGCCGCTTGACCTGTCAGAGTATAAGACCAGGAAAATATATATCGATTCCATGCTTACAGATGCCGGCTGGACGGAAGGTAAGGACTGGGTTAATGAGGTAGAGCTTCCGGGGATGCCGAATAAATCTGAAGTTGGTTTTGCAGATTATGTTCTTTATGATGATGCTGCAAGAGCGTTGGCAGTTATCGAGGCAAAGCGTACCTGCGTAGATGTATCAAAGGGACGCCAGCAGGCGAAGCTCTATGCGGACCTTCTTGAGAGGCAGTATGGCAGACGCCCTGTTGTTTTCCTTACAAATGGTTTCGAGACCAGAATTGTTGACGGTCAGTATCCTGAGAGAAAGTGTGCAGCAATTTACTCCAAGCGTGACCTGGAGAAGTGGTTCAACCTCAAGGCAATGCGCACGAGCCTCAAGAATATAACGATAGATAAGAACATCGCAGGCAGATATTATCAGGAAGCTGCTGTCAAAGCAGTATGTGATGCATTCGGAGAGAAGAACAAGCGTAAAGCTCTTCTGGTCATGGCGACCGGTTCCGGAAAGACGAGAACAGTAATTGAGCTGTGTAATGTGCTGCTGAATAAAGGCTGGGTGAAGAATATTCTTTTCCTGGCAGACCGCAATTCACTTGTGATACAGGCGAAGAGAAGCTTTGTGAACCTGCTTCCGAATCTATCTTGTACAAATCTATGCGAAGATAAAGGCGATTATAACGCTCACTGTGTCTTTTCTACGTATCAGACTATGATTGGACTGATCGATGACGCCAAAGATGAGGACGGAAAGATCTTTTCCTGCGGTCATTTTGATCTTGTTATCTGTGATGAGGCCCACAGGTCCATATACAACAAGTATAAAGACATCTTCACATATTTTGATGCACCTCTTGTAGGTCTTACAGCTACACCGAAGGATGAGATTGATAAGAATACATATCAGATATTTGAGCTGGAAAGCGGTATCCCGACGTACGGATATGAGCTTGCTCAGGCTGTGAATGATGGTTTCCTGGTTGATTTCCAGTCAATAGAGACAAGCCTTAAGTTCATTGAGCAGGGTATTGTGTATGATGAGCTCTCCGAAGCTGATAAGGAAGTCTATGAGAATACCTTTGAGGACGAAAACGGTGACTTGCCGGCACAGATCCATTCTTCAGCCCTCAATACCTGGCTTTTCAATGAGGACACTATTAAAAAAGTTTTGAATATTCTGATGACGGAAGGCCTGAAGGTTGACTATGGTCAGAAGATTGGAAAGACTATTATATTCGCTAAGAACCATGATCATGCAGAGAAGATCCTTGAGGTATTTCATAAAGAGTATCCGCATCTACCGGATGATTTCGCCAAGGTCATTGATAATTACATAAAGTACGCACAGAGCGCTATTGATGAGTTCGCTGATAAGGACAAGCTGCCGCAGATCGCGATTTCTGTTGACATGCTGGATACCGGAATCGATGTTCCGGAAATACTGAACCTTGTATTCTTCAAGAAGGTCATGAGTAAGGCCAAGTTCTGGCAGATGATCGGACGTGGCACCAGACTGTGTCCCGGACTTTGTGATGGTGAAAATAAGAGTAAATTCTACATCTTTGACTTCTGCGGGAATTTTGAATTTTTCCGTATGAATCAGGGAAAGCCTACCGCTAATATGATAGCCCTTCAGGATGCCATATTTGGACTTGAGTTCGAAATCGTATATAAGCTGCAGGACATTGATTATCAGACAGCTTGCCTGAAAGCTTACAGAGAAAAGCTGGTTGAGCTGATGACAGGCAAGGTACAGGAACTTAACCGTGAGAATTTTGCTGTAAGACAGCATCTTAAGTATGTTGATCAGTATTCGGTAAAGGTTAACTACAATGCCCTGACATATGAAGATACACTTCTTGTAAAAGAGGAAGTTGCGCCGCTGATCCTGCCGGACGGCGACGAGGCGAGTGCGGTCAGGTTTGATGCACTGATGTATGGAATAGAGCTGGCATATCTTGTCGGAAAGAAATATACGCGAGCAAGAAGGGACCTCCTGAAGCGCGTTAATGGTATTGCAAGCGTGGCTAATATTCCGGAAATACAGGCAAAGACAGAGCTGATACAGAAGATTTTGCATACAGACTATCTTGATAATGCCGGAATCAATGAATTTGAGCACATCAGGGAAGAATTGCGTGACCTGATGAAATATATACCCCAAATATCAGTCCGCTACGATACTGATTTTACGGATGATATTCTTGATACTCAGTGGCACGATTCTGAACTTGAAAATGATGAGCTGAAGAACTACAAGGCCAAGGCGGAATATTATGTCCGTCAGCACCAGGACAATATAGTAATTGCCAAGCTTAAGACCAACAAGCCGCTGACAGAGACTGATGTTAAAACGCTGGAATCCATCCTCTGGAGTGAAGTCGGAACCAGGGAAGAGTATGAGCACGAGTATGGACAGAAGCCGCTTGGTGAGTTTGTACGCGGTATTGTCGGCCTTGATATGAATGCTGCAAAGGAAGCGTTCTCAGAATACCTGGACGGAGCAAATCTTGACAGCAGGCAGATATATTTCGTGAACCAGATTGTAGAGTATATCGTGCATAATGGCCTGATGAAGGACCTGTCAGTGCTGCAGGATTCACCTTTTACAGACAGAGGCAGCATTGTTGATATATTCAGTGACCTGAGCGTCTGGGCTGGAATCAGAAAGATAATAGAGAAGATTAACGCGAATGCGGTGGCATAACTATAAATTCGGGGAAAATGAAAAACGGACTATAGGATAGATAAGTACATAATTAGGGGATATGTAAATGATTAGCGAGAAACAGATTTGGCAAATAGTAAGGCATAGAGATTTCTCTTTGGACGATGCGACAGTTAATAGCATTTCAAAAACGGCGTTTAGCAATATTTGTAGCGATAAATATGATTTTGGAAAGTTTAAAAGAGAAGTATTTACTCAACAGGGGAAAAAACGGGCTATATATAGTTATGACAAGCTATTAACAGAAGATATTTTATGCCAATATCTGAAAAAGCAGATTGATATCTCCTTTAAAATTAGATATGCAAGTAGATCCAGAATAATGAATGTCCTGTTCAATATTTTACCTGCGATTAAGGACATGAATGATTTTGTTTTAATAAGGGTAGATTTCAAGTCATTTTTTGATAGCGTATTAACTGAGCATGTATACGATAAATATATTAAAACATCGATGATGCGCAGATTTGATAAAGAATTGATAGAGAAGTATATTGCTCAATTTAAGTTTTGTTATGCTGGATTGTGCTTATCTAATGGTATGACAGAGATAGTCTGTAGGGATTTTGATGAACGGATAAAGGCGAGGCTTAGTAAGTATGGTGGTTTTTTTTATGAACGTTATGTAGACGATATTTTAATAATAACAAATAAGTACATATCCCAAACTAATTTTACAAATATGATGAATGAAGAAATTTTGGAAGCGTTTGGAAAGTGCCCGGTTAAAATTAGCTCAGCTGCTGGAAAATCTTCTTATATTGCAAGGAGAAGTTTGGCTGCAACTCAGAAATTTAATTTTCTCGGTTATGAGTTTCAGATTGACTATGGACCTGTTACAAAAAATGGAAAAACAGAAAATGTGATTGCCTTTACATATGGAATAGCGGAGAAAAAGCGAAGAAGATACAAGGGAATCGTTGAAAGAGCAGTTATAGATTATAAAAATACTGGAGATATTGAGTTACTTAGACAAAGGTTAAAATTATATTCTTCTAGAGTAGTTATCGCGAAAAAAATGGGAAGTAGCACCTTTGATTGGTTAACGAAGGGAGTTGTGGCAAATTATAATGAATTAAGATTTCATTCCAATGAGCTGATGCCGGATACACAGAGATTCTTAAGAAATTTGTATTTTACTTTATTGAAGACGCATGGCATAAAAATCCCTTACTTTATGAAGCAATCAGGTAGGGAAGAAAGTATATATAATCTTATGTCAACGTTGAAAAGGAATAGATCAATCCTGTTCGAAGAAAATATAGGAGTTTCCAAGAAGACTGTAGTAGGATGGATGAAGCGCCTGGAGCCAACATATAATGAAAAAGGGAAGGACTATTATAGAATAGTACTGGATTATCTTACCCATATAAAAGTAGGATAGCACCATCATAAGATGGTGCTATCCCTATACGACGTATAAACCCGAGGCAAAGTACATCGTACTGCTTACGTGTGTAACCACTGGGTGATTACGTGAGTAATATATTACTCACCAAAGATTATAAAGCTTGAAATGAGGATTGGTCAATGAATTTAAACAATATTGAGAGAAATCAACTTGATTATTTACTTACAGATGTTCTACCAACAGAATTGTCTGAACAGTTTTCATATGGGCCGTTTTATAATTTTCTTGTTGATAAAGAAAATGAAATTGATGATATGGTAAAAGAAGTTATAAAGCAGAAGAATAAGAATAATAAAACATTATTCGAGGGTAGCCTGAATTGGGTTACAATGCCATTGAAGTATACGATTATGAAGCAAAGCGATACTGTGAGAGAAATAAGCCTATTACAGCCTATGGCTGCCGTGCAGTTGTTTTTATTTATAGCAGCATATCAGAAAGAGTTATTAGCTATTCTTGAAAAGAACAACGTATTTTCATTGAGAGTTCATAGAAAAAATAATGATTTGTACTATAAGAACAAGAATAAGTCTATTACAAAATATTTTGTTGACTTAAATGTGGATACGGGAAAAGAGATTATAGAACAAACAGGTATGTTTTTTAATATTAGCCCCTACAAATCCATAACGGCTTTTACATCATCGGAAAAATGGTTCGTACTTAACAGTAAGTACAAATATTTTGTAAGAACTGATTACAAGGCGTGCTTCGATAGTATTTATACGCATACGTTTAACTGGATCATTGGAAAAGATGTTAATGATACAAAAGAATTCAAGAATGGTAGTATATTCACTTCAATAGATCGTATTTTGATGAATATAAATGCCAGAACGTCAAATGGAATTGTTGTAGGACCGGAATATTCCCGAATGGTAGCTGAACTATTATTACAAATAATAGATCGGGATGTATTTAACATGCTTTTGAACAAAGGGTATGTACAGAACGAAAATTATGAGATATTTCGATATGTTGATGATATCTTTATATTTGCTGAGTTCGAAGAGCTTGCTAATGTAATCATTTCATATTATTCGGAGGCCGCACGTAAATACTTATTACGGCTTAATGAGAATAAATTGTACAAATGTGAGGTTCCGTTCGTCTTGGAAGAGTGGTTGAATGAAACCAATCTTGCAGCAAATAGAACGAGCTCATTACTTTTTTATACAAAGGAAGAGCAAAAGAATAATAAAGAAAAATATGTCAAAGAGCATCCAGATGCTGAGGAGATAAAGCCGTGTTTATTTAAGGCTGAAGTGTTACGTAATAGTAAACGAACTATTATGAACCACTTTAATGAGCTTATTTGCAAGTATCAGACAAAAGAAAAAACAATAGTTGCTTATTTCATGGGGATGTTTTTAAATAAGCTGTCTAGAAACAAAGATACGACAAAAATATTTGAAGATAAGGTGTCTGAAGGTACAGTATTTGGGCTGTTAGATCTTGTATTTTATGTATATTCCTTTTTCCCAAACTATACAAACAGTCAACGATTACTGGCAATAGTGAGTTATATTCGTGATGAGTATGATGTATTTGAGAAAAGAGAGTCTCTGCAAGGACTGATAAATAGATATGCTTTTGTGTTTGATAAAGCCAATATAAATGATGTTATCAATGTGATACTGTTCTGTAAGCAAGCGAGAATTGAAATACCATATAAGCAAGAAGAACGAATAGTTGATCAACTTAGAGAAAAAGATGATCCGATTTTATGGGCATCGTACTTACTCTATTCTGAGTATAGTAAGAAGTATTTTATAGAAATTAGGGACGAAATTGGAAGAATACTGCTTGAACGTATCGATTCCATTGTTCAGAAGGACTGCGTATACACGTACAGAGAGTTCTGGTGGATACTGATATTTAATAAATCACCCTATCTTACATCAGCAGAGCAAAATTCAATAGATAATATTATTAACGGATTAAAAATAGGAACATCCGGTACCGCGGGAGAAATGGTTGGGAATTTATTTATAGAATATTTGAAAAGAGGTCCAGATCAATTTTATGAATGGGATATTTCAAAAAAAGATTTTCTTCGCAATATTACATTTAAGACACGGCAAAGGACTATATTTAAAAATTATCAAGAGAATTTGCCATCATTATATTGGAGCAGTATCTGAGAAGAGGTGTCTGGGTACAAGATGGGTACAGCAGCTTAGAAATGAGATGCAGGAGGTAGAAAATAGTATCAAAATGATATGATTTCGAAAAGAAAAATATAGAAACAGACGAGATACAAGACACCGGGTAAAGAGTTCGAGTAATGAAAGGATTAGAATAAATCCGGTGTTTATGCGGGTTTGAAGCCCATTGAAATATGATTTGATAACGTTTGAAATTCTGATTTTATTCTTTGAGAGTCACCTAGTTTGCGGGTGAGAGATTAAAAAGAGAAGAGCAGGAATTTACTGAACTGATTATTCGAACCGCGATTTTGGGGGCGGCTATCCTTTTTTGCTGCGTTTACAATGCTCTGATGATTATATCCGGTATTCATTACACATGCGGAGCTGATCATATCAATGTATTTTTTTCCATCCATATCTTCAACATAAATACCTTGTGCAGCTTTGGCCACAATGGGAAAGTATGGTGCTCTTGTACATTTTGCAATCAACCCCTGATCGAACTCTATGAACGATGCATTTGTCTTTTTCATTACTATATCACCTCGTTCTATTCTTTTTATTATCATTGCTGGAATTGTTGGCCATAGAGCTGTATCAATTAGAATTATCCGATAAATGCATTGATAATGCTTGAGGCACTGATTTTATCCTCGGTTTTTTAATATTATATTGTCTTTACATCGAAGAATAGACGAAAGATATAGGTGAGCAATAAAAAATCCCTTTCCTACTGGCTGTCCAGCAAGAAAGGGATATATTGTTTAAAACACCGTGTGAAAGAAGCTTCTTGTATTACATATTACGTTGAGGGATTAAGCCTCGGAGATAGCGCCGGTCGGGCAGACACCCTCGCATGCACCGCAGTCGATGCAGGAAGCTTCATCAATCTCGTACTGGGTCTCACCCTGAGAGATTGCACCAACAGGACACTCACCAACACAGCTACCGCAGCTTACGCAGGCATCACTAATTTTGCGAGCCATAACAGTTCCTCCTTATGATTAAGAAATTTAGAATGTTTTTATGATGTACCAGTCATATTGTATATGAGAGATTGATAAATTTCAAGCAAACATCCCTGAATTCATGCTTTTTATGAGGAACAATCTTGAATTAAATATTAGTTTGTGCTAATATAAATTATTTCATGCAAATTTGCGGCGAATTTCAGATTTTTGCGAGCGAGGTCAGAGCATGTGTCCGAAGGATCAGTTCATAGTGCTCCCGGAAATAGGAATCACTGGAGTAGTTCTGACGGACGCGAGTACCGTACTCCGCAAGCTTATTGCAGAGAGAGGCGAAACGTGCAGGCTCTGAGGGATCCTCACGCAGCAGGAGATAGTAGCTTCCGTTTGCAGGGCTGCGGTAGAGTATCTCTCCTTCACCTGAGATGCCGGAGACTGCTCTTGCTGCCTCGATCACTTTGTCAAGAGTCGGAAAGCTGAATATGCGTATGCGCTCGATGGGCTTTGTTTCCTTATTCTGATCACGGACTGCGGTGAAGGCCTCGGCGCTTTCCAATCCGGGCTCAGAGACGCTGGGGTCAGGCTCCGAGAAATCGTTTTCCGGCGCAGGAGAGAAGCGCGAAAAGCGCGTATCCATCTCTTCCGGGTCGTCCACCTTTGTGATAACCAGCATGACACTTTCGTTGGAGAGTGGAATGGCCTCTACCATCAGCGGAATATCCTCTACCTCGAAGCCGAACTCTGCGGAAGCCTTCTGAACCATTTCACGAAACAGACGGCGTGCCTTTTCATTGCCGTACGCAAGCTCGGCGATATTCATATTTCGTTCACTGAGATCAAAGTTGGAGAGTGTGCAGCGGATCTGTGTGTCACTGATGCGCTCTATTTTCATGGACATCACTCCTTTCCTTTCACACATGATACAACGGAATATATGATTTGGCAATCAAAAGCGAATGGGACGATATACCGGTCCGAACGTACATTTTGCTTTGCAAAGGGTGCAGAAAAGGCGCTATGCTATGGCTGAGATGGAGAAAGAGAGGTGGCCTGCAACAGAGACGAAAGACGACTGATCTTGTCCCCCAGAAACAGGCAGCGTCAAGGACATTTCCAATTTCCGGAATTTCCGGAATCTGAATCAATTCATTTCCATTCGGAAGTATAAACAGCAGAACTGAAATTGCAGCAGGAATTAAGACTGAAAGGCGAAGACAGAGCGGCAGTTCATGGTCGCGGATGAGGAATTTTGAAAGCCGGGATCATGAAGGTGCTCACAGGAATCAGCTTTACAGCAGCAACGTGAAACTCATTTCATCGGTGTATGCCCCCGCAGAATCAACAGCAAAGAGC
>OLOW01002683.1_pt1 | contig 11789 bp, 10 predicted proteins | sample 1672801 | NCBI WGS metagenome assembly OLOW01 (sample SAMEA3136725, study PRJEB25190) | human gut metagenome | biome: human gut; feature: human-associated habitat; material: faeces | place: Austria | collected 2013
ATCTTTGCGGGAAAGTAATATCCCTCACTCACAAGGAGTGTCGAAAAAAACTTTTCGACACGCTGAGTCCCTCAGCTGTCAGATACAGCTGAGGGACTTTTGACCTGTAAACTATTTCGCCCTTACACCATGCGGCAGGACTCCACCTCGCCGCAGTCATCCGGGAACCTGCTGTGGTCGTACTCGATGCCGTTGCGGTCATAGTAGTTCTTGATGGCGGACTTGATGGACTCCTCCGCCAGCACGGAACAGTGCAGCTTGTGGGCCGGCAGACCACCCAGCGCCTCCACCACCTGCCGGTTGGTGACGGCCAGCGCCTCATCGATGGTCTTCCCCTTGATCATCTCCGTAGCCATGGAGGAGGAGGCGATGGCGCTGCCGCAGCCAAAGGTCTCGAATTTCACATCCTCGATCACGCCGTCCTTGATTTTCAGGTACATCTTCATAATATCGCCGCACTTGGCGTTGCCCACCTGCCCCACGCCGTCGGCATCGGGGATCTCACCCACATTCCGGGGGTGCATGAAATGATCCATTACAGTATCGGTATACAGTGCCATGATAGTACTCCTTTCACTAAATCAACGCTTACAGCATGAATTGCTTCTTACCGGATTCCAGATCCTTCCATACCGGGGACATGGACCGCAGATACGCCACCACACGGGGAACCTCCCGCAGGATGTGGTCGATCTCCCACGGCTGGTTCCACTCGCTGAGACTCAGCCGCAGGGAGCCATGGGCCACCTCATGGGGCCGCCCGATGGCCAACAGCACATGGCTGGGATCCAGCGAGCCGGAGGTGCAGGCGGAGCCGGAGGAGGCGCAGATGCCTGCATCATCCAGCAGCAGCAGGAGAGACTCGCCCTCAATGCCCTCGAAGCAGAAGTTGACGTTGCCGGGCAGCCGGTTCACCGGGTCGCCGTTGAGAGCGCTGTGGGGGATCTGGGACAGCCCCGCAATGAGCTTGTCCCGCAGAGCCGTCACCTTGGCCCGGTTCTCCTCCATGTGGGCGCAGGCATCCTCCAGCGCAGCGGCCATGGCGGCGATGCCGGGAACGTTCTCCGTACCGGCTCGCTTGCCCCGCTCCTGTGCGCCGCCCTCGATGAGACTGGTGATGGGTACGCCCTGCCGGACATACAGAGCACCTACGCCCTTGGGGCCGTGGAACTTGTGGCCGGAGAGACTCAGCATATCGACGTGCTGGGCCTTGACGTCAATGGGCAGATGTCCCGCCGCCTGTACGGCGTCGGTGTGGAACAGCACGCCCGCCTCCCGGCATACGGCGCCGATCTCCTCGATGGGGAGGATGCTGCCGATCTCGTTGTTGGCGTACATCACCGTTACCAGACAGGTATCCGGCCGGATGGCCTCCTTCACCTGCTGGGCGGTAACGGTGCCGGTGGGGCCCACCGGCAGCAGCGTCACCTCGAAGCCCTGCTTCTCCAGACGCTTCAGGGAGTGGAGGACGGCGTGGTGCTCAAAGGCGGTGGAGATGATGTGCTTCTTGCCCTTCAGCCGTCCCAGCTCCGCAGCGGACAACAACGCCTGATTGTCGGCCTCACTGCCGCCGGAGGTGAAAAGGATCTCACGGGGCTTGCAGTTCAGGCACCGGGCCATGGCCTCACGGGCGCTCTGCAGCAGCTCGGCGGCGTGCTGGCCCACACCGTGCAGGCTGGAGGGGTTTCCGTAGTTGTCCTCCAGCGCCGGCAGCATGGCGGCCAGTGCCACGGGACTCATCTTGGTGGTAGCGGCATTATCTGCGTATATCATAGGGATTCCTCCTGAAAAGATTTACCTACCATTTTGGTATGTTAGTAGTATAGCAGGATTAACCTACCAAGTCAAGGGGTATTGAAAATTTTGGGAGAAAAAGCCCTCTCCGCCGGTGCGCTTGCATCTCACCCTGCTTTGTGATACACTGAAGCACATATATAGATTCAGGAGATAACGCATATGACCGACTACCTTCACATACAGCTGCCGCCGGATCAGATCCGGGGCATCAGCAGCATCGGTCTGGCCCATATGGGGGACGCCGTGTATGAGCTGCTGGTGCGGACATGGCTCTGCGCCCACGGCAAAGCCACCGGCAAGGGCCTGCACCGGGCCACGGTGGCGCTGGTGTGCGCCCCCAAGCAGGCGGAGCTGGCCCAGCGCATCCTGCCCCTGCTGACAGAGGAGGAGCAGGCGGTGTTCCGCCGGGGCCGCAACGCTAACGTCCACTCCATTCCCACCCATGCCAGCCGTGCGCAGTACCAGCAGGCCACGGCGCTGGAAGCGCTGCTGGGCTGGCTGCACCTCAGCGGCCGCCACGACCGGGTGGAGCAGCTGTTCGCCGTGATGATGGAGGAGGAATAATATGCCGTTGGACGCCATTTGTATGCAGGCCGTGGTCCGTGAGACCGCCGCCCAGATAGAGAATACCCGCATTGAGAAGATCCAGCAGCCGGCACGGGATCAGGTGATCCTGCTGCTGCGGGGCGGACGGCGGCTCCTGCTCAACGCCGGAGCCAGCCAGCCCCGGCTGCATCTGACATGGCAGCTGCGGGATAATCCCGCCCAGCCCCCCATGTTCTGTATGCTGCTGCGGAAGCATCTGGCCGGGGGACGGCTGCTGCGTCTGGAGCAGGAGCCGCTGGAGCGTGTGGTGACACTGACCATCCGGGCGGTGGACGAGCTGGGGGAGCAGAGCGACTACCGCCTGATCCTGGAGGCCATGCCCCGCCACGCCAACCTCATTCTGGTGGATCGGGAGGGCCGCATTGTGGACTGCCTGCGCCGGGTGGACTTCGAGATGTCCCAGCAGCGTCAGGTGCTGCCGGGGCTCTATTACCGCCTGCCGCCCCGTCAGGATAAGTGCGACCCGCTGACGACGGAGGAGGATGCCTTCCGCCGCCTGCTGGCCCGGCGCCCGGAGGACAGTCCGCTGGACCGCTGGCTCATGGACACATTCACCGCCATTCCGCCCCTGCTGGCACGGGAGTTGGTCTGCCGCACCTGCGGCGAGACGGACGCCCGCAGCACCGACCCCGACACCCTGTGGCAGACCTTCCACACATGGCAGCAGCAGGTGCAGGAGGGCCGCTTTCTCCCGCAGCTGCTGGAGCGTGCCGGCCGACCGGCGGACTTTTCCTATTTCCCCGTGACCCAGTACGGACCCTCGGTCACCTGCCGCACCTACGACACCTTCGCCCAACTGCTGGATGACTTCTATCAGGGCCGGGAGCAGGCGGACCGTGTCCGCCAGAAGGGGCAGGATCTGATGAAGGCCGCCACCGCCGCACGGGATCGTGTCCGCCGGAAGCTGGCCCTTCAGGAGAAGGAGTACGCCGCCGCACGGGACCGGGAGTCTCTGCGGCTGTCCGGTGAGCTCATCACCGCCAACCTCTACCGCATGGAGCGGGGCATGACCTGCCTGACGGCGGAGAACTACTACGAGGAGGGCTGCCCCCAGCTGGATATCCGTCTGGATCCGCTGCTGACGCCTCAGCAGAACGCCGCCCGCTACTTCAAGCAGTATGCCAAGGCCAAGACAGCGGAGCGCATCCTGACGGAGCAGCTGGAAAAGGGCCGGCAGGAGCTCTCCTATCTGGAGAGCGTGGTGCAGGAGCTGCAGCAGGCGGAGCTGGAGCAGGACTTCAACGACATCCGTACCGAGCTGACGGAGGGCGGCTACCTTCGGGGCCGGGGCAAAAAGCAGCCCGGCTTCCAGCGGGCCTCCCGCCCACGGGAGTTCCGCTCCACAGCGGGCCTGCGGATCCTGGTGGGCCGCAGCAACCGCCAGAACGACAGGCTGACGTGCAAGGACGCCGACCGCCGGGATATCTGGTTCCACACACAAAAGATCCACGGCTCCCATGTGATCCTCTGCACCGGCGGCACAGAGCCGGACCGCCGGAGCATTGAGGAGGCCGCTTCGCTGGCCGCCTACTATTCCCAGGGCCGGGAGGGCGGCAAGGTGCCGGTGGATTATACCCCGGTGAAATTCGTGAAAAAGCCCGCCGGGGGGAAGCCCGGCATGGTAGTCTATACCACCTATCAGACGATCTACGCCGTACCGGACGAGGCGCTGGCCCGCCGCCTGTCGGTGAAATAAGGCAAGCCCCGGAGGCCCTTCCTCCGGGGCTTGTAAATTTCTTAACGGACGATTTCTCCCCGGATGACTTAAAATATACGGAATATCTTGCATAAATCAGTTGTAAATTCGGCGGAAGTATGATAATATATTGAATCACTGAACAGCGGCGCAGTATCCTAGTCAGATCTGCCGTCTTCTAAGAAGGGCCTAAAAATCCTTTTAAGGGCACAACTGTGAAACTCCTGGTGCCTGCTGCTTACGCCCAGTTTGGGGTGGGTGCTGGGAGGAGATGCGGGAGCCCCCGCATCTGCGGTGGTGGGGCGCCCTCCAATGGCATGGAGGACCCGACCCTGCCTCTGTGGAGACCTGCTGTTGTGCACAGGCGTACTCCCTTTGTGGTCAAGCGACCTGTGTACGAGGCAGATTGTGAACCTGCAATGCGGTGCTACCCGGCCTTGTGCCGTGAACGCTGTGTGCAGAGTAGCCTGCCTTGCGTGGGTAGGGTAGATAGGGAAGTGGAAGCACCACTGCCCCCGGCCAGGGGCAGCGTGTTGATTCTCTCGAAACCCTGCCTGCAAAAGAGGCTAAGAGACGGTTTGACTGCTGTGGAAATCACCTAGGCTGTCCCACAGGGGCGCAGGGGGGATTGCAGTGCGGACTAAGTGGCAGTCGGGTCCCATGACCGGTAACATCATGGTGCGGCACCGAACGGGAAACCGCCTGATCGGCAACGAGAGGTGTGCTGTGGGGAAATCCTACCCGTACCTAAGCCGCAAGATTAACCCTCGGCGCTGCCCTGTTCAGTATTTTCTTATGAAGCATCTATATTTTTGCAAAGCAAAGAGAGGGATATTCCTTTGAGCGAAAGCGATAAAACCGATAGAAATAAGGGAAAGAGCAAGAGTAAGAACAGGAAGAAAAGCGGCTGCAGCTGGGCGCTGCGGGTCTTTCTGCTGGCGGTGGCGCTGTCGGCGCTGCTGAGCTTTTTCTCCTCCACTGCGCTGGAGGGGACCGGCTACGCCGTGGCCATCATCGTGCTGGCGGTGTTCATCGCCCTCGGCATCGTGTTTGATATGATCGGTGTGGCCGTCACCGCCGCCGACCCCAAGCCCTTCCACTCCATGGCGGCCCACAAGGAAAAGGGCGCCAAGGAGGCCATCCGTCTGCTGAAAAACGCCAATCAGGTCAGTTCCTTCTGCAACGACGTGGTGGGCGACATCTGCGGCATCGTCAGCGGCTCCACGGCGGCTGTCATCGTGGTGGAGCTGCAGAGGGACCTGAGCACTACCTCCATCCTCATCTCCATCGCCGTGACGGCGCTGATCTCCGGTATCACCATCGGCGGCAAGGCGCTGGGAAAGACGGTGGCCATCAACGAGTGTACCGGCGTGGTGTACCGGGTGGCCCGGCTCATGCATACCCTGCATCTTTACCGATGAAATGGAGCGATCAACTTGCTGTTGGAACAGATACATGACCCCTCCGATGTGAGGAAACTGAATGATGAACAGGCCCGCCTGCTGTGCCGTGAGCTGCGCACCTTCCTGCTGGAGCAGGTGTCACGGACAGGCGGGCATCTGGCATCCAATCTGGGCGTGGTGGAGCTGACGGTGGCCATCCACCGGGTGTTCGACACGTCGCAGGACCGTCTGGTGTTCGACGTGGGCCACCAGTGCTACGTCCACAAGGCCCTCACCGGGCGGCGGGAGCTGTTTGGCACCCTGCGCCAGCTGGGCGGCCTCTCCGGATTCCCAAAGCCGTGGGAAAGCCCCCACGATGCCTTCATCGCCGGTCACGCCTCCAACTCCGTGTCCGTGGCCTTGGGCATGGCACGGGCCCGGACGCTGCTGCATCAGCACTATCAGGTGCTGGCACTGATCGGTGACGGAGCCTTGGGCGGTGGTCTGAGCTTCGAGGGACTGAATGACGCCGGGGCCTCTCACGAGCCTATGATCGTGATCCTGAACGATAACGGGATGTCCATCGACCCCAACGTGGGCGGGATGTCCCGGCATTTGTCACGCCTGCGCAGCAAGCCCGGCTACTACGCCTTCAAAAAGCGCTACCGCCAGGTGCTGGAGTCCTCCCAGACGGGGCAGAGGCTCTATTCCGTCAGCCACGACGTGAAAACGGCGCTGAAAAAGTCCCTGCTTCCCGGCAGCACCCTGTTTGAAAACATGGGCTTTACCTATATGGGGCCGGTGGACGGCCACGATGTGGTCCGGCTGACCCGGATGCTGCGGGAGGCGAAAGATCTCCGCTGTCCGGTGCTGCTTCATGTCCATACCGTGAAGGGGCAGGGCTACGGCCCCGCCGAGGCGGATCCCGGCCGGTTCCACGGCATCGGACCCTTCGATGTCCGTACCGGCAGCGGCAAGCCCACCGCACCCAGTTTTTCCTCCGTGTTCGGTGAGACACTGACCCGACTGGCGGGGGAGGACCGCCGCATCTGCGCCCTGACTGCCGCCATGGTGGACGGTACGGGGCTGACGAAATTCTCCAAGACCTACCCCAGCCGCTTTTTCGACGTGGGAATTGCCGAGGGCCACGCCGTGGCCACGGCGGCGGGCATGGCCAAGCAGGGCCTTGTGCCGGTGCTGGCGGTGTACTCCAGCTTTCTGCAGCGTGGCTATGATATGCTGCTGCATGATGTGGCCCTCAGCGGGCTTCATGTGGTGCTGGGGGTGGACCGGGCCGGACTGGTGGGGGCCGACGGCGAGACCCACCACGGCTGCTTCGACGTGATGTATCTGTCGCAGGTGCCGGGCATGAAGGTGTTCTGCCCCGCCAGCTTTGCCGAACTGCGGACCATGCTGCGCCGTGCGGTGCAGGAGGAGACCGGCCCCGTGGCGGTGCGCTATCCCCGTGGCGGGGAGGGGGCCTATCAGGAGGACCGCAGCGATGAGACCATCGCCTGCCTGCGCCCGGGGACGGATATCACCCTCCTGACCTACGGCACCCTCATCAACGAAGCCCTGTCCGCCGCCGATCTGCTGGCACAGCGGGGTATCTCCGCTCAGGTGCTGAAGCTCAGCACCATCGCCCCCCTGGCCCCGGAGACCGTCCGCACGGCTTTGACCGGCACGAAGCGCCTGCTGGTGCTGGAGGACTGCGTGGAGACCGGCTGCGTGGGCCAGCGGGTGGCGGCCGTCATGGCCCAGCTGGGCATGGCCCCCCGGCGGCTGGTGCTGAAAAATACAGGCGACCGCTTTATCCCACAGGGCAGTGTAGCGGAGCTGCGTCATCTCTGCGGACTGGACGCTGAGGGCGTCGCCGCTGCGGCAGAGGAGGCTGTGCATGAGCAATAAAACAAGGCTGGACATACTCCTGACGGAGCGTGGTCTGGCGGAGAGCCGCCAGAAGGCACAGGCCGTCATCATGGCGGGCCACGTGTTCGTGGCGGGCCAGCGGGTGGATAAGCCCGGCACGGCGGTGCTGAGTGATGCCCCCATCGAGGTCCGTGGCCACACCCTGCCCTATGTGAGCCGGGGCGGATTGAAGCTGGAAAAGGCCATGAAGACCTTTCCCATCACCCTGACCGATAAGATCTGCGCCGACATCGGCGCCTCCACCGGGGGCTTTACGGACTGTATGCTGCAAAACGGCGCCCGGAAGGTCTATTCCGTGGACGTGGGCTACGGCCGGCTGGACTGGAAGCTCCGCAGCGACCCCCGTGTGGTGTGCATGGAGCGCACCAACGCCCGGTATCTGACTTCGGAGCAGATCCCCGATCCGCTGGATTTTGCCAGCATCGACGTGTCCTTCATCTCCCTGAAGCTGATCTTCCCGGCGCTGTACGGCCTGCTGCGGCAGGGGGGTGAGATCGCCTGCCTCATCAAGCCCCAGTTCGAGGCCGGCCGGGAAAAGGTGGGTAAAAAAGGCGTGGTGCGGGATCCCGCCGTGCATCAGGAGGTGCTGGAGCACTTCCTGACCCATGCCAAGGAAAACCACTTTACAGTGATTGGAATCACCTATTCTCCCATCCGTGGACCGGAGGGGAACATCGAATATCTTGGCTATTTGAAAAAGTGCGATGAGCCGGACGGCAGCTTTGACCTGCCGGCGCTGGTGGCGGAGTCGCACAGTCAGCTGAAGGACTGAGGAGGAGTAGATATGAAAAAAGTGATCCTCTGCCCCAATCCCTATCGGGATAGCGAGCTGCGGGTGTGCAAGGAGGCCAAAAAGCTGCTGGATGCCCTGCATTTTCAGACGGTGGTGTGCCTGCCCTTCCAGCGGGAGGGCTATGGTGCGGAGCTGGGCCTGCGAATCACCCCGCTGCATCAGGAGATCCGCTCGGCGGATCTGCTCATCGCCTTCGGCGGCGACGGCACCATTCTGCATCTGGCCCGGACGGTGGCGCTGCACAGCGTCCCGGTGCTGGGAGTGAATCTGGGAAGCCTCGGATTCATGTCGGAGCTGGAGGTGGACGAGCTGGACCGCCTGCGGGATCTGGCGGACTGGAGCTTCGACGTGGAGTCCCGGATGATGCTGGACGTGTCCGTCCTCCGGGGCGGAAAGTCCGTGTATAACAACATCGCTCTCAACGACGCCGTCATCTCCAAGGGCTCCATTGCAAGGGTTGTAAGGCTGAATATCTTTACAGAGGAGGGCCAGCTCACCAAGGTCGGCGGCGACGGCATTATCGCCAGCACACCCACCGGATCCACCGGCTACTCCATGGCCGCCGGCGGCCCCATCGTGGAGCCAACGGCCCGGAACCTGCTGCTGACCCCCATCTGTCCCCACTCCACCCGCTCCAGCAGCTACGTTCTCTCACCGGAGCACGTCATCACCGTGGAGGCCCCGGACGCCAACCGCAAGTTCGTCTATCTGTCCGTGGACGGCGGCAAGGCGTTCTCTCTGAAAAACAACGATCAGGTGCGTGTCAGCACCTCCAAATACACCACCAAGCTGGTGCGGCTGTCCAAGAAGAGCTTCTGCGAGATCCTAGATAAGAAAATGGGCGGGGAGGTCACAAAAGCATGAAAAATCAGCGTCAGGAGTATCTGCTGCAGATCATTGCCGAGGAGACGGTGGAGACACAGGAGCAATTGCTGGAACGGCTTCAGGAGCGGGGGATCCGCAGCACCCAGGCTACCATTTCACGGGACATCAAGGAGCTGCACCTCATCAAGGAGCCGGTAGGGCAGGGCCGCTACCGCTATGCCGTGTCCGCCCATCGGACAAAGCTGAACTTTGCTGACCGCCTGCGTACCATCTTCCGGGAGGGTGTCCTCAGCGTGGACTACGCCCAGAATCTGGTGGTCATCAAGACCATGCCGGGTCTGGCCAACGGCGCCGCCGCAGCGCTGGACGGCATGGAGGTTCCCTATCTGGTGGGATCTCTGGCGGGGGACGACACCGTTCTGCTGGTGCTGCGTGACAACGCCGCAGCGGCGGAGTTTGCCGACGAGATCAAGGAGATGCTGCGCTGAAACAGCGCCTGTACGGAGGGATGACAGATGCTGGAATTGCTCCATATCGAAAATATCGCCATCATCGACCGGGCGGATATCACCTTTGAGCCGGGCTTCAACGCCCTCACCGGCGAGACCGGCGCCGGTAAATCCATCGTCATTGACTCGCTGAGCGCCGTGCTGGGTCAGCGCACCTCCCGTGACCTGATCCGTACCGGGGCCGACAAGGCCTACGTCAGCGCCTGCTTCACCGGCATCCCCCCGGAGGTAGGGGAGGACTTGGGCATCACATGGGATGAGGAGCTGCTGCTGCAGCGGGAGATCCACGCCGACGGTAAAAACGTCTGCCGGGTGGGCAGCCGCCCCGTCACGGTGACGCAGCTGCGCACCTTGGGCAGCCGCCTGCTGAACATCCACGGTCAGCACGACGGCCAGCAGCTGCTGGACGAGGAGCAGCACCTGCTGTATCTGGACAGCTTCGGCCGCACCGAGCCGCTGCTGACCGCCTATCGGGAGAAATACGCCAAGCTGACGGATATCCGTCGCCAGATGCACGCCCTGCAAATGGACGAGGCAGAGAAGGCTCGCCGCATGGATACCCTGCGCTACCAGATCCAGGAGCTTCAGCGGGCCAAGCTGAGGCCCGGCGAGGAGGAGGAGCTGACCTCCCGCCGCAACCTGCTGCGCAACGGCGAAAAATTCATGTCCGCCGTCTCTGAGGCAGACTTCTGCCTCAGCGGCGACGACAGCACCAGCGGCGCACTGGCCCTGCTGCGGCAGGCCCAGAGCGCTCTGGAGCCCATCCGCCGTCTGGACGACAGCTTCGAGGAGCTGTACCAGCGGCTGGAGGCAGTGTACAGCGAGGTTTACGATCTGGCCTACACCGTGCAGGACAAGCGGGACGCCTTCGACTTCTCCCCGCAGGAGCTGGACGAGGTGGAGGGCCGTCTGGATCAGCTGTACCGGCTGAAAAAGAAGTATGGCCCGGATGTAGAGAGTATGCTGGCCTATCTGGACCGCAGCACCAAGGAGCTGGACGCCATCGAGGACGCCGGCGACACCCTGCTGCACCTGCAGCAGCTGGAGAAGAAGGCCCTGACCGCCGCCCAGTCTGCGGCGGAGGAGCTGTCCAAGGCCCGCCATCAGGCGGCCGAGCGGCTGGAGGAGCAGATCCTCACGGAGCTGCGCCAACTGGATATGGGCCGCATCCGCTTCGCCATCGATTTCCAGCCCCAGCCCCTGTCGGAGTCCGGTATGGACGCCGTGCGCTTCCTTATGTCTGCCAACGTGGGCGAGGAGCTGCGCCCCATCCAGAAGATCGCCTCCGGCGGTGAGCTGGCCCGCATCATGCTGGCCATGAAGAACGTTCTGTCGGAGCAGGACCGGGTAGGCACCATGGTCTTTGACGAGGTGGATACCGGCGTCTCCGGCCGGGCCGCTCAGAAGGTGGCGGAGAAGATGGCCCGCATCAGCCGCACCAAGCAGGTGCTGTGCGTCACCCATCTGCCCCAGCTGGCCGCCATGGCCGATACCCATTTCTCCGTGGAGAAGGGCGTCACCGACGGCCGCACCTTTACCCATGTGCGGCGGCTGGATCGGGCCCAGCGGCGGCAGGAGCTGGCCCGTCTCACCGGCGGCGCCCACATCACTCCCACCATGCTGGAGGGGGCGGAGGAGCTGCTGTCTGCGGCGGAGGATTTCAAGCGTACGCTGGAATAGGGCTTGACAAACCCGCCGATACCCCCTATAATGTCTTCACAGCAACTACAAAAGCTACTGCAAGGAGGGGAACAAGTAGCAGCGCCTGCACCTGCAAAGAGAGCCTCTGTCCGGTGAAAAGAGGAGAGGAGCACCGCTGCGAATACATCCCGGAGCAGCCGTCCCAACGCCCTTCAGGGGCCAGTAGGCACGGTCGGGTCCGCCCGTTACAGCGGCGGAGTGTGATGGCACTCCATGAGGCCGCCTTCCGTGAGGGAGCGGCGAAGCTGAGGTGGTACAGCGATGATACATCGCCCTCTGTCTGCGGACAGGGGGCGTTTTCTTTTCCCCCTGCGCCCGATCACATCCCACATAAAGGAGAAAGGAAAGAACAACTATGGGAATTTATGAAGAGCTGGTGGCCCGTGGCCTGATCGCACAGGTCACCAACGAGGAAGAGATTCGTGAAATGATCAACAACGGCAAGGCTACCTTTTACATCGGCTTTGACTGCACGGCGGACTCTCTGACGGCGGGTCATTTCATGGCCCTGACCCTGATGAAGCGCCTGCAGATGGCGGGCAACAAGCCCA
>OLOW01002686.1_pt1 | contig 11781 bp, 8 predicted proteins | sample 1672801 | NCBI WGS metagenome assembly OLOW01 (sample SAMEA3136725, study PRJEB25190) | human gut metagenome | biome: human gut; feature: human-associated habitat; material: faeces | place: Austria | collected 2013
TCATACGCCGACAACGAGGGACTCTGCGAGGGAGCGAGAGTACGCAGAATGCGCTGACGGCGTGATGCTACGGATGAAGTAATTCCCTTATACCGCTCTTTCGCAGATAAATTATCCGTCAATTCAGCCCCCTTACACCTCTTCTTGATTTGTGTTATACTAATAAGCATGGAGGTGTATTATGTTCAGTAAAAATGATCTTGTCGTTTACGAGGATTCCGGCGTCTGCGAGATCAGTGATATATGTGAGCTCTCCTTCACGGAGGAAGATCCCAGAACCTACTATATTCTGCGTCCCATTTTTTTTAAGGATGACCGCATATATACTCCTGTCAACAATCCAAAGGTGACGCTGCGGCCGGTCATCTCCCGCGAGGAGGCGCTCTCCATCCTTCACAGCATCTCCCAGGCGGACGCCCCAGCAGATGTGAAACGTGGAATAGACGTGCGTCTTCGTTTCGATCTTCGCCGGCATCAGGGTTCAAAACCAGAATCTGCAGCGGTCGGATGTCCTGTGTCACGGTGCGCGTCTCCTCCTTCACGGAGATGTTTTCGCCGGCAATCCGTTCGGTATTTTGATCGGTATCGGGGTTCCTCCTCATTTTTTCACAGTCAGACAAAGAAAGGCGGTCATGGACAACGCACCCATGACCGCCTTTGGAAATTAGTTCGAGCAGCTCTCAGAACAAATCAAAGACGGTCTTGCACATCATCATAACCATACCGATATTCATGCTGCGCACCGTCCTTTCGTCTGAATTCCTTGGGGATATTGTAACGTATTCTGCAGGACTTGTCGAGAAAAGCGCTTACAGGAGCCGATACGTCCAGCCCATATCATCGGCAACCGTCCCGGTTTGCATGCCGTAGAGCGTATCATAGAGCTTCTGCGCCACAGGACCGACCGTCCCATCCGCGACCTGAACATCCGTGCCCATCACATTTAGCCAGCCGATCGGCGAGATGACCGCTGCGGTGCCGCTGGCGAAGATCTCCTGCAGGCTGCCGTCCTTCGACGCGGCAACGACCTCGTCGATCGAGAGCTTCCGCTCCGAGACCTTCACGCCCCACTTTTTCAGCAGCTGGATGACAGAATCGCGCGTGATGCCGGGCAGGATCGTGCCGGAATCGAGCGGCGCGGTGATAACTTCGTCCGCGATGCGGAAGAAGGCGTTCGACGTGCCGATCTCCTCGACATACTTATGCTCCGCCGCGTCGAGCCACAGCACATCCTTGCAGTTATATTTCATCGCGTCCTGACTGGCGCGCATGCCGCCGCCGTAGTTGCCGCCGACCTTGGCATAGCCCGTGCCACCGTGCGCCGCGCGGATGTATTTGTCCTGCACATAGATGCGCGTCGTGGCCAGGCCACCGTCGTTTGCCGCGTAGTAGGAGCCCGTCGGGCTGAGGATGATCATAAATTTGTAGTGCTTGGCCGGCAGAACCGAGAACGAGACCTCATCGCCGAAGATGAACGGCCGGATATACATCGCAGTGCCCGGCGCGGAGGGAATCCAGTCGCGATCCGCCTCAATCACAGCCTTGACCGCCGCGAGGAACAGGTCTCCCGGCAGCTCCGGGATGCACATGCGCTCATTCGTGCGGGCCATACGCTTGATGTTCATGTCCGGCCGGAAAATCTGGACGCCGCCGTCCGGCGTGCGGTAGGCCTTCATGCCCTCAAACATCATCTGTGCGTAGTGCAGCACACAGGACGCCGGCTCGATGAGGAACGGCTCGTGCGGCACAACGCGCCCGTCGTGCCAGCCCTGTCCTTCTTCATAGTCCATGACGAACATGTGGTCGGTGAAGTATTTCGCAAAGCCCAGCTTCGTCTCGTCGGCAGGACGGGGCTTGGGGTGCGTAGTCCTTATCACAGGGAAGTTGTATTCCATTTTTCATTCCTCCTGATGTTCATAGTACATATAAAAGCTGTTTGTAGGGGCGGAGCATCGATCAGACCCGATAGAGCTCCGCCCTCCGGTCGCGAAAGACATTGATGGAGCTCCGGATTCCATCCAGCATCTCCAGTTCACAATCCGCGGCCAAAATCTGCTCGTCCTGCCCGCCGGCGGCGAGCAGCTCCCCCCACGGATCAATGATTGCGGACGCGCCGCCGTAATGTGTCTCGCCCGCGTCGCCGCAGGAATTGCAGCAGATGACGAACGCCTGATTCTCAATCGCCCGCGCGACCGTCAGCGCCCGCAGATGTCCGATGCGCGCCGCTGGCCACTGGCTCACGACGAAGAGCATGTCCATCCCCTGCACGGCGAGTGTCCGCGTCAGCTCCGGGAAGCGGATGTCATAGCAGATTACAAGGCCGCAGTCGTGTCCGTCGAGCCGGAAGCGGCAGAGATGATCGCCGGGCGTGAAATACGCATGCTCGCCCATCGGCGTAAACAGGTGCGTCTTATCATACTCTGCGACGCAGTTCCCCGCGCGGTCAAAGACGCACGCCGTGTTATAGACCTTTCCGCCGCGCACATTCGCGACGCTGCCCGCCACAAGATTCACGCCAAGCTCCGCAGCCAGCCCGCCGAGTTCGCGTTTCACCCGCGCGCAGTCCCGCTCGGCCAGTTCGGAAAGACGCTCTTTCGGGAAAAAACCGGTGCTCCATGTTTCCGGCAGGACAACCACGTCCGGTCCGCCCGCCATCGCTTCGCGGATGAGCCGCTTCGCTTTCGCGAAGTTCTCCTCCGGCTGCGCGAAGAGCATGTCCATCTGGATGCAGGCGGTCTTCATCCGGCGAACTCCTTCCCAGCCTGAAGCGCCTGCATGTTGAGGTCGAAAAGGTCGGCCTTGCGCGCCGGGATGACCTTGTGCAGCGCGTCCGCGAGGCTCTCCTCCCGGACACACCCGGTCTTCGCGATCAGCGCGCCGAGCAGGATCATGTTGGCAAGCGTCGGCATTCCCATGTCCATTGCCATCTTCGTGGCCGGGACGTAATAAGCCTCCACATCCGTGCGCGTAACCTTGCGGGCGATGAGCGTGGAGTCGAGGAAAATTTTTCCGCCCGGCTGCACGGCGTTTTCATATTTATCGAGCGAAGGGTTGTTCATAACCATGAGCACGTTCGGCGTGTTTACGATCGGCGAGCCGACCGGGGCGTCCGACAGAATGACGTTGCAGTTCGCCGTGCCGCCGCGCATCTCCGGGCCATAGGACGGCAGCCAGCTGAGCTCCCGCCCTTCGATGAGGCCCGCGTAGGCCAGAACCTTTCCGGAGAACAGCAATCCCTGTCCGCCGAAGCCCGCAATCACGATTTGATGATCTGCCATCTCTCAGCCCTCCTTGTCTCGGTAGACACCCAGCGGATAGTACGGGATCATCTTCTCGTCGATCCACTCCAGCGCCTTCTGCGGCGTCAGGCCCCAGTTCGTCGGACAGGCCGACAGCACCTCGATCAGTGAGAAGCCCTTGCCCTCCACCTGATAACGGAACGCCTTTTCGATCGCTTTTTTTGCGTTTTTCACGTTTTTCACATTGTTCACGGTCACGCGCTCGAGATACGCCGGGGCCTCCAGCGTCGCGAGCATCTCGCAGATCCGGATCGGCCAGCCGCAGGTGTTGACGTCGCGTCCATAGGGCGACGTCTGTGTGATCTGGCCGGGCAGAGAGGTCGGGGCCATCTGGCCGCCCGTCATGCCATAAATCGCGTTGTTGACAAAGATGACCGTGATATTTTCGCCGCGCGCCGCGGCTGAGACGGTCTCGCAGAGGCCGATGGACGCGAGGTCACCGTCGCCCTGATAGGTGAAGACGATGTTGTCCGGCAGCGACCGCTTCACACCCGTCGCGACTGCGGGCGCACGTCCATGCGACGCCTCGACCATGTCACAGGTAAAGTAGTCATAGGCCAGTACGGAACAGCCGACCGGCGCAATGCCGATCGTCCGGCCCTCGATGCCGAGCGTGTCGATCGCCTCGGCGACGAGCCGATGGATGATGCCATGCGTGCAGCCGGGGCAGTAGTGGAATACGGCGTCGGTCAGCGCCTTCGGTTTTTCAAATACAACAGCCATCAGTCGTTCCCTCCTTCGTTTGCCTTGCGGATCGCGTCCAGCACCTCATCCGGCGACGGGATCATGCCGCCCACGCGGAAGCAAAGGTCGACCGGCTTTTTGCACGCTACCGCCAGCTGCACATCCTCGCGCATCTGGCCCATGTTGAGCTCCACGCAAACGAACCGCTTCACCTGATCAGCGGCCTTGCGCAGCGGTGCCTTCGGGAACGGCCAGAGCGTGATCGGCCGGATCATGCCGGCCTTGATGCCCTGCTTGCGCGCTTCGACGATCGCGTTGCGCGACACGCGCGCGGTAATACCGCAGGACACGATGCAGACCTCGGCGTCCTCCATCATGAACGCTTCCCACATGCACTCATTCTTCTCGATCTCGGCGTATCGTTCGAAGCGCTCGATGTTCAGCCGCTCGAGCTCTGCCGGGCTGAGGTAGAGGGAGTTGACAACGTGATGCTTCCGCTGGCACTTCGTTCCAGTGACGGCCCAATCCTTTTCAGTTGTGTCCGGGTCACGCGCCTCCGGCAGCTGCACGGGCTCCATCATCTGGCCCATCGTGCCGTCAGCCAGCAGCATTGCCGGCATCCGGTATTTTTCCGCAAGGTCAAACGCCTTTCCGGTCAGGTCGGCCATCTCCTGAACCGACGCCGGAGCCAGTACCAGCACATGGAAGTCGCCGTGGCCGGGTCCGCGCGTCGCGAGGAAGTAGTCGGACTGCGATGGCTGAATGCCGCCGAGGCCGGGCCCGCCGCGCTGCACATTGACAATGACTGCGGGCAGATCTGCGCCCGCCAGGTACGAAATGCCCTCGCACTTGAGCGCGATACCGGGGCTGGAGGACGAGGTCATCGCCCGCTTGCCCGTCGCGGCCACGCCGTAAACCATGTTGATGGCCGCGATCTCGCTCTCGGCCTGCAAAAACGTCCCGCCGATCTTCGGCATTTTCTTCGCCATATAGGCCGCGACCTCGGTCTGCGGCGTGATGGGATAGCCCAGATAGTGGCGGCACCCGGCGAGGATCGCGGCCTCCGCGATGGCCTCGTTGCCCTTCATCAATACTTTTTCCTGCATCTTCCCGCCCTCCTTACTTTTCTACCGTAATGACACAGTCGGGACACATCGTCGCGCAGAACGCACAGCCGACGCACTTGTCCGGCTCCGTCAGCTCCACGGGCGCATGTCCCTTTTGATTCAGCCGCGTCTTCGACAGCGCCAGCAACCCCTTCGGACAGGCGTTCACACACAGGCCGCAGCCCTTGCAGAGTTCTTCCTGAAATAACAGTTTTGCCATCTTGTGCCTCCATTTATCGTAATTGGTAATATAGCTTCTGGATCTCCATCGGGAACAGGTTTGGAATGCTCCCGCGCAGCGCGTCGCAGAGCCGTGCAGCGCAGCAGGTCATCTTGAGCGGCAGCCCTGCCCGCGCGGCGACCGCCTCCGCATAGGGCATGCTTGACAGCACATCCGCCGCCGCCGTCGCCTGCCCGAGATTCGTATTGTTGACGACTGCCGTGAACGGCAGCCCACAGGCGGCCTCGATTTCCCGCAGCACAAGGATCGTATCCGCTACCGTCCTTGTCAGCGGCCGGGCCCGGTTGATGACGAACAGCATCTCATAATCACCCTCCGCCCGGATCTCCGGAACATAGCGCCCCAGTGCCAGCGCTCCGCGGTCGTCTCCGCCGATGTCCAGCACGCCGCATTCTCCCCGCTCCGCAATCAGCGCGTAGGTCTCCTTCGGCATGGCCGGAACATCGAGATTTGAATTTGCAAACGGTGAGACGATCAGTCCAATCCCCTCTTTTTTCAGATCTTCTTCTGAATCCTTCGTCCGGAAATAGGGATTTACAATGTCAAGATCGGCCACAGTCACGGCTTCGCCTTTTCGCCGGAGCCACCGCGCATAATTCAGCGCGATATTCGTCTTTCCACTGCCGTAATGTCCGGCAAAAAGCGTTAGGCGTTTGTGTGTCATGGCCGACTCCTCCTTCAGAGCTTGCTTCTGATGATTTTTCCGCTGGTGGTCTTTGGAAGCGCTTCGCGGAATTCCACAATACGGGGATATTTGTACGGCGCAGTATGCGTCTTGACATAGGTCTGAATTTCTTTTTTCAGCGCGTCCGTGCCCTCGGTGCCCTTGACCAGTACGATGCTGGCCTTGACGACCTGCCCGCGGATCTCATCCGGGGCGGCAGACACACCGCATTCGAGCACATACGGCAGCTCCATGATGACATTTTCGATTTCAAACGGTCCAATGCGGTAGCCAGACGATTTAATGACGTCATCCGCACGGCCGACATACCAGTAGAAGCCGTCCTCGTCACGCCAGGCGAGGTCGCCCGTGTGGTAGAAGCCATCGTGCCACGTTTTTGCCGTGACCTCCGGGCTGTTGTAGTATTCGTAGGCAAGTCCGCAGGGAATGCCGTTTTGAATGTTGATGCAGATCTCCCCCGTGTCGCCGGCCTCCGCTTCATGCCCGCTGCTGTCCAGCAGATGCACATCGTAGAGTGGGACAGGCTTGCCCATAGAGCCGATCTTATGGCTGTCGCCAGCCAGATTGCCGATGATGAGCGTCGATTCAGACTGCCCAAAGCCCTCCATGATGCGCATGCCAGTCGCCTTTTCAAATTGGCGGAAGACCTCAGGATTGAGCGCTTCACCGGCGATAGACGCATGCTGAATAGAAGAAAGATCAAATCGGGACAGGTCCTGCTTGATCAGCATGCGGTACATCGTGGGCGGCGCACAGAATGTCGTGATCTGATACTTCGCAAACATCGGCAGAATTTTTTCTGCATCAAAGCGGTCGAAATCATAAACAAACACAGCCGCCTCACACAGCCACTGACCGTAGAGCTTTCCCCAGAGGCTCTTGGCCCAGCCGGTGTCGGAGATGGTCAGGTGCAGCCCGTCCGGGTTGACCTGATGCCAGTATTTTGCAGTGATAAAATGTCCAAGCGGATATTTATAGTTGTGTGCTGCAATTTTCGGGTATCCGGACGTACCGGAGGTAAAGAACATGAGCATTGGCTCGTCGCCGCAGGGCGCGTCGTCCCTGCGCGTATAGCGGCGGGAAAACAGGCCGTATTCCGCATTGAAATCGTGCCAGCCGTCCCGGCTGCCGCCAACCATGATCTTTGTCAACTTCATCCCGGTGTCGGCCTCTGCAATGTCGACATGGTACGCAGTATCGCCGTCTGCCGTGCAGAGAACTGCACTGACGCCCGCTGCCTGGAAGCGGTAAGAGAAATCATGCTCCACAAGCTGATTGGTAGCCGGAATCGCAATGGCGCCGATCTTGTGCAGACCCAGAATGGCAAACCAGAACTGGTAATGCCGCTTGAGCACGAGCATCACGCGGTCGCCGCGTCGGATGCCGAGCGAGGTAAAGTAATTGGCGGCCTGGCTGGAAGCATCTTTCATGTCCTTGAATGTGAACCGCCGCTCCGTTCCATCCAGAGCCACATGCAGCATGGCGAGCTTTTCAGGCTTTTCACGGCCCAGCGCATCCACAATGTCAAATGCGAAATTGAAGGATTGCTCATTTTTGAAGGCGATGGACTGCAGTTTCCCGTTTGCATCCTCGGGCGCATCGACGAAGCGGGTGTAAATGCGCGCCTCCGGATCCGGACTCTGCGCCGTCTCGATCATGGCAGCGCGGTCGCCGCCGGCCTCCGGGAGGCTCGGCTCCTGTGGGCGGAGCACGATCGCATAGAACAGGCAATCCTGACCGTCCGCAGCAACCATGCCGTGCGGAATGGAGCTGTCATAGTAGATGCAGTCGCCTTCATGCAGAAGCTCGGTATGTCCGCCGACCTGAACTTTCATACTGCCGCGAATGACAAGATCACATTCCTGCCCGACGTGGCTGGTCAGCTCAATGTCCGAATAGAATGCTTCATCAGAGTATTTGTTTTCAACGAACAGCGGGTCTGCAATGCGGTTCTGAAAGCCGGAGGCCATGTTGTAATAGATCATCTCATGGGCCTGCTCGATCTTCTGTCCATTACCCGCGCGTGTCAGCGTATAGGATCGAAGCTTTGGGCTGCTGCCCTCGATGAGATCTGTAACGTCAACGCCAAAAGCCAGCGCGCAGCGGTAGAGAAAAGCGAAGTTGAGGTCGCTCTGCCCGGCCTCACAGCGAAGATATTCTTCTTCGCTCGTGCCTGTTTTCAGCGCCATCGTCTGCGCCGAAAAGCCGGAGATCTCGCGCAGCTCTCGGATGCGTCCCGCCATTTCCTGAATTTTGAAGTCCAGCCCTGTGAGTGTTTTTTTCATGGTGTTACCTCCGTGGATGCAAAAAGCCCGTCTCAAAGAAATGATTCTTTGAGACGGGCTGCATACAGCATACCCGCGGTACCACTCAAATTGCACCTGCCTCACGGCAGATACCACTCATCGACTTCCAGCAAAGTCTAAGCACTGACGCAGCTGACGCGGGAGAGGTCTACTTGCCACTACGGGCGTTCTTCTCTCCGGCTCGGGAGCTACAAATTCTGCGCGTCTGTTACCGGTTCACACCATCCACCGGCTCTCTGAAACAGGACTTGCGCGGAACCCTCTCCGTCGTAGCCTTTATTGTTGTTAAGAATCATAACGAAAAAGTATGCAATTGTCAAGAAAAATTTTCGGTGGTTTTCTGTTGTCATCATCCCTGTCTGCCGGAGCTGCATATTGGGGCAAACCAGCGCAACCCAGAGAACACATATTGAGCGTATGCCGGTCCGGTTCAATCGCCGCATCGTCGAAAGATCCCGGTCATCAGAGCTTGCTTCGGATGATCTTGCCGCTGATGGTCTTCGGGAGCTCTTCTTTGAACTCCACAATTCTCGGATACTTATACGGCGCGGTATGCTGCTTGACGTAGTTCTGGATTTCCTTCTTCAGCTCCTCCGTGCCCTCGGTGCCCTTGACGAGCACGATGCTGGCCTTGACGACCTGCCCGCGCACCTCGTCCGGCGCAGCGGACACGCCGCACTCAAGCACATACGGCAGCTCCATGATGACGTTTTCGATCTCGAACGGCCCGATGCGGTAGCCGGAGGACTTGATGACGTCGTCCGCGCGGCCAACGTACCAGTAGAAGCCGTCCTCATCGCGCCACGCGAGGTCGCCGGTGTGGTAGAGTCCGTCGTGCCAGACGGCCTCAGTGCGCTCCTTGTCCTGATAATAGCCGAGGAACAGCCCGCAGAAGTGCTCTCGTCCCGCGGTATGGATGACGATCTCGCCCGTGTCGCCGTCGGCAGTCGGGGTGCCGTCCTGATTGACAAGGTCGATGCCGTAGCCGGGGATGGGCTTGCCCATCGAGCCGGGCTTGAGCGGCTGGCCGACGAGGTTCGCAATGCCGAGCGTCATCTCCGTCTGGCCGAAGCCCTCGGCGATCTGCAGCCCCGTCGCCTTTTCAAACTGATAATAGACCTCCGGGTTCAGCGCCTCGCCCGCGGTCGTCGCGTGCTGGATGGAACTGAGGTCGAAGCGGGACAGATCCTGCTTGATCAGCATCCGGTACATCGTGGGCGGCGCACAGAACGTCGTGATGTTGTATTTGGCGAACATCGGCAGGATCTTCTCGGCGTCGAACCGATCAAAGTCGTAGACGAACACCGCACCCTCGCACAGCCACTGGCCATACAGCTTGCCCCAGAGCGCCTTGCCCCAGCCGGTCTCGGAGATCGTGAAGTGCAGTCCGCCGGGCTGCACCCAGTGCCAGTACCGGGCCGTAACGTAATGGCCCAGCGCATATTTGTAGCTGTGAACAGCGATCTTCGGATAGCCGGTCGTGCCGGACGTGAAGAACATGAGCATCGGATCGTCGCCGCAGGGCGCGTCGTCCTTGCGCGTGTAGCGCCGGGAGAACAGGCCGTATTCCGCGTCAAAGTCGTGCCAGCCCTCGCGCTTGCCGCCGACGAGAACCTTCGTCAGATGCGCACCCGCGTCGGCCTCCGCGATGTCGACCTGATGTGCCGTGTCGCCGTCCGCCGTACAGACGATCGCGCTCACGCCCGCCGCCTTGAAGCGATAGGTGAAATCATGCTCCATCAGCTGGTTCGTCGCCGGGATGGCGATCGCGCCCAGCTTATGCAGGCCGAGGATCGCAAACCAGAACTGATAGTGCCGCTTGAGCACCAGCATCACGCGGTCGCCGCGCTTCACGCCGAGTGACGTGAAATAGTTCGCCGCCTGACTCGAAGCGTCCTTCATGTCCTTGAACGTGAACCGCCGCTCAGTCATGTCGTTTGCGACATGCACCATCGCGAGCTTGTCCGGCTCACGCCGCGCGAGGCCGTCCACAATGTCGAATGCAAAGTTGAACTTGTCCTCGTTGTGGAACTCCAGCCGCTCCAACGAGCCGTCTTCCTTTTCCACCCCGTGGACAAACTGGTCGCAGAGCAGCTGCTGCTCCGGCGTCTCCTCCAACGCCCGTGTCCGCACGGACAGGTCCTGCTCCTTTTCGCTGCTCGCCATGATCATTGCGAGGAATACACAGTCCTGCCCATCCACGGCGATCATGCCGTGCGGCGTGGAGCTCTTGTAGAAGATGCTGTCGCCCTCGTGGAGGACTTCCTCGTGCTCGCCGACACGCACACGGAGCGTCCCCTTCACGACGAGGTCAAATTCCTGTCCGGCATGCGTCGTGGTGTGGATCGGCTGGCTCTGCAGCTCCTTGGAATACTGATAGGTGACCCAATACGGCGTCGCCAGCTTCTGCCGGAACATTGCCGCCATATTCTGAATGGTGATGCCGTCCTCGCTGGCCGTCACCGGACCCATGCCCCGGCGCGTCACCGTGTAGCTCGAGAGCTTGGCGCTCTGGCCTTCGAGCAGATCCGTCAGCTCCACGCCGAACGCCAGCGCGCACTTGTGCATGAACGTAAACGGGAAATCGACCGTGCCCTGCTCATAGCTGTGATACTGCTCGACGCTGACCTCGGTTTTCTCGGCCATCTCCGCTTCGCTGTAGCCGACGATCTCGCGCATCTCGCGGATACGCTCGGCAATCTCCATCAGCGGGTTGGCAGCCGGCTTCTTGGTTTGCATCATCATAGTGGGTTCCTCCTGTGTTAAACTGTGTAAGTTACTTCGAGCGAAAAAACTCGCCTCAAGGATTCCTAAGAATCTTTGAGGCGAGTTTGTGAATCACAATACCCGTGGTACCACTCAAATTGCAGCTCTGAGAACTGCCGCTTCAGGCTCTGACAAGCCCTATCCCGTAACGTGGGCGGACGAGAGGCGTCTACTTGCGAATGGTGTTCGGGCCTCCAGCTCGGAAGTGATAGGTCACAGGAGTTCGTGCTGCCGGTTTGCACCAACCACCGGCTCTCTGAAAGCAGTCCGTCCGACCGTCTTCGTCACAGCTTTTTTTGATTTGAACTTGCCCCAAATTTAACACAGTCTTTGTAGGCTGTCAAGTATAAATTTTACTAATACCGGCTATCGGTGCTTACCGCTTCACCTGCTCGGCGGTCTGCGCCGTGTCGATCCCGGCCGCGCCCTCCAGGCCGAAGCGCTCCGTCGCCTCCTCGCGCATCTTGTATTTCAGGATTTTTCCGGCTGCGTTCATCGGGAATGCGTCGACAAAATCGATGTATTTCGGCACCTTGTGCCGTGCCATGCTAGCCTTGATATAGTCCAGCATCTCCTCCACGGTCACGCTGCCGGGCTCCTTGAGGATGATGCAGGCCATGGCCTCCTCGCCGTATTTCTTGTCCGGCACGCCGATGACCTGTACGTCCTTGACGGCCGGGTGGGTGTAGATGAA
>OLOW01002687.1_pt1 | contig 11779 bp, 11 predicted proteins | sample 1672801 | NCBI WGS metagenome assembly OLOW01 (sample SAMEA3136725, study PRJEB25190) | human gut metagenome | biome: human gut; feature: human-associated habitat; material: faeces | place: Austria | collected 2013
AATAACTGGTGTGAATACTGCGAATATAAAAGTATTAACAAATGAAGAAATGTTACTCAATAAGAGACTGGGCGCGGAGGTGGACTACATTGTCAAGGGCGTCGATCAGGAAAACAATGTAGTGGCTGCCAGCCGCCTGGAGGCTATGGCACTCAAGCGGCGGGAGTATTATTTCCGTACCGACCGGGACGGCAACTATCAGATCTATGAAGGAATCCGCGCAGAGGCCCGGGTTATCTCCGTTATCCGGGCCGGCATCTTTATTGACCTGTTCGGCGCGGAGTGCTACATCCCGCTGCGGGAACTTTCCTATCAGCGGTGGGTGGATGCCGCGCAGCACTATCAGCCTGGCCAGCGCGCTCGTCTTATGCGCTCGGATGTTCGATCATCGCGATGTTCAACCGCGTCGGCGGCGGCATTTACACCAAAGCGGCGGATATGGGCGCCGACCTGGTCGGCAAAACCGAAGCGCATATCCCCGAGGACGACCCCCGCAACCCCGCCACGATCGCGGATAACGTCGGCGATAACGTCGGCGACGTCGCCGGTCTCGGCTCCGACCTGCTGGAAAGCTACGTCGGCGCGATTATGTCCGCCGTCATCCTCGCCATCGAGGTCTTCCGCAACAGCCTTACCTTTACCGACGAAACGCTGCTGCGCGGTATGATGCTGTTCCCGATTGCGTTCGCCGGCGTGGGCATCCTCGCCTGCGTCATCGGCATCGCCTCGCTGCTGATGAAGAAAAAGCTCTCCGAAAACCCGCACAGAGAGCTGAATATGTCCACCTGGATCGCCGCAGGTACGACGATCGTGTTTGGCGGACTGCTGACCTACTTCTGCTTCTCCGGTGCAGACGCGGCGGTGCTGAAATCCGCCGGCTTCGGCGCGGGCTTCCTCTCTCCGTGGTATTCCGCCGCCATCGGCGTCGCTGCCGGCATCATCATCGGCGTGATTGCCGAGTATTACACCAGCTACGATTATAAACCGACAAAGAAAATTGCCGAAGCCTCGGTTGAAGGCTCGGCGCTCACCATCACACAGGGCCTGGCGCTCGGCATGCGCTCCTGTATGGCGCCGGTCGTCGTGCTCGGCAGTCGATGATGCTGTTCATGAGGGGGTTTTCGCACAGCAGCGTGATACGGCAGGTCTTGCCGTTGAGCATGGAAAACTCCTGTGAGAAATACTCCGTTACGTTAAAGCCCCTCGGCTTTTTTACGGACGATCGCTGGGTGAGTTCCAGACCGTCGATGCGGTCTACCCGGAACTTCGCAATCTGCTGCCTGTGTTCGTGGAAGCCCACAAGATAGTAGCTGTCGTTGTTCCAGAGCAGGGCATATGGGGAGACGGAATAGACTTTCCCGCCGTTTCGATGCACGCGCTCCTTGGCGGGGGAATAATCAAAGTAGCGGAAGGCGATTTTCCTTCGCTCTGCAATGGCGGTCTGGATGCGGTCTACGCTGATGTAGACGCTCTCGTTGACAGCTTTTACGCGGCTGTCGATGTACAGATGCCTTTCCAGCAGCGCGGCGTCTCCGGGAGCAACAAAGGTCGTCAGCCGTTTGACCAGCTCCTTGCTTTTTCCCGGCGTGATGAACCGCGCAGACTGCACCGCATCGATGAGGAGCTTGACCTCCGGGGCTTCAAAGTGCCGGGTTGCCACATGGTAGAGGTTCTGCACTCTGCGTTCTTTGACGATATCCACGCCGAACTCCACAAGTTGTTCAATGTCGTTGCGGAGCGTGCGCGGGTCGGCGGTGATGCCGTGTTCCTTCAAATGGGCGGAGATATCCGCAATGGAGACCGGGTGTACTTCATCCGTGGTCTCCCAGAAGTATTTGAACAGGATGAGCGTGCGGTTTGTGAGAGGCATGTTGTCCTCCAATGCATTAATTATAGGATTCCGTCTTTATGTAGTTTACGATATCGATCATTTTATTGTAGGTTTCAATTATGATGATTGAAGCCTCACTGCATTTGAGGTCATTCACAAAGGAAGACAGAAACCCACAATTATATTCTGCTCACAGTTCCCCTATGAATGGTAGTTGGAGAGAATACTATCTCATATCATTCTTTTCAGATTATTCTTTAGCAAGTCTTTCTACGTATAATTTGCCGCCCGCTCTATATATTTTATAATAAGTGGGGTTTGTATTCCACATGTTATCAAAAACATTGCATTGTAGTTTGAAAACCATTTCCGTTTCGAAACCGCAGGTCATATATAAATAGATATTTTCATCAAATTTGTTTATTTCTTGCAAATAAAGATTTCCTTTTTCACAACCAGATAAAAAATAATCGACAATCTCCTTCATTGTGTTGTGAAAAAGATTGACTTCATTTTTCCTATAGAATGAATCTAAAATTGAACGAGATTGCAATTCATTAGCATAATGAGATATTATTTTTTCGCACGATAGATAAATTTCTTGTAGCCCATAGTTTATTATCAAAAAATTGATTGTCCTAGAGAAGACAAAGTAAAGCCCTGAAAAACATGACACAAGGAAATCCATTCGGTTATACTTTCTTCGCACTTCTGTAGCAAAATCGTAGAAACACAAAAAGCTATCCGGATCCTTTTGAAGTAAATCGACCACTTCGCTTGTTAAAACTTGATAATTAAATGCAATCGATAAATCACACTTTTCGAGGTCTAAAGCCAGACTTTCCTTAACTTTTTCGCCTTCAACCGTATTAGTTAAAGGAAAATACTTATGTAGCTGTATTGTGTTAACTTTCATGATGAAACATTGTTCAATTAAGTTAATCGTCTCTAAAAAATCTTTTTCGGTTTCATCATAGAAGCCATAGATGAACGAAGTTGTTAACACAATACCCTCATCAATAATTTTTTTGATCTTATCTGACAACCCTGAGACATTCAAATTTTTTCTCAAAACATATTGCATTGATTGAGAGCCCGTTTCAATACCCACATATATACCATAACAATTTGCTTTTTTCATTAGTTTAATCAAGTCTAAATCAATGGTGTCAATTCTTGACGAGCATTTCCATTTCCAGTTGCACCCTTTCCTTATAATTAAATCACAAAAATCAATAATATACTTTCGATTTGTAGTAAACATGTCGTGATCGAGCGAATAGTATTCATAACTATACGTTCTTTGAAATTCACTTATTTCTTCAACTAAAACTCTCTGCTCCTTTAATCTGCACTTTCTCTCCCAAAAAATGCTTGTGGAGCAAAAGGTACAATTAAAAGGACATCCTCTTCCAGCTTCAATTTGTAAATCTATCGAGTACTCATTTTCTGTTGAATGTGAATGGAAATAGCTAAACTCACGACCATAATCATGCCGCATATAGTCAGCGGAGTAGTCTTTTGTGAAATCAAAGCCTATCGGATTCTCATTGACTATTATCTTGCCTAGCTTGTTTCTATAAGCAATGCCAGGTATTTTTGAAATGTCTTCAGAAGCAAGTAATGCTTTTATTAAGGAATTAAAGTAGGGTTCTCCTTCGCCGATTCCAACAACATCGAGGAAGTCATATTTTTCTAGACTGTCATATGGAGCAGCAGATACTTGAGGGCCTCCAAAAATTATGATTACATCTTTCATTGTTTTTTTTAGGCGTTTCGCTACCAGTATAGAAAAAGGATATGTTAAGCAAACGGTATAAAACTGGACAATCCTAGGAGTGAACCTCTCTATGTAATTTGCATACATATCCCATATCTCATCACAACTATCGGGTAGCTTTAGCTTATCTTCTCGAATAAGTCTATCAAAATTAATAATTATTGATTCGATATCCTTATCTAATCTGTTTTGAAGAATTATTGAACCAAGGTCAGTTGTATGTAATTCCTGAAAGTACATTGAATTTACAAAAACAATATCCATATTATCCTCCTAAAACAAGATTTTGAATAAATTTTCAGAACCAAGACACCCCTTAACTAAACAAAGCTCCTCGGCGTAGCATGCACCTATCTTGCTACCGTTTATACGATCCGTCGATTCAATTAATGAAAGTAATCCCCGATTGATTTCGGTCTTAGAATTCTCTTCTGTCCTATAAATTTGGCTTTTGTATGTTTTGATTAGTTTCATTTTTTCTTCGTACACTTCGGATACATCCATGTATATTTTAGTTCCACAATCTGCTACTGGAGAGGTCTTTCCCGGAAAACGGTAGCTCAAAATATATTTACAGTTATGAGGAGCACCATAACTATCTGCACAGAAATTGCTCGCCGCCATCTCGACGCCTTTTTTCACAAGCAAGGAGGTTTGAATGTGGTCTGGGTGAATATCATTTTCAGAAGGAAGAACAATAATACTGGGCTTTAGCCTTCGTACTACTCTTATTATTGAAGCCATTTGCTCCTCATTATAACTGCTTATACCCATATCAGCAAAACCTAAGTGCGTATAACGAATGTTTGGGTATAGGGCAGCAACCTTATCAGTTTCACATCGCCTAATTTCCTTTGTTCCATTTGCTGCAGCGCCCCCATCAGTCATAACTACTATCTTCGTAGCATACCGATTGCAATGCAAAAGAACAGTTCCTCCCAAGACAAATTCAACATCATCCGGGTGGGGGGAGAAAAATACTATTCCTGACATTTTGCCCTCCATAAAAGCTCTTATTCTAACGCTCTTTCAATCTTCTCACATAATTCTCATCGCTTTTTTCGCAAGCACATTCGTTTTGTTGCTATGACCATTTGCCGCTCTCTTTCGAGCTTAAGAAACGCTTCATATTCAGACCGGGTAATTGTTCCATCTTCAAGAGCTTTTTTTATTCTACAGCCAGGCTCTTGTATGTGTGAACAATTTGAAAAGCGGCATTCTTTAGCCAACTCATAGATGTGTTGAAATAATTCTGGCGTTTTTTCAACATTCCACAAAGCTAGTTCTTTAATGCCGGGTGTGTCTATTGCCCACGCACCCAGTTTAGAACAATAGTGCAATGTTCTGGATGTCGTTGTATGACGGCCCTTATTTGATTTTATGCTATAGGTTGATGTTATCTGCTTTTCATACCCAAGAAGTGAGTTAATTATTGTAGACTTCCCAACTCCAGAGGGACCAACTAAAGCCATTGTTTCACCACTTCTTAGAAAAGGACCTAAAACCGATGATAAATCATCCCTTATAGCACAAACATCTTGAATTACAACGCCCGGCAGATCCCTTTTTATTAGCGCAACTTCATTGGTTGGATCTTCACACAAATCCGATTGTGTTAATAAAAGCATTTGACGAAAATTACCTGAAAAACCAAAAAGCAATCTATTAACAACACTTAATCGGATGCCTTCGCGAATTGAAAGGCAGACACAAACAAGGTCGATGTTTGCTGCAATAATCTGCTCTCTCATTTGATTCCCAGAAACTTTTCTCGATAAAGTACTTTTCCGCGGCAGGATTTCATAGATTAATGCACCGCCATTTTTTTCAAATATGCACCAATCCCCAATAGCTGGAGCCGTATCCCTCATTGCTTTTTTTGAGCAAGAAGCATAGACGGTCCCGTCAATACTTTCCAGAGAACATCGGTCCCGTTGGACACAAGTTATTCTTCCAACATTATATGGGAGCTTGCTGGAGTCGCTATAAAACTTGTATGCAGTTTCAATATCCATTTTTTTGCTTTTCCCTCTTTAATTTTTTGTAGGTTTTTTTCATTATTACATATGTTGCGAGCAAACCTAAGGATGAGCATGCAAATGAAAGAAAAATCGGAAACCGATCCGCAAAATAGCCATATAACAATTGTCCTAAAGGCGTTGAAACAATTGCACAAAGTTGGATAATAGAGGCAATCCTCCCAAGGACTTGTTCTGGAATGCTTGTTTTGACTGTAATCGTTGTGGCTATACTCATGAGCGTAATAATAATTACGGCCAACACCATTGCTCCAGCAATAATGCTTAGCAATGTTGCTGGCTGTATGCTTGAAAAGCTTTGTGTTACAAATGACAATATAAGCATTAAAAATGCATAAATAATCGTTCCCCTCAAATTGGCTTTGTGCTCTGCTTTGTCCCTTATCAACCACATTGCAATGAATGGAGCTACTACACTCGCAATTCCAAGCGCTAAATTATATGCTGTATATATCTCAATGCTTGATTTCGTGGTAATGCGAATAAAGTGAGGAACTGTAACAGAAAAAAGCGGGCTAACAAAAAAGTTAAAAAGAGGCGCAAACAATATAACCCCAAGCACGTAATTGTATTCCTGCAAGGATACAATGGCTTCTTTGTAAGATGTCATCGCTTCATGGAACAGAGATTGTTTGTTCATTACACCGGGATTTTCCGTCATGTTTTTAGCTCTATCCCGCAGCATTAATGTCAACAAAAATGCTACAAGTTCAGAAACTAAAGTCGCCAGTAATACCGCTTGTATTCCGAATAATCCATAAGCAAATCCTGCAATAACTGGAGACAATATCTCAACAATCCCATCATCCAAAGAAGATAGCTTGCTTGCAGCAGCAATCTGATTCTCATCCACAATACAGATAACGGCTTTCATCTCTGATGCAGAAATAAGCGTTTCACAGAGTTCAAGGCAAATAACTAACACATAGATAAGAGAAATATTGAGTGGAGTAATGAGGGTATGTATTAAAAAGAAGCTTAACATCAAAGCCGTAAGTCCAAGTGCACCTAACTTTAAAATGCGAAGGCAGTCCTTATAATCAGCCAAATAACCAGCTATTGGTGTTCCAATGATTCTTGGGAAAATAATCGCCGAAAGAACGGTAGAAAAAATCAGTGCCGATCCAGTTAAATCTAACACAAAAATCGCTAGTGCAAATTGCAGCATGTTGGAGGCTAGTCGCATAAGAGTCGTTGAGCCCCAGTATCCCAAGAATGACTTGTTTTTTAATATACTCTTGTACATGCTTCCTCCAGACTAATTGTTCAAGCTTTTATATCTCTTTTTCTGACCAAGAATCGAATCGATATATTCAGAAAAGGAGTTATTTAAATACCGTCGCTCATAGGCTATCGCATTTTCCAATGCTTTTTGACAATGTATAGCGAAGATTGTTGGATCAAATAATTTTTCAAGTGCATTTCTCCAACTCGCATAGTTTGAATAATCAAAGATCAAAAAATCATTGATTTTTACTGCTTCGGGAATTCCTCCATTATTGCTAGCTAAAATCGGGACAGAATTCAAAGATGCTTCAACGCTTCCACGACCAAGTCCCTCTGCTTCCTGCGATGGCAACAACAGCAATTTGCAGTTGCAATAAATCTTAGAAAAATCACTTTCTATTTTCTCAATTGTAACGTTATGTCTGGCTTCGATCTCTTTTTGAGTGCATGGCAGAGCATTCCCCCATGTCTCCTTTATAACGAATTTCTCATGTTGGAAATCTTTTGAAAGTTGTAAAACAATATCTATTCCCTTAGATTTTATTGGATTAAAAAACATTATATCCCTGCGGTTTAAGCTCTGCGTCTTAAATCTTTTGCTAGGAACACGAGGATAAATCACTTTAGCTTTGTAATTCAACGTTGGATGTATTGAATCCAGAAGAAATTGTGACATGCAAACAATACCTTTTACTGCTGGACTTCTCAAGCATTCAATATCATTATCAGAGTTGAGACCTGAGGCGTGAACTCCGTGGATCAAATATAATAAAGGTTTATCTGCTATTGTGCAGTATCTTGCTAGCGGGCGTAGAAAGTTCAACTGAGAAATAATCAAATCTGGATTAATCTCGCTAATCAAATTCAAGGCTCTTTCTTCAAAATTGTCTTTTGAATTATAGAACACCTTGCAAAACGGATCATGAATAATTGTCATTCCGTTTTTCTTGACTTCATCATATTTTTGCATACGAAGCAACGCACCCTCATTACTGTTTATGCTATAAACTATATAACCTTTATTAAACAACTCTTCCAAGAACTCATCAATCGTTATCTCGGCGCCGGACTGATGATAGGGCGGAAGGCTATTCATATTACAATAAAGAATCTTCATTCAAGGGTCCTCCATTTTTCATTATACCTCTTGAAGCACAAAATTCTATAAGCCTCCCAACATACTCATAAACTGGTAATATATCAATGCCAGGTAACAAAGATTGGATATGCATGCATAGATCCAAAACCTTTTTTCCAGCATTTGAGTGGGAATTAAATATTTGTGCAAAGTACTCTAACGGTATATGCTGCATGATTCTTTCGATTTCGTTCGAATGCATGAGATTCTCTATTCCAAAGAGATCAAATTGAAGCCTTAATCCACTCTCACTAATCGTATAGCCCCTTAGATCACTTTCTAAAAAGCTATTCGGCATATAATTCAGAAAAATCGCATATCTATGCTCGTTTCCGGGGTATAAATCTATACCACTTTCCATAGCGCTATTATAATATGGTGTTCCTTTGAAAGGCGTTGCAAAGTATCTTGAGGAAACAAACAATGCCTTTTGTTTTTTATATTGACGCAACGCCTCATTTGTTCGAAAGAGGGATTGCAGTGTTTCGCCAACATAAAAAGACATGACTAAGAATTCAACCATCTCAAAATTAACGCCGCAAAGGTATTCATACGCTTTTCTGAAAGTGCTCTTTATATTCTTTTTATTCATCGCTAGGTAGAGACCGTCATCGTCAGTTTCAAACCCAAGCTCAAATCCCTTACATCCAGCACTCTTCATTTTGGGAAGCAGATCCTTGTGTTTCAGTATTATCTCTGGACGTGATAGACAAATCCAATTAATTTTTAATCCCGTTGAAATTATCAGTTCTGTAAATTGGTCAACCCATTCAGGATTGATCATTAAGTTATCATCGTAAAAGTGATAGTCTGAAATCCCCCACTTAATTTGATTATTTTTAATTTCATTAAACACATCTATGGGGTTTCTATATCTGACCTTCGTTGTCCATGTAAGATGTGTAGAACAAAAGTCGCACTTAAATGGGCAACCTCTTGATGCCATAACCGGCAACGCCTGTCTGCTTTTGTTTATATGGATATTCTCGTTGTATTTTGTTAAATCAAAAATAGACCAGTCTGGCGCGGGGATATCGCTTCCGTGAACACATACTTTGGGTTCAAAACCGCTCCGTTCCACATTGTTCTTTGTGCATATATTTACACAATCATCCAAAGATTCTTCATAGTGGCCAAATTCATGCTGTATAATTTTCTCTATTGCCTCTTCTCCTTCTCCAACAATGGCATAGTCTGCGCCACAGCGTACAAACTCTTGCGGAGAGACAGACACATGGTTTCCTCCACATATTATCAGTGGATTATAAATATCTTTTACCCTTTCTATTATTTCTTTCGCTTGCTTTACCTGCATTGTCTTGATTGTAATCGCAAGAATGTCAGGGCGAGAATAGTTTATGGCTTTGACGATCTGCTCTTCATCTAAAGCGTCTGCCAAAGCATCAACTAAAGAGAACTCTATCCAATCAAATTTGCCATGTAAATAATTGTATAACGTTGCAATTCCCAAATGAGGTGGAACGTATCTCCCCATACCTTTAAAGGGCGGCCTAATAAACATCATTTTCGTCATATCGAAAGCTGGCCTCCTATCTGGTCTAATATTGCATCTAATTTCTTTTTAAACCCTGTTTCCTCTAGCAGATATAAATCACAAATGCCAAAGGTTTCACATAGTACTAGTAAGTATTCAAAGATAACATACTGGATCTTTACGAGGAATAGTAATTCTTCGTTCTCTTCTGTTGTTCTATTTGTGCTACTTAACACGTAAACTGCCTGCGAGATTCTATCTTCATATAAGTCCCTAAAATCACAAACAGCATCATATAGGTTTTGTACTTTGTTATCTACGAATATTGGCTTCGTCCTCTCGTGAATAGAACCTATATAGTAGTCATGATAATCATCATAGTAGTGTGAACCATAAAAAGGAACCAGTGTTTGATAAATATTCCCTACAGTCGCATAATCTAGTAAATCATTATTTTTCAAAAAATCAAAGGACGCACGTATATCATCAAGCGACTCTAGGGCTTCAAACATTATCATATAAACAAGGGTTTGGCTCTGCGTTTGTTTTAAGAAATCTATTGCATTTTGGTTGATGTCGGGAGTCGTTTCTTTCCTATATCTTTTAAGCACTTGCGCGCTATTGGATTCAATTCCAAGCGTAATACTACAATCGCCAGCTGAGAGTAGTTTTTCGAGCTGACCTTTATTATTCGCGACTTGATCGCTTCTTGTTTGAAACGAGAATTTTACTCCAGGATACTCTTTTCGGATTCTTGCAATGAGACTTTCTGCACGGGAGGGATTTACATAAAAGTTGCAGTCAACAAAATTAATATATTTATAACCTTTTCCGCGAAACTCCCGATTCAACTCTTCTAAAACATTAAGCTCACTTCGCGCAAGCCAATAATTGTTTTTACAATTTACACAATATGTGCAATGATATGGGCATCCTCTACTGGTCGAAATATGGAAAACTCTCTTTGTGGCATCAAATTCATAATTAGACGCGTCAACTATAATGTCTCCGCGATCTGGCACTGGAAACTCGTTAATATCTATTCCTTCATAGTTGACTGGGTTGTCTATGAATTCATCACCTTTCCTATAGCATAATCCAGAAACCGAATAAACATTTTCTGTATCTATATTGCTAATAAAATCATAAAAACTCTTTTCGCCAAAACCTTTTAGGCAAAAGTCTATTACCGGAAAATCTCGCAGAATTTTCGATCCGCATAGTGTGGCATGATGACCACCCACAACAATAATGTTTCGATCCTTTTTCAGTAGTTCAATCAGTACGACTGTATCAGAAAAAAACAACGAGTAGCTCGAAACACCGATTACATCATAATCGGATAGGCAGTACTTTTCCTCCAAAGCTTGATCGCTAAGTAATGAGCAAGAAAAATCATAAAGATCGCAAACAACCCCTTTACTTTCGCAATATGCTTTTATATATCCCAACCCCAAGGGATAAGCATCCTTTATTCTATGTATCACCCCTCTAAATGGAGGATTTATTAATGCTATCTTTTTCATAATCCTTCCCCTTATAGACGCGAGTAACTCATCTTCTTCAACCAAAGAGTAAAGCCGAGTGGAACCGTCAGGGTTATATCCTCCAATCAAAAAATTAGAGCAATAATCCAACGGTTCCACTCTAATCCGTTAACTGACAGTAAAGGTTTTACTTGCAGCTAAAAACAAGTTTTCCCCGATGTCTTCGATCTGAGCAACGTCTTGCGTGCTTGAAAGAGAAGTCAAGACAAGTTCATCACTCACTAAACCCATTTTTTCAGCGATTATCGCCTTTTGCTCGCTTGTTAAAGCAATCGTCGCACTATTCATAACAAACCTTTCCTTTCTTGCATAATGCATTTTGTCATAAAAACAAATGCGCACAAGTCAGCTTTCAATAGCATGACTTATGCGCATGAGGAAACACGTTTGATTCGACACCGCCATAATCGGGAGCCGCACCAATATCGCATTTCAACAAAGTCACCCATTGGAGCTTGACTACGATACATGATGTTACCTCCTTTCTATTTTTTTGCAATTATACCTATTGCGTTTTTATTATACCACAGCCTTTTGTGAAATTCAAGCCCTCAAGAGTTTTTTCTCAAATTTGGCAAGCAAGGTCTTTTGGAGCCAAAAGACACCAGGCGGAGACTCTGACGAGTCCCCGCCTTTTGCTTGATGGGGCGTTCCCCATACCCCCTGTAACACAGATTTCATCTGTGGCTGCGCGATGTGCCATCGCTATTTTTCCTCGCGCT
>OLOW01002691.1_pt1 | contig 11768 bp, 11 predicted proteins | sample 1672801 | NCBI WGS metagenome assembly OLOW01 (sample SAMEA3136725, study PRJEB25190) | human gut metagenome | biome: human gut; feature: human-associated habitat; material: faeces | place: Austria | collected 2013
CGGAGGATGGCGGATTTACCGACAGCTGCACCGTGACCGTCAGCGAACTTGGCGACGGGCTTTTTTATGCTTTCGGATGATATTTGTTGTAGACGGATTTGAGATTCTGCTTGACCAGGTGCGCGTAGACCTGTGTCGAGGAAATGTCGCTGTGACCAAGCATCTCCTGAATGGACCGAAGGTCCGCGCCGTTCTCCAGCAGATGCGCGGCAAAGCTGTGCCGCAGGGTATGCGGCGTGATGTCCTTGTCGATCTGCGCCTTTTCCTGGTAGTATTTGATAATTTTCCAGAAGCCCTGCCGACTCATGCGCTCACCGGACACGTTTACGAACAGAGAATGCTCCGACGGTGTTGCCAGCATTTTGAGCCGCACGTCGTCCATGTAGGTGTGGAGCGCCTGCACCGCCTCGGGGTAGAGCGGAATAATGCGCGTCTTGCCGCCGGACTCGCAGCGGATGAAGCCGCCCGTGATGCTCACGTCGTCCACGTTCAGGTTGATCAGCTCACTGACGCGAATGCCGGTTGCATACAAAACCTCGAGCATCGCCTTGTCGCGGCAGCCCTTCATGTCGCTGGTGCGCGGCTGCTCGAGCAGCAGCTCGACCTCTTTGCCGGTCAGAATCTGCGGCAGCTTCTTTTCCGCCTTCTCGACCTTGATGTTATGTACCGGATTCTGCTCGATCTCGTCCTCGCTGAGCGCAAACAGATACAGACTCTTGAGCGACGCCAGGCACCGCGAGACGGTCGCCGGAGATTTTCCGATCGACTGCAACCACTGCATGTAGGCGCTGACCACGCTCTGGTCGGCTTCGAGAACATCGACATCAATGCCGGACAGATATGACGCATACTGCCGGATGTCTCGCATGTAAGACGAGACCGTGTTGGCAGAGGCGTGTTTGGTATGGATGAGGTAGTCTTCGTATCTGGCAATGATGTTGTCCATGTTCTGACCTTCCAAACTTGCGGCGCTCGTGCATGGAACCGTGCAAACCAGCTGCAATAGCCGCCGCAGCGCCCGCCGACCACAAGATGTGGTGTGCATCAAAGCAAACGGGCGCATGCAGGTTTTTTCTGCCGGACAAGTCGGGCAAACGCACGCCGCAGCGTATTCCCGGAGAAAAGAAGTAAATTATGAAATCCGCGTTATTTCTACCAATGGCAAATCCGGGAAGTGTCCTTACTATACCGCAAATCGCTTGAGATTTCAAGAAAAATCCGAACTTTTCGAAATCTTTGTAAATTATGACAAAGTGTTATGTCAATGGTATTATGTAAAATTAGCAACTCAGAGCTGTCCAAAAATCGAACTTTCCCGGAGTCTCTACCACATCTGGTGGCGTTTGCGGCGCGGCGGTTCCAAATATGGTTTATGAAGGATTTCTTGCGCGCGTGATTCATTGCGTAAATACAATTTACCATTCTGCAGGATGCAGGATTTCTTTCATCGGCGGTGCCTTCCGCGTTTCGGCTTCCCGCTGACCAGCAGACACGCCAGCGTCGATGCCGCCAGCGCAGGCGTCGCAACCCAAAGCACGCCATCCGGCGGCGCGCTCACAAACAGCAGATTGCCAAGCAGCAGCACCAGCAGATACCCTGCCGTACACGCCAGCGTAGAAAGAAGCCTTCGCTGCGAAAAGCCCCTTGCCGCGATCAGGCTCCCTGCAAATGCAGCCAGCGCGTTGGCGCACAAGCTCGCAGTCGGAATGCTCCCCTGCCCGATCACACCGCTCAGCACCAACGCAGACGCGATTGCTGTCAACACAAGCAGGAAGCCCAGATCTGCCGCGCTTCCAATCGCAAGCTGCGCCGGAACGCTTCGCGCCCCTTTTTTCCTTGCCATACGCTCCCCTCCTTTTTGCTACAGCGTATGTCCATTCCACGGCTTTTATGCCCTGCTTGTACTGCATGCAGTTTCGTTTACCATAATCATAATCCGCAAGTCATGCGGCGCAACTTATTCACACTGTACACAACGTTTTCCACAGCTGTTTCTCCGTCTGATTACAATAATTTTTTCGATTATTTCCAGATTATAGTCCGTTTGAAAAATGAAACACTCTATTTCATAAAGGTGCAAAAGGAATTGACATAATCTTATTTTCATTTACATAATGTAGCCTTTTGAAGCCGCGCCGTCAAAAAAGACGCACCGCAAATCGGTGCGTCTTTCAGGCTGTTCTGTTTTATTCGTAGGGCTGCTCGATTGAGCGCGTGGCAAAGGCGTTGAGATCCTGCCCTGCCCTTGTTCCGGCAAGAAACTCGTAGTAGCCCTGGCTGCCGATCATCGCGCCGTTGTCGCCGCACAGAGAAAGCGGCGGCGTATAGAGCGCTGCGCCGAGCGATTCGCATGCCGCCTTAAAATCCGCGCGGATGCGGGAATTTGCAGCGACGCCGCCGGCAATGGCAAGTTTTTTGTAGCCGCTTTCTTTGAGCGCCTGCATCGTGCGCGGCACCAGCATCTCGCTGACCGCCTTGGAAAACGACGCGCAAAGAGACGGCACATCGACGCTTTCCCCCTTCTGCTCGTGCATGTGAATGAGGTTGAGCGCTGCCGTTTTGAGACCCGAGAACGACATGTCCAGCGGATTTCCCGAAAGCTTCGTGTGCGGCAGCGGGTATTTTTCTTCATCGCCTGTCTTTGCGCACCGGTCCAATGCAGCGCCGCCCGGATACGGCATGCCGAGCACGCGCGCCACCTTGTCGAAGCACTCGCCCGCCGCGTCGTCGCGCGTGGTGCCGAGAATTCTGAAGTCCGTGTAGCCACGCACATCGACAATCAGCGTATGCCCGCCCGAAACGACCAGACAGATGAATGGCGGCTCCAACTCCGGATACGCCAGATAGTTCGCCGCGATATGCCCGCGGATATGGTGAACCGGCACAAGCGGCAAATCCAGCGCATAGGCGGCAGCCTTCGCAAAATTCACACCGACCAGCACCGCGCCGATGAGCCCCGGCGCATAGGTGACTGCGATGGCGTCCAGATCCCGGCGCGTCAAGCCGCTCTGCACAAGCGCCTGATCTGCCAGACCATAAATTGCTTCAATGTGCTTGCGCGATGCAATCTCCGGCACCACGCCGCCGTAGAGCTTGTGCAGCTCCACCTGCGAGGCGATGCAGTCGGTTAGGATTTCCCGTCCGTCGCGGACGATGGCAACCGCCGTTTCGTCGCAGGAGGATTCAATCGATAAAATGTTCATGCCAGAGCGTCCTTTCTGAGGATGCGCGCATCCTCCTTCGGATGAAAATAGTAGTTGGGGCGTCTGCCCACCTGCAAAAAGCCGAGCGAGGAATAAAGCCGGATGGCGGGTTCGTTTGAATCGCGCACCTCAAGGGTCAGCGACATAACACCTTTTTCGTGAAGCTGCCGGCAGAGCGACAGAACAAGCAGCCGCGCAATCCCCTGCCGCCGCACCGTCTCGCGGACGGCAAGATTCATCATATCCGCCTCATCCAGAACGCTCTGGCTTCCGACATAGCCGAGAACGGTATCGCCGTCTTTTGCAACCAGCCAGAGACTCAGCTCGTTTTGAAGCTCATTTGACAGGATCTGCGCAGACCAGGGGTCTGAAAAGCATGCCGCTTCCAGCGCCGCTACCTGCGGTACATCGTCCTGCATCATGGGTACAATTTTTATATCCATCACTTCGCCTCATACCAGCTTGCGCCGCTCTTTGCCTCGGCAAGCAGCGGCACGGAGAGCTTTGCCACCTGCTGCATCTGTTCGGTCAGAAGCTGTGTGACCTGCACGCGTTCTTCGACGGGGCACTCGACGATCAGCTCGTCGTGGACCTGCAGAACAAGCCGGGCTTGCAGCTTCCGCTCGCGCAGGGCGCGGTCGACGTGCAGCATTGCCAGCTTGATGATATCCGCCGCCGTGCCCTGAATGGGCGTGTTGAGCGCAACGCGCTCTCCGAACGAGCGGATGTTGAAGTTGCTGCTTTTGAGCTCCGGCAGATTCCGGCGTCTTCCGAACAGCGTTGTGACAAAACCGTCCTGCTTTGCCTTTGCGACGATATCTTTCATATACGCGCGCACACCCGCGTAATTTTCCAGATACCGGTCGATATACGCCTTTGCTTCCTTGCGCGTCACGCCGATGTCCTCAGCAAGCGAGAACTCCGAAATTCCGTAGACAATGCCGAAGTTGACCGCCTTCGCATGGCGGCGCATCAGCGGCGTCACGTCCTCCGGCGCAACATGGAACACCTGCGCGGCAGTTGCCGTGTGGATATCCATGCCGGAGGTAAACGCCTCCTGCATGTGCTGATCCTGCGCAATATGCGCCAGCACACGCAGCTCAATCTGGCTGTAGTCGGCGTCGACAAACACGCAGCCGTCCTGCGGCACGAACATTTTTCGAATTTCGCTCCCCAGTTCGGTACGAACCGGAATATTCTGCAGGTTCGGTTCTGTCGAGGAAAGCCGCCCCGTCGCTGTGACCATGTTCTGGAACGTTGTATGAATCCTGCCGTCGCCGGCAATTTCCTTGACCAGCCCATCGGCGTAGGTCGATTTCAATTTCGTAAGCGTCCGATAATCCAGAATCGCCTCGATGATCGGGTGCCGGTTTTTGAGCTTTTCCAGTACCTCGGCATTCGTCGAGTAGCCGCTTTTCGTCTTCTTGACCGGCGGCAGCTCCAGCTTTTCAAAGAGGATTTCGCCCAGCTGCTTGGGTGAGTTGATGTTGAATTCCTGCCCGGCATAGCGGAAGATTTCCTCCTGATCGTGTTCGATGCCGCCGGTCAGCATGTTGCCGAAGCGAATCAGCGCCATCTGATCGACCAGAACGCCCCGCGTCTCCATGCGCGCCAGACACAGGCAGAGCGGAAGCTCGATCTCATAATAGAGCTTTTCCATACCGGCTTCCCGGATTCTGCCGGGCAGCACTTCATAGAGTGCAGCCACAGCCGCTGCCTGCGCCCGAAGCGCAGCCTCCCGCGCTGCTTCTTGTCCCACCTGCTGCGCGTCCACGTAGCCGATCTGCGCGCCGCAGTACTGCGAGAACACGTCGTCGAGCTGATACTCGCCCCGCGTCGCGTCCAGATCATATGCAGCCAGCGCTGTGTCGAAGATAAAGCCGTCGGCAGGGAGTCCTCTTTCCAGCAGTACGCGCATGAGAGGCTTACAGTCGTGCGTGACCTTCTTGATCGACGCGCTGAAAAGAGTTGACATAAAGTCATTATCCTGCACGGCATCACCGGAGAACCGATAGCTTGTATCCTCCGTATCGACTGCAATTCCGGAAAGGTCCGGCTCTGTCATTAAGTTTACATAACGTTCTTTTGTGAGCTTTGCCGCAATCTCTCGCGCCTGCGCCGCATCCGTTACAGACTCGCACATGACGACCACATCCGTCGTCTTTTGCGTCGCGGCTTTTTCCTGCGGCGCATGAAGATTGTACCGACTCATCAGGCGCGTAAACTCCAGCCTGTGAAACAGCGCATACAGCGCATCATTGTCTACCTGCCGCACCAGATTGCGTTCCGGGGCAAACTCCACCGGCGCGTTTTTCCGGATGGTCGCGAGGTCATAAGACAGGTATGCCTGCTCGCGGTCGCGCTCGAGCTTTTTGCGGACCGACTCCTTGATTTCCGGCAGATGCTCGTAAATGCCGTCCAGCGTGCCGTAGGAGAGCAAAAGCTGCGTTGCCGTCTTGGGTCCGACACCGCTAACTCCCGGAATGTTGTCCGAGCTGTCCCCCATCAGGCTCTTGAGGTCGATCAGCCGCACGGGCTCGAAGCCGTATTCCGCGCGGAACACATCGGGAGTATAGTTGGTCGTGATGGTCTGACCGGCTTTCGACGTCACCAGCTTTACCGTCACGTGCTCGCTTACGAGCTGCAAAGAATCCCTGTCTCCCGTAACGATCACGCAGTCGTCGCCCTCGCGCGTACAGATCTCGCCCACCGTGCCCAGAATGTCGTCTGCCTCCCAGCCTTCGCACTCATAGATGGGAATGTTCATTGCGCCGAGAACCTCTTTCATCAGCGGCATCTGCATTGCCAGCTCCTCGGGCATCGGATGGCGCGTCGCCTTGTAGCCGTCGTAAGCCTTATGGCGGAAGGTAGGTGCCTTGAGATCAAATGCCACGCAAAGCGCGTCCGGCTGCTCGTCGGCGCGCAGGCGCTCTAAAATATTCAGAAAACCGTAGATCGCATTCGTATAGACGCCGTCTTTTGTACTGAGCAGGCGCACGCCGTAGAACGCGCGGTTAATGATGCTGTTGCCGTCTAAAATCATCAGCTTCATGGAAAGGCTCCTTTTCGCTCTTTATACCGATTCTTTATATTTTAGCACAAAAGTGCCCCGCTTTCAATCCGCATCGCACAGCAAAAGCGGGAGATGCTGGGCATCTCCCGCTTTGAAATACGATTTATGCGCGGTTCCACTTTGCGCCGCCGGGGATATCGGTCAGCTCGACGCCCGCCGCCTTCAGCTCATCGCGGATACGGTCCGCCTCAGCAAAATTCTTCGCCTTCTTCGCCTCATACCGGGCGCGGATTTTCGCTTCAACATCCGCATCCTGCTCGCCGGTCTCGGAGATGATGTTGTAGTCTCCGCCGCTTTGCTTCGCGCTGGCAGCCTTCTTGCGTGCCTCGTCTGCCTTCTTGAGAAGATCGAGACTCAGGACCTTGTCGAAATCGTCCAGCAGATACTGCTTCGTCGCGTCGTTCGTCTGATACTTGAGAACATCGTAGAGCGCCGTGATGCCGAGCGAGGTGTTGAGATCGTTGCCCAGCGCCTGATTGAACTTCTCTCGCAGCGCCGCGACGGCCTGATCGTCGATCGGATCATTGGATGGCTTGAGCGCGGCAATCTTCGCAATCAGCTTCTGATACGTGCCCATCGCGTTATCGAGGTTTTCCCAGGTAAAGACGAGGTTCTTGCGGTAGTGGCTCTGCAGGCAGAACAGGCGGTATGCCAGCGGGTCATAGCCCTTCTGCTCCAGAAGCGAAACCGTCAGAAATTCGCCCTTGGATTTGGACATCTTGCCGGACGTGGTGTTCAGGTGCATCACATGCATCCAGTAGTTGCACCAGTGGTGCCCGATGTAGCTCTCGGACTGGGCAATCTCGTTCGTGTGGTGCGGGAACGCATTGTCGATGCCGCCGCAGTGAATGTCGAGGTCTTCGCCGAGGTATTTGAGCGAGATACCGGAGCATTCGATGTGCCAGCCCGGATAGCCCACACCCCAGGGAGAGTCCCACTTGAGCGCCTGATCCTCAAACTTCGATTTGGTGAACCAGAGGACGAAATCGTTCTTGTTGCGCTTGTTCGTGTCTTCCTCCACGCCCTCGCGCACGCCGACGGCGAGGTCTTCCTCGTTGTGTTCGTTGAAGATATAATACTTTTCCAGTTTCGACGTGTCAAAATACACGTTGCCGCCCGCCTGATAGGCATAGCCCTTTTCCAGAAGCGTCGTGATGATCTTGATATACTCGTCAATGCAGCCGGTCGCAGGCTGGACGACGTCGGGGCGCTTGATGTTGAGCTTGCGGCAATCGTCAAAGAAAGCGTCCGTGTAGAACTTTGCAATTTCCATGACGCTCTTATGCTCGCGGCGCGCACCCTTGAGCATCTTGTCCTCGCCCTCGTCGGCGTCCGAGGTCAGATGCCCCACGTCCGTGATGTTCATGACGCGCTTGACGGGGTAGCCGATATAGCGCAGGTATTTCTCCAGCACGTCCTCCATGATGTAACTGCGCAGATTGCCGATGTGGGCAAAATGGTAGACTGTCGGTCCGCAGGTGTACATCTTGACGAGCTTTGGGTCGTTGGGGACAAATTCTTCTTTTTTATGCGATGCCGAGTTATAAAGATACATGTCGTTTCCTCCCTGTTTATTCTCTCGTTTGCGCTGCGTTCTCTAACGCTTCCAGACGTTTTTTGAGCGTCTCAATTTCGATCATCACCGGGTCCGGTGTGTGGATATGGTCGAGCTTTTCGCCGCTGATGCGCGTGATTCTGCCCGGAACGCCGACGACCGTCGCATTGTCCGGCACCTCGCGCAGCACGACGGAGTTAGCCGCGATGCGCGCGTTATTGCCGACCTTAAAGGGTCCCAATACCTTCGCACCGGCGCCGACCATAACGTTGTTGCCGAGCGTCGGGTGGCGCTTGCCGACGTCCTTGCCCGTACCACCGAGGGTCACGCCCTGATATAACAGGCAGTCGTCTCCGATCTCCGCCGTCTCGCCGACGACGATGCCGGTTCCGTGGTCGATGACGAGCCGCCGCCCGATTTTCGCGCCGGGATGAATTTCAATACCGGTCCAGAGCTTCGACCACTGGGAGATGCTACGCGCGAGAAAGCGCAGACCGTGGATATGCAGCCAGTGGGCGATGCGATAGTCGATGGTGGCGTGCAGACCGTTATACAGCAGCAGGATTTCTGCCACGCTCCGCGCCGCCGGGTCGTTTTTCTTGTATGCCTGAATGTCTTCGAAAATATGCAAAAATGATGCCTCCCGGAAAAAATAAAACCCCGCCTCTTTTGCTCAAGAGGCGGGTTTTGAAAACTCGCGGTTCCACTCTGATTTCTCACTCAGGGCAACTGACGTATGCCCGCACGGGGTCTCCCCTCGCTCCCGAACGCACGTTCCCAAACCCAACCTCGTTTCCGCTTGCAGCCGGTGACGGAAACTCTCTGCGAGGCGCCGGTAAGGTACTCTTTTCGATCATCGCGATATGCACTTTTACAATTTATGCCGCTATGATACCATCCGGCACGCAAAAAGTCAAGCGCCGGGCATCAGCACATCCCAGTTCTTCTGGAAATATTCAAAGCCTGAGTAGAGCGTCGTCACCAGAATCACGGCGCAGACAATCGTATCGAGAGGCTGGACGCCCGGAAAAATCATCATGGCAATCAGCCCCACCATCGTGCAGGAGGTCTTGATCTTGCCGGACCAGCCCGCAGCAATCACGCGCCCGTGCGTCGCGGCAACCGAGCGAAGCCCCATAATGGCGAACTCGCGCGCCACAACGATGAATGCAATCCAGCTTGCCATTCTGCCCTGACCGACGAAAACCAGCAGGCAGGCGGTGACGAGGAGCTTGTCGGCAAGGGTATCAAAGAATTTGCCGAAATCCGTGACCTGGTTATAGTGCCGCGCGACATAGCCGTCGAGAAAATCGCTCAGGCTTGCCACCACGAAAATCGCCAGCGCAATCCAGCGGTATGTATCGGCATTTGCGCCGCCGTTTCCGCTCAGAAGCAGGAACACGATAAAAAACGGGATCAGGACCACCCGCACCATTGTAATTTTACTCGCCGTCGTCATTGTCTTCCATGTCCTCCTCCAGCATGCCCGTCAGCTCTCCATCATATGCGCCCACGACGCAAACGTTCACAAACTCGCCCGTCTTCACATGGCGCGAGCTCGTAAACCAGATGCGCCCGTCAATGTCGGGAGAATCGGCATACGTTCTTCCGTAGTAGCAGTCCTCATCCGGGTCATACCCGTCGCACAGGACCTGCATGATTTTGCCCTCGCAGGATGCATTGTACTCGTCCATGATGCGCGACTGAAGCTCTCCGATGATTTCCGCGCGCTCCTGCGCGACCTCTTTGTCGGGGTATTCCATCAGCGCTGCCTTTGTTCCCTCCTCGGGAGAGAACGCAAACGTTCCGGCGCGCTCGAGCTTGAACTCTTTCAAAAACTCACACAGCTGCTGGAACTCTTCCTCCCCCTCGCCGGGAAGACCCGTAATAAGGCTCGTGCGGATGACAAGCCCCGGAATGCGCGCGCGCAGCTTTTTAAGAAGCTGCTTCACATACTCGCCGTTTCCGCGGCGGTTCATCGCACGCAGGATGTTGTCGTTGATGTGCTGGATGGGAATGTCGAGGTACTTGACGATCTTCGGCTCGTTTGCCAGCACGTCAATCAGCTCTTCGGACATTTCGTCCGGATAGAGATAATGTACACGCACCCAGACAAAGCCGTCGATGGCGCAGAGCTTCTGCAGCAGCTCCGCCAGCTTCCGCTCGCCGTACAGATCGATGCCGTAGCGGCTCGTGTCCTGCGCAATGACGATCAGCTCCTTGACGCCGCTGTCCGCCAGATCCTGCGCTTCTTTTAACAACTCCTCCATCGGGCGGCTGCGGTAGCGGCCGCGCAGCTGCGGGATAATGCAGAACGCACAGTGGTTGTCGCAGCCTTCTGCAATGCGAAGATACGCATAGTGCTCCGGCGTTGTTAAAATGCGCTGCGGCTCCGGCTGAGGGGCGTTGATGTCGCCGAACTCCGAGACGAGCTCACCGGCAAGCACCTTTCCGACCGCTGAAACGATGTCGTAATAAGACCCGGTTCCAAGCACGCCGTCCACCTCCGGCATTTCCTGCACAATCTCCATCTGATAGCGCTGTGCCAGACATCCGGTTACCAGAATCTTGCCGATTCTGCCCTCTTTTTTCAGTTCGCCCATCGCCAGGATGTTGTCAATTGCCTCTGCCTTCGCGTCCTCAATGAAGCCGCAGGTGTTGATGATGACGAGGTCTGCCCCGTCCGGGTCCGGCAAAATCTCATAGCCTGCCACGCGCAGCAGAAACAGCATCTGCTCGGCGTTAACCTGATTTTTTGCGCAGCCAAGGCTGATCATGCCAATGCTCTGGCTCATTCCATGTCCTCCCATGTGTCTTCTTGCGTCTGTTCCAGCGAGAGCGACGCCTCATACCGGCGCAGCCCCGCCTGAATGTCGTGATAGCTGTGACCGCGCCGCAGCAGCGCGTCCACGGTTTTCTTGATCTGCTTTGCATCGAGCGTTCTGCCATCCAGCTTCCGACGTAAAAATGTGTCAATCGCGCCGTCCATCTCCGGCAGCTCTTCCAGTGCCTCGTCCCAAAGCTCCTTTGGGATGCCTTTTTCATAGAGAATGCTTTTTGCGCGCGCCGCGCCGTAGCCGCGTAGGCAGGCGCTTCGCACCAGCTGCTTTGCTGTCTCCAGATCGTCGATCAGATGCAGCTCCTCCAGCCACGCAACCGCCGCCTCGGTATCTTCCTCGCTTTCACCCTTCTGGACCAGGCGCTTTTGCAGTTCCTTTTTGGAAAGCCCGCTTGCCGTTAAGATCCGGACCGCGCGCTCCTTGCAGGAAGCGAGACTCTGCGCGTTCTCCAGCGCCAGAAACGCCTCCGGTGTGACCTCTGCGCCTGGCGTTAAGCCCAGCTCCACCACTTTAAATGCCGGAGCCTTGAGCCGCTTGCCGTCTTCAAAGATCAGGCGCAGGTAGTTCGGGGAATCCAGCGGCTCAAGCTTTTCAAGTTTCATCGTTGAAATCGTCTGCCGACACGTTCACCGCTTTGCTTGCCGGTGCAATGGGCGGCTTTGCGCGGCTGCCCTGCAGCTTCCACATATTCTCGCGGACCTCCTGCTCAATGCGGTCCGCCACGTCGGGATGCTCCTGCAGATAGAGCTTTGCGTTGTCTCTGCCCTGTCCGATGCGCTCGTCTCCGATGGAGAACCAGCTGCCGGACTTGTTGATCAGATCCAGCTGCACCGCAAGGTCCACCAGCTCTCCCCACTTGGAGATACCTTCGCCGTACATGATATCGAAAATCGCCTCTTTAAAGGGCGGCGCAACCTTGTTTTTCACAATCTTGGCGCGCGTGCGGTTGCCGACAATTTCGGTGCCGTTCTTAATCGCCTCGGTCCGGCGGATATCAATCCGCACGGAAGCGTAGAACTTGAGCGCGTTGCCGCCCGTGGTTGTCTCGGGGTTTCCGTACATGACGCCGATCTTCATACGAAGCTGGTTGATGAAGA
>OLOW01002692.1_pt1 | contig 11760 bp, 8 predicted proteins | sample 1672801 | NCBI WGS metagenome assembly OLOW01 (sample SAMEA3136725, study PRJEB25190) | human gut metagenome | biome: human gut; feature: human-associated habitat; material: faeces | place: Austria | collected 2013
GGGTATATCCCGGTAGCGGCGTTCATTACCTCTTATGCCAGAGACAAGATAATTAGGGCCGCTAATGCTTGTGGTGACAGGTTCATATATGCGGACACCGACAGCGTTCATGTAGTGGGAAGGGAAAAGGTAGACTTGGACATAGATAATTACAGACTGGGTGCTTTCAAGCTGGAAGGTGAGTTCACAAGAGCCAAATATCACAGAGCCAAATGTTACATTGAGGAGTTTGACGGAGAGCTTGATAAGAAGTGCGCTGGGTTACCTGTTTCAGCACGGCACCTGTTTAATTTTGACACTATGGAGCCGGGTCAGATATTTGAGGGCAAGCTGGTCCCGAAAAACATAAAGGGCGGCGTGGTTCTGGTGGAGCGGCCCTTCCAAATTAAGGGTTGACAAAGGGTGATTTTTATGATACAATACTCTAAAGGGATATATGAGACAGGTTATAAATCACTAGCTGGGTGTGACGGCGGAGAGTCGGCCAGAAGTGTTACAAGGTTTTCACAGACTATTTGTAATCGCTCATACTATCCCTTTTCTCATAGGTGAAGCTATGTGGTACGATGTAAATAAGACGCTTTCCTATAACTGCTTGTTCAACTTTGTGGTTGGACCCCGTGGAGTGGGAAAGACGTATTCCTGTAAACGAAGGGTCATAAAAGACTTTATAACTAAGGGACAGCAGTTTATCTATCTGCGCCGATATGAAACGGAAATCAAGTCGTCACAGATTGACCTATTTTTCGATGATATCCAGCATGAGTTTCAAGACCACGCTCTGGCGGTGAAAAAGAAGTGCTTTTACATTGACGGTAAACTTGCTGGATGGGCACTGCCTTTGTCGAGAGCTTCTCAATTCAAGTCGGTGCCGTTCCCATATGTGACCAAGATTCTGTTTGACGAGTTCATTATAGACCAAGGGCTGATAAGGTATCTGCCCGATGAAGTACAGACCTTTAATGAGATGTACTCAACGATTGCGAGACTAAGGGACGTTACGGTCCTGTTCTTGTCCAACGCAATAACATTCACTAACCCATATTTCCTGTATTACGATTTGTCTTTGCAGAAAGGGCAGAAGATACTACGCAAGAATGATATTCTTCTTGAGCTGGTAGACAGTCCATCTTACACGGAGAAAGCAAAGTCAACCAGATTCGGAAAAATTATAGCCGAAACAGAGTACGGGAAATACGCTATGGAAAACGAGTTCTTGAGGGATACTGCCAGTTTCATCGAAAAGATGCCTTGCCCCGGAACGTGTATAATGACCATCAGAGTATCGGGAAATGAGCTTGGAGTATATACTATATTAGGCTCTGATTTGTGGTACATTACGGAAAGCTATGACCCTACCTGTAATAAGCATATTTCTCTAAGTGTAGATGAGCATGACGAGACAACAGAGCTACGAAACAGTAAAGACGCTCTTATATGGCTCGGAGCTTTGCAACAAAAATACTACCGGGGAGAAGTCAGGTTTACGACTATGAAAGCCAAAAATTTGATATCCAATTCCCTGATGATTTTAAGGAGGTAAATAAGTATGCCATATACAATCGAACAATGGAACGACCATATGCAGAAGGTCATCGGTGCCATGAATGACCAAGCCACCCTAACCTCTTTAGTTACACAAGCCAGTGACGAATACACGGGCCTGTTTGCAACTAATACTACTCTATCTACTGAAAACGAACAACTGAAACAGGAAAATACCAGACTGAAAGAAGCTAATTTAGAGCTATTCCTACGGGTTGGTCAGCAAAACATTGACAAGACAGGTGGAAGTGGTCAATCCACCGAACAAAAAACAAAGGCCGAGACAATCACTGTCGAGGATTTATTCAAGGAGGTAAAGTAAATGTCTACTACTAAGATTCCAAACGCTGTTGATACAGTAAACGCCATTAGAAATGAAGCCAGCCAAGCCTATCGGGACGCTGTGCCCGTAGCTACTCCCCGAAACATTCAGGACGTTGGTAACCCCATTCTGGAATACCAGTCCGTACAGAACGAATTTCTGACTGCTCTGGTAAATAAGATTGCCGTTACCATTGTGGACCAGAAGATGTTTGAGAATCCTCTGGCATTTCTACGGAAGGGTTCTATCCCTCTGGGGCTGGATGTTGAAGATATCTATATCAATCCCGCCAAGGGTGCAAGCTATGAGCCTGCTAACTTCCAAGGGATTTTGACCCCAGTTGACCCTGACGTAAAGGCGGCCTACTATCGCCGTAACCGTAGGGATAAGTACAAGGTCACTATCCGCAACGAGCAGTTGACCGCCGCCTTTGTAAGCTGGGGTGCTCTGGAAAACCTGATTGCAGGTATCGTAAACAGTCTGTATACTGGCAACACGATTGACGAGTTCAATCTTACCAAGTCTTTACTGGGTGGTGCTACCGCCAAAGCTAAGATGGTTCAGGAAGTGCTTGCTTTGCCCACTGTAAGCGCAGAAAACGCTACCGCTTTCCTGACCCGTCTGCGTGGTATCGCTTCCGCTATGTCTTTCCCCAGCTCTGACTATAACGCATATCAGCTTGTGGGCGGCTCTAGCCCTGCTACTTCTTGGACTTCCACCGAGGATTTGGTCATTTTGATTCGTGCTGACGTTGCCGCAAACGTGGATGTACAGAAGCTGAGTGCGGCCTTCAATCTGAGCTATGCTGATTATGTAGCCCGTCAGGTCATTGTTGACAAGTTTGACGAGGCTGATAATATGTATGCTTGGATTGGCGACCGTGGTGCCTTCCAGATTCGGGACAGTCTCCGTAAGATGACCGAGTTCTATAACTCCGAAGTTATGGCTTGGACTTACTGGTGGCACTGCTGGGACACCTTTGCTCTACGTCCTTGGGCTAATGGCGTGTCCTTTGTAACTGAGAAGTATATGGCCTGATTTAACTGGCCCGGATGGGCTTCCCGTCCGGGCCTTATTTAAGGTGGTGAAAATATGCCTGACTTTCAGCCCAACACTACGATACGTCTATACCAGAGCACAGGAGTAGACCCACAGAATCAGCCTTACTTTGAGAGTGAAGGGGCCAAACTGTCATGGTATGAAGGACGTTCCCCACTGTCCTTTACGGCTCAGAGCTATCAGAGGGAGAACAGGCATTATGCCAGAGTGAACGCAAAGTATAACTCTATCCGTAACTGTGATATGATGAGCTTTGTGAACGACAACGGAAAGACTATCTTCTGCAATATCCTTTCCATTGAGTTTGTCAATCCAAACTGTACAGAAATAGAGTTTCAGACAGATTCCATGCAGACCTTTATAGAGTCCATTATCTGGCGTGACTGCTGGGTAGAAAGGGAGATGCAGGAAGATGACTGGAATGGTGCAGTACCTTCCTTTAATAACCTGTTACCGGAAGGGCTTGAAACTGGTGTCCTGAAAAGACGTGTCATGCTTGACGGGACGGAACGGAATTGGTCGGTAGTTGTGCTGTCCGCTTATGATGAAAATGCTGAAGATAACTACAATATCCAGATAAACGCTGGCGTACCCATTGGTGTAAACAAGTTTGTATACGCCGCTGACAGCGGTGGGATGAGTTCACTTGGTGCTACTATCAGGAATTATGCTGAGAAGGGACGTTTGGACGGTATCCTTGGTATGTGGGTGTGTCCTACCAGAATAGCGGTATCCAATAACTTTGTTGAAATGTGGACACACGTTGCCACAGTAGGGTACGATAATATTGACGGATACGCCGTAAAGAACGCCAAGTGCTTTAGCAGTGAGTTCTTTAAGGTGGAGCTTACCAACAGGCAGGGAGATTCTGTGGAATTACGCCCTGAGTATTTCCCGAATCCAACTACCATGCAGTTTCAGGCTGGCGGAGCTTTTCTAGCCGGGGCTGGTGGTGTGCTTGTCTATCCCAACAATTACATGGAGGGAGACGAAGCAGTTAACAAGACGCTGGGTGTGGTCATTCCTATCAATGTACAGGGTGCTTGGGTAGGAAACGCTTTTGCTAACTGGGTAAGTCAGAACAGGACCCAGCTTGCTTCCTCTATTATAGGTGGCATTGGAACAGCCGCCGTAGTTGCTGGCAGTATGTTGTTGGCGGCCCCTACTGGTGGAACGTCTCTAGCCGTAGGAGGTAGTGTCCTTGCTGGTGGGGGAGCGGCGGTAGCAGGTACTACTATGGGAGTAACTAATGCCCTACACTCCGCACTTGGGACCATCGGTAAAGTAATGGACAAGTCGGTTGACCCTGCCCAAGCTATGGGTGGAGTAACCACAGGTGCCCTTGCGATTGCCGCTGATTCCTGGGGATATCTGGTCAACCTGCTGTTCCCGGATGCCGCCGTGATAGAGAGCATTGACAACTTCTTTTCCGTGTTCGGGTATAAAACCTGTCGTATGAAAAAGCCAAACGTAAATACCCGTCCCTATTGGAATTATGTGAAGTGCTCCCCGTCCGTTGTAAGCGGGCCATTCAACAGCACAGACAGAGCTAACATACAAGCGGCTCTAGACAATGGGGTTACATTCTGGCACGTTGGAAATGGTGTTGAGATAGGCGACTACTCTAAAGACAATAGATAAGAAAGGAGGGGTTATATGCCGTTAGGTCTGTTCGGTATGGAGCTTCTAACGTCAACATACTGCCCAAACAACCCGTTGGGAGATATGTATGTTAAAACCGAAGCGCAGATGGAGAATAGCAAGCTGTTTATGGAGATGTACAACCGCTATTCTAACATTGCTGTCACACGGTATGACTGGAAGAATTTACCCATAGGAGTTAATGAGAGGTTGCTCAACATGAGCCTGTATCTAGTTGGAAAGGCTTGCTTCTTTGAGCATGAAGACTATGGACTTATAGCATTACCCTGTTCTAATGGTTCTGAATACAATCTATTTTATGAGCCTACCAGAATCAACGCTTTTTCCTTTGGATTCACAAGGACCCTTTCCTTTGGTGAGTTTGAGCTTGTAAGGAACAATCCTACGGGCACTCCAACAGCACTTACAGTATACACCTATATAAAGCGCATGATGGACGTACTCCGTTCTATTGACGTAGTATGTGCCAGAATGAAGCGGCCATATCTGATTCTCTGTGAAGAAAAGCAGAAGCTCACTTTTATAAACCTCTTGAAGCGAATAAAGGACAATGAAGATATTGTACTTGCTTTCAAAAACTACGGAATTGATAAGTCTAACTTTGAAGTGGCTCCTCTTCCGTCCATTGGCAACATAGACCAACTGTGGAAAACATACAGGACTTATGAAGATATCCTGTACTCCGCTATTGGGCTTGACAGCAAGGGAGACGACAAGAAAGAGCGGCTTCTAGTGGATGAAGTAAACGCCAATAACATGGTAACGGAAATGGCTAATGAAGTCAACCTGAAACAGCTACGGCTTGACATAGAGAAAGTCAACCGTAGATACGGCACCAATATAGAGGTTGATATCAAAGAGCTATCCACCTATGATTATGACAGCGGCTTTGGAGGTGGGGCAAGTGAGTAGATACACAATGGAGCTTGGAAAGCTGGTCGGCTCTGGCTATGAAATATTCGATGATAGCTGGACCACATTTGTGGAAATGCACAAGAAGGAATTGTGTGATAAAATCATCAGACACTATTTCTTCTATGAGATTGGTCAGGAAACTCCTGACAGATTCAAGCACTATCTCAATGAGCATCTAGCAAGAATAATGCCATACTACAATCAGCTTTACAAGTCTGAACTGCTGGAAATAATCCCCTTGTATAACTACTTCTTGGAGACAAACTCCAAGGATTTAAGAGAACTTGGTTTTACTGGTGTCTCCGCCAGCCGGAACGATGTTGATTCCATCCGGAATATGTATAACTCGCTTGCCCAGTTAAATGACCGCAGAATCACTGACGAAAATAATCGTGACTTTACCGGGCATACGGAGGGAACATCCAATAAGGAGAGCACGGAAAATCTGAACGAGACAATCAATATCACCAAGACCACTGACCAGAGTGAGAATGGAACAAAGACCTCTAACATTGACACCACTGGTCACGTCACGGAAACAACCGATACCACTTCAAAGGTGAATAAAACTGGAAACGTGACGGAAGAAATATCGGATACCCTGAGCGGCACTAAAGACACAACGTCTAATGCTACGTCCAACGGGACAAAAGAACAGCGGTACTCCGATACTCCCCAAGGTACGGTATCTAGCTCTGGTGTAGAGATAATGAATAATTATCTGACCAACTACACCAAAGATACAACTAATGAAACGACCAATTCGACTAGCAAGGAAGAACTGCAAAACACGGAAGAAAAGAACACTAAAACAAACAGTACAGAAACAGAGAATGGAGAAAGCAACACTAGCAAGACTACTGAAAGCACAGGTAACACGTCAGAGGACACAAGCACTACTGGAAAGTTAGACAAGAGCGAAACAGAGGACCACACAAGAGAGCAGACAACTACTTTCAATGAAAACCAAAACACTACCGGAGATTCTACTGAAAAGGAGAATAACAAAGGCTACGAAAACACCAAAGAGGATAATAAGCAATTCTCTAATGGTGCTGACAAGCACAAGGAAACCACTTTAGGTACTTCTTCAAATCAGGAGGATACAAAGGAAACCAAGAACAGCAACGCTACTGTAAAGGGATTTATCAATGTAAGTCAGTCTGAGTTGTTGCTTAAGTTCAGGCGCACGTTCCTGAATATTGACGAGGACATTATAAAAGAGCTTGCCGTTGACTTTATGGGGGTGTTCTAATGAAAGAACATGTATGCGTTGTAGCCGGAATTATAGGAGGAACAGCCGTGAAACTATTGGGAGGTTTTGACTACTCTCTAATGGCGATGTTTACACTGATGCTTATAGATATCATTCTTGGATTTATAAGCGCCGCAGTATTCAAGCTAAGTAAATATGGCAACGGTGTTTCTTCCGAAGCTCTGGCTAAAGGGGCACTGAGAAAGTGTTCTATGCTGTGCATTATCATCATAGGAACAATCATTGATAATCTGTTCGGTATGGACTACGTTAGAAACGCTATTGTATTCTACTTTATAGCCACAGAGGGCATCAGCATCTTAGAGCACCTGATTGACATGGATGTTAGGGTCCCGTACTTTATTGTTAAAATACTGGACAGCATGGAGAAAAAATACGATGATGCAGAGGATGGTAACAATGAGACTGATTAAGCAGATACTAGAAAAGAACGATTGTTATAAAGCTGGTGTGGGGTTCACAGTAAAAGGTCTAATGCTACACTCCACAGGCGCAAACAATCCCAACGTGTCCAGATATGTACCCGGCTCTGATATCCTTGGGTACAACAAGTACAATAACCACTGGAATCAGCCCAGACCGGGAGGGAATGGCGTTTGTGTTCATGGATTTATCGGCAGGGATGCAGAGGGCAATATTTGCACAGTACAGACGTTACCTTGGAACATGAAAGGATGGCATTGTGGAGGGTGCGCCAACAATACCCATATCGGGGTTGAGATGTGTGAGGACAGTATGTCCAGCATAGACCATCTTAATCTGTGCCTAAACGAAGCCGCTGACCTGTTCGCCTGTCTATGTATTACGTTCAAGCTTGACCCGACCAAAAAGGGAGTTATCATTTCCCACAAGGAAGGGCATGACATGGGATGGGCAAGCGGTCACGGTGACCCGGACCACTGGATGAAAGTGTTTGGGCTTACAATGAATGACTTCCGTTCGATGGTAATTGACAGGTGGAATAAACTAAAGGAGGAATTAACAGATATGGACCAAAGCAAGTTCAATGAAATGATGGAGGTATATCTCTCCCAGCGTGCTAATTTCGCCGGAAGTGATTATGCCAAAACAGCTATGGAGAGAATGGCCGCAAGAAAGATAATCACGAACGAGAATCCACAGGGATTCGTAACCCGTGAAATGCTCATGTTCATTCTCGACAAGGTAAATGTATAAGGAGGTCGCATTATGGAATACTATCCTACCAGACCCAATAACCCCTATCAGGACGATTGTAGGCCCAAACCTGACTGTGGATGTACTCCACCGCCTACTGTATGCCAGCCGCCCCAGCCTGTAATGGGACAGATTCCCCCTGTACCAACTGTGATTGAAGGCTCTAGCCTTTATGAAGCTATGGGCAAGGTTATTGAGCGGACCAATATGTGTATCAATCAGTGGAATTGTATTAGCAAGAACTGTTATGAAGCTATGAACGCTTGCGTGGCGGCGGCCCGTTCCAATGACGTGTACTATGACGATTGCGAGGTAAACTACCAAGAGGGCTACGATACCACAGAGGGATGCGCCTACGCAATCGTAGAGAAGAAGGCTGTTGACCGAAAGGGAAAGCCTATCTTTGTAAGTTTGGCCCCTGCCTATGATAACACCACTAACAGCGGCGTGGAACAGGGAATCTTTGACATGTCCTTTATCAAGTCCGCTAACGTCATTATGACCGCTGTTCAGGCTGACTCTGATAAATGGTTCGGTCCTGCAATGTACCGTGGAGCCGCTATCCCCGGCGAGAGTAACCCTGATGGCTACGTCTATGGCTTTAACAGACATGGTGCCCTACGTTACTTTAAGGGAGACGTGACTGAGACTACCTTGTGTCAAAACCAGATGGTAGATGTCATCGGTGGTTGCGTGCCCATCATCTATGACAGTAAGATTATTGACGGTGTGGAAGCCATGACCCAGAAGCAGGCTGTCTGCGCTATCGGATTCAACTGTGGGACCGGCTCCGTGTTCTTCTTCTCCTGCTCCACTCAGAATCAGCCGGGAATGGGTATCGCTTCCGTTGCTAGAATCTTACAGGGCTATGGCTGTACAACAGCTATTGTAACGTCCGCTACTACCAACACTCCCGCCGCCACTGGCGAAGGTATGTTGTACATGGGCCAGATGACCACTGACCCCGTAAACGCCAAAGAGCCTAAGAATCTGGCTTACTGGGTCATCTCTAAATGCCCAAATTTTAATAATGCGTTCCAGAAAGAGGTTGCTGACCTTGTTCAAACCACTGGACGGAACGCATGGGAGACGTACCTGCTAGGAGTGCAGATTCAGTCCTTTGACGACCGCATTACCCAAAACGCAAAGGATATCGCCGCTGAAATAGAACGTGCTACCGCCGCTGAGGAAGCACTTGACCAGAAAATTGAAACGGAGACAGACCGGGCAGAAGCGGCAGAGGATGCTCTTGACAAGAAAATCGATGCCGAAACTGAACGTGCCAAGGCCGCTGAACAGGCTGAACAGGAAAGAGCGGAAGCCGCTGAACAGGCTCTGGACAATAAGATTGTTGCGGAGACTAACCGTGCTACCGCCGCCGAGAACAAAATTGCCAGTGACTTACAGGCAGAGGTTACCCGTGCCACTACCAGAGAGAACCAGATTCAGGCCGCTTTGGATGCCGAAATTGCCGCTAGAATCGCCGCTGATAATGACCTTATCAACGCTATTGAACAGGAAGTCCTTGCCAGAAAAGCCGCTGACGTTGCGCTGGAAAACCAGATTGACGCAGTAGACAAGAAAATCCAGACGCAAATCACTAATCTGGAAACGCAGATTAACGGTATGACCACTGGGCAGACTAACCTTCCCTATCTAAAACTGTCTGGTGGTCAACTTACTGGTAATCTGACTTTTACCTCTGGCTCTACTGTTGTAGCAGGTCGTGCGCCTACCGCAGACAATGAGGTAGCGACCAAGAAATATGTAGATGACGCTGTGCATACTGGCGGTGGAGGTACTGGCACTGACGTATCTAAGGAGTACGTTGACCAACAGGTAGCAAACGTACAGGGACAGGTCAACACGAAAGTGAGCAAAAGCGGCGATACCATGACTGGCTCTCTGAACTTCAATGGGAATACGGCTGTAAATCCTGTGCTTGAATCCAACAGCGGAATCAAGGTTCAGTCCAGCTCTTCCGGTGCCGCCGGTAAGGTTACTAACCTTTCCGCCCCCAGTGCTGACAGTGATGCGGCTAATAAGAAGTATGTCGATGACGGGATTAAGCAGGTAAAACAGGAAATCAGTGGAGAGCTTGGTGGGGAATATCTGGCCCTTACTGGCGGAGACATGACCGGCGATATCAACATGACCGGAAACTCCGTAGTAAAGTTCTACGACCCGATTGCCGCCCGTGCAAGAGCAAGGAATCTCACCGACCAGATGGTTAAGGGTTCTGTATACAATGACGCTGACGCTATGGTGGTCAAGTCTGAGACTGGTCCGGTTGCTTTAAAGGGTACTGACGTATCTCTCTCCAATGGAGAAGGAGGAGAAATTGCTATTTCTGGTGTAACCGAGATTCGCCGCAAGAAGAACGACCCCAACTCTGGTGCGGTCAAACTCAATGACGACCTGATTAACTTGGCCGCTGATACTGTACTGGTAGGACAGAATGGCTCCATGAAGGGCGAAGTCAGCATGGGAACGCTGAATCTATATGATGATAATGGGGCGGCTGTACTGAAACGGCACAATAGTCATTTGGACATTAACGTGCCTGATGCACAAGGTTCTGTTTACATTAACAGAAACCAGACAGAAGGCGGTACTGGTGAGATTCACGTTACCGAAGTTCACGCCCCTAATGAGTTACGGCTAAATCCGGGGACCACCATTAACATGATGAGCAAGCGTGTTGTCGGAATGGCTAATGGTGTTAACAATAATGACGCTGTCAATGTAACACAGTTGGGTGCTGTCAGGACTATTGCACAGAACGCACAGAGTGCCGCTGAATCCGCTGACGCTAAGGCTAACCAAGCATTAGAGAAAGCGGAGAGTGTGGGGTATATGTCTGGTGAATGTACCATTGATACTTCCAACAGAACACTAACCATTAGAGGCTCTGTATTATCAGAAGATGGGAGCAGTATTCCATTTACTCTTGAGTTTATGAAATATTCAAGCCAAAGTAGCGTTAGTAAGGCATGGGTCCATAATGGAGTTATTTATATTTTAGGAACGGTCAAATTTAGTGCTAGTACAATGACTGTGCATTTGTCTAATACAAAAGGAAAGAACTTTATTGTGCCGCAACTAACAGCCTATAATAGTTCGGATGAATTTGCAATTACTAGAAGTACAACTTCATCGTCTTTAATTGAATGGAATATTACCTGGCCTGTTGCGGCGATGTATCATCTAATATGCGTTAGCGGTCCTGATTTAAGCCCCTTAATTACGACATAAATATAAACCCTCTCCTATTGGAGAGGGTTTAATATTAAGGTGCATACATATATAACGGCGTTCTTTCCTGTCCAGAAATGACCATACCATTGTATTGTTTTCCTACATCACTAGAAGTGCCTAAAGTAAATTCAACAGTCCCAGCTGTTTTATTGGGAAAATTAGTGAATAACTGATTATCGTGTTCAGTTTTGTGGGATATTAGCTTTGTAGTAATGTTAAATGCGGTAGAAAACGTAGCGACTTTGCAGGGGAAAATAACTCCTCCCACACTCTCCGCTTTCTCTAATGCTTAGTCAGCATCCCTCTTCCCACTCTGCTAGGCTCGGTGTGTCTCTGTGAGAGTTGGTGAGGGCCGTATAGGTGCGGACTGGTGAGAGGTGTATAGGTGTGGTTTGGTGAGGCCCGTATCGGTGTGGACTGGTGTGGGGTGTATCGGTGCGTGTAGGCTGGGCGTGTAAAGGGGGAAGTACAGAGGGGTTTATACAGGCTTCTCTATAACATCCCCTAAAGAATCTTCTAAATCAGCAATACTTTCATAAACTAAATC
>OLOW01002694.1_pt1 | contig 11759 bp, 8 predicted proteins | sample 1672801 | NCBI WGS metagenome assembly OLOW01 (sample SAMEA3136725, study PRJEB25190) | human gut metagenome | biome: human gut; feature: human-associated habitat; material: faeces | place: Austria | collected 2013
ATTAAAGACGGTAAGGTGAGAGTAACTTATACCATACCTTTTTATGATGTAGACATGATGGTGGGAGGAGGTATTCTCGGTGCGATGGGAGGTTCGCGTGGAACTTTAGTACAAGAGAATTGGCCTGTTGAAAAATGTTTCCCTTTCATCGAAAAAGATAGCCACAAGAAAACCTCAGCTAAAGCTCTTGTTATGGCTCATGCCTATTCCAATGTGATTATGGATAAGATAGAAGAAGCTATCAAGAACGGCGTAGTAGGTAATGAGAACGACAATTGGTAATCTGTTGGGTTCTTTTTAATAAACTTAATAACAAACGTTGCAAATTCAAGCATCTGTCCGAGTAGGCGGATGCTTTTATTGTTATAATACAGATTGAGGAAATCAGACAGGGCTTTGTTGATTGGCTCGGACGGGCCCCCGACACGTTCAAGCAGCAGCTCTCCGACCATTACAACCGTCTTTTCAACTGTTTTGTGCGACCCAACTTCGACGGCACGCACCAGACTTTTCCCGACCTTGACCTCAGAAGGTTGGGTATTGCCGACCTTTACAAGAGCCAGAAGGATGCCGTATGGATGCTCAAAACCAACGGTGGCGGCATCTGCGATCACGAGGTGGGAGCGGGAAAGACACTCATCATGTGTACGGCTGCCTACGAGATGAAGCGATTGGGCTTGGCGAACAAGCCGATGATTATCGGTCTTAAAGCAAATGTATTCGACATTGCCGATACCTTTAGGAAAGCTTATCCCAATGCTAAGGTACTCTATCCGGGTAAGAACGATTTTAATAAACAGAACCGCCAACGTATCTTCAACGACATCAAGAACAACGACTGGGACTGTATCATCCTCACGCACGAACAGTTCGGTATGATACCGCAAGCTTTGGAGATACAGGAAGCGATTATGCAGAAGGAACTGGACTCCGTGGAAGAAAATCTCGAAGTGTTGCGGCAACAAGGAAGAGACATCTCCCGTGGCATGCTCAAAGGACTGGAGAAGCGCAAGCAGACCCTTGAAGCCAAGTTACAGAACATACAGGACAGCATCGCCGAAAGAAAGGACGATGCTGTAGACTTCAAGATGATGGGTATCGACCATTTGTTCGTGGATGAGAGCCACCAATTTAAGAACCTGATGTTCAACACACGCCATGACCGTGTGTCGGGCTTGGGCAATCCTGATGGTTCACAGCGTGCCTTAAACATGCTCTTTGCCATTCGCACCATACAGGAGCGGTCGGGCAAGGACTTGGGCGCAACCTTCCTTTCAGGCACAACTATTTCCAACAGTCTGACGGAATTGTACCTGCTCTTTAAGTACCTGCGCCCGAAGGAACTGGAACGGCAGGACATCCGCTGTTTCGACGCATGGGCGGCTATCTTCGCCAAGAAGACGACCGACTTCGAGTTCAACGTGACAAACAACGTGGTGCAGAAGGAGCGTTTCCGCTACTTCATCAAAGTGCCGGAGCTTGCCGCCTTTTACAACGAAATCACCGACTACCGCACGGCGGAGGACGTGGGTGTGGATCGTCCGCACAAGAACGAGATACTGCACCACATACCGCCTACACCCGACCAAGAGTATTTCATCAAACAACTGATGGAATTTGCCAAGACAGGTGACGCGACGTTGTTGGGCAGGTTGCCGCTGTCTGAAACGGAAGAGAAGGCTAAGATGCTCATCGCTACCGACTACGCGCGGAAGATGGCTTTGGATATGCGCATGATAGACCCCAATTACGAAGACCACTCCGACAACAAGGCGAGCCACTGCGCCAAAATGATAGCGGAGTATTACCACAAATACGATGCGCACAAAGGAACGCAGTTCGTGTTCTCCGACTTGGGTACATATCAGCCGGGGGAAGGATGGAACGTGTACAGCGAGATAAAACGCAAGTTGGTGGAGGATTACGGCATACCGGCAAGTGAGGTGCGCTTCATTCAGGAGTGTAAGACGGATAAGGCTCGTAAGGCGGTGATAGATGCCATGAACGCCGGGACGGTGCGCGTGCTGTTCGGCTCCACAAGTATGCTCGGAACGGGCGTGAATGCGCAGAAAAGATGTGTCGCCATCCATCACCTTGATACACCGTGGCGACCGTCCGACCTGCAACAGCGTGACGGACGGGGTGTTAGAGCCGGGAACGAGATTGCCAAGCATTTTGCCGAGAATAACGTGGATGTCATCATCTACGCGGTGGAAAAGTCGCTGGACAGCTACAAGTTCAATCTGCTGCACTGCAAGCAGACGTTCATATCGCAGCTCAAAAGTGGAGCGATGGGCGCACGTACCATCGACGAGGGAGCAATGGACGAAAAATCGGGTATGAACTTCTCGGAGTATATGGCGTTGCTCTCCGGCAATACCGACCTTTTGGATAAGGCGAAATTAGAGAAGCGTATCGCCTCGCTCGAAGGGGAACGCAAGTCGTTCAACAAGGGCAAGCGCGATTCGGAGTTCAAGCTGGAATCCAAGACGGGAGAACTGCGCAACAACACGGCTTTCATCGAAGCCATGACGGAAGACTGGAACCGTTTTCTTTCCGTTGTGCAGACTGATAAGGAAGGCAGCCGCCTTAATCTTGTCAAGGTGGACGGCGTGGATTCAACGGATGAGAAGGTCATCGGTAAGCGTTTGCAGGAAATCGCCAAGAACGCCACGACTGGTGGACTGTACAAGGCTGTCGGGGAACTTTACGGCTTTCCGATAAAGGTGGTCAGCGAGAGGACACTCAAAGAAGGTCTGGAGTTCACTGACAACCGCTTCGTGGTGGAGGGTAACTACAAGTACACCTACAACAACGGGCATCTGGCGATGGCAGACCCGATTGCTGCCGCACGAAACTTTCTGAACGCATTGGAGAGGATTCCGACCATCATCGACCAGTACAAGTCTAAGAACGAAGTGCTGGAAAAGGAGATTCCGCAGTTGCAGGAGATAGCGGGCAAGGTGTGGAAGAAGGAGGACGAACTGAAACAGTTGAAGTCCGAACTTGCCGCGCTTGACCGCAAGATACAGTTGGAGCTTGCGCCGCCCGCGCAGGAAGTCACCGAAAAAGAAAAGAACGGGCAGGAGATCAAGCCAGATGCGGAAGGTGTACGGAGCATATCGCCACAACAAACCGATGATGTCCCGCAGATTCGCAGCCCGATGGATAAACGAAGTCCGTCTGGCAATTTCATTGCCAATCATATCATTATCGGGCGTCCGGGTTTTCAGTTTAAGGATGAAAACCGATCGAAAGGGATAAAAATTTAAAATTAGGAATTTTATATAAAATATTAATAGGGGCTATCCAAAAGGTCTAAAAGTAAATCATATCCCCTCTGCAAGTATCTGTAGGAGAGTGATTGCAAGACTTTCTTTCTTTTTGGGCAGCCTCTATTAAATTTATTTATTCTTTCTTGATTTATGTTTATAAACATTATACCAAAAACATTCCAACTAACCTTGTTTATGTTTTGTCAGCCACCATTTGCACAACCATATTTGACTCCCAAAGAGAATGAATTCGATAAGATAACTTGCTGCATACCCACAATAAGGGGCTAAATAGAATACGAATGGGAAATAGATAACAGCACCGACAACAGATTGCGTTATGTAGTTGGTTAAACTCATTTTACCATAAAGCTGTAATGTGGAAACCGCTTTTTTGACACGTTCCTTATGACACAATAATATGAACGAGAATATTTCTACAGAATCATCAGTAAAACAGAAAAAAATACTAATTTTGTTTTTGATGATCCTTCCAAAAGGAATTAGAAAAAATGTCTAATTCTAACTTATAGAGGAAAAAGCAACAATTAAATATTAAAGAATAAAAGATACGAAAAATATGACGCCAAAAGAGATACTACAAAAATGGATTGACTGCTTCAACGCCGCCGATGCAGTCGCTTTGGCAAACTTATACGCTCAGGATGCCATAAACCATCAAGTCGCAAACACCCCAGTTATAGGAAAAACAGCTATCCATGAAATGTTTGTAAATGAATTTGCAACCTCAAAAATGGTTTGTATTGTTGAGCATATATTCGAGGATGGAGAATGGGCTATCATGGAATGGAAAGATCCGCTCGGGTTGCGAGGATGCGGATTCTTTCATGTGCAAAACGATAAAATAGTTTTCCAAAGAGGTTATTGGGATAAGCTCAGCTTTCTCAAACAGCACGGTTTACCCGTAGAGAATAGTGATGAAAATCCAAACACATAACACCGTCCGATATGGGAATCATCATTCATTCTTTAGAGTCCGTTTCTTTCAAAGATTTGTATGCGGCATTCTCATCTGCATTCAAAGATTATGATTTCTCTTTGAATGCGGATGAATTGCGACGCATGCTCGACCGACGAGGATACAATCCACAACTATCTTTCGGAGTATTTTTCGAAGGACGGCTGATTTCTTTTGTGCTTAACGGAACAGGCATGTACAACAACATCTTGACTGCCTATGACACAGGGACGGGAACCGTACCTTCATTCCGGGGATTACACCTAACCCAAAAAATATTCACTTTCAGCCTCGAATTGATATGTCAACAAGGAGTTCGGCAATATGTACTGGAAGTTTTGCAACACAATCACAAAGCAATAAAAATATATCGCAAATTAGGCTTTGAAACACAGAGAAATTTCAACTACTACTCTGCCAAACTGAGCGATATTGTTCCTGTATTGCAAGTAAACCATACCGCATGTCGCATACTCCCATCGGATTTAAAAAACTGCCTTAACCAAACGGCCTGGTTCGATTTTCATCCTTCATGGCAAAATGACAGGGCTTCACTGGAACGCGGAATCGACAATTTGGACATATTGGGAGCTTATGAAAGAGAAGAACTTGTCGGATTTGTTATCTTTGAACCGGCATCTGGCGATATTTCATCCCTCGCAGTTGCAAAAGATTACCGGCGTAAAGGAATAGGCAAGTCTTTGCTTAAAAGTGCTGTCAGTCATTTTCAAAGCGATGTACTCAAATTTACTAATGTTGATTGCGATTGTGAATCAGTCACTGGTTTCTTGTCATCATTAGGACTTACCCCAAAAGGACAACAGTTTGAAATGGTCAGAAAAATTTAACCTACATTTATATGAATAGCCCTCATCATCAAATAACAAATTAATAATACCAAATAAAAATACGTATAGATTAAAAAAGTTCTTTGTGCTTTTGTCAGGGAACTTTTTTTTCGTAAATTTGCGTTCAATTATGCGGCAGTAATAATATACATATTAATACGAGTTAAGAATCCTGTAGTTTTCTACATGCTACGAGGAGGTATTAAAAGGTGCGTTTCGGCAATGCATCTATTGTAGTATATTATTGCTTAATCAAATGAACATTATAAATTTAGGAATTCTTGCTCACATTGATGCAGGAAAAACTTCCGTAACCGAAAATCTGCTATTTGCCTGCGGAGCAACGGAAAAGCGCGGCAGTGTTGATAAAGGTGACACCATAACAGACTCTATGGATATAGAAAAACGTAGAGGAATTACTATTCGGGCTTCTACGACATCTATTGTTTGGAATGGTGTGAAATGCAATATCATTGACACTCCGGGACACATGGATTTTATTGCAGAGGTGGAGCGGACATTCAAAATGCTTGATGGTGCAGTCCTCATATTATCGGCAAAGGAAGGCATACAAGCACAAACAAAGTTGCTGTTCAAGACTTTGCAAAAACTGCAAATCCCGACAATTATATTTATCAATAAGATTGATCGTGCCGGCGTAAATCTTGAGCGTTTATATCTGGACATAAAAACAAATCTGTCGCAAGACGTCTTGTTTATGCAAACGGTTGTCGATGGAGTCGTTTACCCGATTTGCACCCCAACAGATATAAGGGCAGAACACAAAGAATTTGTATGCAACCATGACGACGATATATTAGAACTATATTTGGCGGATAAAGAAATCTTACCGGCAGATTATTGGAATGCGATAATCGCTCTTGTGGCAAAAGCCAAAGCCTATCCGGTCTTGCATGGATCAGCAATGTGCAATATTGGCATCAATGAGTTGTTAGACGCCATCATTTCTTTTATATTTCCTCCGGCATCAGTCCCCAATAGACTTTCAGCTTATCTTTATAAAATAGAACATGACCCCAAAGGGCATAAAAGAAGTTTTCTAAAAATTATTGACGGAAGGCTGAGACTTCGAACCGTTATAAAAGTCAATGATTCTGAAAAATTCATCAAGATTAAAAATCTAAAAACCATTTATCAGGGCAAAGAGATAAATGTTGATGAAGTGGTTGCTAATGATATCGCAATTATAGAAGATATAGAAGAATTAAGAATCGGAGATTATTTAGGTGTTAAACCTTGTCTGATTCAAGGATTATCTCATCAGCATCCCGCCCTCAAATCTTCTGTCCGACCAGACAAGCCCGAAGAGAGAAGCAAGTTGATATCCGCTCTAAATGTATTGTTTATTGAAGACCCGTCTCTGTCCTTTTCCATAAATTCATATAGTGATGAATTGGAAATCTCGTTATATGGTTTAACCCAAAAAGAAATCATACAAACATTGCTGGAAGAACGATTCTCCGTAAAGGCCCATTTTGATGAAATCAAGACTATCTACAAAGAACGACCTAAAAAGAAGGTGAATAAGATTATCCATATCGAAGTCCCTCCCAACCCTTACTGGGCCTCCATAGGACTGACTCTTGAACCTTTACCGATAGGGTCAGGGTTGCAAATCGAAAGTGAAATCTCCTTTGGTTATCTGAACCATTCTTTTCAAAATGCCGTTTTTGAAGGAATCCGTATGTCTTGCCAATCGGGATTGCATGGATGGGAAGTGACGGATTTGAAAGTAACCTTTACTTATGCCCTTTATTATAGTCCGATAAGTACCCCTGCCGATTTTAGACAATTGTCTCCTTATGTCTTCAGGTTGGCTTTGCAACAATCAGGAGTGGATATTCTCGAACCGATGCTCTATTTTGAGTTACAGATACCACAAGTAGCAAGTTCCAAAGCTATTACAGATCTGCAAAAAATGATGTCTGAGATTAAAGGTATCAGTTGTAATAATGAGTGGTGTCTTATTGAAGGGAAAGTTCCATTAAATACAAGTAAAGACTATGCCTCAGAAGTAAGTTCATACACTAAAGGCTTAGGCACTTTTATGGTTAAGCCGTGTGGGTATCAAATAACAAAAGGCGGTTATTCTGATAATACCCGTATGGAAGAAAAGGATAAACTTTTATTCATGTTTGAAAAATCAGTATCATCAAAATAATGGAACGATCCAGGAATTTCTATAAGACAATACGGTTGGGGTATATACTTATCTCCGTTCTTATCGGATGTATAGCATATAATAGCTTCTATGAATGGCAGGAGATAGAAGCATTAGAACTTGACAACTTGAGTTCAACTTATAAATGCAACTTTTTGGGTGCGGATAATAAGCAATAAAAACATTTATTTTTCAGAGAGGAAAGAGAGACAATGTCCCCCTTTCTCTCACTCTGAATGGATAAAGTTTGCTATCTTTGCTTTAATTGTCCGTCCAAAGAAAAAAAAGTTGCAGATGAGCAAACATATAACCGAGGAACAAAGGTATGCAATTTCTATGATGTTGCAAATACCGATGAGCAAAAAAGCAATAGCGGAAGCTATCGGAGTAGATAAAAGCACTGTTTACAGGGAGATAAAGCGCAATTGCGACGCCCGAAGTGGTAGCTATAGCATGGAGCTTGCCCAGCGAAAAGCAGACAGGCGCAAGCAGCAAAAACATCGCAAGGAAGTGCTTACACCGGCAATGAGAAAACGGATAATAAAGCTGTTGAAGAAAGGATTCAGCCCGGAGCAGATTGTCGGCAGGAGCCGCTTGGAGGGAATTGCGATGGTATCTCACGAAACGATATATCGCTGGATTTGGGAGGATAAGCGGCGGGGTGGCAAACTGCACAAATATCTTCGCAGACAAGGTCGCAGGTATGCCAAACGTGGTTCTAAAAATGCAGGGCGAGGATTTATCCCAGGCAGGGTGGATATTGATGAGCGTCCCGAGATAGTGGAACTGAAGGAGAGATTTGGTGATTTAGAGATAGATACAATTATTGGTAAGAACCACAAAGGTGCCATTCTTACCATTAACGACAGAGCAACAAGCAGGGTCTGGATACGCAAGTTGTCGGGAAAAGAAGCCATCCCGGTAGCTAAGATTGCAGTATGGGCACTGCGGAAAGTGAAAAACTTAATACACACAATTACGGCTGACAATGGAAAGGAGTTTGCAAAGCACGAGGAAATTGCGCAAAAATTGGAAATAAAATTCTATTTTTGCAAACCATACCACTCATGGGAACGTGGTGCCAATGAAAACACCAACGGGCTTATCAGGCAGTATATCCCAAAGGGTAAGGACTTTAGTGAAGTAACCAACAAACAGATTAAGTGGATTGAAAATAAACTCAATAATCGACCTCGTAAAAGACTTGGATACCTCACGCCAAACGAAAAATTTAAACAAATTATTAATCAGAATTCTGTTGCATTTGCAAGTTGAATTCAGCCTTGAATTCAAATCACAGAGAAGTGAATAGACAGTATTACCCGACAGAGCAACTACGACAAAGCAATGCCATCAAAAAAAATGACAGCACACACAAAGCATAGACTGATTGTCTTGCCCTAAAAGATTGATTGGAATTTATTCAGGACTGCCTATCACTTAGATAGAAGTCCAAGGTCTGCTGAAATACATAATTCAAAAATTGAAATTGCTTGACTGCAAATTTAGTAACTTTGCTTGACAAATTAACGAGAAAGAAGAGAAAATGAAAGCCGACCGCATAACATCACCTATACGCAAGCAGGGGGTTCGTGCTTCGTAAGACAGGAAAGTGGTAAATTTAAAGTTCAGTTCATCGTAGGTAGCTTAGTGGTAAAAATCCCTGCCTGCGTATAGCTGCAAACCGTTGTTAGCAATCCGCTGCGCTCCTTGCTAACAATGGCTCGGCGACTTACGTCGCTTGCCGTAAGCCGCCGCTTCGCGGACTGCTTACAACAAGCGACTTGGCTAAATAGCTCCGCTTTTGTATCTTCGATACAGCTTCGCTACTTCGCCAATTCGCCGAGCCATTGTTATGGGCCATTTTTGAATGACAATGCGAATAGATACAGACAAACAAATGAATTTACTTAGTGATAAGAACGTTGCAATAATTGGTGGTGGACCCGTTGGACTGACTATGGCAAAATTATTACAGCAAAACGGCATAGACGTTTCAGTTTACGAAAGAGACAACGACCGAGAGGCAAGAATTTTTGGTGGAACCCTTGACCTACACAAAGGTTCAGGTCAGGAAGCAATGAAAAAAGCGGGATTGTTACAAACTTATTATGACTTAGCCTTACCAATGGGTGTAAATATTGCTGATAAAAAAGGCAATATTTTATCCACAAAAAATGTAAAGCCCGAAAATCGATTTGACAATCCTGAAATAAACAGAAATGACTTAAGGGCTATCTTGTTGAATAGTTTAGAAAACGACACGGTTATTTGGGATAGAAAACTTGTTATGCTTGAACCTGGTAAGAAGAAGTGGACACTAACTTTTGAGAATAAACCGAGTGAAACAGCAGATTTGGTTATTCTTGCCAATGGCGGGATGTCCAAGGTAAGAAAATTTGTTACCGACACGGAAGTTGAAGAAACAGGTACTTTCAATATACAAGCCGATATTCATCAACCAGAGATAAACTGTCCTGGATTTTTTCAGCTATGCAATGGAAACCGGCTAATGGCATCTCACCAAGGTAATTTATTATTTGCTAACCCCAATAATAATGGTGCATTGCATTTTGGAATAAGTTTTAAAACACCTGATGAATGGAAAAACCAAACGCAGGTAGATTTTCAAAACAGAAATAGTGTCGTTGATTTTCTTCTGAAAGAATTTTCCGATTGGGACGAACGCTACAAAGAATTGATTCATACGACGTTGTCATTTGTAGGATTGGCTACACGGATATTTCCTTTAGAAAAGCCTTGGAAAAGCAAGCGCCCATTACCCATAACAATGATTGGGGATGCCGCACATTTGATGCCGCCTTTTGCAGGGCAGGGAGTAAATAGTGGGTTGGTGGATGCCTTGATATTGTCTGATAATCTAGCCGATGGAAAATTTAATAGCATTGAAGAGGCTGTTAAAAATTATGAACAGCAAATGTTTATCTATGGCAAAGAAGCACAAGAAGAATCAACTCAAAACGAAATTGAAATGTTTAAACCCGACTTTACGTTTCAGCAATTGTTAAATGTATAAAATGGAATAAAACGGCACATAACAAACAAATTGGCAATAGAGCCGGTGAAGTACTTCTATTGAACTTTTGTGCAATGTTGAAGATTAGTAATTCTATTCAACATTTGTGCTAAAAGTCGGCTCCATCGCCAATTTGCCAGCCGTTATGCGGCAGCTTAAAAAAAGACGACACCAAACCAAAAAAATCATCTTGACAACCACCCGACTTTGAACTACGAAGGATGAAATTTTTCAGGGACAACTTCCAGCATTTCCAAAAAACAGTTTAACCATTGACTTGGAGACAAACAAACAATTTGAGCATTAAGGTTTAAACCGAATTTTTCCGAAATTGACCTGACCTGACTTTTCCTGAAAATCGACTTTAAAGCTGTTTTTACAGATAAATCAGGTTTCTCTAACAGACAGGAAATAAATGCTAAGTATTTGGCTTTAAACTTAAAATCAAAAAATAAGTGTTTTCTTTTAATGTTTAACAGGGCTGATTTGACAGTTGGCGGTGGCAAGAAACTTTCAGGACCTACCTCATAGACAAGTTTCAAATCAAAAAAAGTATGATAGAAAACGGTATATGGATTGTAAAGCTTCCTCGAAAATAACTTTTGTGTAGGTTCTAATTGAAGGACAATGGAACCTCCCAGAAAATTTCCAAGACTCTCAAACATCAGGATTTTGAAAATATCGGAAGTAATGCCATAAGGAATATTTGACACCACTTTGAAAGGAAATTTCGGAACTGCAAAATTCCTAAAATCACAACCGACAACTTGAACATTTCGGGCATCAGAAAATAATTTTCGTAAATGTTCAACCAAAGCTGTGTCGTTTTCAATAGCAACAACATTGTTGGCGATTTTTAATAAATGAACAGTAAGAAACCCCTTGCCTGCCCCAATATCTAAAACCGTATCCTGATTACTTATATTTGCTTGTCTTATTGCATCTTTTATTAGCACTTTATCAATAGTAAAGTGCTGACCCGTAAAACGAACGGGCAATTTCTTTTTTGTCATTACCTTAATTCCGCAACACTTTGATTTAACTTTATTTATAAGTACCTGAGCAACAAAAAGTTGCTCAGGATTTTGCCATGTCAGATTTTTCACCTATCTTAGTGTTGCAAATCAAAATATGTATCAAACCCGACAGACATGGCAAAGGTAGCAATAAAATCTGAGAAACTCTCTCCTTTTGGAGGTATTTTTCCAATAATGGAGCAATTTGATTCCAAGCTCTCATCTGTAATCGACTCAACCCTCGGTATGAGATGCAGGCTGTATGGTTATCAATACAGCGAAATCATCCGTTCGCTTATGAGCGTTTATTTCTGTGGCGGCTCATGCATCGAGGATGTCACCACTCATCTGATGTATCACCTCTCGCTTCATCCGACACTTCGCACATGCAGTGCCGACACGATTCTCAGAGCCATAAAGGA
>OLOW01002695.1_pt1 | contig 11756 bp, 9 predicted proteins | sample 1672801 | NCBI WGS metagenome assembly OLOW01 (sample SAMEA3136725, study PRJEB25190) | human gut metagenome | biome: human gut; feature: human-associated habitat; material: faeces | place: Austria | collected 2013
GGTCGGTGGTTCGAGTCCACTTTGGCCCACCACCAAAAACAGAACGCTTTTGCCAGACACATTTTGCTTAAATAATTAAAAATTCCTGACAGAACTGCAGAAGCAGCCACCAAAAGAGCTGCCAGAAGCAACGTCTGCCGTACATTCAGACCTTCTGGGATTCCATCCAGTACCAGAATGTGGTCTGCCGTATATTTTACGATTTGTGGAATCAACGCATTGCATGCTGTAAAAAGCACGGAAAACAACAGCGTTCCCACAAAGAACCGAATATTTCCTTTTAGAAACTGGAAAATGATACGGAATTTCTCGGTTTTATTTTTTACTGTCATTCTCTCCTCCCGTGTTTTATATCAGGCCCTGCTTTTAAAACCCAACAATTTTTATTCTGTCAAGCACTTCTTTACACCAAAAGCCTTACATATCTTCTCTGTTACGTCATATTCCAGCGCAGGATTACCAACATATCCTTCAAATCCACTGAAAAATTCCCATGCTTCAGGAAGCAGATACAACTGTTTTCTCACATATTCATCCAACACCACGGCCCTGGAAAGAAAGCTCTTATATGCCGCCCCCTGCTCTCCCAGTACATAAAGTCTGTGATCTTTATCCAGCTGCTCCAACAATTTTTTCTGCTCCGCTGTTGGCATAAGATCCCCGTTTACCAGCATACTTCCCGGTTCCGGCTTTCTCACCAGCTTCATAAAAATATGCCCGTCCGCCTCTTTTTTCTTATTGCATACCAGATATTCTTTCTTCTGGTAAGATACCAGTTCCACCTGGTTTTCCTCTGGCTTTTCTGCTGGAATAACAGGAAGCCGCATCACTCGAAGGCGGTTCTCCAGTCCATAAATGCCCAGCTGCTGACAGTCTGCCGGCGCATAAATCCGGTTAAATACAGTGAGGGCTTTGCGCCATCTAGCCAGATACTTCTCATGGACATAGGGCAAAAAGTCAAGATCCACCAACACTTTCTTCTTTGCTCTGGCTTTCGCAGCAAGATAATAGGACAGATATTTGGAACTTCCTGCAACGATCACCGCATCCCAGGAAGCAGTTCCAAAAAGACGGTTCCACTCCCTTTTTACCAGTTCGTCTATATAACTGCGGATGATAGGATTTTCCAGATATACTTCCGGATTTTTTTCCACAGTGAGATAATTCAGATATTCAGCCTCACTGACTGTCATTCTTCCCTCACCCATAAAGCCTGTAGCCTTACCCATCTGTGAGAAAAAGGCCTTACACTTTTCCTTGTTTCCAAGATTCTCACTAAAAAAAGCTACATCATATTTTTCCGGATCGATCTTGGCCAGGATCCGGTTCACCACCAGCGTCACCTCTGGTTTTGCTTCACTGCTTCCCAGGATGAGGAGCCTCTTTTTCTCCGGATTTCTCAGAGAAAAACACTCCAGGCCTTCCGGAGTGTTTCCTTCCAGAAGAAACGCTGCAAGAGAAGCCGCCTTATTCTTCACTTTTTCTCCAAAAGCCAGCACTTTTCCAGGGTAAATCCCTTCTGACGGACACTTTTTCGTCCAGTTTTCTTTCCCCTGCTGATCTGGTACACAGATAAAATCTGTTTTCAACATATCCCTTGCTGTCACTGATCCAAATTCCTTTGTGTCCAGTCTCTTCTTCTCATAAACTTCAGACATGGTATTCAGATAAATCTGGCCATCTCTTTTTACAAAGGAAACTGGAAGTTCCAGGCTACTGACAATGATTCCAGAGGATGCCAGCGCTCTCCAGTAACTGGCAGAATTCTCAGCCACCTTGCCGGCATTTCCAAACGAAAATCCTCCCTTCACGCAGGCAAAGCAGCTATAATTTTTTCCATAAGTTTTCTTCACAAATTCAAACATTTCCCGGATCAGCTCCCCGCCTCTGGTTTCCTTTTCCCACAAGAAAAAAATCTGCTTTGGATTTACCGGCAGATTTACCAGGGCATCTGCATATTCATAGTTTCTGCTGATTTCCTGTGTATACCCTTTCACCAGCTTTTTTGCCCGTCGTCTGGCGCTTTCGTATTCTTCCATATTCTGTTCCAGGATTTTCTCTATCTCACTCATGCAAGTTCCTCTTATCTTCTATCTGCTTTTCCAGTTCCTGAAGTTGCTGCCTGTTCCATTTTTCAGGATCAAAGCTGTATGGGATCTCACTTTTCAGATCTGATTTCAAAAGCTTCATGTTCATGGCCTTGGCTGCAAGAGCCCCTGGACTTTCCTCTTCTTTCTCCGGACAAATAAAATAGTCACACATTTTCATAAGGACAAAAGGCCTGGATGACCAGCCAATTAAAAAGACTCTTCCCTCAAGATGAAGCTGTGATATTTTTTGCTCCAGTTCTCCATACCCCTTGCCTTTTCCCATAATATAAAGGCAGGTATTTTTTTCTTTCAAACCGGAAAAAACATTCAGAAGCTCTCCCGCTGACTTGTGATACATACAGAAATAATTTACTTTATCCATATCCGGTACGGATATAGTATCCAGAGTAAGAACCGATTCATTTTCTCCACTGACAGCAGCAAGATAGTAGCTTTCTTTCTGAGAAATGATCACCGGCTGCTCCTGCAGTTCCTTTTGTATCCTGTTCACAGGCACAAACCTTGGCCTGTATGTGAAAAAACTGGTATTTTCCATTTCAGAAGCCACCATGGAAAACAGATTCTTTTTGCCTGTAAAATCAATGGCACAGTCAAAAACGGCATCCCCAAAAAGCCTTCTGGCTTCCCTTTTGAAAAAGCGATGAGGAATTTCTGTCTTTTTTCCCTTCATCAGACAATCATAACTGGCAATTTCCTCCGCACTTCCGTTAAAGGGCTGTCCTCTGTAAAGGACACGGATTCCAGATGGCAGAGAACGGATCAGCCTTTCTGCTTTTTCATCTCCATTCCCATCAATCAATAATGTGATATCATATTTTTGAAAATCCAGGCACTCTGCCATAGCCAGAAATGCCCTGGTAGTCCCATTATCAGAGAAGTCTCCGGCGTACATAAGAACCTTACGCAGTCCATTCTCCCTGCAGCTGATACAGTCCTCTCCCTCTTTTCCATGGAACACAATGTCTGCAAGACGGCGGCACACCTCCCCGTCATCTCTTGGACACGCCCATTTTGCTTCCTTGTCATAGACTTTCCAGTAAGGCTCCATGGCCTTTTCCAGATCTCTTAAATAGCCGCCCAGCTGCTCATAATCTTCTGCGATAGGCCCTGGCAGCTTGTCAATTCCAAAATACAGTCCCCTATAGTTCAGATAATTGGCAAGATCCGGAATGAAAAATAGAATTGGTTTTCCGGAAACCAGATAATCAAAATAAATGCTGGAATAGTCAGAAATCAAAATGTCAGTGGCATGTAGCAGTTCATTGGTATCCACAGTTGCCGGAATATACTGTCCTGTGATACCCTGTGTATTTTTTATATGGTAATATACAATCTGGTGGGGCTTTACAAACACCTGATACTCGCTGGTATCCACATTTTCCTCAATGGTATTGATCATCTTTTCGTAAGCATCCAGACTGGTATCCGGGCTGGAATATTTGCTACCTTTCCAGGTAGGGGCATACAAGATCAGCTTCTTAGAAGGATCTGCCTGGATTCCAGCCATCTGCAATTTCTGAAAAACAGCCTCCCTATCTGTATGAAAATAGCTGTCATTACGGGGCTGTCCGATTTCCAGAATCCTTCCGGGAAAAATCCCGTCCATTTTAAAGGCATTTTTGTAAATTTCCGTCATAAAAGCGTCCGGGGAGATCAGATAGTCTGCTGCCAGAAAATTCTTCACTGTATTTCCTGCACTGATCTTTCCTGCCGGGATGTCAAATCCTATGGTTTTTAAAGGAATCCCATGCCAGGTATCAATAAACACCTGACCTTCCCTTTTGGTAAAATATCCCGGAAAACTTACATTATTCACCAGATACCTGGCAGTTGCCAGATATTCCCGGTATTCCAAAGACTGAAACTTGATAAATTTTACATTCTGCTTTTCTTTATAAAGTTCCATCCAGGAAGCATTGTCCGAAAAGTCATCAATAGCCCAGACGTGGAGATATTCCGAAAACTCCGGCTGGGCCAGCAGATACTTAAAAATGGCGTGAGGGCTGCAGGTCATTCCCCTGCCCCCGAACGCCTCATATAAAATACATTTTTCTTTCAGCGGACTGTTCTCATAAAAATCCGCATATTTTTCCCGAAGTTCCTCTGTCAGATTGTACCGGGCTTCTTCCCGGACATCCTGCACCGCCTGGGCAAAGGCATCTTTTCGGATCACTTTTTTCGCCAGCTTTTTCAGGTCTTTTACAATGGCTGTCATAGATCACTGCCCCCTTTTCTTTGCTATCACCCGCTCAAAAAGATCATCCCATTCTTTTACTGCTTTTTCAATTGCAAAATCCTCTGACTTTGCAATGGCATTGGAGGACATCTTCTGACGAAGTTCATCGTCATGAGCCAGTTTTAACATAGCTTGGGCAAATTTATGGGGATCAAATGCTTCCGGAAGATAACCTGTTTTTCCATCGTCAATGATCAGATCCATGTTTCCCATATGGTAAGCAATCACCGGCAGACCGAATTCATAGGCCTCCATGATAACCATCGGCCATCCTTCCCATCTGGAGGGAAGTAAAAATACAGAAGAATTCAGGTAATATTTTTCTGCCTCATTGGTATAACCCACAAAATGGACACGATCCTCGATATGGCGTCTCTTTGCATCTTCTTTGATCTGTCTAAATAAGGCGCCGTCTCCTAAAATATCCAATTCCCACTCTTTGTCCTGTTTACAGAATTCCTCAAAGGATTCCATCATCAAATCCAGACCCTTGGCATATACAAAGCGGGTAGCCATCAGGAACCGTTTGGAATTCACATCGCATTTTTTCTCACTGACAAAGCTTCTGGGATTAATCTTTACCTCTGTATCGATGCCAAGCTTTTCCATATAATCTCTCTGGTCGTATTTACTCAGGACAATATATCGGTCCAGATTGGGCAGATACTGCTGAAGCAGGCACTCCTGCTGCCAGAATACCACCGGCTTCACATGAAGATATCCGTCATAGCAGTTATGCTGCCAGCCAATGGTGGCAGCTTTTAACCTTGGAGCGATCATGGCAAGGCGTAAACTTAAGGAGGCCGTGGTAATGATCACATCGTAATCCATGGAATTTAAGTATTCCACCCATTTATCCCTTGTTTTCTTTGGAAAAATGGACTCTGCAAGAAGATTGTTAAAACTCTTTTTATTAAAAATCCCAAACTTATCATTCAATTTCTTGACAAGATATCGTTTGGTAAAGGCCGGTGTATGGTGACGGTTTACAAAATGATTGTTGTCAATAAAATCCACATTGATATCTTCACTTAAATGATACATGTTGCGATCTTCCGCAAAACGGTCTTCGTAGGTCATGATGGTCACATCATGCTCCTTCACCAGCTCATTTGCCAGAAGGGAAACCACTCGCTTGGTTCCGCCAAGATCAAAGATTTTTGTCATCCAGATACATATTTTCATATCTTATACACCCCACCTGGGGTTTCCTCCTTCTTTTTACCAGAAACATCACAGCCATCAGCTATGGATAATTCAGATCCTCAAGGTGTAATCTCAAAATAGTCCAGCACACGCTTACAATAGCAGTCTGTCACATTATGGGTCTTGGCACAAATCCGGGCGCGTTTTTCCCCATACTCGTCCTTTCCTTCCTTTATGTCCAAAACAAACTGTTCAAACTGTTCTACATTATAAATGTGTTCTCCTGGCATATATTCCAATGGATTCTCAAATACCCAGCCTCTTGACTCTGTGTAGGCTTCATAATCATCCAAGGTAAAACCAAGGGGCTTATCCAAAAGCAGATAATCAATTGCCACAGACGAATAATCGGATACCAGTGCATCAGAGCAGTTGATAAATTCATAGAGCTGCAGACCGTTTTCCTCCAGATCCTTATTTTCCAGATATACAATATTGGTCAGGACATTTTCTCCAAAATCATAGGGAATCTGCAGGTAATGCTTCTTGATCACCACAAGCATATGGTGTTCTTTACAGAAATTATTAAATGCAAGCAGTCTCTCTTTATCATCCAGAATAGGAATATTAAACTCGTTGTTCAAGGTCTCCTCATTTAATCTTTCACTGCTGGCATGACGATAAGTGGGCATCCACAGGATCATTTTTTCACTGTCAGATTCCTTCAGAAGCTTTTCTTTATATTCTCTTGCCCTATCGCTTCCTCTAAGCATCATGTCATATCTCGGGTAACCAAAAGCCAGAAGCTTTTTGGAACTACATCCGAAAAATTCCATTTTGGTTTTGATAAACACGTCTCCTGGCACCAGGCAGTAATCGAAAAACACCTTACGGTTGTTCTTATTTGCCTTATATCCGCAGCCATGCCACAGATCCACAAAGGTCTGCCCTTTTCTTGCCATACCGATCCAGTTAAAAGCCTGGGTATAAAAAATATAGCGGGAAGTCAGTGCATAACGGGACGCAACAGCATGGCGGATGGTGCTGTGCTTTTTAAATCCTTCCACAAATTTCACATTCTCGGTCTCATACTTTTTATATTTGGACGGATCATGGACCAGCCACACAAGCTCATATTTCCGGTTATAGCCATTGGCTACCATATAATCAAAAAGAGCCCGCCCATTATCTGTAAAATCGTCATTTGTCTCAAAAAGAATCCGGTTTTCCACAATTGCCGGAGGAAATTTCTTCATCCTTCTGATCTTCCATTTATCATAAAGCCCATAGGTTACAAAAGCCCTCAAGGTCAGATATCGATCATACATGCTCTTATCTTCCCCGATCTTTGAAAACATCTTGAATAATGTCTGTACTTTTCCCATAATATCTAACCTTTCCCATTTAATACTCTGTCAGCTTTTCTCTTAACATAGTAGAGGATGTGTCCTTTGTGTATGGCAGATACACAAGCTTTGCCCCAAGTGCTGCCATTTCTCTGCCTGTGCGCTCCCAGCGCTCATTTCCCTTCCAGTCATCTCCGATATAGATCTCATCAAACCGGATCTTGTCCCAGATCACCTTTTTATCCAGGGTATTGGTGATGATCACTTCATCCACATATTTGATAGCACGGACAATCTCAACCCGCTCTTCCAGGGGAATGATCGGTCTTTTGTTTTTGTAGCTTTCCACAAGCTCGTCTGTGTTCACTCCCACAATAAGATAATCACATCTTCTCTTGGCATTTTTGATCAGATTAAGGTGCCCGATGTGAAACATATCATAGGTTCCCTGTGTATATCCGATTACTTTTCCCATTTTTTCTCCTCTTTACAGATGCAGCTGTTTTGCCAGCCGCTCACAATAATTTTCTGTCAGATTGTGCATCACAGGCATCAGATTTTCTCTTTCCTTCCGGTAAAGATCCTGTCCCTTTGCCACATGCTCCAGGAACGCCTCCACACCCTGATAATCATAAATCTTCTCTCCAGGCATGTAGGCAAGAGGATCCTCAAATACAAATCCTCTTTTTTCCTGATATGCCATAAAATCCTCCAGCACAAAGGCCATTGGCCTGTGAAGAAGCATGAAATCCACAGATGCAGAAGAATAATCCGAGATCAGTCCATCGCAGACCCCCATCAGCTCTGCCAGCTGTATTCCTGCAGTTTCCAGCATTTTCTCTGTTACATAACGAATATTGGACAGCTTTGTCTCATCCTGGGACCACTTGGTCTGCAAAGGATGCTTCTTTATGATAAGATACATTCCAAGAGTTCTCAGATGCAGATCCAGCTTTTCCAGATCTTCCTTGCCTCGCAGTGCCGGAAGCTGATACAGCATTTTGATTTCACCTTCTTTACATCCCTTCAGATTACTTTTCCGAAAAGTAGGCATCCAGATCACAAGCTTATTTTCCAGATCTTTCCAGTCACCAAATAATCTCTGTATCATCTTTTCTTTCGTAATAGAAGGATGTAGCATCCAGTCATACCTTGGATATCCAATTGGCCAGATTTTTTCCTTTTCGCAGTTCCATGCCACAGACTTTGTCTCCACAAAAACAGGTCCCGGCACAAGTCCGTAGTCAAATCCTGTTCTGGCCTTTTTTCCGGAGTTTTCTGTCAGGCCACGCTCCGGCCCTTTATACCCACATCCATGCCACAGATTGATGATCGTCCTTCCCGGGCATCCGTAATCCAGAAGATCCTGTGTATTATGGGAAAAGAAAAAATACCGGGCAGTGGATGTATAATAATAGGCGCTGCAGCTGTTCCATCCATATTTATTTTCCGCAGTTACAAATTTTACGTTTTTATATTTCAATTTTCGAAATTTTTTCAGATCTGATACAAGCCAGATGATTTCATATTTTTCATTATAGCCTTCTTTGACCAGATAGTCAAAAAAGGCCCTTGGATTATCTGTATAGTCCAGGTTTTCCCTGTTTTTAAAGACAAGACGGTTTTGTTTTACTTTACAAAATCTGGCTGTAAATCTGCCGATCACCTGCTTTTCTGTTTTTGTAAGGACTCTGGCCCCATAATGAAGCACAAAACCGGAAATTCCCTGTTCTTTTAGTATTCTTTTGCATGCTTCCTTTGACATCTGTCATACCTCGTAACCAGATTTTTCCGGAAGGATCCTCTCAAAAGCCCGGATTACTTTTTCACGGGTCTTTTCAAAATCCTCTACCCTGTCATCGTCATTGATACATACCATCTTCGCAGACTGCTTTCTCATAGTCTCATACAGTTTTTCGTCATCCCGACCCATCACACAGAACTGTCCCACTGACGGGGACTGAGGAATGTAATCTCCCTCCACGCACTGCCAGTGCTTGATCACATACTGGTTTACATCGGCGGCATTTCGAAAACGATTGCGGCATAACCTGTCCAGCCGATCTCCTTCTGCTTCCCACACCTTTTCATAGGAGTCTTTCAAAAAAGGACTTGGCATATGGGTATATTTGAATCCGGAAAACTCCTGATAAGGAAGCATCAGAACATTCCGAAAAATCATTTTTCCGTATGCCGGACTGAACCATTTTTTCCAGTTTTTTTTGATCACTTCCCGCTTTTTAAAATGCATATTCACCAAAGCTGTATTATTCAGTAAAATATGCGCAAAGGGATCATCAATGTTGTCCTGGGCGATTGCTGTCTCAATACAGCAGTCCCTGGGCAGTCCGTTTTTGAAAAAATCCTCCTGAAGTACAGGACGGATCAGAAATGTATCATCATTAAAATATACGAATCTTTCAGAAAGACCTTTGATTCTGTGAAGATTCAGCTCAATGGGATGGCTGCTGAAAGTCGGAAGATAGTCCGTGGGAATAAATTCTTCGTGGCGAACCACCTTAAGCTTGGGATGGGAAAGATTCAGCCAGGATGGAATATGTCCCCAGGTAACGAAATAAATCTGGTTCACCCAAGGGGCAAATTTCTCCACACCCCGGAACCAGTACTGAAGATTGTTCCAGTCCCGATACCGGCTTTTACTTCCAGTATTTTCATCTCCGCTGTACTTTCTTCTTTCATCAAGCCACGCCTCATCTGAGCCATCCACCCACAGAATTACAAAATCAATTTTGTTTTCCATGTTTCTCTCCCTGTTTTTCATACAATTCCAGCAGACGTCCGGCTTCCTGATGAATATCAAAATGGGCCATTTCTATTGCCCTGACAGCTGCTTCTTTGTCTTCCCGGCCCTTCTTGGCAGCCACAATCACTGCACTTGCCCATTCTTCATCGCTTCGATCCAGGGACAGTCTGGAAATAATCTTCTCTGTGATCACAGCTTCTTCGGTAATCCGATCTGAAACCACACAGGGAAGTCCGTTTGCCTGTGCTTCCAAAAGAGTAAAAGGCAGTCCCTCAAAAAGAGACGGGAACAAAAATACATCCATTGCACTTAAATATCTCTCCACATCCGGGCAGACTCCTGCAAAGATCACCTTGTCCAAAATTCCATATTCCCGAAATTTCTCATGGATCTGTTCTTTTAATTCTCCATCTCCAATCAGGCAAAGCCTTGCTTCTGGCTGTTTTTTTTGCACCTCGTAAAAGATCCTGGCAATGGCCTCATGGTTTTTCTGGATCTGAAATCTTCCCACATGACCTACTAAAATTCCATTTCCTATTCCCAGTATGTCACGCATTTCTTCTCTGTTTTCCAGGGAAAAACTGTACTTTTTCGTATCAATGGCATTGGAAACCAGTGTTACATTTCCAGATTCATAGACACTGCTGCCAAAAAGCCATCTTCCGGCTGTTTCAGAACAGGCAAATTTCTGATCTGCATATCGGTTCAATTTTGGACGGTTCAATCTGTCCAATATTTTCCGAAGTGTTCCCGGCACGGATGCATTATGGGAATGGGCGATTACCTTGCCAACCCCAACTTTTTTTGCCAGGCGAAGAGGCACAATATTGGCTGCTGAAAGCATATTTACGTGAATAATGTCATACTGCTCTCTTTGCAAAAGTTCCAGAAATGCCTTTACATAGCCAAAATAATCTTTTTTTACATTGGGAACGTAGAATACTCTTCCACCAAGCTGCCTGATTTCTTCTTCATATGCAATTTTGTGGTACATGCACACAAAATCAAAAGTAATCCCCTGCTTTGCCAGTTCCCGGAAATAATTCATTACAAATGCTTCCATTCCACCGGGATTATTTCCCAGTCCAACCTGAAGTATTTTCACAATGATCAGCCACCTATCATTTCATTGTACTGTTCAGAAATCGGTTCAATATCGCCATATGCGATCAACTGTCCTTTTTCCAGAATCATAGCCTTGTTGCAGAGACGTTTTACCTGTTCCAGGGAATGGGATACAAAAAGAACCGTAACGCCGGAGTCAAACATACTCATGATCTTGTTCTCACTTTTTTTACGGAATTTGGCATCTCCTACAGAAAGGACTTCATCCAGGATCAGGATCTTCGGCTCTACTACTGTGGCTATGGCAAAGCCCAGTCTGGATTTCATACCGGAGGAATAGTTCTTCACCGGAACATCCATAAATTTCTGCAGCTCAGAAAATTCTACGATTTCATCATATTTGCTGTCAATAAATTTCTTGGTATAACCAAGCATAGCGCCATAAAGATAAATATTTTCCTTTCCTGTGTACTGAGGATCAAAGCCAGCTCCCAATTCCAGAAGGGGAACGATCTTGCCGTGCTTATCCACATGTCCCTCTGTAGGCTTGAATACACCGGAAATAACCTTAAGAAGGGTACTTTTTCCAGCTCCATTAAGGCCCAGAATTCCCACACGGTCTCCTTTTTCTACGGTAAAACTTATATTTTTCAGTGCCCAGAACTCATTGTACTGGATCTCTCTTTTGATGGTCTTGAAAATATAATCCTTTAAGCTGTCAACCTTTTCACGGCTGAGGCTGAATTTCATACTTACATTATCTACTTCTATTGCTGGCTTACCCATATTCGCTCCCATATTCTCTCCTTAAATATACAGAATGAACTTGTCCTGCTTTTTCTTAAAGCATATAAGTCCCACAATGGTGATCATAATACTGAATAAAGCACATAAGGGGGATACATCGGCTCTCCAAACACCGCTGAACGGAAAATCTGAATGGTGCAGTACAGAGGATTAAACTTCAGGATCCATGCCCATCCACTCTTTAACAGCTTGCTTGGATAGTAGAAAATTGCGCAGGTATACATGATCAGCATCAACACAACCGACCACAGATACTCAATATCCCGGAAGAATACACCGAT
>OLOW01002699.1_pt1 | contig 11743 bp, 9 predicted proteins | sample 1672801 | NCBI WGS metagenome assembly OLOW01 (sample SAMEA3136725, study PRJEB25190) | human gut metagenome | biome: human gut; feature: human-associated habitat; material: faeces | place: Austria | collected 2013
GTTTCGCTTGGCAGTAAAAAAGAAGCCGCCCTCAATACGGGGCTGCACCTGTCAAGAGAAAGTAAACACAAAAAAGAATATTAGTCAGAAGCCCCGTTCGGTCTTGAACTGAACGGGGCTTTTGTAGCCCAAGGCAGCAGCAGGACGTTGGTTATTAAAAAAGTCCACATAAGCATCGAGAAGCGCCGGAACATCATGGGAGTGGGCCAGATCGAAGTCAAGATAGAGTTCTTCCTTCATCCAGCCATTCAAAGCCTCTATAATGGGATTGTCTGTAGGAGTTCCCCCTCGCGACATGGAACGAAGTATGTTATAATCGTGATGGGCCTGGCAAAAGGCCCTTGAAGAGTAGACAGCTCCCTGGTCGGTGTGGAAGACTACCTGGGAAGTCTGCTCTTCTCTTTTGCCCATCCGCTTTTTCAGTTGTTCAAGGCAGTGGTAGTATGGCTGATTGCTTCCCCTTTGAGATGTGACGCTGTGGGCCAGGATCTCGTTGTTGAAGGTATCCAGGAGGATCGTCCACTCCCAGTAAGTCGTTCCAACTTTGAGCATGGTCATGTCGGAGACCACGAGCTGAAGGGGTGCAGCGGCATTCCAATGTCCCCTTACCTGATTAGGAAATAAGATGCTTTCCTCTCCAGGCCGTTTATAACGACATCTTCTGGCCTTTGAACGAATTCCTGCGGCTTTACAGCACTTGTGGGCCAGATTGTGAGAAAACACCCATCCCGTCTCCAGAAACACATCGTGAGCCAGACGATGATACCCATGAGAAGGATGCTTTTCATGGGCGGCTTGCAGCAACCGGGGCAGTTCCTCTCTGTCTCTTTCATAGCGGTTCATTTTCCCTTGCCGCTGCCGCCACTTGTAGTAGCCAGAGCGGTTCACGTCCATGACCCGGCACAGAAAATTGACCGGATATTTTCCTTTTAGTTCTTCTATGACTTCGTATTCTTTCCGCTGCCAGTAACGTATTCCTTCTTTGCACCAACTCCTTCCACCCAATATCCTTTTTTTAACCGGGCTATTTCTACCTCCTGCTTGGCTACAGTAAGTCGAAGCCGTTCCACCTCGCTTAAGTTCTTACTCCTGTGAAGTACCGCGTATGGATTGCCATTCTTGGGCTCCAGTGCATCTTCTCCCTCTTCCAGATACCGCTTTACCCACGCCGCTACCAAATTATTTCTCACTCCATATTCCCGCTCGATTTCCAGAAGCGAGATATGTTCTTCCAGGTGCAGACGGATGTATTGCAGCTTTTCCTCTTTGCTCCATTTCCGATGTCGCGTTCCTTTCTTGCCCATTTCCTCTTCCTCCTTCTCTCTATTTTACCATCAAAAAAGTAGACACCCACACTTTTGTGAGTGTCTACTTTCAGTTTATAGGTGCAGCTTCTTTTGAAGCTGCACCTGATCTTTTTAAAATCTTTCGCTTGTCTGCCCAGAATCAGAACTCCGGAGTGCTGTTCACAGCTCTCTGGCTCTGCATGCGATAAGTCACCTTGGCCATCTTCCGGTTCTTTACGGAGCTGATGATGGTGGGGATTGCGCCGATCAGTGTGAAGGCATACAGCTTGATAAGCTCACCGGTATAAACGCCGCCGTCCAGAATTTCTTCGTCAATGAGGTAGGGGATAGCCCGATAGGAATCTGTCAGACTGGCCTCAAAATACTTGGCAACAGTAATGGCCCAATCCAGCCGATAGCCCACATAGGTCATTGCCAGCATCAGCACACAGGCAATCACAATTCCCTTGGTGGACAGACGCCCGCCCAGAAGCTCATATCCCTTCAGCGTGCAGACAGCCAGCACAATGCCAGACAAAGCCGCTACATAGCCCAGCTGTCCCAGCAGCACAATGCAGCCCACGCCCAGCAGGCATCCCAGTAGAGCGCCCACCACACCGGCCAGCACATTCTCCGGCTTGCCGGCAGATTCCTGCTGAATCTGTTCCTGATTATGGCCCAGCTGCTGATAGCAGCTGTCACACAGCAGGGACGGAACCCCTGCCATGATGCATGCATCCGTCTCCACCGTCTGCCCGCAATTTTGGCAGCAGCTCTGGTAGCCGCCGGTGCGCAGGAGGGATACCACCTCGCCCGTGACCTGCTCCAGCTGGTCAATTTGCTTAAAGCTGCCGAATCGGGGCTTCAGGATAAATTCCACCCGGCTGCGGCGAATGGAGTAGTTTACAATCAGCTTGTTGCTCTTGACAAAAGCCTTGATTTCCGCCGCATCCGGCTCCTGTCCGCTGTGAGTCAGGGAAAAAACAAGAGAAACAAAATTCTGGTTGCTGGTGCTGCGCATCAGCATCATATGCAGGCCGCCCTGCATCCCAAAGAGAATGCCGCTCTGCGCGTCTGCTGTCAGGTGAAGCCGCTGGGCCACCTGATCCAGATAATTCTGCTGGGATTTACTCATGTTGAAAACTCTCCTTATCTTTCTGTGTTTCAGCCGCCGGACGCAGGCGGCAGACCGGTACACATAAGCCGACCTCGATGAGCATAGCATAGAAACCATGTGTAGTCAAGTGCACGGCACCTCCAGCAGTTCCCGAAAGCCATCGAAATGATAGATAGGCTATTGTATTTGTTCCGCACCAATAGTGCCCACAGATCTCACTTCGTTTTCACAAGAGATAGGGTCCGGCATTTTCTGTTCTTTTTCTCTTTTGCTTTACCGTGCCGTGTGGCATCTGTGGTTGTGTTTTCCCACACTGGCTGATGGAGATTTTGGGCACTTGGATTTTTTTGAGTTCGAGGTAACTCGTCGTTACATTTCTCGATGCTCTACAGCAGTCTTTTCGTTAGCATAGGTAGTTGCCCCGGTCTTAATTTTAAAAAACACAGCTCTATACACACGGTATAATCAGCGACCGAGTTTTATGTTTTTGTAATAAATATAAATGGCAGCACACTTGCATCTTCCGTGTGTTGGCCTTTAATACGCTCACCCTCCGATGACTGCCCATCTTGGCTGGCGAGAGCGTCAACTGGTACACCTGCATCATTGCCGAGTGTGTGGTGCTTATCTTTGCTGTGATTCTGATGAAATACTTCGAAAGAACCGACCTCGTGTTCAAATATCTGCAGTATTAAAAGGGAAGAAGTTATCCAATTATAGCTTTCTCTTTTAGATTAATTGTTTTAAACAAGATGGCGGCTAACCATACTCGTCGTCTTCAGACGTTTCTCTTTGTCTATTGCATCCCATTCCCTGCACTGCCCCTGCCAAAGAAAGCGGTTGACGATTTTCCTCACTTGGTCTATCATAGGCGTATGTAGATTACCACCTCATTTAGATGATATCGACGCACATCTCCTGTGACCACAACACGTACCACATACGCTTCCGGGACACATGGTTACAACGGGAAAAAGAGGCCACAAGACCATTTACATTCCAGCCGAAAGCGCTGGAAATGTTTGAAAATCAATACAAATCAGAGCTTTTAATTCGTTCGCATCCGAGAGGTCGAGGGTTCGAATCCCTTCAGGTCCACCAAAAATAAACCACCCGCAAGGGTGGATTTATTTTTGCCGTGGGCCTGCGGGAGTCGAAGTTTATCCCCCCTTGCGGGGGAAATCCCTTCAGGTCCACCAAAAATAAACCACCCGCAGGGGTGGCTTTATTTTTGCTGCGCCCTGCCAACGCGCTGCCTCACTGTGCGTCCTGTTGCGCTTTGCCCCGCGCTGTGGTATACTGCACATAGCTATCCCCACATCGCCTTCATAAAGGAGGACTGCCTGTGTCTACTATGTTGGAGCGCCGCTACCGGCGGCAGCACCTGAACTGTGTGCGGCACATCACCCTGGACCCCAAGGGCCGGGGCGTGGTGCGTATCCACATGATCCCACCCCGTGAGGACGCGGAAAACGCGCCCTTTCTGCTGCTGCTCAACGGCAGCAAGCTGGTGCCCCTGAACCTGAGCTGGGCCATCCTGCTCTCCTGCTTCATGGACCGGCTGGAGCCCTTCGCCGGGCTGGAGATCACCGAGAGCGACTGGAGCGCCATGGCCGCCGGTGCGGTGGCCCGGACCCATAAGGTCTACCCCTTCACGCCCAAGGAGCGTCTGGCGGAGGACCTGCAGATCATGATAGAGTCCCTGGTGGCCATCGCCCGGGGGCAGGAGCCGGAGGCGGAGGTCGCGCCGCTGACGCTGGGGGAATACGCCCCCGAGATGACCGCGCCCCACCGTATGGACCTGATGGTCAGCGCCATGACCCGTGACGGCGCGTGGCACTGCAACCAGAAGTGTCTGCACTGCTATGCGGCGGGACAGCCCCTGTCCGACACACCGGAGCTGACCACCGCCCAGTGGAAAGAGATTTTGACGAAACTGCGCGCGGCCAATATCCCCCAGGTGACGTTCACCGGCGGCGAGCCCACCCTGCGCGCCGATCTGATGGAGCTGGTGGATGCCGCCCAGTGGTTCGTCACCCGGCTGAACACCAACGGCCGCCTGCTGACGCCCATGCTGTGCCAAAAGCTGTATGACGCCAGCCTGGACAGTGTGCAGGTGACGCTCTACAGCCATGATAAGGACATTCACAACGCCCTGGTGGGTGCCGACGGCTTTGATGACACCGTGGCGGGCATCCGTGCCGCTGTGGCGGCGGGGCTGTCCGTGTCCGTGAATACGCCCCTGTGCAGCCTGAATACCGCCTATGACGAGACGCTGCGCTTCGTCCACGGTCTGGGCGTCCGCTACGTGACCTGCTCCGGGCTGATCCCCTCCGGCGGCGCGGTGGGCGACGAGAGCCGGGCCACGGCGCTGACGGAGCAGCAGCTCACCGACGTGCTGACAAAGGCCGTGGCGGTGACGGAGGAGCTGGAAATGGAACTGGATTTCACCAGCCCTGGCTGGCTGAAGGAGGAGACGCTGCGCGCCCTGGGCCTGACCCTGGTGCCCAGCTGCGGCGCCTGCCTCAGCAATATGGCCATCGCCCCGGACGGCGGCGTGATCCCCTGCCAGAGCTGGCTCAGCAGCCAGCCCCTGGGGAACATCCTCGCCGACGACTGGGACAAGATCTGGCAGAGCGAGCGCTGCGCGGCCATCCGGGCCAAGAGCGCCAAAATGGAGCAGCTGTGCCAACTGCGTGAAAGCAACCGGGAGGAGGGCACCCTATGCTGAAGAAACTGCACGTTCTGCTGCTTGTCTTACTGGCGGCGGTTTGCTTTACCGCCACCGCATGGGCAGATTACGACTACATCGAGCAGTACGGCGTTATGGTGACGCCCAACACGGAGGATGGCAGCCTGCTTATCACCGTGAAGCTGGAGTGGACGCCGCTGGAGGAGCTGCCCTACGGGCAGGAGCTGAAGATCGGCGTGCCCAACGGCTCCATCCGGGATGTGGCGGCGCAGACGGACAACATCGAGCGCCTGGACTTCGACAACAGCTATATGTACGTCTACCTGACCCAGGGCTACGACAAGGACGAGACCTTTTCCTTCGCCTACTCCTGGGTGCAGGAGTATATGTACCAACTGGACGGCAGCGCTGTGACCTACGACTACACCCCCGGCTGGTTCGACGAGGCCAGGATCGGCCAGATGACCCTCATCTGGAACGACCCCGCCGGGCTGACCGGTGATTTCACCGAGGGCACGGTCAGCGGCGCTGACAGCGTGACGGTGCAAAACGGCATGGCCATCACCGCCTCCGATCTGGACTACGGCTACAAAATGAACGTACAGGTGCGCTACACCGACTGGCCCACCCAGCTGTCGGAGGAATACAGCGCCGACAACGTCCCCGACGGCGGCTGGAACGGCAGCGATGACTATTACTACGACGATGACGACACCGGTGACGCCATCATCGGCATGATGGTGACGATCTTCGTGGTGATATTCATCCTCGTGCTGATCTCCGCCGCCCGCCGGGGCGACGGCTACGCCGGCGGCTTCGGCACCCGGTATGTGTTCGTGAACCACCTGTGGTACCCCGCCGGGCCGGACGGCAGGCCCCGTCCCGGCAGCGTGGGCACCAAAACAAAGCCCAGACCGCCCAGAAGCGGCGGCGGGGGCTTCGGCGGGGGCAGCCGGGGCGGCGGCTTTGGCGGAGGCGGTTTCGGCGGCGGCAGCCACTGCGCCTGCGCCAGCAGCTGCGCTTGTGCGTGCGCCTGTGCCTGTGCCGGCGGCGGGCGCGCCGGCTGCTCGGCCAAGAACCTCTACGGCGTGGGCCTGGACGAAACACTGTCCGAAAAGCTCTGATAAAAAAACATCCCCCGGTTGGGGGATGCTTTTTTTACGAGTATTGGAAACCTCTGCCCGGCTCCCTGAACTCCGCCACACGTTTGTTAAAGCTGGCGAAGGCCGCGTCCTCGAAGGCTAGCGTGTCCTCGGCGCCCATCTGCCGCAGCAGCCACTTGCACAGCGGAGGATTTAGGATCAGCAGCGGACCGATCAGCGCCGTGGCGTACAGCCCGCCCCGGCAGAAGCCCTCCGGCTTCGACCCCGGCGTGCGGCCCACGCCCCGCACGGTGTCAAACCAGCCCTCCGTCTCCGCTGCGTCGTAGTGGAAGCCGAACAGGCTCTTGAAGCCGACGACCTCCATACCGTCAAAGGTGCCCAGGAAGAAGCTGTTGTGCCGCTTCATCATGGTGTACCGCACCCGTCCGGGCAGAATGTCCAGCCCCTCTATGGTGTCGGCGCTGTCGCTTTCTATGGCGGCGGAAAACACGTCCGGCGCGTTGCCGGTCAGCAGGATCAGCTGTCCCGCGTCCGCCCTTGCGGCGATGTCCGCGGCATAGGGCCGCAGGGCGTCCGCCGCCAGACGCAGCCCCTGTTCTGTGGTGCTGCCCATATAGACCAGCGCCACATCCTCCGTGAGGAACCGGGGTTTGCTGTGCAGGTCCGTCTCTATGATCTCCAGCGCCGGGCAGCAGCGCTTCAGATAGTAGATGTTCTGCAGATCGCCGTACAGGTTGCAGACCTCCGGAAACAGAATTTCCGCCTTCATTGCGCGCCCTCCTTTGCCAGCAGCTTTTCCTTCAGCTTTTCCCTGACCCGGAAGGCCAGGGGCGTGCCGTCCACGCCGTAGAGCAGATACACGTCGTCGCCGGGGGTCAGCGGCAGCAGCTCCAGGGCGGCGAACTCGTCCTCGGCCAGCCGTATCTTCTGCCGGGGGATGCCAGCCAGCAGCAGCCGCAGCTGGTAGTCATAGGCCCGCGGCCCGGCGCAGACCAGGCACGTCACATCGTCACTGTTCAGGAATTCAAAATCCGTGTCGTACATCCAGCTGGGGTTCTCCGACCAGTTTTTGGCCACGCCCAGGCAGTTCATCATCAGCAGCAGTTCCTTCTTCCCCGGCTTGGACCGGATATAGTCGAAGTTGCGGGAGCAGGCCAGGGCGTTCTTGTCCTTGGACATCTGCATAATGACCTTCACGCCGCCGATATCCTCCTCGGACAGCCGGCTGGCGGGGATCTTCACCTCCGCCATGCGGCGGGCGATGGTGCCGTGGTCATAGCCCAGCTGCCGCAGGGCGGCGATCACCGTCACCATGTTGTAGATGTTGTGCAGGCTGTCGGTGATGAGGGTGTACGGGTACTCCTGCCCTGCCTCCCGTATGCACATGGTGTGGGCGGCGGTGTCCACCTTTGTGGCCAGATAGTCGCAGTCGGGGGAGTGGAAGCCGCAGCTCTCGCACACGGCCCGGCCGATGTGGTGGTAGCGGCGGTATTCATACCGCAGCTTCCCGGCGCATCGGGGGCAGATACGCATATCGTTCAGCAGGTTCTCGCATTCCGTCACGTCGGTGGGCAGCCGGTCGATGCCGAAATATACCCGCTGGTTCTCCGGCGCCACCGTGCAGGAGATCAGGTCGTCGGCGTTGAGGATCAGCCTGCTCTCCTTAGGCAGGGACCGGGTCAGAATGTCCGCGATGTAGCCCGGATGGGCGTTCCGCATGATGGAGTCCCGGAACAGGTTGGTGATGACGATGTGCTCCGGCTTCACATAGGGATAGATCCTGGGCGCGGAGCGCTCGTCGATCTCCAGGATCGCCAGGTCGTACTCCGGCCTGATCCGCCCCAGCAGGCCGCAGCCCTTCAGCAGCGCCGTGCTGACACCGGAGATGATGTTGCTGCCCGCCCGGTTGCTGAGTACGGTCTTGCCCTCGGCGGTGAGCACGTCGTTCAGCATATTGGCCACGGTGGTCTTGCCGTTGGTGCCGGTGACGGCTATGATGTGCTCCGGCTTGCCGATATACTTCAAAAAGTCCGGACACAGCTTCACCGCCAGACTGCCGGGAAAGTCCGTGCCGTTGTGGCGGGTGATCTTCAGCGCCGGGATAGACAGCTTTGCCATCCACAGCGCAAACAGGAACCGCAGTTTACCCATTGTCATTCCTCCAGAGCGATGGCGCGGCAGGAGCAGCCATCGGCATTCTCAAATTTCAGGGGCAGCGTAACGAACGTGAAGCGTCGGCCCAGCAGCTTGTCCAGCCCCTTGAGGTTCTCGGTGTTCACAAAGTCCGCGCCCAGCAGTGTCATGTGGTTGGGAAAATCCACGCTGTCGCAGGGGTCCAGTGAGATGGTGTCCTCGCCCACGCCCTTCAGCGGCAGGCCGGCCAGATATGCCGCCGCCTCCGCCGTCAGGCAGGGAAAGCCCTCATAGTAGCCCGGCGTGCCCCACTTCTTGTCCCAGCCGGTGCAGAACAGCACGAAGTCCGCGCCGTTCAGGTCATAGCTCTGCAGCAGGGACAGAGTAATGGCGCGCTGCCCCCGGCAGTCCACCACCACGGCGGGACCGGCGAACTTCGCCGCGTCATAGCGGTCCAGCGCCGTACCGTCACGGAGCATATGGGCCGGGGCGTCCATGTGGGTGCCGGTATGGGAGAACATATGCAGCAGCGTCTCCCGGTAGCCGCACTGGTCGATCGTGCAGGCGGTGGTCAGCCGGGGCTGCTCCGTGCCGGGATACACCGGCATATCGTTCCGTATGGTGTGGGTCAGCTCATGTGCCGTCATGCGTCCGCCTCCTTGTCGTGTGTCTGCAGCCAGATCAGCAGCGCCGCCACATCCGCCGGTGACACGCCGGATACCCGCCCGGCCTGCCCTACGTTCAGGGGCCGCAGAGCGCTGAGCTTCTCCCGCGCCTCCAGCCGCAGACCCTGAATGTGGTCGTAGTCCATATCCGGCGGCAGCTTCCGGCGCTCCAGCTTCTCAAACTCCGCCACCTGCCGTTGCTGCCGCTGGATATAGCCCTCATACTTCACGGTGATCTCCACCTGCTCCCGCACCTCTGCGGGCAGGTCGGGTCGATTTGCGTCGAATTCTGTCAGGTCCGCGTAGGTCAGCTGGGGCCGCCGCAGCAGATCGATCAGGCGGCAGCCGCTGTCCACGGCGGCGGTGCCCCGTTCTGTTAGCAGGGCGTTCAGCTCCGGCGTACCGGGTATGCCCGTGCGCTCCAGCCGCCGTATCTCCTTTGCCACGGCCTCGTACTTGGCCTCCACCGCCGCCAGCCGTTCATCGCTGACCAGCCCCAGCTCGTGCCCGATAGGGCACAGCCGCGTATCGGCGTTGTCCTGCCGCAGCAGCAGCCGGTATTCCGACCGGCTGGTCATCATGCGGTATGGTTCCTCGGTGCCCTTGGTCACCAGGTCGTCGATCAGTGTGCCGATATAGCTCTCGCTCCGCTTGAGCACCAGCGGCTCCCGACCCTGCAATTTCAGCGCCGCGTTCACGCCGGCCACAAAGCCCTGCACCGCCGCCTCCTCGTAGCCGGAGGAGCCGTTGAACTGCCCCGCGCCGTACAGGCCGGGCACCGCCTTTACCTCCAGCGTGGGCAGCAGCGCCAGCGGGTCGATGCAGTCGTACTCGATGGCGTAGGCCGGCCGCATCATCACCGCCCGCTCCAGCCCCGGCACCGTGTGCAGCATCTCCAGCTGCACCTCCTCCGGCATGGAGGACGAAAAGCCCTGCACATACAGCTCCTCGGTGTCCAGCCCCATAGGCTCGATAAACAGCTGGTGCCGGGGCTTGTCCGCAAAGCGCACCACCTTCGTCTCGATGGACGGGCAGTACCGGGGGCCAATGCCTTTGATGACTCCAGAATAGATGGGGCTGCGGTCCAGATTTTCCCGTATGATCCGGTGCGTCTCCTCGTTGGTGTAGGTCAGGTAGCACACCGCCCGGTTTTCCGGTACGTCCTTTGTCTCAAAGCTGAAGGGCAGCGGATCCGGGTCGCCCTCCTGCAGCTCCATTTTGCTGAAGTCCACGCTGCCCCGGTGTATCCGCGGCGGTGTGCCGGTCTTGAACCGCCGCAGGGGCAGTCCCAGTGCCCGCAGGCTGTCCGTCAGGGCGTTGGCCGGGTGCAGGCCGTCCGGCCCGGAGGACTCGATGCACTCGCCCACGATGGTCTGTCCGGTCAGATATGTGCCCGTGCACAGAATGACCGCCCGGGCGCCCAGCACCGCGCCGGTGCGGAGCACCACGGCGGCGGCATGGCCGTCCCCGTCGCAGCGTATTTCCGTTACCTCCGCCTGCCGCAGCGTCAGCCCCGGCTGCAATTCCAGCGTGTGCTTCATCACCTGCTGGTATTTCCGCCGGTCCGCCTGGGCCCGCAGGGACCACACGGCGGGGCCCTTGCCCCGGTTCAGCATCCGGTACTGGATGCAGGCCCTGTCCGCCGCCCGGGCCATCTCGCCCCCCAGTGCGTCCAGCTCCCGGACCAGGTGCCCCTTGCCGGTGCCGCCGATGGCCGGGTTGCAGGGCATATTCCCCACCGCGTCCAGGCTCACCGTCAGGCAGACGGTCTTCATGCCCATCCGGGCCGCCGCCAGGGCGGCCTCGATGCCCGCGTGCCCCGCGCCGATGACGGCCACATCATAGTCGCCGCCGTGAAACTCTCTCATCAGGTGCTCACCTCACCACATAAGACTGCTTGAACACTTTATTATACTATACAGCACACAACAGCGCAAGAGCGTTACACAGAAATAACCCATAGGTATTGTGCAATGTGCAATAAAAGTTTACAAAAGCTTTATACATAATATCCAATTTTGCGCTTGCTATCCGGGCTGCCGCGGCATATAATAACACTGTAAAATGGAAGAAAGGAGCGTGATATCACCATGACGACAACTTGGATCTGGGGTGACCTGGATGACATGATCTTTGCCGACAGCGACTGGGAAGTGAGCCAGCGGTAAGGCATACCGATGAGGAAACCACGCGAAAGCGTGGTGATTTGCTTTTTTATGGGTGTTTTCGACAGAAAACGCCTCCTGCACATAGATCGCAAAGCCTGATCCCCGCGCAGCAAAGATGAAAAGAGACGGCCAACGCCGTCTCTTATTTGTTATTTTCGGTTGCTCTTAATGAGATATTCGTGATACCTTAACGATATCTTAGCGTTACCTTAGCGACAATGTATGTTATAATAGCGTCATCAAAAGGAGGGGAGGGCGGCTATGACCGGTAAACAAGCCCGCCGGAGACAGTTGCTGCGGACCATTGGCCTGCGCTTTTCCGGCATGGATGTGCTGAAAGCACTGGGACTCTACCTGGTAGCCGTTATGTGCTGTCTGCTGCTTCGCAGCTTCGATATGCACAACGACACCAGCTACGTAGCCATGATCTTTCTGCTGGATGTGTTTCTTACCGCCTACTGGACGGACGGCTATCTGCTGGGCATCATCATGGCAGTGGTGGGGATGTTCAGCGTGGACATCATCTTTACCTACCCCTTCTGGCATATCAGCTTTACGCTGACGGGCTTTCCGCTGACG
>OLOW01002704.1_pt1 | contig 11724 bp, 9 predicted proteins | sample 1672801 | NCBI WGS metagenome assembly OLOW01 (sample SAMEA3136725, study PRJEB25190) | human gut metagenome | biome: human gut; feature: human-associated habitat; material: faeces | place: Austria | collected 2013
AGGGCGATGGCGCAGCCCACGCCGCCGCCGACCACGCAGACCTTCTTCTTGCCCTCCACGGGGGTGGGCTTGCCCAAGGGGCCTACAAAGTCGTGGATGTAGTCGCCTTCCTTCAGCGCACCCAGGGCGTTGGTGGAGAAGCCGACCTTCTGGAAGATAATGGTAACGGTACCTTTCTCCCGATCATAACCGGCGATGGTCAGGGGAACACGCTCTCCCATCTCGTCCATGCGGAAAATGATGAACTGACCGGCCTTTGCCTTACGTGCGACAAAGGGCGCTTCGATCTCCATCAGGGTGACGGAAGCGTTCAGCTCCTGCTTGCGAACGATTTTATACATGTTCTGATCCGTCCTTTTCAGATTTTTCAGGGGATAGAGTCACACACACCTATCGGATTCATTATAAAGCGTTCGGGGTATTTTGTCAAATGAGAATGTTCCTTTTTTGTGGAAAATGCTTACAAAACCCGAAACATGTCACTTAGCCCGCCAGCGCGAAGTAAACCAGCACCACCACGCCCAGGATGATGCGGTAAACGCCGAAGGCGGAGAAGGAGTGCCTCCGCACATATTCCATCAGCCCCCGGATGACGAGCAGGCTCACCACAAACGACACCACGCACCCCACGATCAGCACGCCGATCTCTGTGCCGGTGGCGGCGACGCCGCTGAGCAGAAATTTCAGCCCCTTGATGGCGGATGCCCCCAGCATGGTGGGGATGGCCATGAAGAAGGAGAATTCCGCGCCGGCGCTGCGCCCCACGCCGATGAGGATTGCGCCCAGAATAGTGGAACCGGAGCGGGAGGTGCCGGGGATCAGGCTCAGGCACTGGAAGCAGCCGATGAGCAGGGCGGTCTTATAGTCGATGGCGTACACGTCCTCCACCGTCTTTCCCCCCACCCGGCGGGCGTTGCGCCGCTCCACCAGAATGAAGGCTACACCGTAGACGATCAGCGCGATGGAGACCACGGTGGCGTTATGGAAGTGGGCTTCCATCCAGTCGTCAAACAGCACGCCCACGATGCCCGAGGGGATGATGGCGGCGATGACCTTGAACCACAGCTGCCATGTCTGCTTTTTCTCCCCCTCCGTCTTCCGGGGAGAGAACGGGTTGAGCTTATGGAAGAACAGGACGATCACGGCCAGAATCGCGCCCAGCTGGATGACCACGTCGAACATGCTCCGGAATTCGTCGGAAACATTCAGGGTAATGAATTCGTTCAGTAAAATCAGATGTCCCGTGGAGGAAATTGGCAGCCACTCCGTGACACCCTCCACAATGCCGAAAAGCACGGCTTTTAACAGTTCCATCAAATCAGTCTCCTTCTTTCAATTTAAGGAATCCATGAACAAATCGCTTTCGGAACCTTCATCTGGCGAAAAATCTCTCGCTGTCAGCTCTCGTCGATTTGTTCATGGATTCCTTGGGCAGCACCAACCGCTCCCCGGTTTTCCGCCCCTATCATACCCGCAAAGCGCCGGATTTTCAAGTGCAACTTGTCCGTTCATAAATTGGGGTGGAAGTCTTTACAATTTGTTCACTAGAAAACGGAAATTCTCGCTATAATAGTGGGAAAGGGAAATTATAGAGAAATTGGATTGGGAGGAAGATAATCATGGCTGTTTCCGTTTTGATCGTAGAGGACGACCGCAATATTGCGGAGCTGCTGCAAATGTATCTGGAGAAGGAGGGCTACGCCGTCACCGTGGCGGCGGACGGCGGGCAGGGTCTTGCCAAATTCCGGGCCATCAAGCCCGCATTCACCCTGATCTTTCCGTATGCAAGCGCAAGCCACACACCCGATCTGGTGCTGCTGGACGTGATGATGCCCGTGATGGACGGCTGGTCGGTGTGCAAGGCCATCCGTGCCGAGGCGCAGACCCCCATCATCATGCTCACCGCCAAGGGCGACACCGATTCCAAGGTCATGGGCCTGAAAACCGGCGCTGACGACTATATCACCAAGCCTTTTGAAATGAAGGAAGTGCTTGCCCGCATCGAGGCAGTGCTGCGGCGCACCTCCGGCGTGGCCGCGGAGAAGAAGGCGCGTCGGCTTGTGTTCGATAAGCTTATCATCGACATGGACGCTTTCGAGCTGACCGTAGACGGCAAGAAGGTGGATACGCCCCCCAAGGAGATGGAGCTGCTTTATTACCTCGCTTCCTCTCCCAACCGGGTCTACACCCGCAACCAGCTGCTGGACGAGGTATGGGGCTTCGACTACTTCGGCGACTCCCGCACCGTGGACGTTCACGTGAAGCGGCTGCGTGAGAAGCTGGAGGGCGTCAGCGACCAGTGGAGCCTGAAAACCGTCTGGGGTGTCGGGTACAAATTCGAGGTGCTGTAAGCATGAAAAGTAGCTTCGGCCGCAGCTTTTTCACCGCCGCGGCGATCCTGCTGGTGGCCATGACCATTCTGGGTGCGTCCTTTCAGATAAAGGTCAACCAGTTCCTCACGGACACCACCGTCTCCGGATTACAGCAGAACGCGGACACCATCGCAGAGCTGGCCGCCGCCTATTTTAACAACGGCGGAATGTACAACCGGTCGTTTCAGCTGAACCTGACCGTGGCCTCTCAGGTATCCGGCGCCGACGCCGTAGTCTGCGACAGCGAGGGGAACGTGGTGCTCTGCTCCGACGCACCCTCCGGCTGTGAGCATCAGGGCTTGCAGCTGAATCAGGCGTATCTGCAAAAGGTCATTCGCAGCGGCGGCGACACCGCCACCGGGGTCATCAACGGCCTGTACTCCGACCGCCGCTACATGGTCTCCCGCCCCATTCTCGTGGACGGGAACGTGGGGGGCATCGTGCTGGTCTCCACACCGGCCAATGACATCACCCAGATCATGAATAAGATCTCCAACATCTTCCTCACCGCGGCGCTGTTCGTGGTGCTGATCTCCGTGCTGGCCGTCACCGCCTTTGCCCGGCGGGAGAGCCGCCCGCTGAAAGAGCTGGCGAAAACCGCCAACGCCTTCGGCCACGGCGATCTGGAAGCCCGTGTGCGTCTGGACGACGATTACTCCGCGGAAATGGAGGAAGTGGCCGTCGCCTTCAACAACATGGCAGCCTCCCTGCAAAAGAGCGAGTACCGGCGTCAGGAATTCGTCGCCAACGTCTCCCACGAGCTGAAGACCCCCATGACCACCATTTCCGGCTACGTGGACGGCATTCTGGACGGCACCATCCCGGAAGACAAGCGGGAGCATTACCTGCACATCGTCTCCGACGAGACGAAGCGCTTAAGCCGTCTCGTGCGCAGTATGTTGGACATCTCCCAGCTGCAGAAAGAGGGCGGCATCCCCGAGGAAAAGAAGATGCACTTCGACCTTGAGGAATGCGCCGGGCAGGTGCTCATCACCTTCGAGAAGAAGATCAATGACAAGCACCTGAACGTCAACGTGGATATGCCGGAGCACCCGGTGTACACCATGGCGAACCCGGACTACATCACGCAGGTCATTTACAATCTCATCGACAACGCCGTGAAGTTCTGCCCCGACGGGGGCAATCTGGGGCTGCGCATCAAAGAGGGCGGCAGCAAGGCTTACGTCTCCGTCTCCAACGACGGCGAGACCATCCCGCCGGACGAGCTGCCGTTGGTATTCGACCGGTTCCACAAGCTGGACAAATCCCGCTCCCAGAACCGGGACGGCTGGGGATTGGGTCTGTACATTGTGAAGACGATCGTATGCAGCCACGGCGAGGATATTTCCGTCAGCTCCAAGGACGGGAAAACCGAATTTACCTTCACCATGCCGCTGGTGAATTAGGGCCCTTTTTTCGAGGTAACGATATGGACGAACGTAAAAAAAACAATCATCCCTGGGATGACAGCGTGTACGGCACAGGCCGTACGGAGCCGCCGAAAAGCCACGGCGGCACCGTGGCGCTGCTGCTAATTTTAATTATCTTTCTGTGCGGCATCATCACGGTTCTGGGCGTTCTGAACGTGCGGCTGTTCCAGAAACTGAACACCCGGCGGGAAAGCGAGCAGTCCATTTCCTTCGCCACCGGCGCGGAGCTGCCCGCGGAGACCACCGCCCTTCCCACGGAATCCATTGACGCCACCTTGGGCGAGGACACTCCCACCATCGATTTGCAGAAATGCCCTCAGGGCGTGGAGAACGTCCCCACCGATGGCGCACTGTCCCTGCAGGAGATCTACAGCCGGAATATCGACTCCGTGGTATCCATCACCAGCACCGGTCAGGGCACAACCGCCACCGGCACCGGCGTGATCCTGACGGAGGACGGGTACATCGTGACCAACTGCCATGTGGTAGAAAACGGTATCTCCATCACGGCGCAGCTGACGGACGGCCGGACGCTGCCCGCCATGCTGGTGGGCGCTGATTCCGTGTCCGACCTTGCGGTGCTGCACATAGACACGACGGGTCTGACCCCGGCGCAGTTCGGGGATTCCGATTCCCTCCGGGTGGGCGACACCGTGGTCGCCATCGGCGACCCGCTGGGCGTCAAATTCCGGGGCACTTACACCGACGGCATCATCTCCGGCATCGGGCGGGACATGGATATGGACGGGCGCACCATGACCCTGATCCAGACCAATGCCGCCCTGAATTCCGGCAACTCCGGCGGCCCGCTCATCAACTGCTACGGTCAGGTCATCGGCATCAACACCATGAAGATCGGTGCGTTCACCGACTCCGCCGGTGTGGAGGGTCTGGGCTTCGCCATTCCCAGCTCCACCGTGAAGGAGGTGGCAGAGCAGCTGATCTCTCAGGGCTACGTCTCCGGCCGGCCCACGCTGGGTCTGGAGGGGGAGTCCCTGTCCTCTTTCGACCAGTATTACTACCGGCTCCCCGCCGGGCTGTATATCACCAACGTTGACCGCAGCAGCGACGCCGCCGCCAAGGGCATTGAAGAAGGCGACATTCTCCTCAGCGTCAACGGAACCAATGTGACCACCATGGACGCCCTGAACGGCGCGGTCTACAATCTGGACGTGGGCGACACGGTGGAGGTCGTGATCTACCGCAGCGGTAAGCAATACCGCGTCTCCCTCACCGTCACAGAGGACAAAGGATAAGATCATGCCGGCTTTCCCAAGGGAATGCCGGCAGAATCATTTGGAGGAACAATTATGGAACCTATTTTTCAGCAGGATTTTCCCGTTCAGGAGCTGTGCGTTGACCGCTATGGCCGCCTGAAGCCATCCACCCTTTTATATTTCGCGCAGGAGATCGCGGGGCGGCACTGCGACGAGCTTGCGGACACGCTGGAAAGCCACCGGCTGTTCTGGGCGGTGACCCGGCACCGGGTGCAGATCAACCGTCTCCCGGAACTGGGCGAAACCGTCCACATTGAGACATGGCCCATGCCCAACACCCACGTCGGCTATCCCCGTTCCATTGTCATCTACGATCAGGCGGGCAACGAATGCTCCCGTTCTATCAGCCTCTGGGTTCTGATGGATCAGGATACCCGAAGCAGTGTTTCTCCCGACAAGAGCGGCATCATCGTTCCCGGTACGCTTCGGGGAACGGAACTGGCGCTTCCCGGCGGTCTGGTTCCCAGAGCGATGGAACACAGCTGCCAGCGGGACGTATGCTTTACCGACCTCGACCGCAACGGACATATGAACAACACCCGCTACATGGACTGGATCGACGATCTTCTCCCCAGCGACTTCCACCGGGAGCATCCCGTGAAAGAATTTGCCGTGCGCTACCACAGCGAAGCGCGGGAGGGACAGCGCCTTGACCTGCACTGGGACTTTGTGGAGGACAACTGCCTCCGGGTAGACGCCCGCCGCCGAAACGAAACAAGGGACGAGCTGGTGTTTTCCGCCAAAGTTCTGTTCGACTGACCCCCCCAGATACAGTGTTATGTAAATTAGAGATATCTCCACAGTTTTATGCAAAGCTGTGGAGATATTTTGATACGCCCCCTTTTCCCCCTTATTTTTCAACCATTTTCCCGGCCAATCCTGTGGAGAAACCTGTGGAGAATGTGGATAACTCATTTTATGTAAACATTACAAGTTGTTACAGAATATATTATGTTAACTTGCATCTCGACCAAAATCACTCTCATACTGAACTCCAATTAAAATCTTTAAAAAAGATTTTAATTGCCTGAAGGGCATGGAGTTCATATGAGACTTGTTTTGTGATTTCTTTCCTTATAAATCACAAAACAGGCAGCGCCGTCAGGCGATGCCTTCCTGATTAAAATTAAGATTTTAATCAGGAAATAGTATCAGAGTGGCCGCCGAGCTTCCGTTTGCGCGTGGTCCCACAAAAGCAGAAATCTCCCCGGGCGAGACCGCCCGGGGAAACTGTCATATTAAGGGATTTCTTTACTTGATTCTGGGCAAGGAGGCCGCAGCCACGGACTGACCCACGCGGCGGGTCTTTTCGTCGGGCAGGGAAACCTCGCACTTCTTCGCAAGCGCGGGGTATTCGTCGGCCAGGATCTCGTTGCACACCCGCAGGATGGTGTCGCCGCCCTTGCCGGACATGACGCGGCCTAGCATCATCATGTGCTCGATGTCGTAGAACTGGGAGTACAGCACCACAGCGTATGCCAGATACGCGCCGATGCTCTCGAAAATGGCCTGCGCTCTGGGGTCGTCCTTCTCCATCAGCGCCTGAACGACCTTCAGCTTCTCCGCGGGAGACAGATTCTCGTCCAGCTCGATGCCTGCGGCGGGCGCCAGCTTGATGACCGCATCCTGAGAGAAATACTTGCAGCCTACGCCAATGTCCGTGGACCACTCGTCCTGCATGGCGTTCTCGCACAGGTCAACGGGGGCGAAGGCCAGCTCATTGATCCAGCCGAGGACATTCTTATCCTTGTCCACATAGCCCACGGCCTCGGAGGTGCCCATGGCGATGCCCATGATGTTGCCCACGCCCAGACCCATGGCGCCCGCCAGCGCGGACACGTCGCCGTCGTTGGCCACCACAATGGGAACGTCGCCGATCTCCTTGGCGGCGCGGTCGTAAATGGTCTTGACCTTGTCCCACTCGGAGCGGGGAACTTTGATGAACAGAGACGCGACCATGGGCGCGTTGCCGATGAAGGTGCCTGCGGAGGACACGCCGATGGCGTCCACCCGGGGCATCTTGGAAGCGGCGCTCCTGAACGCGGCTACGATGCCGTCATAATGGTACTGGGGGTCTGTCTGGAGCTTGGGGAACCAGACGACTTCCTCGGAGTAGACGCACTCGCCGTCAATCACGGCAGAGACCTTCCGGTCGGAACCGCCGGCGTCGAAGCCGATGCGGCAGCCGTCCAGATTGCCGCCGATGGGTTCGGCGACCTCGTTGGCAGCGGGGCAATCTTCCAGAGGCAGGTCAACGATCTCCAGATCCCGCTCATAGAGCTGGTTGAAGAACGTAAAGTCAAAGTGACGCTCGCCCTTGGGGTCGTAGGCCTTTTTCAGCCGCTGGGCAAGCTCGCTGCATCCGCAGACGCTCACCCGGAAGCCGCCGATGGACCACAGCAGGAACTTGACATAGCGCTCCACGTAGCGGTAGTCGGCCTCAGCCATTTCCGGCGTGCCATGGATGCAGGTGCGGTGGACGGAAACGCGGCCCTTGTCCCGCTCAACAGCGATGGCGATGGGCTTCTTCGCGTCCTTCAGATAGGCGGTGCGCCACACGCCGAAGGGGACAAACTGAGGGTCCAGTTTGGGCGTATGTTTCATGTTGTATTCGATGCCTAGATACTGCATGGAAAATTCCTCCTTATCGTTCAGAAAGCCTGGCGGCTTCTTATATCTCATGTATAAGTATAGCATAAATTACCGTCCCGGCTATAGGGATTTCAACATCATTTTTACCAAATCCGCTTTTTTAGGCTGCCAGTTTTCTCTTTGCAGAAAGGAAGGCCGGTGCTGTAAGCATCGGCCTTCCGACATTATTCCTTCGTTTCGTTTTCCTGCGTCTGCGCCGCGTTTTCCGCCGTTTGGGCAGCGACCTGATTCACAAACAGATCAGCCTTGTCGTGGGGGCGGAAGTGCTGCCAGATCAGCACGCTCACCGCCGCCGCACAGCTCACTCCCGCCAGCAGCTGGCTGACCCGGACGGAACCCCAGTACAGGCTGTCCATCCGCAGTCCCTCGATCAGGCAGCGGCCAAGGCCGTACCAGGCCACGTACCCCAGGGCGATTTCTCCGTCATACTTACGATGCTTGGACAAAACGTGCAGCAGCACAAAGCCCACGGCGTTCCACACCGACTCGTACAGGAACGTGGGGTGGTAGTATTCCCATGCGCCGGTGACGGTGTTGTACAGCCCCATGCGGAAGAAGCTGTCCGTCGCCGCGCCGAAGGCTTCCCGGTTGACGAAGTTGCCCCACCGGCCAATGGACTGGCCGATGAGAAAGCCCAGCGCTACCATATCCAGCAAAGCGCCGATTTTGATCTTCTTGATGCGGCACAGCAGCAGAATCCCCGCCACTGCGCCCAGAACGCCGCCGTAAATGGCAAGGCCACCGTTCCAGATGTACAGCACGGAAATGGGGTTCTCGGCGTAATCCGCCCAGGAGAAAATGCAGTAATACGCCCGGGCGCAAAGAATAGCAAAGGGCGTGACCCACAGCACACCGTCCAGCAGATCGTCCTGCTTGATACCGAACTGACTGCACCGGCGGCAGGCGTAGACTACCGCCAGCATCAGGCCGATGGCGATAATGAGGCCGTAATAGTGGATGGTCAGAGGCCCCAGCGCCAGGGTGCGGCCCGGGTTCACCTCAATGCCAAGGGAAGGGAAAGAAATGGTTGAATAATTGGCAGGGATCATGATTGTGCCTCCTTGTTGACAGGATAGATCACGGATAAACTGCACCGTTCCGCCCGGACTGCCCGGCGGAGAAAATCACATATCTCTTCCGCGCTGATGCCGCGGTAAACTTCCGGGAAGCGGAAATAGTCAAAGTCCGAAAAATGGTACGCGCACAGGCGGAAACAGGTGGAATCAAAGCTGTCCAGTCCCCGGATACGACGGCCGAGGGCGCTGCGCTTCATCCGCAGGAACGCTTTCTCCGGCAGTCCCTCCGCCGCGATCTTCTCCGCCTGCTCCAGAATCGCTTCCCGGACGGCGCGGGGGTCGTCGGAATCGCCGGAGCAGAGCAGCATGGCGCAGCCGTCCACGGTCTCGAAGCCGCCGCCGAAGGAGGAATCGATAACGCCTTCCTCGTAAAGCCGCAGGTACAGCTCCGAGGACTCGCCGAACAGCGCTTCCGCGGCCAGATCCGCCACCATTTCCTCCCGGATGGCCGCGTCGCCGTGGGTCAGGGGTTCGCACTTGAACGCCAGATGGAAGGTCGGCATGGCGACCTCCATGGAGCATTCCGTTTCGGCTTTCGGGCAGGTCATGTCCTCCTGCCAAGAACGCAACTTGACGCCCGTCTCCTTTCGCTCGCTGCCCAGAACCTCACGGGCGGCAGATGCCACCGATTCCGGGTCTACGTCGCCCACGACGCACAGCAGCATATTTCCCGGCGCGTAAAACGCACGGTGGCAGGTATACAGCACCTCCGGGGTGATCTCCCGAATGGTCTCGCTGGTGCCGAGAATGGGCTGGCGGATGGGATGGACGGCATACATGGCCGCCATCAGGTTATCGAACACCACGCTGTCCGGGGCGTCCTCGTTCATGCCGATCTCCTGATCGATGATGCCCCGCTCTTTCTCCACGCTTTCTTCCGTGAAATAGGGTGTGGACACGAATTCCAGCAGCAGCCGCAGACATTCGTCAAAGTGGTCTGTGCAGGAAAAATAATAGGCCGTCATGTCGTAGCTGGTAAAGGCGTTGGTGGAAGCGCCCAGCGCGGCAAACTCCGCCGACACGTCCCGGTCTCCCGGCAGGTCGAACATCTTGTGCTCCAAGTAGTGCGCCACACCCGCGGGGGCGTGGTATTCCTTCCCGTCCAGCCGGAAATCCGTATGGATGGAGCCAAAGTCCGTGACAAAATAGGCAAGCTTTTTCGTAAAGCCCTTCCGGGGAACCACCAGAACCGTCAGTCCGTTTTCCAGCGTTTCCCGGTACAGCGTTTCGTCCAGTTCGGGGTATTGCTTCCGCGTCATTGGCTCTCTCCTTTCAGAAAATAGGTGCTGTGAAGCGTCACGGTCCGCGCCGCCGCCACCACATCGGCAAGGCTGACCTTCTCCACCACTTCCATGTAGCGCTCCGGGGTCATGTTCAGGCCGCTTAAGTGCGCGGTGGCGTAGTAGCCCTCAATGGCGCCGGGGGAATCGGAGGTGGCGCGAAGGGAACTGAGCAGGGCTTCTTTTCCGGCGGTCAGCTCTTCCTGCGTAATTTCTCCACGGCGGCAGGCGTCCAGCTGGCGGAGAATTTCGTCCCGCGTCAGCTGCTCCTTGTCAAAGTCGATGCCCGCGCCCACGGTGAGAATCTTGTCCTTCAAAGAGGCGGGCACGTCGCCCTTCACGATGCGCTGGGCCAGCCCCTCGGCGATGGCGGTCTTGCCCACGCCGGGCTCGCCGATGAGCAGCGGGTTGTTCTTCTGGCGGCGGGAGAGGATCTGCATGACGCGCTCGATCTCGCCGGCGCGGCCGATAACCGGGTCGAGCTTACCGTCGCGCGCCTTCTGCGTAAGGTCGGTGCCGAACTCCTTCAGGGCGCTGTCGGGCACGGTGCCGGCCGCCTCGAAGGGGTTGCGGCCCGCGTACACGGGGCTTTGGCCCACCAAATCGTTGAGCGCAGTGCGGATGTCGTCGCCCTTCACGCCAAGGCGCGAAAGCACGTCGAGCGCCGTGCCCTCGTTCTCGCGCACGATGCCGAGCAGCAGATGCTCGGTGGAGATATAGCTCTGCCCCATCTGCATGGCCTCGCGCAGGCTGTTCTCGAGCACGCGCTTGACGCGCGGCGTGAATGAAAGGTGACCGGACACGTCGGCGCCCTCGTCGATGGAGGCCACCTCGCGGATGCCCTTCACCACGGCGTCATAGGCCACGCCCAGGCGCTCGAGGGCCTGGGCGGCAAGGCCGTCCTTTTCCTGGATGAGGCCCAGCAGGATATGCTCGGTGCCCACATAGGGCTGATGCAGGGCGCGTGCCTCATCCTGGGCCAAGACGAGCACCTTGCGCGCCTTGTCCGTGAACTTCTCAAATGACATGAAGCCTCGATTCTCGCGGCATATGATTATGGTCTCGGTTGTTCATGTTAGCACTCCCGTCAATGGACTGCTAAGCCGTTTACGTATCGTATACATAATAAAGTAGCCCGGAGCCGCACAACGCCCGTTGCCCTTGCTACGTGCAATCCGCACACACCGGAAGCGCTATTTGACCCCTTTTGCCCCTTTTCACCCGGATTTCGCAAGCGGTTCTTCACGAAAGGTCGACAAGCGCGCAAGCACGATGCCTTAACCGACGCATACGCTTATACTGGTTGCGAAACGCGCAACAGCGCGACCCACCCCCCTTCAACCGACAGGATCGCATGAACAGGCACACCATACGCTACGCCCTTATCCTTGTCGCCGCCCTTGCCGTGGCGGCGCTGGCCGTCGCCCGATTCGACGGCCTCTGCTCCATCTTCTCAACCGTCTGGTCCGCCTTTGAGCCCCTGGCCATCGGCGCGGTGCTGGCATATCTGCTGAACTTCATAGCGGCGGCGCTTGAATCGCGCTGGTTCCCCCATACCAACAACGCGCTCGCGATCAAAACCCGCCGCCCCATCTGCGTCATCCTGGCCATCACCGCCGTCACCTTGGCGCTTGCGG
>OLOW01002707.1_pt1 | contig 11716 bp, 9 predicted proteins | sample 1672801 | NCBI WGS metagenome assembly OLOW01 (sample SAMEA3136725, study PRJEB25190) | human gut metagenome | biome: human gut; feature: human-associated habitat; material: faeces | place: Austria | collected 2013
CGCCGGCAACCTCCGTCTGGACCTTGCTTCGTACCAGGAGCTCGCCGGCTTTACGTGCACTACAGCAACTAGCTATAAAGTTGAATATGCAACTAATAAGTTATATTTCGATGCAAGTAGTGAAGTTAAGTCTGCAACATCAGAAACTAACTATTGCATCATCACTGGAATTGAGCAAGGTCATGAATACTATTTCCGTGTTCAAGCAGTAAACTCAAAAGGTAGTTCAAGTTGGAGTGACATTATCTACAAAATTGTAGGTACAAAACCAGAGCCTCCAACAACATGGTCTTTAACTGCTTCTGCTATTATCGGTGATCCAATGACATTATATTGGACTCACAACTCCCAAGATGCATCAAAGCAATACGAAGCCCAGATTGAATTAACTATTAACGGTAAAGCTAATATTGTCACTTTAGATACTTCAAAAGAAGAGATTAAGGACAATGAAACTAAGATTTATACTTATGACTTAGACCTTTCAAAATACACTGAAGGAGCTGAGATATTATGGCGTGTTAGATCAAGAGGTGTATCACTTGAATATTCTGATTGGTCAGTTCAACGCAAGATTAATACCTATGCACCACCAGTTGTTACTTTAACTTTGAATGAAGGGAATACGGCACTTACGTCATATCCTTATAGAATCAAAGTAGAGGCAGGTCCAAGTACACAAGAAGCAATTAATATTAATATTTCAATTGTGGCTAATAACAGCTACAGAACACAAGATTCAACAGGCAAAAATGTAATAGTCAATGCTGGTGAAGTTATATTTTCTAAGAACTCTCCAGCTACTAAGAATACGCTCACACATGTATTAATGCCTCAGGATTGTATATTAGAAAACAATCAATCTTACAAAGTTAATGTAACTGCTTCAATGAATTCTGGTTTAACTGCTTCAACAAGTGCTGACTTTGTAGTAAGTTGGGAAGAGATTTCATTCTATCCAGATGCAAGAATTACGATTAATAAAGATTCTGTATGTGCTTATATTAATCCATTCTGCTATGATGAAAACTATGAAATTCATGACAATGTTGTATTGGCTGTGTATAGAAGAGAATTTAATGGTGAGTTCACTGAGATTGCTACTGAGATTCCAAACTATGGTTCAGTATCAGTAACAGACCCTCATCCTGCTATGGACTATGCAAGGTATAGAATTGTAGCAAGAAACAAAAACACAAATGTAATAGGATTTACAGACATTCCTCCAATTAAAGTAAATGAGCCAGGAATTATTATTCAATGGGATGAAGAATGGACTAGCTTTGGTTCTTTAGCTGAGACTGCTCCAGAGATTCCTTTCTATAATGGTTCAATGGTCAGATTACCTTACAATACAGATACAAGTGAAAGTTCAGATGTGGACACAGAGCTTGTTGAGTATATTGGAAGAAAGAGTCCTGTTGCATACTTTGGAACACAACAAGGTATTACTGGTAGCTGGACTTGTGAGATTCCAAGAAGTGACAAGGAAACAATCTACGCACTTAGAAGACTACAAATTTGGATGGGCACAGTGTATGTTAGAGAGCAAAACGGTACTGGCTACAATGCCTTTATCAATGTCACATTCACTAACAAACATGATAGTCTTATTGTACCAGTAACATTAACAGTAAAACGAGTTGAAGGAGGGATTTAGTCATGCCTGATTTAAGTCTAGATGGCAATGTACAAGTTCAAAAGTATGAAGTTAATTGGCACGAGTCAATGCAGCAAACTTATGAATTCTATGTTGTTGACCCTTCGACTTGGAAAGATACTAAACAATTAACAGAGGTAGAATCATGTTCAATTACTAGAGATGCTAGTGTTCAGACGTTAGGTTCTGCCTCTTTTGATGTTGGAGAAAGTTTGGATGAATGCTATGTAAGAACGTATCTTGTAGTAATTCAAAATGGCTTTACTTCGAAGTTTCCATTAGGTACATATTTGTTACAGACTCCTTCTGCCGAGTTTAATGGTAAGCAAAAAAGATATTCTATTGATGCTTATACACCATTAATGGAGTTGAAAGAGTCTTACCCACCTATTGGATATTCTATTCTTAAAGATACAAAGATAATGCCATTAGCTAGTAATCTGTTTAGAGAGCACATGAGAGCCCCTATCGTCAATGCTAAGAGTGAAGAGAAGTTATATTCTAACTTTGTAGCTAATTTAGACGATACATGGCTCTCTTTTCTTTCTGATTTAGTGGCTAATGCAAAATATGAGATTAAGCTGGATGAATTAGGTCAAGTTATATTTGAACCAATTGTTGCAGCTGAATCACTACAACCAGTTAAAGAATTTAATGATGATAACAGCTCAATTTTATTACCAACTTTAAAAGATGATAGAGACTTGTACGGTATTCCTAATGTGGTTGAGGTTGTATATTCTACTGACAAACTACATTTGCATTCTCGTGTTGTGAATGATGATCCAAATAGTCCTATATCTACTGTGGTAAGGGGAAGGGAAATTGTACATAGAGATAGTAGTCCAAAATTCAGTGGCACTCCTACTCAAGCTATCATTGATTCTTATGCTGACCAATTGCTTAAGAGTTTGAGTTGTATGGAGCATACTGTTACATTCACTCATTCTTATTATCCAGTTCGTGTTGGTGATGCTGTGATGCTAAATTACAAAAGAGCAGGTCTAGAGAATGTTATTGCTAAGATTACTGCTCAAACAATCAAATGTGGTACTGGATGTTCTATTCAGGAAACTGCCACATATACTACTAAACTTTGGAGGTGAGAGAAATGGACTTAGATAGATCTTTATTAAAAGAATTCGCTAAAGTTGTCAATGACGTTGGTGATAAACCAGAACCAAAGCAATATGTTCATGGAACAATTACTACAGGCGAAGGTAACGCTAAGTATGTTATGTTAGATGGTTCTGACATGTTAACTCCTATCTCTGAGGTTGTGAATGCTGAAGCTGGGGATAGAGTTTTAGTTAGTGTGAGCAACCATCAAGCTACTGTTATTGGTAACATCACATTTCCACCATCAGCTAGAAAAGAACAACAAGCAATTGATAGTGCTAATGGTGCTTTAAATCAATCTAATCAAGCAATGGAGAAAGCTAAGGATGCACAAACAAAAGCTAGTAGTGCAATTACAGATTCCTCTGTTGCTTCTGCTCTTGCTAATGAGGCTAAAACTGAATCTGCTAAAGCTCAAGAAGCAGCTAATACCGCAATTCAAAATGCCGGTGAAGCTAAACAGTTAGCTCAAGCAAGTAGTAATAAATCAGATGAAACACAGCAATTAGTCAATCAAGTTAAAGACTCTGTCACTGCTGCTAATAAAGATATTGGTAAGTTGAAGACAGAAGTTAAGACTGCTAATGACAATATTGCTAGTGCTAATACTAAGTTAGAAGAACAAGCTGATGAGATTGCTACAATCAAGGAAACATATTCTACAAAAGTTGAGACTGAGAATACTAAAGCTGACTTAACTACTGAGATTAGTAAACAAGTTGGAGCATTGCAGACAACTGTTGAGAAGAACTTTTCTACTAAGACTGAAAATGTTGCATTAGAGAAAAAATTACAGACTCAGATTACTCAAAACGCTAATTCGATATCTAGTACTGTAACTAAGGTTGAGAAACTTGAATCTGATACTACTGAGCAACAAAAAAATATTGATAAAGCTTTACAAGATGCACAAGCTGCTCAAACGGCTGCTGATAGTGCTAATACTGCTGCCAGTAATGCTAAAACTATTGCTGATACTGCTCAAAAGGCTGCTGATATGGCTACTGCTAATGCTGCTAGTGCTCAAAAGGCTGCTGACTTAGCAAATGAGAAAGTTACTGCGGCTGATAAGAATTTGCAATCTGCTAAAACTGATTTAAAGGAAGCTCAGGAAAATTTAAAAAATGTTACGAGTCGTGTTGATGCAACTGAGCAAGAGATCTCTGATGCTAAACAAAAAGTCGATACTGCAAACGCTAATGTTACTCAAGCTTTGAAAGATGTTGCTGAGGCTAATGCTGCTGCAAGTAAAGCTAATGAAGTTGCTTCGAAAGCACAAGGTGAGGCTACCGCTGCTAATAAGGCTGCTAGTGATGCGCAGACTAAGGCAGCTGATGCACAAAAGGTAGCAAATCAAGCTTCTGCAGATGCATTGAAAGCACAAGATGATTTAGCTGCATTAACTAATCGCGTAACTAAAGCTGAAACAAATATTACTCAAACTAATGAAACAATCACTGCTCAAGCTACTAAGATTACTGAGACTAGTAATAAAGTCGATGGTGTAAAAGAAGATCTTGTCAACAACTATTATTCTAAAACTGAAACTGATGCTCAGATTAAAGTAGCAACTGATGGAATTAAGCTTAGTGTATCAGAAACCTACATTACTAAAACTGAAGGTGAAAGTATTACTAATGCTGCTAACAATGCCTTAAATAATTCAACGCAAGCGAAAAAAGATGCAGAGAGTGCATTGAATAAAGCTCAAGATATTGTAGATAAAGTTAACAGTGGTGAACTTGATGGTGAAGATGCGGTAATGCTTTACATTGATTCAAGTAATGGAACGACATTTAAAAACAGTGATGTCGCTACTATATTTACAGTAACTGTGTATGTAGGCGGAATAGCAATTACGAATTCTGCAAAACTTAAAGAAGTATTTGGGCAAGGTGCATATTTGCAATGGCTAATTAAGCGTTACGGAGAAACAGAATTCACTAAAATTCCATTAGATGATTCACGATTAAATGACAATGGATTCATGTTCACACTTAACGCAAAAGATATAAGTTTTAAAGCAGTATTTAACTGTGAATTAAATATTTAGGAGGATTTCAAAATGGCAATCAAGGCAGTCAATCAGATTGACGTAATCGACTTAACGGATGGATATTCCGTTGTTTTAACAAATGATAATTATACATTCTTAGGCACTACTAGTGCTGTAAATGGTACACAGACAACTACTACACAGGTGATGGCATTATGCGGTAGTGAACAGGTTCCATGTACGGTAGGAACTATTACATGCCCTACAGGAATTTCAGCAGTTTCTGATGGTAAGACACCAATGCCAACAATTACTATCACTGCAACATCTGCATTAACTAAGAGTGGTACTATCACTATCCCTATCGTTGTAAATGGTGATATCACTATTAACAAAACTTTTAGTTACTCAATTGCATTTAAAGGGCAGACAGGACAAAATGGTACAAGTGTAACTGTAAGGTCAACATCTGTAACATACCAGGTCGGTGCAAGCGGCACTACTAAGCCAACTGGAGAATGGAAAACTGAAGTACCTAGTGTACCGAATGGGCAGTTCTTATGGACAAAGACAGTAGTAAATTATTCAGACGGCAAATCAACAGAAGCCTACTCAGTTTCTTATAAAGGTACAAATGGTACGAACGGTTCAAACGGTACAAGTGTTACTGTAAGTTCAACTTCTGTAACATATCAAGCAGGCACAAGTGGAACTACTCCTCCGACAGGAACTTGGAGTCCTACGGTTCCTAATGTGGCAAATGGTCAATATCTATGGACAAAGACAGTAGTGAATTACTCAGATGGAAAGTCTACTGAATCATATTCTGTATCTTACAAAGGCACAAATGGAATCAATGGAACAAACGGTAAGGATGCTATCACAATGGCAATCACTTCAAGCGGTGGAACAATCTTCAAAAACACTGCCATTGCTACAACTTTAACTGCTCACGTTTATAAAGGTGGAGTTGAAGTGACTGGCTCTGCTTTATCTAGTTTAGGAACTATTAAGTGGTATAAAGATGGAGGAACTACTGCAGTAGCGACAGGTACGACTTATACAATCGGTGCTGGTGACATTTCGAACAAAGCTACATTTAGTGCTCAATTGGAGGGATAGATATGGCAATTAAAGCAACGGCTTTAATTACATTAACTAGAGTAAATGATGGTAAAGGTATTAAGTCTACATCAGTAACTTATCAAATATGGTCAAATGGTACTTCAACTCCGACTGGTACATGGTCAAGTACTCCTCCAAAGACTACTGCAGATAAACCGTATTTATGGACTAGGACAGTAATTACTTATAGTGATAACACTCAGAGTACTTCATATTCTGTAGGTTCTACTCCTGAAGGGATTCAAGTTGGTGGAAGAAATTTATTAAGAAACACAGCATTTAAAGATGTTAAAAACTATGAAGAAGTATACGTTAACAATAAGTACACTAAATTTAGTAATAACACATTAAAACTTATTTGCGATAATACATCGGGTACATCACAAAAATACACTGTAGTTGATAACCTTAAATCCACATGGGATTTGGCGGATGTTCTTGGACAAGATATAACAATATCCATGTGGATTTATATAGAAACTGTAGGTCAACTTAATGGATATGAGTTCAGAATTCTATTTACACATAATGGTGAATATCAATGGTTTAATCCTAATAGATCATATCCGGTCTGCATTCCTAGTGCTTCAGAGCTTAAAGTTGGATGGAATTATATCTATGCAACATTTAGAGTAGCTGAAGACAGCACGGAAGTGAAGTTTAACTTTACATGCAATTCACGTCCTGGAAAAAAGAGTATTTGCTGGATTAGTTCACCTAAAGCAGAATTTGGTAATAAGCCTACAACATGGACTCCAGCACCTGAAGACCAAGAACAGTATGTTGATGATAAAATAGCAGCTTCTGAAAAGACTACAGAAGAGAGTTATAAAGCATTAATTAACCAAACGGCTCAAGAGATTAGCTTATTAGTCCAAAGTGTCAAGTCTACAGCTGATTCAAACTCTTCTTCTATATCTACCATTGCAAGTAACCTGAAAGTTACATCAGATGGTTTGAATGCTACTAAAACTTCTATTAATACTTTAACGGATGCTGTTAATGGTACAATCTCAAAGCAAGAATTACAGCAGTATCTTAGATGGAATGGTGGGGATTTAGAGTTAGGTAACTCAGTACAACCATTTAGATGTAAGCTATCAAATACAGAATTAGCGTTCTATCAAAATGAAGATAAAGTAGCATGGATTTCAAACAAAGAACTATATATTTTAAAAGCCATTATTGCCCAATCAATTGGATGTGGAAATTTCCTATTCGTTGATGAAGGTGATCTTGGCTTTTCTTTAATTTAGGAGGTGAGTAGATGGCTAGTAATAGCACTCAATTAGGATGCGCTAACACAAGCTATAAATATACATTAAGTGTTAACTGGTCTGAAAGTGAAACAAATATTGCAAACAACACAACTAAGATCACTGCTAATGGTTCTTTAAGTGCTAGTAATGTAGGATTTGATGCCTTATACGATTCATATGCTTGCCATTTAAAGCTATATTGGCATGATAACAATAAAAATACAGATACATTATTTGCTACTTCTGGAGCATTTACTACATGTGGTATGGGCTACGGTACTCGTTCAGTATCTGGATCAATCACAGCAACTCACAAATCTGATGGTAGCTTAAGCGGTTATGTAAAAGTATATTTCGATGCTCCTACTACTTCAGGAGGTTGGTCACCTAGTTCTTCTTCATGTAGCACTGGATGGACAACATGTACTACAATTGCTCGTGCTTCAAGTATTAGTGGATTAAGTGGTAATCAATTAAATAGTGGAGTATCAGTCACAATTGATAGAAAATCAAGCTCATTTACTCATAAGGTAGAGTATAAATTTGTAAATAGTGGATGGACTACAGTAAGTTCAAACACTGCTACAAGTTGTTCGTTTACTCCACCATTAGCATTAGCGAGTCAGATTCCTAGTGCTACGAGTGGCGCTTTAACAGTCAGAGTTACAACTTACAACGGCTCAACTCAGATAGGTAGCTCAGTTACTAAGAGTATTAATCTGAGTGTTCCGTCGACAGTTGTTCCAAATATATCCGGTTTAACAGCAACAAGAATAGATAATGGAGTTCCTAGTTCCTGGGGTATTTATGTTAAAGGTATATCTCAAGTAAAGATTACAGCCAGTGGTGCAAGTGGATCATATGGTTCAACAATTTCAGGTTATTCTATTTCTGGTCCGGGTTTGTATACTAACTCAAGCTCTGGTACTTCCGGACAGTTATCTTCTACTGGTACTCAAACTTATACTTGTACTGTAACAGATTCTCGTGGGCGTAAAGCTTCAAAATCAGTAAGTATTACAGTTGTAGATTACTCATATCCTAGTATCTCAATGTCTGTTGAACGTTGCCAATCTGACGGTACAAAGGATGCAAGTGGTACATATTTAAGAGTTGTTATTAATTATGAAATAGCTTCAGTATCAGGTAAAAACTCAATAGCTTCTAAGTCGTGTAGTTGCAACGGTGTTTCAAACTCATCATTTGCATCTGGCACGGCTTTTGTTTTAGCTGCTAATTGTTCTATTGGTTCTCATTATTTTGTGGACACGAGTATTAGAGATGCATTAGGTAGAACAGCTAGTGCAAGTGCTGAAGTAAGTACAGCCTATCGTGTTCTGAATGTCAACAAGAATAAAGACGGTGTTGCTATTGGTAAGTTTTCTGAAAAGTCTGCATTTGAAGTTAATATGGATAGTTATTTTTACGGAGATATTTATGGACGAAAAATAACTTCTGGAGAAATCACAACCTTTGGTGGTAGATTTGATGTATTTACTGGTTCGACCTTATGGGTAAAACTTGGTACTTGGGATTCTGGTTATGATTCTAGTGAATGTAAAATTACTGTGCTTACTGGTAACGGATATAACGCTGGCACAAATCAAAATACTGAAATTGAGATATTTATTAAAGATAGTTGGCAAAGTTCAGTTTCTTCAACAAATGCATATGGTGCGACCTTTATAGTTAAATATAATTACGATTATGCAATTACTGTATTTGTCATGGCACAATCGTATCATGTATGTGATGTTTGGGTTCGTCTTCCATATAGTTATGGTAATGGAACTTATTTATTTGAAGGTAATGGACATTGGACACATTCTATTGACACTCGCCCGTTTGATTCGAATCCAACATCTGGTGTATTGCAATCATGTAAAGAAATGACCGCTGATTATAAAGGCTATCCAATTGGTTCAATTTATCTTAGCTGGGATAATACAAACCCTCAAAGTTTTATGGGAGGGACTTGGGTTAGAATGGCTGAAGGTAGAGGTTTGTTTGGTATAGGTAAATCTACAGGACGAAATGGAATTGCAGGTACTGTTCAAGAACATGAGGAATTTGGTAATTGGAAGCATGCAATGACTGTCGATGAAATGCCTAACCATAAACATGCTATATACATTCAGAATACGTCAGGAAATCCTCAGATTGACGCACCACAATGGACTATAGCGTTGCCGAATAATTGGAAGCAGTATAGTTCAGCAACTAGATTATTTGGACCGAGTACATCTGAACAAGGAGGAAACAAACCATTCTATATCATGCCGCCATATATAGGTATTTATGTCTGGCGTCGTACAGCTTAGAAAGGAATATTCAAAATGGTAAAAACACATGAAATTAATTTAAGTATTGAACTATTTAATTCATTCACAAATAGAAACTATATTATTCTAGACAACAGTGCATTAAATATTCAAAAGAGCGATTATATTTTGTTCAGACAGACAATTTCTGCAAAGGGTGAGGAAGTACCAACAGAACTTTTCAGAATGACTCAAGTACAAGATATTGTAGAAGACAGTGGCTTAAAAGAAGGCTATGTCTTAATTAATGTAAATAAGTTATAAAAAAACTAGCCGCGAGATTGGTTGGTTAATCACGGCTAGTCTAACCCTAATGGTTAGCAAAGGATACTTATATTTTACATTATTTAAAAATTAAAGCAAACAGAAAAGAGGAAATATTATGGAATTAAAAGACACAATTGAATTAATGAAATCCGAAGATTACAAAGATAGATTTAAAGCTGAATATTTTCAGGTAAAGATTCGTTATGACAAATTATTAGTCATGTATAAAAAGATGTGTGATGGTACATTAGAATTTACACCGACATGCCCTAAAGAATTCTATATTTTGCAATTAGAATACATGAATCGTTATTTAGATATTCTGAAACGTCGTGCAGAACTTGAAGATATTAACTTATACAAATAGGAGGTAATTACAATGAACGTAATTCAAAATTTAGTAAGTCCTAGCTTATATTATTGTAAATGTCCTTTTGACATGAATCCGACTCGTATTGTTGTTCATAACACTGCCAATGACGCTTCTGCTAGAAACGAAATTCAGTACATGATTAACAATCATAACGAAGTTTCATTCCACTATGCTGTTGATGACAAAGAAATTGTTCAAGGTATTCCTGAAAACAGAAACGCTTGGCACTCAGGAGATGGTGGAAATGGAGTAGGCAACAGACAAGGTATTGCTATTGAAATCTGTTACTCAAAATCAGGTGGAGCAAAATTCGATGCTGCCGAAGTCTTAGCTGCTAAATTCATTGCATCTAAATTAAAAGAAAAAGGATGGGGAATTGCTCAAGTAACTAAGCATCAAGATTACAGTGCTAAATACTGTCCACATAGAACTCTAGATAAAGGATGGCAGAGATTCTTAAACATGGTTCAAGCAGAGTTAAATGCTCTAAATGGACAATCTAAACCTGCTGTTCAAAATGGAGCTTTAGAATCTTATAACGGATTTGTAGAAATAACATATTCTGGAGCAGATGGTATTGTCTTACATACTCAAGCTTCTTGGGATGATTCAACAGCTGCAGGAACAGTTAAAAAGGGTGAAGTATTTACTGTTGTAGGACGTCAATTAGTTGATGGAGTTTACATGTATAAACTTAAATCTGGTAAATGGATTACATCAGCAAAAGAATATGTATCATTTAGAACAGAATTACACGGATCTACAACTCAAACGACACAAGCCCCAACACCAGCTAAACCAACGTGCAAATATAGTGTAGGTACAAGAGTCTGCACTAATACTTTGTCAAATGACTCAGCTGGTTCAAAAGTATACAAAGGGGAATGGTCAGGAAAGATCACAAGAGTCATTCCAGGAGCTAAGTTCCCATATTTATTAAACAATGGAACAGGATGGACAAACGATACTGGAATTGACACTGATCCAAATGTGCCAAGATAGGAAGGAAAAGGTGAACTATTATGGATTTCAACGCATTAACACAAAACTTTGAAATTGTTGTACTTGTCGGATGTTTAGTGGTTGGGTATATTATTAAAAAATCATTAGACTTCATTCCAAACAAGTATATTCCAACAATCTTAGCAATTTTAGGAGCTTGTTTGAACTCAGTCGCTAAAGGACCAAGTTTAGAAACAATTGTTTACGGTGCACTAATGGGTCTTGCATCTACAGGTATGCACCAAGCATTTACACGATTTGTAGAAAACACACCTAAAGAATAATTGAGGCTTGATCATGGTTTTTACAATTAATTCTGATCAAGTGCTTTGGGTATGTACTTCGCTTGCTGCTCTATGGACTGCGTGGGGCATCTTCAAACAAATTAAAAAGCCAAGTGACGACCACAGAGCAATGTTACTTAAGCATGATAATGACTTGAAAGAACACGAGGAGTTATTCGCTAAGGACAATAGACGGCTTATTACATTAGAAGATGGGTACCGCAAAATGTTAGAGTGGCAAACGGAGCAACATCGCGTTCTGCGCGCCAAGATGGATTTCACTTCCGCACAGCGCGTCCTTTGCCGCGGC
>OLOW01002712.1_pt1 | contig 11703 bp, 16 predicted proteins | sample 1672801 | NCBI WGS metagenome assembly OLOW01 (sample SAMEA3136725, study PRJEB25190) | human gut metagenome | biome: human gut; feature: human-associated habitat; material: faeces | place: Austria | collected 2013
ATGACCAAGAGATTCGGCAGGCTGATTGCAGCGTGCGCTCGGCTTCGTAACGCTACCATAATGCACAGGGACTACAAGGATTGTATTTCCTACGGTGCCGGTGAAGATGCGTTCATTCTGCTGGACCCTCCGTACAAGGGTACAGAGGATTACTATCAGAAGTCGAGCTTCGGCAGCGATGAACACGCTAAATTGTTTGGGTTTATGAATGAAGTGCATGAGCAATTCCATGGCTCCTGCAAGTTCCTCATCACCTACAACAACGATCCATATATCCGGGAATTGGCGGATCACTATGGATTCGATTCTTTCGTGCAGGAGCGTCTTCACAATATGCGCCAAGCCACAAAGCCGGGTGATATGTTTGAGGAACTCCTGATCGGAAACTATGATCTCGTGAAACAGGCAGAGATCAATAATCATTTCCTGCTTGAGCAATCCCGGCAAATGACCCTGTTCGATTACCAATACGATTATTGAGAAGGAGGAAAAATAAGTGGAAATCAAAACTGAGATTACGATATCATTGCCGCCTATGCTGGCAGCCGCACTTGGAATCACCGAAGATACCTTGTTCGAGACTTATTTTGACGGTAACTGCCTCAGAGTGAGGACTCTGGATGAGGAAGAAGTGGAAAGTGCAATACTCGCCGGCCTGGAGGATGCGTTCGATGATTGAAGCAATTATCCATTACCAAGACTCAACGCTCATTATGGATTTGCCTCGCAACATTTACGACATCCATGAGAAGCTGATGTCCATCGGCTGTCCGACCGCACCCGGCAGGATTCCTCTGACAGACAACGAGGATGATGCCCTCCGGGTGAAGCTGTACGGACGCATTGAAATGGGCAATCATCTGATCCGGATACTTTCGGAACAAAACACCCTGGCAGATGCCAACGCACTGGCTTCTGTTGTGCTGAACGCCAGTGATGACATCAAGCTGAAGCTTGGCGAAAAGATCGTCAAGGATCAGTACGACTCGATCCCGGAGATCGTGACGGACATCCGGCAGATGACCTATGATGCTGGCCCCATCAAGCGAACCTTCTACTGCCCTCTCGTAGGAAACATTGAGGATGGCTATGACGATACCTTTACCGTGGGCAGTTCCTTCCTCCGTGACTATGCCTGGGCGATTGAGGACGCCATCGAAAAGGATCGCCGTCTGGACGATCAGGACATGGCGCAGTATTTCCATGAAGATGCCGGTCTCAAAGACAAGCTGGCTTCTATGGTGTGGGGTGTGGAAGTTTACAGGGGTGAACTCTTCGGAAAGATCGAATGCAGCCTGAAAGAAGAAATGACCCCCGCCGAGGAAGAAATTCTCAAGGACTATATTACCGGTCAGAATTCTGACGGCTGGGGTGAACACTTTGAGCAGCAGCCCATTGATACTGAGGATGGCGACCTGTATGTCTCTTTCTGGAACTGCGGAGATGATTACGCCATCATGACTCAGGATGAGTTGGATGCGTATATAGAAAGCCAAGGCATGAAGATGGGGGGAATGTAATATATGGCCTTGCTCTTTTCGGCAGTAACGCTTACCGGCGATGACAATCAGGTGGAACTACTTGTTCCCGGCATTCCAAAGGAATCCAATGATCTTCGTGGCTGGACTGCCTATGAAAACTTTATCGCAAGTATTGACCATGAGCAGGAAATCCGTGTGCATGTGGCAGCTTGTCTCTACGGAGAAGGACAGCCGTTCCTTGCATCGCCCGAGGAAATCGCCTATTTCACCCTTCGGGCAAAAGAGGACGACAGTTTTCTCTGTGATCATTGCAGCCATGCCGGTCACAGCGATTTCCAGTTCACATGGTCACCGGAAATGTCGTATGGAATGGAGTCGTTTGTTATGAACGAATGGGAACGCCTGCACCGGCAGGCAGAACGATACAAGTGTGAATACCCTGCCGGTACAAGAATCACGGTACTGCAAATGGGAGATGATCCTCGTCCGGTAGAAAACGGAACACGAGGAACCGTCCGGATTGTCGATGATATGGGCACGGTTCACTGTGATTTCGACAACGGAAGAAGGCTCGGGCTGATTCCGGGAGAGGACAGCTTCCGCAAGCTCACCGATGCGGAACTGGCGGAAGAACAGGATGCCGATATCTCCGAGGAAGAAACCGGCCCTGTCATGGGTATGTGAGGTGTCCGCCATGAATGACCGAATTGAAGTCCGGATTCCGGCACCGCTCACAGATGCCCTTCTGCGGTTCGCTGCTGAGCAGGAACTGTCGGTGGAAGAAATCGTGGAATCAGTAATGAGAAACTATATGGAAGGAAGGCTTGGCAATGGCAGATGAAAACAAGAAAGGCATCACTGTCAAGATTGATGCCGCCCTTCATGCCCAGGTCAAGGAATATATCGAGTCCCGCGGCATGACCATGGCAGAATTCATCACCGCCGCCTGTGATGATCTGCTGCATCCCAAAATTACGGAGAAGGAGGATAAGAAAATGGAAAACATGAGAACGGTAGCCTTTCAGGTGCCGGAGAGTCTGTTCCAGCGGATCAAAGACTATCTGCAGCGCAACAACATGACCCAGCGCCAGTTCCTGCTGGGGCTCATCGAGGCCGAGCTGGATCAGGATTTGACCGAGCGTGAGGCCGCTGTCGAGGCTGTGTCAGATGATCAGGAGCAGGAGGACACGGTGCTGAGCGAGGGTGAGGAAACCGCCTGTGAGAGCGAAGCGGAAGAAGAAAACGCTTCTGAGGAATACGGTGACTATGATGACGATGAACTGGAGGATGAATCCGAGGACGAGGAAGAATCCACCGGCATGGTCATGGGAATGTGAGGTGCATAGCGAATAGATGCGTGGTCGGATGCCTTATGGCAATCCGATTTTTTGATATGTTCGCGGGAATCGGGGGCTTCCGTTCTGGGCTGGAAGCTGTGGGCGGTTTTGAATGCATCGGACATTGCGAGATCGACAAGAAAGCGAACACAGCTTACTGTGCAATCTATGATACGGAAGGAGAGTATTTTTGTGATGACGCAAGAAAAATTGACCCCAAAAGAATGCCCGACTTTGACCTTATCTGTGCGGGATTTCCTTGTCAGAGTTTCTCCGTTTCGGGAAAGCGGCGAGGATTCTCTGATATGCGAGGCACTCTTATCTTTGAAGTTGCCCGAATCGTTGGAGAAAAACGGCCTGCATTTCTTCTTCTGGAAAATGTCCCAGGGCTGCTGTCGCATGACGGCGGCAGGACATTTGAAACCATCCTCTCCACGTTTGCGGACTTGGGGTATACTCTGGAATGGTGTGTGCATAACAGCAAATTTTTCGGAGTCCCCCAAAGCCGAAAGCGGCTGTATATTGTCGGATATCTTGGAGGAAGGTGTGTCGGAGAAATATTTCCTCTCGCCTGCGGCGATGGCTCGGATCTTAAGCAGCTTATCCCAGGTCCCCAGGGACAGCGGGTTTACGATGTCAGCGGAGTTGCCTGCACCCAAACCGCCGGAGCCGGAGGATGGGGTGGAAAAACAGGACTGTACTTCATAGACCTGAATTCTGATCCCAAGATTACGGATGCCGCCCGATGCGTGACGGCACGGCAGGATTCCGGTGTCAGCAAGCACCGTGGGGAGCATTCCGGTGTACTGGTAGAAGAAGGCCCCAGAGCAATTCTCCGTCCCGACCGGGAAAAGACCCGTCAGAACGGAAGAAGAATGAAGGAACCGGAGGAACCCATGTTCACCCTGACCGCTCAGGACAGGCACGGTGTCTACCACCGGGGCAGAATCCGAAAGCTGACCCCGAGAGAATGCTGGCGGTTGCAGGGCTTCACCGACGAACAATTCAATAAGGCTGCCGCCTGCATCCACGCAGACGGTCACCTCTATAAAATGGCAGGCAACAGTGTATCTGTGCCTGTCATTTCTGCTATCGGGAGGAAAATCCGATATGTAAATGAAAAATACCACATCACGGAGGAAATGCATGAGAGAGATGACCAGAGCTCAGAAGATTCGAGCCTTCAATGAGAGCAATGCCCCCTTTTATCTGGTGGATCACACGGATGAGGTCAGCCTGTGCTGCGTGTTCCACCCAATGCCCGACAGTGTTTTCTCGCTGGGGCAGGAAGCCTTCAACCGCTACGCTGAGCGCATCGGTGATCCAGTAAAAGACGAATACGGCTTGTTCACCCACGGCAGCGGGTATGAATGGGAGTATGTGTTCCGAAAGGCATTTGAGAATGATCCCAACATCGGAAAGGTGTCCTTCGACTGCGAGGCAGGCGGCTTCTTCTGCTACGGCGAGAGCGTGGATATGATGGCAGACTTCGGCCGCCGATTCCGGCAGATTCTGAATGACACGGATTCCCTCACCGAGCTGATCTGCAAGGCTGTCCCGGAGGGTGAACAGCGGGAAGCGGAATTAGAGCAGCTTCGCAGTACCGTAAGAGGATTCCTGATGGAGCATCCCAAAGCGACAGTCGATCTTGTCACGCCGGAGGGTTATCTTCGGTTGACCCCGGAGGACGGCAAAGCCCTGCTGGATGGAAAGCCTGCACAGATTTCGTCCGGTGTTTCCGGATTTGCCTGTGGGGTGGATGCCGATATACTCCTGGATATGCAGATTGGTACCTGTGCGCAGGAACGGTCAGATGAAAACCGCTTTTTCATTATGGCAGAGCCTCCTATGGAAGAATCCGAGGACTTCGGAATGACGATGTAGGGAGGTGTGTGCATGAGCAAACAAATTCTGATTGAGCTGGTTGGAGAAAATGAAACCGGCTATGACTATGCGGAATATCAGCTTGGCAGGCTGTACCTTTACGGCAGAGATGTGGAGCAGGACTATGAAAAAGCAATGGAGTACCTCCATGCTTCCGCTGACCATGGAAATGTCTATGCCCAGCAGCTACTGCACAGCATCCGCTCCGGCCGCAACTGGTCTGCGGCCATGGGTTCCCTCCGCCTGCTCCAGCATATCAGCCGGATCATTCAGAACCGATTGGAGGACGAGCGCAAAGGCCGGATTCATGCCATTGACCACAAGCTGAAACGGAAGATCGATGAGAAGAAACAGGCGCACGGTATCAGGCAATAATCGCAAAGGAGGTTGCGCATACATTTTATGCGCAGCCTCAATTTCAAAGAAGGGAGAATACATGGCACACTATATTCATTTCACGGAAGAACAAAAAGAGCTGGCACGGCAGACGGATCTCTGCGATCTGCTCCGCAGGCAGGGAGAGAAGCTCAAACGATCCGGCTCGGAATACGAATGGCGGGACGGATCTCAGAAGGTTACCATTCGCGGGAACCTGTGGTTCCATCAGTATGAGCGCGTGGGAGGCGATGCTCTGGATTTTGTCCAGCGGTACTTTCATAAATCCTTCCCGGAAGCGGTGGAGTATCTGCTGGGAAGCGGCTGCGGCACATTGACGGCTTCTCCTGTAGTGCAGAGAGAGCCGACGACCTTCACGCTTCCCAAACGCAATGACAATATGCGGCGGGTGTATACCTACCTCATAAGCAGGCGCGGCATTGATCGTGATGTGGTCAATGCCTTCGCATACAGGCAGATGATCTATGAGTCGGCAGAATATCACAATGCGGTGTTCGTCGGATTTGATTCCAACGGCATCCCTCACCACGCCAATCTTCGTGGCACAGGGGCAGAGTCCACCTTCAAAGGAAATGCTCCCGGCAGCATCCCGGAGTACAGCTTCCATTGGACAGGTACTGACGATAGGCTGTATCTTTTTGAAGCACCGATTGACCTGCTGTCATTTATCTCTCTGCACAAGGATAACTGGCGCAGCCACAGCTACGCCGCCTGCTGCGGTGTAGGAGATCGTGTGCTGTTTCAAATGCTCCGGGACAATCCCAATATCCAAATCGTCTGTCTCTGCCTGGACAACGATGAAGCAGGTCAGGCAGCGAATAACAGAATCGCGGGGAAGCTGCATATCCAAGGAATTCAAACAGAAATCCTCGTTCCCACCCACAAGGATTGGAATGAGGATTTGTTATTTCCAGAAGAAAGCGAGGAAGAAAACCAGTGTCCGGTACTGCAACTCTAATCATTATCGCTGCGGTTATGTTCTGTGCGCTGGGCGGTATCACCCTGCTGGCACATATCTATAACCTCAACAGCATCAAATCCAAAACAGTCGGTGACGGTCAGCATGGCACAGCCCGGTGGGCGACCCGATCCGAAATCAAGAGAACCTATCAGCACATTCCATTCACTCCGGCCCTGTGGCGAAAGCAGGCGGCAGAAGGCCAGACACCTACCGCCAATGGCAAGCCGCTTCCCCAGGGCATCGTTGTAGGCTGTACCGGAAACACCACCGCTATGGTGGACACCGGAGATGTCCATGTGCTGATGATCGGCGCCGCCGGTGTGGGCAAGACCGCCTACTGGCTGTACCCCTGTATTGAGTACGCCTGCGCCAGCGGGATGTCCTTCCTGTCCACGGACACCAAGGGCGATGTCATGCGCAACTACGGAACCATCTCCCAGCAGTACGGCTACAAGGTCTCCGTGATTGACCTGCGTAACCCCACCCGCTCCAATGGAAATAACCTTCTCCACTTGGTCAACAAGTATATGGATCTGTACAAGGAGCATCCTGACGAGCTGGTTTACAAGGCAAAGGCAGAGAAGTATGCCAAGATCATTTCCAAAACCATTATCCTCTCCGGCATGGATGCCGCTTCCTTTGGTCAGAACGCATACTTCTATGATGCCGCCGAAGGTCTGCTGACGGCGACAATCCTGCTGGTGGCAGAGTTCTGTGAGCCAGCCAAGCGGCACATCGTTTCTGTGTTCAAGATCATCCAGGAACTGCTGGCACCTTCCAATAAGAAAGGCAAGAATCAATTTCAGCAGCTTATGGCACTGCTTCCCAATGACCATAAAGCCAAATGGTTTGCAGGAGCTGCCCTCAACACCGCAGAGCAGAGCATGGCTTCCGTCATGTCCACGGCACTGTCTCGCCTGAATTCCTTCCTGGATTCCGAGTTGGAGCAGCTTTTGTGCTTTGATACGGAGATTGACGCGGAGTCCTTCTGCGGAGAGAAGTCTGCGATCTTTATCATCATGCCGGAGGAAAATCCCAACACCTTCTTCATGATCTCCCTCATCATCCAGCAGCTCTACCGGGAAATTCTTGCCGTAGCAGATGAGAATGGGGGCAAGCTGAAGAACCGCTGTGTGTTCTTCTGTGATGAGTTTGGTACGCTGCCGAAGATAGAGTCTGCGGAGATGATGTTTTCCGCATCCCGATCCAGGCGCTTGCAGATTGTTCCCATCATCCAGTCCTTCTCCCAGCTTGACAAGAACTACGGAAAGGAAGGCTCCGAGATCATCGTGGACAACACCCAGGTCACACTGTTCGGCGGCTTCGCACCCAACAGCAGCTCCGCAGAAATTCTGTCAAAGGCACTGGGCAGCCGCACTGTTATGTCCGGCTCTGTCAGTCGCTCCAAGAACGATCCCTCTCAATCCTTGCAGATGATGGAGCGGCCTCTTCTCACGTCAGATGAACTCAAATCCCTTCCCAAGGGTGATTTCGTGGTCATGAAAACCGGCGTTCATCCCATGAAGGTACACCTGAAGCTGTTCTTCAAATGGGGCATCGTATTTGATGAAAAACATCCATATTCCGTACCGGAGCACGGAAATCGGAATGTACAGTATGCCGAGAAGAAAGAGATTCAGGATGGCATTATGATGAAATATCATCCAAAGGAAGCTGAAGAAGCGGAAGCGGCAGAAAAAGAAGCTTCCGGAGGCGGTCAAGCACAGCATCAGGCGGAGGTCAACGAACCGCCGCAGAGCGAGCCGCCCAAGGAGAAAAAGCCCAGGGAGCGCAAATCCAAGGGTGGCAATCTAAAAGCCGAGCGCCATGACCGGACGGCGCAGGAAGTGTTGGCGGAGGTGACTGCGGATGGGCAGGCTTAATTTCCTGTACCGCATGGATCTGCCGCACCGTGCGCTATCTGTCTATATTTACCTTTCTGACAGAGCCAATCAAAATGGAGAGTGCTGGCCTGCGATCCCTACCATCGCCAAAGAACTGAAGCTGTCCCAATCCACGGTGCGCCGAGCTTTGCATGATCTCCGCAAGGCAGGACTTCTGGAAACGCAGCAGCGTTACCGAACCAAAGGCGGCAAAAGCAGTTTGCTCTACAAGCTGCGTGGCGAATAAAAATACACCTGCCGCCAAGGGGTTACTATACCCTCTTGGTGGCAGGTGGTACCTGTCATGATGGTAGGTGAAGCGAACTACCCACCTGAAGAAAGATACAGCAGAAAGAATAAGGTAGTGTTACAGCTATCACACCACGGACACTTCTGCATAGTAGTTACCTCCCTTAATTGATATATTGCCTGAGCCAGTCTGGCATATTGGGATCATCGACAGACCAGGACTCTACGGCTTCTTCATCTTCGTTCCATTCGCTTTCGTGCCCATCGAACAGCTTCTGCCTATGACACTTGTACTTTACGACAGTTCCCCCCTCAAGTCTGTACTCATTCCAGTAGTAATTCTGCTTGCCATAGCCTTTCCATTCTTGGGTTGTGTAGATTGTCATATTGATTCCTCCTATATTGTTTTAGTTCTCGACCATTTACGTATTCAGTAGAGCGCGTGCCAACCCCAGAAAAGCCACCGGGATTAGCAGAAAGAAGCCGCCTGCAATGATAAAGCATACAATCAACGCTGGAAGAGCCATTACAAAGAGAATAATTGCAATTATCTTTGTCAAGCTCCATGCAACCTTAAACATTAAGCCGAATACCTTTATGAACAGCCAAACAAATATGGCTGTGCAGAGTATTTCAATCAAAACTCCATTCTCCCATCATATATGTACTAAAAGTCGAACTTGCTGACATCGCCGTTTACGGCTTTGAAGTCAGGATCTTCGGGTGACTCAAACAGAGTTTCACCAGATTCGGTATCCGTCAATCTACAGGCTCTTCCATAATTGCCGATTTTCGCAACGGAGAATGCTGCAGCTCTGCTGTCGGTATCCGTCTTGGTGTACCAATCACCAGACTTAAATGCCTTGAACTCTACCTTGTACTTGCTCATATTGTACCTCCTTGAGTAGTGTGGGAGTGTTGGTGGCACTCTCATGTGTTGAATTGTTTATTACGAACCATAGGGGAATTAACTGGTTACAGGAATAAAATCTCATAATCCTCAAATCCAGAGAGGAAATTACGAATGATCGTCTCCATATTCGCCTCGGCATCCTCATAGATGCCATCTGCTTCCACAAGACCCAGTCCCTCATCTTCAATTTCAGAAATGAGCCCCTGATATTGCTCAAAGTCGATAGGATTGAGAATGTTGTTTTCTTCCCGACATTTGACTGAATCCCAGATTACATAGTTGTCAAGGACTTTGGGAGCTGGCAGCGAGATGTAAATATTCTGACTGTCGTTATCCACCTTAATCGTAATTTCGTCTACATCATAACCCACCTTCACAATGCCCTTGCATTCAAGATTGATTGTATTGGTTGTGCCGGGAACTGCGATGTTATCGAGGAAATACCGAGTATACTCAGCAGATTTGGTAGTGGTGTATTCACCGGAGTAGGTAGAAAACTGGCTGACATCAACAAGCACTACCTCAACTTCTTCCACAGTGACGATTCGCTTTTCAACCTCTGCCGGGAGTTTTAGATCGAACTTCTCCTCAGTGGGATTGATGGGTTCCACTACCTCGGCATCTTCATCAGGAAAACTACCTACAAAATAGCCGGCGCCAAATACAATTGCCAGTGTAAGTAAAACAGCGATTGTGCTACTGATGGCTTTCCAAACCTTTGCCATAAGATCACCCCCTTAAATCCATGCGGTGACAAGCACCAGTAGATAGAACAGGACAACGACTCCGAAAATGCCACCGAAAATGCCGAGTACAGTATTCATTGCTTTCTTCATATTGATCTCCTCTTTCTCTGTAATGTCGTGATGCAATTAGTAGCCGCAGCTTAGAGCCAGGCTGTGACAAGCACCAGCAGATAAAACACTGCTATCAAACCTAATGTGCCGCCAAGGATAGATGTAATAACCTTCATGATATGTACCTCTCTTTTTGTGTTATTGGGTTTTGCTTTATGTACTAATTGTACCGACAATCCGACGAGAAATAAATGACAGCAAGTGCAGAATACCGAGCACCATTTCGACAGGATTTGCAAATTATCTGGCAAAGGTGTTTTCTGCTCTCCGGTGCCAGCAGATTGATAGCTGACACCGGAGAGCGCATAAATGTTACTCGTTGGTGAGCGTCACTGTCACCACATCGATCTCCTTATAGTTCTGATCCTTGATGGAGATTGAGAACTCAACGGTCTTAACCTCGGAAGGTTCAGAGATGTTGATGTCCTCCAGACCATATCCCCAAAGAAGAATGTCAATCATAACACAGGAACCATCTTCCATCGTTGTGGTATAGAAAGAATAGGTTGCCATATAGTCGTTGATGGACAAAGAATCATATACATCGTGAAGAGCCAGCGTTTTGCCAGAGGTGTTTTCGGCAACCAACAGAATATGCAAATCATCGCTGTATTCGGATGGGTCTGCAAAAACGCCCTTTGAAACAATGCGGATACCGTTGCCGTTGTAGATTTCGGTTCCTTCCATGCTAAAAGTCGACTCTGCGCCAGGAATGTCGATGGAAATATGTGCGGGGTCAGCCACTTCGTTTCTGTCTCCATCCTTGAAAGAAACCTTCAGCGCCACATTGCCGACTTCCGCGATACCGTAGATTTCCCAATACTCCGGCTCCAATACAGAGGAGAGGTCGATATCCACAATTGCGGTTTTTCCGGGGTTGATGGAGTCGTGACTCCAGGTAGAATCACAGACACGCAGACCATTGATGTCTATATTCGTGGTGGATACACCGACAATCTCATCGGTGGTATTCACAACCTCAAGGAGCAGAATGTGTTCACCGTCCTCGTTTTCCATCACAGCCTGAGAAGCAATGATCAGGCCGTTTTCCTCGTAAGCTACATCAGAAGAAAAATATGGTACAGAATAATCGTACTGAGCCTGGGATTCCTTGCTGGCTATGCTTTCTCTGTAGCATGGAGTATCGTAGTCGTAGTTTTCCGCTGCGGTGGTTTGAATCGTTCGGGGGCCGGTATAGGTGTGGTTGTAATCGTCATCACTGATGTCGAAGCCAATTTCGATATCAGCAATCTCATATATGCCGTAAAGCATCAGGGTGCCGTAGCGAATGGAAATCGTGTCATTCGCTTTCTTACCGGCTGCTACATCGCAGTTCAGATAACCTTCGGGAACCATGTATCCGTTGATGGAGTTGCAACTGTAACCAATGGAATTTGCGATGAAGGACAGGTCCTTATCAGAGTTATTTTCGATAACCAGTGTCAGTTCTGCGGCATAATTGCCATAGGTCAGTTCCTTTGCGGTAATCTTGACGCCGCTCTCATCCACAAGGACAGTCTCTTCGATGGTAGCGGTTTTCTTGAACTCGTGGGGTTCAACCTCAATCTGAGGGTCATCATTGCCAGAGTCGGTCTCAGGTTGGCTGTCGGTGGCAGGTGTGCTGGTAGGCGTATCGGTGCCACCGCTTTCATTCGTGCTGCCGCAGGCTGCCAGGGAAAGAACAAGCAGCAACGCCAGCATAAGGGATATAATCTTTCTCATTTAAATTTCCTCCTTAATCT